>OWIQ01000207.1_pt1 | contig 38517 bp, 30 predicted proteins | sample 1732701 | NCBI WGS metagenome assembly OWIQ01 (sample SAMN05065744, study PRJEB22554) | human gut metagenome | biome: ENVO:2100002; feature: ENVO:00000062; material: ENVO:00002003 | host: Homo sapiens | place: USA
CCATTTTAAAGGAAAAGAGCAAGGCCGGATAGACCTTACTCTTACATTATGAATCGGAATTTGACAAAGGAGTGTGATTATATGGGTAAAGCGATTTTGGCAGCAATCGTTACATTGATTGTTGGTTATTTAGGTACGGTCGTAGGACTTGAACTTTTAGGTAATTGGGTTGAGTTTGGATTGCTCATTGCTATTGCAGTAATGGGTGCTTTTATCATCTACTTCAATGACAAGAAGTAAGACAATCCCAGTTTGCCGTACTCGTTCCAGCAGGGTTTGAGGCAGGCACGCCCCAACAAGAAGCTGTCCCAAAGGGGCAAGAATTTTCAAGATGGGACACAGATTTTATTCTTGACCCTCAGAAAGAAAAGTACGTTGCCAAAACCGAAGAGGGTGAAATCGTTGCGCTGGGTGCTTACCGTGTTCGGGAAGGAAACGTAGCGGTCTATATTGCCTACATCGAAAGCCAGCCGGAAAGCAACCCCACTCTGACAGGGCAAAAGAAGTATCAGGGCATTGGGAAAGCCATGATCGCATTCGGCATCCAGCTTTCGATCGATGCAAACTGCAACGGCGTGGTTGTTTTTGAAGCAAAAACAGACGAGCTGGAACAGCATTATATCCGGGATTTTGGCGCACGTCCGGTAGCATCTCTGTATCCGAATGGACCCAAGACTTTTATGATTGCTGATCAGGCAGCTAAAGATATTTTTTCTTCGTATCTTTTCTGAGAAAGGAGAAAATTATATGAAAGAGTACAATAAAGATTTTGACCTTGATTTTTCTCCCATGTCGGATGAAACCATGTCGTGGCTGGACGAACTGCTTATGACTTGTAAGCACTTTAATGTGGATTACTATAATGCGTCTGAAAAAGACCGTGCCTTTGTGGAGGCCGTAGCACGAAAAAATTATGGTCTGAAACAGGCTTACGCCAATGGAAAAACCGCTTCCACCGTTGCGCCATTCTTTGGCATTCATCGTGCCGGCTGAGCACATCAGGTTCGCCTGCCATGGACATGCTCCACCACAAAAATCACCCTCCTCCGCAACCGCTCGTTGCTTGCTTTTCACTGCTTTTCTGATACACTGGACACAGAAGGCGGTGATAACAATGAACACAAAAGACATTCTCCGACAGTTGCGGGTTCAGAAAGGGCTTTCGCAGGACGAACTAGCCGAAAAGCTCTACGTGACCCGGCAGGCGGTGTCCCGCTGGGAGACGGGCGAGACGACGCCGAACGTCGAAACGCTGAAACTGCTCTCGCGTTTTTTTGATGTCTCCATCAACACCCTGCTGGGCACTCCCCGAGCACTGGTCTGCCAGTGCTGCGGGATGCCACTGGACGATGCGAGCCTCAGCCGCGAGCTGGACGGCGCGTTCAACGAGGACTACTGCAAATGGTGCTACCACGACGGCACGTTCCAGTACGAAAGCAAGGAGCAACTCATCGATTTCTGCGTCGAACACATGGCCACCGAAACTTGGCCCAAAGAGCAGGTTCGCGCCCACATGGAAGCGGTCGTTCCCCTACTCAAGCACTGGAAATAACAAAACGAGAGGCAGACGCCCCACACAGGAGCGTCTGCCTCTCGTTTTGTTCCGGGCTGTTGCAGAGCAGCCCAATTTGGAAACCCAGTGATAAAAGGAGAACGGGGGAAATCGTTTAAAGGCTGATGTCCTTGCCGCCGTTGAGCTTGCTGAAGGCCAGCAGGGAGATGACGGTCAGGATGGTCATGATGGTGGACAATGCGGCTGCAGTGCCGTAGTTGCCGCGGATGACCTCGGTGTAGATGGCCACCGTCAGGGTCTTGGTCTTGCCGGTATACAGGATGATAGCGGTGGACAGCTCACTGATCATCGTGACCCAGCTCAGGATGGCACCGGAGATGATGCCGGATGCCATCATGGGCACCGTGATGCGGAAGAATGCCTTCATCTTCGAAGCACCCAGCGAGATGGCGGCTTCCTCGATGCTCATGGGGATCTGCTGCAGAATGGCCACCGACGAGCGGATGGTATAGGGCAGACGCCGGATGATGAGGGCCACCACCATGATGAGCATGGTGCCGCTGATGAGGAGCGGGGGCTTATTGAAGCCGATGAGCAGCGCGATGCCAAGGACCGTGCCGGGCACGATGTAGGGGATCATCGAGAGGATATCCACCACGTTGGTCAGGGCGTTGCGGCGGCGCACCACCAGATAGGCGATGAGGACAGCCAGCAGCACGATGACGACCAGCGCCAGCAGGGGGATGATGATGGTGTTCTGGATGCTGCGGCCCAGCTTGCCGATGGCGGTCTGGTAGCTCTGCAGCGAGTAGCCGTCCACGAAGATCTTGCCCTGCGTGTTCTTGAACGAGGTGTAGATGACGTAGGCCTGCGGCAGAACGGCGATGCCCACCACGAGGTAGACCGCCAGATGCACCAGAGCGTTGATGCCCTTGCGGGCCTCGCGCTCCTCCACGGGGTGCATACTGTTCAGCGCGAAGGCGTTCTTGTTGGAAACGTACTTCTGGACGAGGAAGACCAGCGTGGTGATGACGATGGCGATGACGGCGATGGCGGCTGCAAAGCCGTCGCTGCCGCCGACCTCGTTGATGAACTCGGTGTAGAGGACGACGGGGAAGGTGCGGTAGCCCTCGCCGATGAGCATCGGGGTGCCGAAGTCTGCAAAGGAGCGCATGAACACCAGCAGAGCTGCAGCCAGCAGGGTGGGCATGATAAGGGGCACGACCACCTTGAAGAAGCAGGCAATGCCCGAGCAGCCGAGGTTCTCAGCCGCCTCGATGAGGGAGTTGTCGATGTTCTTCAGCGCGCCCTTGGCGTAGAGGAACACCAGCGGGAACAGCTGGAGCGTCATGACCAGCACGATGCCGCCGAAGCCGTAGATTTCCGGGATGGCGATGCCGAAGTTCTTTAAGAAGGTGGTGATGACGCCGCTGCGGCCCAGCAGCAGGATCCACGAGTAGGCACCGATGAAGGGGGCCGACATGGATGCCACCACGATGAGGATGTTCAGCACGCCCTTGCCCTTGATCTTAAAGATCGTGAACAGGTAGGCCAGCGGGGTGCCGATGGCGATGGAGAGCACCGTCGCCGTGATGGACACCTTGAAGCTGTTGATGAGGGTATCGAAATAGTAGCTCTTGGAAAAGAACTTCGTGAAATAAGCCAGCGTGAAGCCGCCGGTGTCGGGGTCCATCACAGACTGCCGGATAAGGTACGCCATCGGGTAAAGCAGGAACAGCGCGTAGAGGGCGATCGTTACCAGCGTGATGGCACCCCAGACATCAAGACGGAACTTATTATTGTTTTTCATAAGCGTCGCTCCTGATGAGATTGGTATCGCCGTCCTTGGTAAAGACGTTGATCTTCTCTTTCTTGACCTTCAGCAGCACCTTCTCGCCCTTCTTGAGGCCCTCGCCGATGGAGGACTCCTCCACGATCTCCACCGAGTCACCCTGATCGGTGTCGATGGTGTAGTGGGTGTTGAGGCCGAGGTAGGTGCACTCCTGCACGGTGCCGTGGATGCCCTCGGTGCCATCCTTGCAGATGATGAACTCCTCCGGGCGGATGGAGCAGCGCACCTCCTGCTCTGCGGCCTTGTCCAGAGCGTCGATGTGCTCATGGTAGCCGTCCGCAAAGGTGATGACGCCGCCCTTGACGTGGGCGTTCACGATGTTGGTGCGTCCGATGAAGGTGGCCACGAAGACATTCTTCGGGCGCTGGTAGATGTCGCGGGGGGTGCCGACGTGCTGGATGACGCCATCCTTCATGACGGCGATGCGGTCACTGATGGCCATTGCCTCTTCCTGATCGTGGGTGACATACACGGTGGTGATGCCCACGCTCTTCTGGGTGTGGCGGATGACGCTGCGCATCTCGACACGGAGCTTTGCGTCCAGATTGGAAAGCGGCTCGTCCATCAGCAGCACATCCGGCGAGATGACCAGCGCGCGGGCCAGTGCGATGCGCTGCTGCTGGCCGCCGGACAGCTGATTGGGCATACGGTCGGCATACTGCATGATCTGCATCAGGTTCAGGAACTCGTCCGTCCGCTTCTTGATCTCGGCCTTGTCCACCTTGCGGTTCTTCAGGCCGAAGGCCACATTGTCCCGGACGGAGAGGTTCGGGAAGATGGCGTAGTTCTGGAACACCATGCCGATGTTGCGCTTGCTGGGGTCCATATCGTTGATCCGCTTCTCATTGAAGAAGATGTCGCCGCCCTCGATGGAGTTGAAGCCTGCGATCATACGGAGAAGGGTGGTCTTGCCGCAGCCGGAGGGGCCGAGCAGGGTGAACAGCTCCCCATCTCCGATCTCCAGATTCAGATCCGGGATGACCGTATTATTCCCGTAGCGCTTTACTGCGTCTTTAACTGATATTCTGCTCATACTAGCCTCCTGCTGCCCTTCGAATTACTTGCTCTGCAGATCGGTGAAGATCTCGGTGTACTTGTCCACCAGTTCTGCCTTGTGGGCGCTGACGTAGGGGATGTCCTCTTCGATGACATTGATGTCTGCCATCGGGGTCATAGCATCGTTGGTGGCGGCGTCTTTCATGACGGGGCGGTTGGTCAGGGTGCTGCCCCAGATGTTCTGCACTTCCTCGCTCAGGATGAAATCGATGAACAGCTTGGCGTTGTCCATGTTCTTTGCGCCCTTGATGATGGTGGCGGAAGCAGGCAGGAAGACGGTGCCCTCCTTCATGTAGACGAGCTTGACGGGTGCGCCGTCCAGAACCAGCTGTGCGCAGGGATCCTCATAGGACAGGCCCACCACATACTCGCCGTCGGCGACTCCCTTGTAGACGGCGCTGGAGCTTTCGCAGATCTTGCCGTCCACGTTCTCGAACAGGTCGTGGACGTACTGCCATGCCTTATCGTCCTCGTAGCCGCCCATCGCCAGCAGCATATTGGTCAGGTGTGCAAAGGCAGAAGAGGAGTTGGCCGGGTCGGCGGTGGCGATCTTACCCTTCAGCGCAGGGTTCAGCAGGTCTTCGTAGCCCTCGATCTTGATGTCGCCGATGAGGTCGGTGTTGACGATGAGGACGCTGCCGTCCAGCACGTTGCCGGTGATGAAGCCGCACTTATTCTTGTAGGCATCGATGACGTTGCCGTCGTTGGCCGAGACATACGGCTCCCACAGATCCTCGTTGGTGTACATCAGCGACCAGGAGCCGCCGAACAGGACGTCGGCGTAGGGGTCATTCTTCTCGGACTGGATGCGCTTGACCAGCTCGCCGGTGCCAGCCTGGATCAGCTCGACATTGACGCCGTACTTTTCCTCGAACAGGGGGATGGTGGCGTTCAGCAGGCCTTCCGAGTTGGGCGAATAGATGACGATGTCGCCGCCGCCCTGTGCAGCAGTACCAGAAGCGGCAGTGGAAGCAGCGGTAGAACCGGCAGAAGAGGTGCTGGCGGAGGAGCCGCCGCAAGCGCTCAGAGCAGCAGAAGCTGCGATAACACCGGTAGCCATCAGGAACGAACGACGAGAAATCTTTTTCATAGTAAAAACCTCCATTTTTTACCTGAAACCTTTCGATAGTCCCATTTTAATGCTTTCCGCACAAAAATAATACTCAATTTGCAGAACAAATAGAAAAAATACCGAACAGGGGCTGTTCGGTATTTTTTCATTTTCTCTTATTTCAGGGTGCTCTGGTACTCCCGCACCGAGCAGCCCATGTATTTTTTGAAGACGTGGTTGAAGTACTTGTACTCGCCGATGCCGCACTCCCATCCGATCTGCGAGATGGGCAGCTCCCCTTTCCGGATGAGTTCAAGAGCGTTCTGGATGCGGCAGCGGTTGAGGTAGTCGATGACCGTCGTGCCAAGCTCTTTCTGGAACTTCTGGTTGATGTACCGCTCCGAGTAGTGGAACTGCTCCTGCAGGTCGGCAAGCGTTATCTTGCTCTGGTAATTCTCCTTCAGATAGGCCACGATGCGCAGCACCAGCGGGTCGGTGACTTTTTCCTCGCTGAGGGGCGGCAGGGCGGTCCGGCTGCGGACAGCCTCCGCCTCATCCTCCCGCTTCTGGAGATACTGGCTGTCCCCCGCGAGGCGGACGGCCTTTTCCAGCGCAGCGCCCATCTCGTCCATGTCGAGGGGCTTGAGCACATAGTCCGACACACCGTTCCGGATGGCCTGCTGGGCATACTCGAACTCCGAGTAGCCTGTCAGGATGATGGCGATGTACTTATACTCCTCCCGGGTGTCGGCGATCATCTCGAGGCCGCTCTTCACTGGCATGGTGATGTCGGTGATGACGATGTCGGGCCGCAGCTCTGCGATCTTTTCTTCGCCCACTGCCCCGTTCTCGGCCTCCGCCACGACGCTGCACCCATATTCCTCCCACGGCACCGAATAGCGGATGCCCTTGCGGATGATCTCTTCGTCTTCTACCAGCAGAACGCGATACATGGTCTACCTCCCTCCCCGCCGGAGCTTGAGCTTCACCGTGAAGCCCTCGCCCTCGGCGCTGTCAATGGTCAGGCCGCTGTCGCCGCCGTAACCCAGCCAGATGCGGCGGTTGATGTTTTGCAGGCCGTTGTGTTCAATGTTCACTTCCTCTGAGCGCAGGATGCCCCGCAGCTGTTCCAGCGTCGCTGCGTCCACCCCGCCGCCATTGTCCTCTACCGTGAAATAGAGCGCGTCTTCCTCCAGCCAGCCCCGCGTCCTGACGTGGATGCGGGGCTTCTTCTGGAAGCCGTATTTGATGCTGTTCTCCAGCAGGGGCTGCAAGAGCAGCTTCGGGATGATGAACTCCATGCAGGCGTCGTCGATGTCCATCTCGTAGGAGAAGTTCGCGCCGAAGCGGGTGGACTGGATGACGAGATAGTCCTGCAGATACTTCAGGTCTTCCCGGACGGTGACGTTATGCTTGGTGTTGTTGATGCTATAGCGCAGGATGCCGATGAACCGCCCGATGAGCTGCTGGGCGCGCTGGGGGTCTGCCGGGATGAGATAGCGGATGTTGTCCAGCGTGTTATAGATAAAGTGGGGGTTGATCTGGGCCTGCAGGTTCTGCATCTCCATCCGGCTGTTCACCTCGACGAGGTCCATGTTCCGCTGGCTCAGCTCCTGAATGCTGCGCACCATCTTGTTGACCTGATGGGCGATCTCTTCGATCTCGTCGCCGGTGTCGATCTCAATGATATGGTCGGGGTCTTCCTTCCGGATGACCCGGATCTCCTGCACGAGGGTGTCCACCGACTTCACCATCTGCTCGGTCATGACGTGCATGATGCGGACGAACATCGCCGACCAGCTCAGGCCCAGCATCAAGATCAGGAACAGCCCCACCAGAAGATAATCGTAGTTCGGGGGCGAGTAGATGAAGGAATAGGCCAGCACCGTGCCGTTTTCCAGCGAGCGGCTGCTGCGCAGATAGCGGCTCCCATCCACCTTCACATACCGCGCCGCGTCGGCGGGGCGGTACTTGTTGGCGTTCTTCTGGGAGAGGAAGGAGGCGTTCGAGCAGGCGATGACATCGCCGTTGGGCTTGGTGAGGATGGCGTCGTACTGGTACCGGCTGAACAGCTTCGTCCAGTCGTTCTCGTTCAGATAGACCGCCGCCGCACCCTGATATTCGCCGTCCCGGTAGAGGGGGTGTATCATGACGTATTCCGAGCTGTTGGCCCGGAAGTGGTAGACCGTGGTATAGACGGCCCGCATGAGGTGGCAGGCATTTTCCTCCGCGATGCGGTTGAACTCCTGCCGGTGCAGGTTCATCTCCCCCTCTGAGAAGGTCGTGAACCGCACCTCTCCCTTGGAGTCGGTCAGGATGAGCTGGAGTTCCACAAGAGCCGAGACGTTGTACTGGCTGATGAGATAGCGCAGATTGTCCTGATCCTTCCGCCGGTCGGAGAGGAACAGCTCGGTGTGGTCTGTGTCCAGCAGGAACGCCGCCGTGTCGTTGTACACCTCTTGGAAGGTAGCGGCGACGCCCGCGAGATGGTCTTCCCGCCGGGCGTTCTGGTTCAGGGTGTTCACGGCGGCGATGGCCACGAGGAACAAAAGGCACCCCAGAAGCAGGCTCGTGACCAGCCTGCGGGAAACGCTCCGCTCCAGTTCCCGCCGGAAGCGGCTCTTTTTGTAGGTGCGGTCGGGGAAATGATAGTCCATGCTTCAGCGCTCCTGCCTTTATTTTTTCGGGGCTTCGGCAAACTTTGCCATGCTTCGATTATAATGCCTCCGGACGGATGCGTCAACCGGGCCGCAGTGTTTTCGCTCCCGGGTATAGCGCACCGCCCCGCAGTATGGTATACTCGGAAGCAGACTGGACGATAAAAAAGGAGAACGATCCGATGCAATACTACACCGCCCCCATGGAGGGGCTGACGGACCGCATCTGGCGGCAGGCACATCAGCGCTGGTTCGGCGCACCGGGCGCACCCGCCCGTTATTACGCGCCCTTCCTCTCCCCGCCCGAGAACCGGGTGCTCATCAAGAAGAAGATGGCCGAGCTTGACCCGGCGGCGAACCCCGGCGCGCCCGTCATCCCCCAGCTCCTCGCCAAGGACGGCGCACTGGCCGCATGGATGGTCACAGAGCTGCGCAGGCTGGGCTACACGGAAGTGAACCTCAACTTCGGCTGTCCCTCCGGCACTGTGACCGCCAAGGGCAAGGGTGCCGGGATGCTGCGGGACCCCGCAAAGCTCGAGGCCTTTCTGGACGAATTCTTTTCCCGGACGGAGGGGCCTGTCTCGGTCAAGACCCGGCTGGGCGTCACCCGTCCCGAGGAGTTCGATGCCATCCTCGACATCTATAACCGCTACCCCATCTGTGAGCTGACCATCCACCCCCGGGTCATGCGCCAGCTCTACCGGGGCGAGGCCGACCGCGCCGCCTTTGCAGCCTGTCTGCCCCGCTGCCGGATGCCCGTCTGCTACAACGGCGACATCACCACCCCGGCCCAGCTGGCCGCGCTGGAGGCAGAGCATCCGTCCCTCTCCGGCATCATGGTGGGCCGGGGCCTCATCGCCGACCCGGCCCTGCTGCGGCAGGCCGTGGGCGGTGCCCCTGCCGGCAAAGAAGAGCTTCGCGGCTACCTCGACGAGCTGTATCACGGCTACACCGCGCTGTTCGGCGCGTCCAGCTGCGCCGTCAGCCGGATGAAGGCCCACTGGCACTACCTCATCTGTCGGTTCGAGGGGTCGGAGGCGCTGGAAAAGCAGCTGCGCAAGGCCCGGGAGGGCTGGGAGTATGAGGTGGTCGTGAACCAGATCTTCACTCTTCCTCTGAAATAAAAAAGCCTGCCGCCCCGGAGGGACAGCAGGCCAGAAGGCGAAGGAACCTCAGACGTTCAGATAGCTGCGCAGCATGGCCTGCAGCAGATCGTCACGGTCTACTTTGCGGATAAGGGAACGCGCTCCTTTGTAAGTCGTGATATAGGTAGGATCTTCGGACAGGATATAGCCCACCAGCTGATTGACGGGGTTATAGCCTTTTTCCTTGAGTGCGTCGTACACCTGCTGCACGACTTCATGGATCTCGATGTCCTTCTGATCGTGGATGGAAAAAATGGCAGTAGCGTCGCCCACGAAATACACCCCCTTAAATAACTATGATTCATTGTACACGACTTGCGGCAAAACTTCAAGTTTCCCCGGCGAGATTTGCACATTTTGCTTAAATTTTTTCGATTTTATCATGCAAATCAGCAAAGCTGTTTTTGCAGAAAGAGGCATATTATGATCTATGGCATCGGCTGCGACCTCTGCAGCACCGCCCGGATGGCAAAGAGCCTCGGCGGTGCCCACGGCCCTGCTTTTGCGGCCAGAGTCTTCGGCCCGTCCGAGCGGGAGGCTCTGGGCCTTACAGGGAGCATCCCGGACCCGCTCAGCGCCCACAGATCCGCCAGCGCGGCGGCGGATTTTGCCGCGAAGGAAGCCTTTCTCAAGGCGGCGGGCACCGGCCTTGCAGGGCCTTTCGCCCTCTGCGAGATCGAGGCCGTCCGGCTGGAAAGCGGCGCTCCGGAATACCGCTTTTCGGGCGGCAGCGCACGGTGGATGGCCGCACACGGCCTGCGGGCCAGTCTCTCCCTGAGCCACGACGGCGGCATGGCGCTGGCGTTCTGCATTCTGGAAACGGAAACCTGAATCTCCCTCCCGCATACAATGAGAGCAAGCTGTCCCCGCGTGCATAGCCTGCCCCCTGCCTGCCCATAATAAGGCCAGCAGAGGACGGCACCGCGCACCACATAGCGGGCCTCCCAGTATGCAAGGAGGGAGTTTTCATGGAGGTACACAGAGGAGAAGTTTTTTACGCCGACCTTTCGCCGGTGGTCGGCTCGGAGCAGGGCGGCGTCCGCCCGGTGCTCATCGTCCAGAACGAGATCGGCAACCGGCACAGCCCCACGGTCATCGCAGCCGCCATTACATCCCGGCTGGACAAAGCCCGGCTTCCCACCCACATCAACATCCGGGCCGCCGACACGGGCCTCGCCAAGGACAGCGTCGTTCTGCTCGAGCAGATCCGCACGCTGGACAAACACCGCCTGCGGGAGCGGGCCGGGCAGATCACCGCCGAGGACCAGCGCCGGGTGGATCAGGCGCTGGATGTGAGCCTCGGCCTCAGCTCCTATTGAGAAGCCGTTTTGATCGGCACTATTTTTGAAAATTGCGATAAGACAGACAGCCGCCTCCACGCATTTGTGGAGGCGGCTGTCTGCTTTTTTATTGGAGATTCAAATTGAATGGATCACTCGGACTTCTGGACGCTGCCCTCTGCGTCGTGGAGCAGGGCATATTCCCGGATCTTTTCCAGCGTCTGCTCGCTCAGGATATGCTCTGCCTTGCAGGCATCCTCGGCGGCGACCTCTTCGTCCACACCCAGCTGCACGAAGAAATGGGTCAGCAGACGGTGGCGGCTGTAGATGCGCTCTGCGATCTCGCGGCCCGGCTCCAGAAGGGTCAGGTTGCCCTCGCCGTCCACCGCAATGTAGCCGTTCTCCCGCAGCTTTTTCATCGCAATGCTGACGCTGGCCTTGGTATAGCCCAGCTCGTTGACCACGTCGATGGAGCGCACGCGGCCCATCCGCTGGGTCAGCATAAGGATAGTCTCAAGATAATCTTCTGCGGATTGGTGGATCTGCATGGTTTTGTCGGCCTCCTGCCTCGTAAATTTCCCTGTCCGGGGCACACAGGCGTTCCGGTCTGGTTTGTTATAGGATACCACATTCCGTATCGTGTTGCAAGCCATTCGCAGAAAGTTTGTCAAATCAAACCAATTCCACCCTGCGCAATTTCGTCATTTTACCGTCTCGAGATAGGCCGCCGGGCCGGCCTCATAGAGGTCGCCGCCGTGGGCGTCGAGGATGACTGTCAGCGGCATTTTTTCCACGGTCAGGCGGCGGACGGCCTCGCAGCCGAGGTCGGGCCATGCGATGACCTCCAGCGTCTGGACGCTCTGGGCCATCAGCGCACCGGCGCCGCCCAGCGCGGCCAGATAGACCGCGCCGTTGCGGACGACGGCCTCTTTGACTGCCGCGTCCCGCTTGCCCTTGCCGATCATGATCTTATTGCCGAGGTCCAACAGGCGGGGACTCATGGCGTCCATCCGTCCGCTGGTGGTCGGCCCGGCCGAGCCGATGACCTCGCCGGGGCGCTCCGGCGTCGGGCCGACGTAGTAGATGGCGCTGCCCTCCAAGTCGAAGGGGAGCTTTTCGCCCCGGTCCAGCGCTTCCAGCATCCGCTTGTGGGCCTGATCGCGGGCGGTGTACACCACACCGGACAGCAGCACCGTGTCTCCCGCCTTCAGGGGCGCGAGGTCTGCCGCCGTGCAGGGCGTGTTCAGTTCGTATTGCATCTTGTATTCTCCTTTAGCGTCCTTGCCCTCTCAGGCCGCTTCGCGTCCAGCTCTCCCAGAGGGAGAGCCTTTCGCCTACCGGCAAGCTCCAAGCCTCTCCCTTTGGGAGAGGTGGCATTGCGAAGCAATGACGGAGAGGGCTAGCCCTCTTATAACACCGCAGATGCCCGCCGGGTGACATGGCAGGACACATTGACCGCCACGGGCAGACCCGCCACATGGGTGGGCATCTGCTCGATGGCAAGGCCGAGGCAGGTGGTCTTTCCACCGAAACCCTGCGGCCCGATGCCCAGAGCATTGATGGCCGTCAGCAGTTCCCCCTCGAGGGCGGCGTAGTAGGGGTCCGGGTTCGGAACATCCAGCGGGCGGAGAAGGGCCTTTTTGGCAAGATACGCCACCTTATCAAAGCTGCCGCCCACGCCGATGCCCAGCACGATGGGCGGGCAGGGGTTCGAGCCAGCCAGCCTGACCGTCTCCACCACAAACTTCTTGAAGCCCTCCACGCCATCGGCGGGCTTGAGCATCTGGATGCGGCTCATGTTCTCGCTGCCGAAGCCCTTCGGCGCTACGGTGATGGTGCAGCCGTCGCCATCCACCAGATGCACCGTGATGGCGGCGGGGGTGTTGTCGCCGGTGTTGCCCCGGCGCAGCGGGTCGGCCACGATGCTCTTGCGCAGGTAGCCGTCGGTGTAGCCCCGCCGCACGCCCTCATGGATGGCGGCTTCAAAGCTGCCCTCGATGTGGACCTCCGTGCCCAGCTCCACAAACACGCAGGCCATGCCGGTGTCCTGACAGATGGGCAGAGCTTCTTCCCTCGCCGCTGCAAGGTTCGACCAGAGCAGGTCGAGGGTATTTTTTGCCAGCGGCCACGGTTCCTCGGCCCGGGCCTTGTCCAGCGCCTCCTGCACGTCCCGGGGCAGGCGGGTGTTGGCCTCGATGCAGAGACGGGCCACAGTGTCCGTGATTTGCTGTGCCGTGATCGTCCTCATAGAAACGCCCTCCGCTTACAGTCGGGCCACACCGCTCTCGCGGGCAGCCTTTGCCACGGCAGATGCCACCGCCTCGGCCACCCGGGGGTCGAATGCGCCGGGGATGATGTTCTCCTCGCTGCGGTCCTCGTCGGTGATGAGGTCGGCGATGGCGTAGGCGGCGGCCAGCTTCATCGTATCGTTGATGTCCCGGGCACGGACGCTCAGTGCGCCCTTGAACAGGCCCGGGAAGCAGAGGACGTTGTTGACCTGATTGGGGAAGTCGCTGCGGCCGGTGGCCATGACGCGGACGCCGCCTGCCTTGGCCTCGTCGGGCATGATCTCGGGGGTGGGGTTGGCCATGGCAAAAACGATGGCATCCTTGTTCATGGTCTGGCACAGCCCGGTGGTCAGGATGCCGGGCTTGGACACGCCGATAAAGACGTCCGCGCCCGCAAGGGCCTCCTTCAGGCCGCCCTTGATCTGGCGGGGGTTGGTCACTTCGCCCAGCCAGTTCTTGTGGGCCTCGGCGCTGTTGCAGCCCTTGTAGAGGGTGCCGAACTGGTCCACAGCGATGATGTCTCTGGCTCCGGCGGTCATCAGCATCTTGATGATGGCCGTACCGGCTGCGCCGGGGCCGTTCAGGACGATGTGGACGTCCTCCATCTTCTTGCCCACCACACGCAGGGCGTTGATGAGGGCAGCGGTGACGACGATGGCCGTGCCATGCTGGTCGTCGTGGAAGACGGGGATATCCAGCTCCCGCTCCAGCGTCTCCTCGATCTCGAAGCACTCGGGGCTTTTGATGTCCTCAAGGTTGATGCCGCCGAAGGTGGGGGCGATGGCCTTGCAGGCCGCGATGACGCTGGCTGCATCGTGGGCGTCGATGCAGATGGGGAAGGCATCCACGCCGCCGAACTCCTTGAAGAGCACAGCCTTGCCCTCCATGACCGGCAGACCGGCCTCGGGGCCGATGTCGCCCAGCCCCAGCACAGCCGTGCCATTGGAGACGACGGCCACCATATTGCCCTTGAAGGTGTACTTGTAGACGTCCTCGGGGTCTGCCTTGATGCGGCGGCAAGGCTCGGCCACGCCGGGGGTGTAGGCGGTGGACAGGTCATCCCGGGTCTTGACCTCTACCTTGCTCACGATGCCCACCTTGCCGTGGTGGCTCTCGTGCATTTCCAGAGCTGCTTTGTTGAAATCCATTGGCTTTTTCCTCCTTATTAACCCCATTGTATCAGAACCCCTCCCCCATTTCCACCGGTTTTCCGCCTTTTTCCCCTCTCCGGCCCCAAAAGTCCGACAAAGGACGGACAGAGTGTGGAAATTTTGCAAAAAACTTTTCTTTTTCATTTTTAGCCTTTATAATAGAGGTTGTTTTTCGAATCACCGGCAAAATGCCGGTCTACCAACAGGAGGGAATTCTTTTGAAACGTATCTTCACCAAGGCGCTCTGCCTTGTCTGCGTCGGCGCTCTGGCGCTGAGCCTCACGGCCTGCGGCGGAAAGGCCGACAGCGCCGCGTCCAGCACGGCGTCTTCTTCCACGCTCGGCAGCGCGGCCGACTACGATTACCAGAACTTCAACTACAGCGACGGTCTGGACGAAAAGGGCTACTGGGAGGGCATCCGGGCACTGGACTATGTGACCCTGCCCGAGGACTTTGCATCCGTCGCCGTCAAGCGCTCGGACGTCGAGCCCACCAGCGAGGAGGTCGAAAAGCAGATCAGCGATCTTCTGAGTCGGTATTCCTCCACCAACCACGTCACCGACCGCGCCGCCGCCGACGGCGACACCGTCAACATCAACTACACCGGCTCGGTGGACGGTGTAGCGTTCACTGGCGGCAGCGCAGAGAACTATGACCTGACGCTGGGCAGCAACACCTTCATCGACGGCTTCGAAGAGCAGATCGTCGGCCACAAGCCCGGCGAGACCTTCGACGTCAATGTCACCTTCCCCGACGGCTACAGCGACTCCACCGACGCCAGCGGCAATACTGTGAAGCTCAGCGGTCAGAAAGCCGTCTTTACCGTGACCTTCAACTACATCAGCGAGAGCGTCCTGCCCGAGCTGACCGACGCATGGGTGGCCAGCAACTTCGGCTCCTCCAATAACCTCTACACCGCAGAGGCCCTCCGCGCCTACTATCAGGAGCAGCTCTACACCTCGAACCTGAACACCGCCGTCATGGACGACCTGATGGCCAACTCCACCTTCAAGTCCATCCCCCAGCAGGTGATGGATTATCAGGTCAACCAGTGCCTCAACTATTACAGCACGCTGGCGGGCTACTACGGCTATGACCTCGACGGCCTTGTCCAGAATCTGCTGGGCTACGAGAGCACCGACGATATGCTGGCCCACCTCGAGAGCAGTCTGGAAAACTATTCCAAGGAAGCCCTGCTCTATCAGGCCGTGGCCGAATCGCTGGACATCACCCCCACGCAGGAGCAGCTGGACGCCTACTCCGATTATAAGGACACCTACGGTCAAAACTACTGCACCATGGTGGCCCTGATGGACGCTGTCACCAGCACGCTGACCAGCGGCGCGGTCGTATCCTGAAAAAATCGCATCTGATCACACGAAAAAAACTCCCTGCCGACGGCGGGGAGTTTTTTTTGGCCCAGATTCAGATGACGTAGTCGTTGCCCGCCTCTTCCGGCGAGGCAAGGTCGGCGATGGTGATGTGGCTGAAGTAGTCCTCGATGAGGTCGTCCAACCCCTTCCACATCTGATAGGTGCGGCAGTTGCCGATCCGCTGGCAGGTGGGCGCACCCTGTACAAGGCAGCTCACCGGTGCGAGGCTCCCCTCGGTGAGGGTCAGCACCTCGCCGACGGTATACTGGTCAGGGTCACGGGTCAGGCGGTAGCCGCCGCCCTTGCCCCGCAGGCCCTCGAGGAAGCCGTTCTGCACCAGCACCTTGAGGATGTTTTCGAGGTATTTTTCGGAGATCTCCTGCCGGGCGGCGACCTCCTTCAGGGGGACATATTTCTCCGTCCGATGCTCGGCCAGATCTATCATCACACGCAGCGCATAGCGCCCCTTGGTGGAAACGATCATAGACATTCCTTTCTCTTCTTTCCTGTTTTGGTCTTGCAGCGCCGCCGGGCGGGCTGCGGGACCTGTTCCGAATAAGTTTTAACCTATTATACAACAGGGTTTATAACTTTTCAATCGGAAATTTTCGATTTTCCATTGACAAGTGCCCCAAAGGAGGCTATAATACAGCCAAACCCACAAACCACATTGGTTTAACGGGAATAGAGGGGACATCAAGATGACACCGGCCCGGCCGGTGCAGCCGGGCGCATCGCCCGCAATAGGGAGGTTTACTATTATGAGCAAGATCTATACTTCCGCAGACCAGCTGATCGGCCACACCCCGCTGCTGGAGCTGACCCACATCGAGAAGGACGAAAACCTTTCCGCCAAGCTGCTGGCAAAGCTGGAATATTTCAACCCCGCCGGCTCCGTCAAGGACCGCATCGCCAAAGCCATGATCGATGACGCCGAGGCCTCCGGCAAGCTGAAGCCCGGCTCCGTCATCATCGAGCCGACCTCCGGCAACACCGGCATCGGTCTGGCCGCTGTGGCCGCCGCCAAGGGCTACCGCATCATCATCGTGATGCCCGAGACCATGAGCGTCGAGCGCCGCCAGCTGATGAAGGCCTACGGCGCAGAGCTGGTGCTCAGCGAGGGCGCAAAGGGCATGAAGGGTGCCATCGCCAAGGCCGATGAGCTGGCAAAAGAGATCCCCAACTCCTTCATCCCCGGCCAGTTCGTCAACCCGGCCAACCCCAAGGCCCACATCGCCACCACCGGCCCTGAGATCTGGGACGACACGGACGGCAAGGTGGACATCTTCGTGGCCGGCGTCGGCACCGGCGGCACTGTGACCGGCGTGGGCCAGTACCTCAAGAGCAAGAACCCCGGCGTCAAGGTCGTGGCCGTCGAGCCTGCCTCCTCCCCCGTCCTGAGCAAGGGCACCGCCGGTGCACATAAAATTCAGGGCATCGGCGCCGGCTTTGTGCCCGACGTGCTGGACACCAAGGTCTACGACGAGATCATCGCCGTGGAAAACGAGGACGCCTTTGCCGTGGGCCGTCTCATCGGCCACAAGGAGGGCGTGCTGGTGGGCATCTCCTCCGGCGCTGCCGTCTGGGCTGCCATCCAGCTGGCAAAGCGCCCCGAGAACGCCGGTAAGAACATCGTCGTCCTTCTGCCCGACACCGGCGACCGCTATCTGTCCACCCCCCTGTTTGCTGAATAAGCTTCTCATTCCTTCCGCCCCTGCCGTGGTCTTCCGCCCGGCAGGGGCTTTTTGTCTGCGCTGCCGAAACGATATGGTGTGATTTTTTACAAGTTTGCAAACTTTTTGTGAATCCATGCCGCCGCCGGGATTTCCCTATTGACATTGTGGATTGTTTGGAGTATATTTTTAGCAGTCGATGAGCAAGAGTGCTAAAACAACATTCCGACCCACCGCCTGAATCTCAACTTCCGGTATGAATGGAGGCTTGACTTTATGAATACCAATCAATATACCCAGAAGACCCTTGAGGCTCTGCAGGCCGCACAGCAGCTGGCTGTGGAGTACCAGCACAACGCACTGGAGCCGGAGCATCTGCTCCATGCTCTGGCCACGCAGGAGCAGGGCCTGATCCCTCAGCTGCTCCAGAAATTGAACGTAGACGCAGGCAGCTTCTCCGCCGCCGTGGCCGAAAAGCTCTCTGCGATGCCCCGGGTGTCCGGCTCTGGCCGCGACCCCGACAAGGTCTATATCTCGCAGGCCACCGATAAGGTACTGAGCGCCGCCGCCCGCGAAGCCAAGGCCATGAAGGACGACTATGTAAGCGTCGAGCACGTCTTCCTCGCTTTGCTGGACGAGCAGACCCAGAACACCTCTGAGCTGTTCCGCGCCTTCGGCATTACGAAGGATAAGTTCTTACAGCAGCTCACTGCCGTCCGCGGCAACCAGCGCGTGACCAACGATAACCCCGAGGACACCTACAATGCCCTCCAGAAGTACGGTCAGGATCTGGTCGATCTGGCCCGCAAGCAGAAGCTGGACCCCGTCATCGGCCGCGATCAGGAGATCCGGAACGTCATCCGCATCCTGTCCCGTAAGACCAAGAACAACCCCTGCCTCATCGGTGAGCCGGGCGTCGGCAAGACGGCCATCGCCGAGGGTCTGGCCCAGCGTATCGTCCGGGGCGATGTGCCCGAGAACCTGAAAGACCGCATCGTGTTCAGCTTGGACATGGGCGCTCTGGTGGCCGGTGCAAAGTACCGCGGCGAGTTCGAGGAGCGCCTGAAGAGCGTCCTGAACGAGGTAAAGAAGAGCGAGGGCAAGATCATCCTCTTCATCGATGAGCTGCACACCATCGTCGGCGCAGGCAAGACCGACGGTGCGATGGACGCCGGCAACCTGCTGAAGCCCATGCTGGCCCGCGGCGAGCTGCACTGCATCGGCGCCACTACGCTGGATGAGTACCGCCAGTATATCGAGAAAGACCCCGCCCTCGAGCGCCGCTTCCAGCCGGTACAGGTGGACGAACCCACCGTCGAGGACACCATCTCCATCCTGCGCGGCCTGAAAGAGCGGTATGAGGTCTTCCACGGCGTGAAGATCAGCGACAACGCCCTCATCGCCGCCGCGACCCTCTCCGACCGCTATATCACCGACCGCTTCCTCCCCGATAAGGCCATCGACCTTGTGGATGAGGCCTGCGCCATGATAAAGACCGAGATGGACAGTATGCCCAGCGAGATGGACGACCTCGCCCACCGCATCACCCAGCTGCAGATCGAGCAGGTCAGCCTGAAAAAGGAGACCGACGCTCTGAGCCAGAGCCGTCTGAAGGACCTCAAAAAAGAGCTGGCCGAGCTGCAGGATAAGTTCCGCAGCATGAAGGCAAAGTGGGAGAACGAGAAGAACGCCATCGGCAAGGTGCAATCCCTGCGTGAGCAGATCGAGCAGACCAATGCCGACATTGAAAAGGCTCAGCGCGAGTACGACCTGAACAAGGCTGCTGAGCTGAAATACGGCAAGCTGCCCCAGCTGCAGAAACAGCTGGAAGAGGAAGAGAAGATCGCCGCCGCCAAGAAGGAGGACAGCCTGCTGCGTGACCGCGTGACCGATGAGGAGATCGCCCGCATCGTGGCCCGCTGGACCGGCATCCCGGTGGAGAAACTGGTGGAGGGTGAGCGCGAGAAGCTGCTGCATCTGGACGATGTGCTGCACCAGCGGGTCATCGGTCAGGACGAGGCTGTGACCAAGGTGAGCGAGGCCATCCTGCGCAGCCGCGCCGGTATCGCCAACCCCAACCGCCCCATCGGCAGCTTCCTGTTCCTCGGCCCCACCGGCGTGGGCAAGACTGAGCTGGCCAAGGCACTGGCGCAGGCACTGTTTGACGACGAGCGCAACATGGTGCGAATCGATATGACCGAGTATATGGAGAAGTTCAGCGTCAGCCGTCTGATCGGAGCGCCTCCGGGATACGTCGGTTATGAAGAGGGCGGCCAGCTGACCGAGGCTGTGCGCCGCAAGCCCTACAGCGTGGTGCTGTTCGATGAGGTGGAAAAAGCCCACCCCGATGTGTTCAACATCCTGCTGCAGGTGCTGGACGATGGCCGCATCACCGACAGTCAGGGCCGCACCGTGGACTTCAAGAACACGGTCATCATCCTCACCTCCAATCTGGGCAGCGACATCATCCTGAACGATCTGGAGCAGCGCCGTGCCAACGGCTCCAACGAGCTGAGCGAGGAAGCAAAGCACCAGATCGACCAGCTGCTGAAGAGCAAGTTCCGCCCCGAATTTCTGAACCGTCTGGATGAGATCGTCTACTACAAGAGCCTGACCAAGGACGAGATGCGCAAGATTGTGGATCTGCAGCTGCAGGATCTGCGCAAGCGCATGGACGAGGGCAAGCACCTCAAGCTGGAGGTCACCACCGCTGCCAAGGACTTCATCATCGATTCTGCTTACGACAGCGTCTATGGCGCACGTCCCATCAAGCGGTTCATCCAGAGCCGCGTGGAGACCCTGATCGCCAAGGCCATCATTCAGGGCAGCTATACCGAGGGCAACACCCTGACGGTAGACTGCGAGAATGGCGCTTTGACCCTGCGATAATGTAAATTTTACCTGTTCTGTACGGACTTTGCGGCAAGAAAGCTTGCACCACCGTACAGAATATGGTATGATTACAAATAACATTGATGTGCTTTTCATCGCGGAACAGCAACGATGGGGAGCACATTTTTGTATGTAAGAACATTTATCCCAAAACTCTCTCAGGCGCGTTGCGCCAGTGTGCGATATCCCGGGCAGCAGCACCTTCTGCGTGGAAGGGGCTGGCTGCGGGCGCACAGAAAAAAGCTCCCCCCTTCGGGGGAGCTGGCATCGCGCAGCGATGCCTGAGAGGGTTCAAACAAAAACAGAAAGTTGAGTGTGATTTCCCTTTTTATGGACGATGGCAGTATTACGCTTTTGGCGGCGCTGATCATTCTGGTGGCATTTTCCGCCTTTTTCTCCGCCTCTGAGACCGCATTTTCTTCCCTGAACCAGATCCGCCTGAAAAGCCGCGCCGAGGACGGCGATTCGGCAGCAGCCCGCGTGCTGGCTATGTCGGAAAAGTACGACAAGCTGCTCTCCACCATCCTCATCGGCAACAATATCGTCAACATTGCCGCAGCATCCATTGGCACAGTGCTGTTCACCCGCCTGCTGGACCCGGAGCGGGGCGCGACGGTGTCCACCTTCGTGCTGACCATTGTGGTTCTGATCTTTGGCGAGGTGACCCCCAAGAGCCTTGCAAAGGAGATGCCGGAGACGGTTGCCACGGCGGTTTCGCCCTTTTTGAACCTGCTCATGATCCTGTTCACCCCGCTGACCTGGCTGTTCAGCCAGTGGAAGCGCCTGTTGGGGCATTTCATCCGCAGCACCGAGGAGGACACCATCACTGAGGGCGAGCTGATGACCATGGTCAGCGAGGCCGAGAACGACGGCGAGCTGACCGACCGGGAAAGCCAGCTCATCCGCAGCGCCATTGAGTTCGACGATGTGGAGGTGGAGGAGATCCTCACGCCCCGCGTGGATGTGATCGCGGTGGAGGACGATCTCTCGCTGGATGAGGTAGCCGATACCTTTGCGGAATCGGGATATTCTCGTCTGCCCGTCTACCACGGCACCATTGACAACATCATCGGTGTGGTACATGAAAAGGACTTTTACCTTGGCCGTCTGCGCAAGGATACCACGCTGGAAGACCTTGTGAAGCCCACCCTTTATACCACCGGCTCCACTCAGATCTCCCAGCTGCTGCGCACCCTGCGCGAGCAGCACCATCACATGGCGGTGGTGGTGGACGAGTACGGCGGTACCGAGGGCATCATCACGCTGGAAGACATTCTGGAAGAGCTGGTAGGCGAGATCTGGGACGAGCACGACGAAGCGACCGAGGACTTCCGCAGGCAGTCGGACGGCAGCTGGATCGTGCTGGGCAGTGCCGGTGTGGACGACCTGTATGAGAGGCTGGGCCTGCCGGAGGATGAGGACATCGATTCCAATACGGTGAACGGTCTGGTGCAGGAAAAAACCTGCCATCTGCCCAAGGTGGGCGACCGGTTCACGCTGGGCGAGTACGACGGTGTCGTTACCCGCACGGCCAAGCGCCGCGTGACCGAGGTGCGCCTGACTCCGGCGGAAAAGCCGGAACCGAAGAAGGAAGAAGACGAAAAGCCGCACTTCAACCGGCTGACCAATAAGTAAATCTAAGGGAGGATGCCGTTTTCCAATACGGCCCTATCCTGTGAAAAAGCAAACTCCGGCAGACCGCAGTCTGCCGGAGTTTGCTCTATAAAAATAATTGTTCCGCTGAATATGGCTAGAGCGAAGCGGAAGCCATTAAATGGTTTTGCTTTCCGCCTGCAGATAGGTATACAATGCTCCCACCTGATTGGCTTCGCTGCTGAAATGGCAGGGCACGATCTCGCAGCGGGGCAGACCGATCATGTAAGGTGATTCCCCACGGGAAGCAAACAGCCCGGCATATACCCGGCGCAGATCGTCCAGCAGCAGCGGCTGCTTGCTGATGCCGCCGCCGATGGCTACCTTTTCCACATCCAGCAATACAGTCAGGTTGTAGATCTGCACGGCCACCATCTTGCAGAACCGTTCCAGCACTTCCAGCGCTTCCGGCTCGGCGGCATTGGCGGCATCAAAAAAGAGTTTACCGTTCATGGGGGCATCGGCGGGCAGGCCCTTGCGGGCGCGGTACCACTTGAGCAGGTATTTGGTGCTGCACTGGCAGGCCATGGTTTTTTCGGTATTCTCCCACTCGTCGGCGTTGGTGTTCACAAAGCTGTACTCTCCGGCGGTAAAGTGCACGCCGCGCACCAACTGGCCATTGGCAATGATGCCGCCGCCCACGCCGGTGCCGATGATAAACACTGCCGCATTGCAGCAGCCCTGCAAGGCACCGGCCCGCAGCTCTGCAATGGCTGCAGCCTTGCCGTCGTTTTCCAGCGTGACACGGCAGCCGCATCTCTCGCGCACCAGCTGCCCCACCTGCGTGCCGGTGTTGTACAGAAGTGCCCCGCCGTTGGAGACATAGCCGGTGTTGGCATCCACAAAGCCGGGCAGCGCCATGGCGATACCGTCCACTTCATCCTTATGCGGTGCATACAGAGCGTATATTGTGTCGAGAAAATGCTCCTGCGTATCCTGCGGCGTGGGCACGGAACCGGTATCGAAACGGTTCATCTGCTCGTCCATGACCGAATATTTGATCTCGGTGCCTCCTACGTCAAAAACCATGACCTTCATTGCTGTTCCCTCCACAAAGCTGATCTTCTTCCTTATTATGGCAAATACGCGCAAAAAAGTAAAGCCATCCGCAACATGCCGCGAATAGCTTTACTTTAATTTAGAGCTTGCTCAGCTGCGGGCCCTGTGCGGTATCCTTGACCGCCCAGCCCAGTTCGGTCAGCTGTGCACGGATGGCATCGGCAGTGGCCCAGTCCTTGGCCTTCTTGGCGGCGGCACGCTTCTCTACCAGCTCAGTTACCTCGGCGGGCACCTCGTCCTTTTTGCGGTTGTACAGCAGGCCCAGTACGCCGGTGATCTCGTCGAACGCAGCGGCGGCGGTCTGCAGGGCATCCTTGGAGGAAACAGCCGACAGCGTGTTGATCTCCTTGACCAGATCGAACACGGCAGCCAGTGCATCCGGGGTGTTCAGGTCATCGTCCATGGCAGTGCAGAACTTGGTGCGGGCCTCGGCAGCCTTTTCCTTCAGGGTCTCGTCGGTGCCAAAGGCATCCTTAGTCAGGGCAAAGTCCAGATTTTCGCGGCAGGTGTACAGGCGCTCGAGACTGTTCTTGCAGCTCTCAATGAGGTCCACGGTGTAGTTCAGCGGCATCCGGTAGCCTGCGGTCAGCATGAAGTAGCGGATCGGCTCGTAGCCGTAAATGCCCGCCACATCGCGCACGGTGAAGAAGTTGTGCAGGCTCTTGGACATCTTCTGATTGTCCACGTTGATGAAGCCATTGTGCATCCAGTAGCGGGCAAAGGTGCAGCCGTTGGCGCACTCGCTCTGTGCGATCTCATTCTCGTGGTGGGGGAAGATCAGATCCTGACCGCCGCAGTGCAGATCAATGGTCTTGCCCAGATGGGTGCGGCTCATGGCACTGCACTCGATATGCCAGCCCGGACGGCCCATGCCGTAGGGGCTCTCCCATGCAGGTTCACCGGGCTTTGCGGCCTTCCACACGGCAAAGTCTGCGGGGTCCTCCTTCAGGTCGTCGTCCATCTGGCTGCGCAGCTCACGGTTGCCGCTTTCCAGATCGTCCAGCTTCAGGTGGCTCAGCTTGCCGTACTCGGGATCGCTCTTCACCCGGAAGTACACATCGCCGTTCTTGGCAACATAAGCGTGGCCGGAGTCGATCAGATCCTTCACGATATCCAGGATCTGCTGGATGTGTTCGGTAGCCCGGGGCTGGACGGTGGGCTTTTTGCAGTTGAGGCCGGCGGCATCCTTGAGGTACTCGGCCTCAAAGCGCTGAGCGACCTCCTTCATGGAGGTGCCCTCTTCCTGTCCCTTCTTAATGAGCTTATCGTCGATATCGGTGATGTTGGAAACATAGAACACCTTGTTGCCGCGGTACTCAAGGTAGCGGCGCAGGGTATCGAACACGATCAGCGGGCGGGCGTTGCCGATGTGGATATAGTTATAAACGGTAGGGCCGCAGACATAGATGCGGTATTCACCGGGCACCTGCGGCACGAATTCTTCTTTCTGGCGGGTCAGCGTATTGAAAATCTGCATGGCTGTTTCTCCTTTTTTACTTTTTTCATTATAACGGTGTACAGAAGGGAAGTCAAGAAAAAACGACCGCTCCCGGCGCATTCTGCACACCGGAAACGGTCGTTTTTCAAATCAGGAGCTTAGCCGGGATACCGGCTCACTTCCAGCAGCTCTTCTGCACGCTTCACCTGCTCCGCGGTGGGCGGCACGGCGTCCGGCAGCGGATAGGGGATGCCCAGCTTCTGCCACTTGAACAGGCCCAGCGTGTGGTAGGGCAGTACCTCCACCCGCTGCACCGTTTTCAGGCTGCGGATAAAGTCTGCGGTCCTGCGCAGGCCCTCCTCGTCGTCGGTCAGGCCGGGTACCAGCACATGCCGGATCCACAGCGGGATGCCGAGGTCAGAAATATGCCGCGCCATCGCAAGGATGTTGGCATTGTCTTTGCCGGTGAGTTGCCGGTGGCGTTCCGGGTCGATCTCCTTCAGGTCGAGAATGACCAGACTGGTGGACTTCATCAGCCGGTCGAAACCGGTCAGATAATCCGGGTCATCGGGCCGGAAGGGCTGCCCGGCGGTATCCAGAGCCGTGTGCACGCCTTTGGAGCGGGCCAGCTCGAAGAATGCCGTCAGGAACTCCATCTGGCGCAGCGGCTCGCCGCCGCTGACCGTGATGCCGCCCTTTTTGCCCCAGTAGTTGCGGTAGCGGTAGACCCGCTGGAACAGCTTTTCTGCCGTCCATTCCTCGCCGCCCTCCGCAGCCCACGTTTCCGGGTTGTGGCAGTATTTGCACCGTAGGGCACACCCCTGCAAAAACACCACAAAGCGCACACCGGGGCCGTCCACAGAGCCGAAGGATTCCAGCGAGTGGACATAGCCGATGGGGTTACAGGGCTGCATGGCAGGTGCGGGAGATAACGTCCATCTGCTGCTCGCGGGTCAGGTCGATGAACTTGACGGCGTAGCCGGAGACGCGGATGGTGAAGTTGGCGTACTCCTCCTTCTCGGGGTGCTCCATGGCATCCAGCAGCTTCTCCTTGCCAAAGACGTTCACGTTCAGGTGGTGTGCGCCCTGATCGAAGTAGCCGTCCATGACCTGTACCAGATTCTCCACCCGCTCGCCTTCGCTGTGGCCCAGAGCGTCCGGGTTGATGGTCTGGGTGTTGGAGATGCCGTCCAGTGCCCAGTGGTAGGGCAGCTTTGCCACCGAGTTCAGGGAAGCCAGCAGGCCGTTCTGCTCTGCGCCGTAGCTGGGGTTTGCACCGGGAGCAAACGGGGTGAAGGCGGCACGGCCATCGGGCAGAGCGCCGGTGTACTTGCCGTACACCACGTTGGAGGTGATGGTCAGGATAGAGGTGGTAGCCTCAGAGTTGCGGTAGGTGTGGCGCTTCTTGATCATCTCCAGGAAGGTGCGCAGCAGCCACACGCCGATCTCGTCGGCGCGGTCGTCGTCGTTGCCGTACTTGGGGAAGTCGCCCTCGGTCTCAAAGCCGGTGGCAAGGCCACTCTCGTCACGCACTACCTTCACCTTGGCGTACTTGATGGCGCTCAGGGAGTCGATGACGTGGGAGAAGCCTGCAATGCCGGTGGCAAAGGTGCGGCGCACGTCGGTGTCGATGAGGGCCATCTCGGCTTCCTCATAGTAGTATTTGTCGTGCATATACTGGATCAGGTTCAGCACATTGACGTACAGGCCAGCCAGCCAGTCCAGCATCTGGACATACTTGGGCAGCACCTCGTCGTAGTTCAGGTACTCGCTGGTGATGGGGGCATAGTTGGGGCCGCACTGCTCGTGGCTCTTCTCGTCCACACCGCCGTTGATGGCGTACAGCAGGCACTTGGCAAGGTTGGCGCGGGCACCGAAGAACTGCATCTCCTTGCCGGTCTGGGTGGCAGACACGCAGCAGCAGATGGAGTAATCATCGCCCCAGACGGGCTTCATCACGTCGTCGTTCTCGTACTGGACAGAGCTGGTATCGATGGACACCTTGGCGGCATATTTCTTGAAGCTCTCCGGCAGGGCGGAGGAGTACAGAACGGTCAGGTTCGGCTCCGGTGCGGGGCCCATGTTTTCCAGCGTGTGCAGGAAGCGGTAGCAGTTCTTGGTGACCATGCTGCGGCCATCCATGCCGATGCCGCCCACTTCCAGTGTTGCCCACACGGGGTCGCCGGAGAACAGCTGGTTGTAGCTGGGGATGCGGGCAAACTTGACCATGCGGAACTTCATGACCATGTGGTCGATCAGCTCCTGAGCCTGGGTCTCGGTCAGGATGCCGTTGTCCAGATCGCGCTGGATATAGATATCTAGGAAGGTGGAGATGCGGCCCACGCTCATGGCAGCGCCGTTCTGGGTCTTGATGGCGGCCAGATACCCGAAATACAGCCACTGGCAGGCCTCCTTGGCGTTCTTTGCAGGCTGAGAGATATCATAGCCGTAGGCCTCGGCCATCTTCTTCATGCCCTTCAGGGCGCTGATCTGGCGGGCGATCTCCTCGCGCAGGCGGATCACGTCGTCGGTCATGGTGCCGTCGCCGCAGTTGGCAAAGTCCTCCTGCTTGAACTTGATCAGTGCATCGATGCCGTACAGGGCCACGCGACGGTAGTCGCCCACGATGCGGCCGCGGCCGTAGGTGTCCGGCAGGCCGGTGATGATGTGGGTATGGCGGGCCGCCTTCATTTCAGGGGTGTAGGCATCAAACACAGCCTGATTGTGGGTGCGGGTATAATCGGTAAAGATCTTGTGCAGCTCGGCGCTGGGCTGGTAGCCGTAGGTGGTGCAGGCCTGCTCTGCCATCTTGATGCCGCCGTAGGGCATGAAGGCGCGCTTGAGGGGCTTGTCGGTCTGCAGACCCACGATCTGCTCCAGATCCTTCAGGCTTTCGTCGATATAGCCGGGGCCGTAAGCAGTCAGGCTGCTGACCACTTCGGTCTCCATATCCAGCACGCCGCCCTTGGCGCGCTCGGCCTTCTGCAGCTTCTGCAGTGCGCCCCACAGCTTATTGGTCGCTTCAGTGGGGTCGGCGAGGAAGCTTTCGTCGCCGTTATAGGGCGTGTAGTTCTTCTGGATGAAGTCGCGGACGTTGACTTCCTCTTTCCAGATGCGGCCCTCAAAGCCTTCCCACTGTTCAAAATCGATCATTGGAACCTCCTTGCTCCTATCGCAATCCAACACCACAGCTGCTTTGCAATAGCTGGTTAGGATTGCCTAACTAATCTGTCTTAAAAAAGCCGCCGATTGCGGTCTTTTGAAGGCAGGGCGGTACATCACGCAGAGGTATTTGGATGGCAACCTCCACGCTGCAAAAAGCGGCTGCGGGCGGGCAATCGAGTCGGCCAGCAACGGCTTTGACACTATAATAACAGTGATTCTCAGAAAAAGCAAGAGGAAACCTGTGGATTTTCCACAAGCGCGGGTACTTTTTGTTATGAAAAATGCTCATGGAGGCCATGGATAAAAAAATTGCAGAAAATTTGAAAAACAGGCTTGACAGTCATGGCAAACTATGGTATTCTGTTGTCACGGCGAGGTTAGTTAAATCTAACCAAAGCTCCTCCGACTCCTCCGAAGAGATGCCTGCAACTCTCTTTGCGGAGATTCGGTTCCTCCATTCCATTCTCCTATTAAAAGGAAAGCGGCTTATGGTTTGCTCCGCTTTCCCTGCGCGCAGCGCAGGCGCTCTGGTACGGCGTCCTGTGCAAAAAAGAAACAAAATGCGGGACACACAGACTTGACCACCTGTGCGTCCCGCTTTTTGTTTGCCAAGGCTCTCCCCTTGGGAGAGCTGGCGCGAAGCGCCTGAGAGGGCAAGGGTGCTGACGAGGGTGTGCAAGCACAGGGATAGTCTCGCTCTGACAAAGGCGCTGCTTCTTGCAGCACAGAGGCTTTCTGACAGACGGCTTGCCCTCTCCGTCATTGCTCCGCAATGCCACCTCTCCCAGAGGGAGAGGCTTTTGCTGAGGAAGAGTTGTCTCTTGACACCCAAAGGGAGAGTACTATAATAAAGTATATCGGAAAAACGAGAAAAGTCGTTTTTCTCTGAAACGGCGAAAAAATGCTCTTTGGGAGGAAATGAATGAAAAAACTAGCGCGGGCCATCGTGCGGATGCGCAGGCTCATCCTCATCGCGGCGGTGCTGCTGCTCATCCCGGCGGCAGTGGGGGCCGTCGCCACGCCCATCAACTACGACATCCTCTCCTATCTGCCGCAGGAGCTGGACTCCCGGGTGGGGCAGCTGCTCTTAGAGACGGACTACCATCTGGCGTCCACCAACATGATCACCGTGGAGGGGATGCCCACAAACGAGCTGCTGGCCATGAAGGCCGAGATCGACGAGGTGCCGGACGTGCTGAACACCTTCTGGCTCAGCGATGTGCTGGACCCGGCGGTGCCGGTGGAGATGCTGCCGGCAGACCTTCAGCAGTTCCTGTTCGGCAAGAACGACTCCACCATCCTCATCGTCCAGCTGGGTGGTTCCAGCGTCAGCGAGGAGACGATGGGGGCTGTGGCTCAGATCAAAAAAATACTGCGGAAGAACTGCTTCTTCGGCGGCATCAGCGTCATCCTGAGCGACACCAAGGAGCTGGTCATGGGGGAGATGCCCCTGTATGTGCTCTGCGCTGTGGCGGGGTGTCTGCTGGTGCTCTTCCTCTCGCTGGAAAGCTGGCTCACGCCCTTCCTCTTCATGCTGGGGCTGCTCTTCCCGCTGGTGTATAACTTTGGTACGAATATTTTTCTGGGGCAGGTCTGTTTCATCACCGAGGCGCTGGCGGCAGTTTTGCAGCTGGGCGTGACGATGGATTTTTCCATCTTCCTGCTCCACCGCTACGAGGAGGAAAAAGCCTCCTGTGCCTCCAACGAAGAGGCGATGGAGAACGCCATCTGCAAGACCATGAGTTCCATCGCGGCGTCCAGCCTCACCACCATTGCGGGCTTTCTGGCCCTCTGTGCCATGCAGCTGACGCTGGGCGCAGACCTTGGCGTCGTCATGGCGAAGGGAGTGGCGCTGGGCGTCCTCTGCACCATCGTCATCCTGCCCTCGCTCATCCTCTTCTTTGACCGGTGGGTGGAAAAATACCGCCACCGCACCTTCATGCCACGGCTCACCCATCTGAGCCATTTTGTCTCCAAGCACCCGGTGCCTGTGGTGGCGGTCTTTCTCCTGCTGATGATTCCCTTCGGGCTGGCCCAGAGCAGGACGGACATCTACTACAATATTTTTGCGGCTCTGCCGCAGGATATGCCCGGCATCGTGGGCACGAACAAGCTGGGCGAAGACTTTGGCATGATGACCAACCACTTCATCCTCGTCCGGGAGGAGCTGACGGCCTCGCAGGTATCCGGTCTCTGCGACGAGATCAAGGGGGTGGACGGCATCACGCAGGTGGTCAGCCTCGACTCCATCGCAGGCCCCGGCTTCGAGACGGAGCTTCTGCCTGACGAACTGATGAACATCGTGCAGAACGGCGGCTATAAGCTCATCCTCGCCAACGGCTGCTACAAATCCGGCAGCGACGCCCTCAATGCGCAGGTGGACGAGCTGGTCCGCCTCGTCAAGACCGCGGACCCCGAGGGCCTCGTCACCGGCGAGGGGGCCATGATGAAGGACCTCGTGGAGATCGCGGACGAGGACTTCAAAAACGTCAACATCTGGTCCATCGCGGCGGTGCTGGTCATCATCGCGCTGTCCTTCCGCAGCCTGTCGGTGCCGGTGCTGCTGGTGGCCAGCATCGAGGCGGCCATCGCCATCAATATGGGCATCCCTTATTTCATCGACGACTCGCTGCCCTTCATCGCCAGCATCGTCATCGGCACCATCCAGCTGGGCGCGACGGTAGACTACTCCATCCTCATGACCACCCGCTACCGCGAAGAGCGGCTGGCCCTCCGCTCGCCCAAGGCCGCAGCCCAGCAGGCGCTGGAACATTGCAGCCAGAGCATCCTGACCAGCGGCCTGACCTTCTTCGCAGCCACCTTCGGCGTCGCGGCCATCAGCCGGGTGGAGCTGCTGGAAAGCATCTGTATGCTCATCTCCCGGGGCGCGCTCATCAGCATGGCGGTCATCCTGCTGGTGCTGCCCGCCGCGCTGATGCTGCTGGACGGCCTCATCTGCCACACGACATACCACTGGCTCACCGCCCCCAACGCTGCAAAGGAGTGAATCATATGAAAAAAACGCAGGATCTTCTGCGCCGCGCTGGCGCTGCGGCGCTTGCCCTGACCATGACGGTCGGCCTCTGTCAGCCCGCTTTTGCGGCGACGAAAGCTCCCTTTTCGAAGGATGAGACGGTGTATGCCGTCATGGCGGCAGACGGCTCGGTCCAGAAGACCACCGTCAGCGAGCACCTCTACGCTGCCGACGGTCTCGCCGGTGTGGAGGACAAGTCCACCCTGAAGAACATCGTGAACACCGAGAGCTTCGCCGAGTATACCCGGAACGGCGACACGCTGGTCTGGAACACCGACGACACCGACGTCTACTATAAGGGCGACACCGACCGGCCGCTCCCCATCTCCGCGAAAGTGACCTATACGCTGGACGGCAGGACCGCCCCTCTGAGCGAGCTTCTGGGCCAGAGCGGCCACCTCGTGCTCACCATCGATCTGACCAACAACGAGAAGGGGACGCTGACGGTGGACGGAAAAGAGCGCACCGTCATCACCCCGCTGGTGACAGCGGTGGGCGTCGTGCTGGGCGGGGACGCCCGCAACGTCAACGCCGTGAACGGCCTGCTGGAAAGCGCGGCCAAGAGCAGCGTGGCGGCCTTCGTCGCCCTGCCGGGCGTGAAGGCGTCCCTCGACGGCCTTCTGCCCCAGCAGGTGGACGGTGTGACCCGGTACTTACAGGACAGCCTGACCGTGGAGGCCGATGTAGAAGAGCTGACAGCACCTCAGATCCTGCTGGCCTGTGCTGCCACCGCCGAGGCGCTGGGGCAGGGGGATGAGGTCTTTGACCTCGACAGCCTCAACGGCCTGACCGACGGCATCGCGGCTCTGAACGATGCCATGAGCCAGCTTCTGGACGGTGCTTCCCAGCTGAAGGCGGGCGCGGCCCAGCTTGCCGTGGGTTCGCTGGCCCTGCTGGATGGCGTGAATCAGCTGGACGGCGGTCTCGGCCAGCTGACGGAGGGGCTGGACACCCTGACCTCCAACAATGCCGCCCTGACCTCCGGCGCACAGCAGGTGGCCGACGGCGTGCTGGACTCCGCCAACCAGACCCTCATGGAAAACGGTCTCATCGACACCCCCATGACGTGGGATACCTACGAGGCCGTCATCGACGACATCCTCTCGCTGGGGGAGAAAACGCTGGCGGCAGGCCGCAAAAAGATGGTGCGCACCATCTGGGAGCAGGCTCCTCAGTTCAAGGCCAGCCAGCTGGACATCGCCCTCTACCTCGCGGCCACCAAGACGGGGCACGACCTTGAGGCTGCGCTGCGCCTGATGCAGAGCTTCTCCCCCGATTTCATCGTGGGCTGGCTCCAGAAGCTCACCGACAGCGACGCCCAGCAGAAGATCCATGATGAGCTGGTCTACCAGACCGCCAACAGTGAGGACATGGCCAGCGTCCGCGCCCTCAAGGAAAATCTGGGACAGATCCGGTTCTTCGTGTCCAGCGTCGGCCGGTACGCCGACGGCGTGGCCGCCGCTGCCGAGGGCGCACACGCCGCCAAGGAGGGCAGCGCCCGGCTGGCCGGCGGCGCATCCGCCCTGTATGAGGGTGTGCTCCAGCTCCAGAACGGCACCGACCAACTCAGCGGCGGCCTTGTGCAGTTCAACGCCGAGGGCATCTCTCAGCTCACCGGCGCACTGGACGCCGACCAGCTCCACGCCCTGCAGACCGTGGTGGAGGAGATGACCAGCCGCCTCGCCGGTTACACCAGCTTCGCCGGTGCGCCCGAGGGGGCAGAGCAGAGGGTGAAGTTCATCTACAAGACCGCCGAGACGCCCGCCGAAACGGCCCCGGTGGAGACGGCAGCAGAGAACGCCACGGAGGGCAATTTCTTTGTCCGCCTGTGGCACCGCCTGCTGGCGCTGTTCGGGCTGTAAGGATAGGAATTACAAGGCCCCGGAGGACAGGAAGCCTCCGGGGCCTGTTGTATCTCTCTGCAAAAAAGGCAGCCGCCCCAGGCAAAGCATAAACCGGAGCGGCTGCGTTTTCAAGGAGGTAAATGATTAGGAGAACATCCAAACAGTTATCTGGTGTGCAGTATCCGGATAACGGTCAGGCAAAGAAGGAGATGACCAGTGCGACGAGGAAACCCACGCCGCCGACCAGCGTTTCCATAATGGTCCAGGTCTTGAGGGTAGTCTTTTCATCCATACCGACAAGGCTCTTGACCAGCCAGAAACCGGAGTCGTTGAAGTGAGAACAGACGGTGGAGCCGCCTGCGATGGCGGCGGTGACACAAGCGAGGTAGAGGGGGCTGAGTTCGCTGATGCCGGGCATGGCGGAGATGATGCCCGCAGCCATGGTCATTGCCACGGTAGCGGAACCCACCGAGATGCGCACCAGGGCAGCCACGATGAAGGCCACCAGAACCAGCGGCAGGCTGGCGTTTGCCACGGCGTTGCCGATGACATCGCCCAGACCGGAGTTCTGCAGCATGTAGCGCAGCACGCCGCCGCAGGCAGTGACCAGCAGGATCATGCCGGTGGGCTCAAGGGACTTGGTCATGATCTTTTCCAGCTGGGCATTGTTATAGCCGTGACGGGTGCCCAGCAGATACATAGCAGCGATGGTAGCCAGCAGCAGAGCCATGAAGGGCTCACCGAGGAAGGCCAGAACGGGCTGGATGCCAGCCAGAGCGGGCACCACCTTTGCCACGGAGTTTGCAATGATGAGGACCAGCGGGATCAGGATGATGCCCACGATGGTGCCGAACTTGGGCAGCTTGCTCTCGTCGATGTCTGCCTGCTGTGCAACGTGCTCGGGCACCTCGATCATATACTTCTTGCCGCAGATGGAGCCCCAGATGGGACCGGCAGCGATCATGGCGAAGATGCCGCAGAAGATGCCGATGAGAATGACCCAGCCCAGATCAACGCCCAGCATGCTGGCCACCAGAACGGGGCCCGGCGTGGGAGGGATGAAGGCGTGGCCGACAGCCAGACCGGCCAGCAGAGGGATGACATAGTACAGGACCGAGCGCTTGGTGCGCTTTGCCAGAGAGAAGGCCAGCGGGATCAGGATGATCAGACCGGCATCAAAGAACACCGGCATGGCCACCACCAGACCTGTGATGCCCAGCGCCCATGCGGCTTTTTCGTCGCCGAACTTGCGCACCATGGTCACGGCCAGTGTCTGTGCGCCGCCGGATTCTTCCAGAATGGCACCGAACATGGAGCCAAGGCCCACCAGAAGAGCGATGCCCTTTAAGGTGTTGCCGATGCCTTCGTTGACCGAGCCGATGATATCAGACAGGGGCATACCGGCCATCAGGCCGATGCCCACCGCACCGATCAGGATGGAGATCATGGCGTGGACTTTGAACTTGATGATAAGGATGAGCAAAAGGATCAGACCCGCCACCGCGGCGAACACGAGCCGTGCGGCGTCCGGGGTTGCAACAGCTGTCATAAACGTTTCCTCCATTTTTTGATGTTTTGTGTGCTTTGGGTCTTATTTCAGCGCCGTCCCCGCAGACGGACACCGGATTTCGATGGTTTTTATAGGTGAAGCAATATCCGCTTTTTTGTTTTTGGCGTAACTTTATCCAGACCGCTCAGCAAAACAACGCTGAACAGTTGATTTTTTGTTTTTGGTTTTTATCGCAAACGAAGCGTTTTTACTCCATATATGCACCCTTCATGGGGCTGACAGCGTGCTGAGAGTAGAGCTTCAGCAGGCCCTTGGTGTACTTGGGAGCCTTGGGCTTCCAGTTGGCACGGCGCTGGGCAAGGATAGCCTCCATCTCTTCGGGGGTCTTTTCCTCACCGTTCACGCCCACGATGGCAAGCTGGCGGTTCGGCACATCGATGCGGATGAGATCGCCCTCTTCCACCAGAGCGATGGGGCCGCCCACAGCGGCCTCCGGGCTGACATGGCCGATGACCGGGCCGCGGCTTGCGCCGGAGAAGCGGCCGTCGGTGATGAGCGCCACGCTGGAAGCCAGCTTCGGGTCGGCGCAGATGGCCTCGCCGGTGTAGAACATCTCGGGCATGCCGCTGCCGCGGGGGCCTTCGTAACGGATGAAGATGGCATCTCCGGGCTGGACCTGCTTGTTCAGAACGGCACTGATGCACTCTTCCTCGCTGTCAAAGGGCTTTGCGCGCAGGGTGGCGTGGAACATGTTCTTGGGGCAGGCGGTGTGCTTGATGACACTGCCCTCCGGGGCCAGATTGCCCTTCAGGATAGCGATGCTGCCGTCGGTGCCCTTGGCGTTGTCAAAGCTGTGGATGATATCCTCGCGGGTGACTTTGATGCCCAGACCCTTGGTCTTTTCCTGCAGGATCTCGTCGCAGTGCTCGTAGAAGCCGTTCTTCTTCAGGTCTTCCAGGTTTTCGCCCAGCGTCTTGCCGGTGACAGTCATCACGTCCAGATGCAGCATGGACTTGATCTCTTCCATCACGCGGGGCACGCCGCCTGCATAGTAGAAGTACTGTGCGGGCCAGTCGCCGGAGGGACGGATGTTCAGCAGATAGTGTGCGCCGCGGTGCATCCGGTCAAAGGTGTCGGCATCGATCTCAAAGCCGAACTCGTGTGCAATGGCGGGCAGATGCATGGTGGCATTGGTGGAGCCGGAGATGGCGGCGTGCACCATGATGGCGTTTTCAAAGCTCTTCATGGTGACGATGTCCTTGGCCTTGATGCCCTCGGCCACCAGCTTCATCACCTGAACGCCGGCATCGTAGGCGGCCTGCTTCAGCTCCGGGGCGGTGGCGGGCATCAGGGCGGTGCCCGGCAGCATCAGGCCCAGAGCCTCGGCCATGATCTGCATGGTAGAAGCGGTGCCCATAAAGGAGCAGGCACCGCAGCTGGGGCAGGCATTGTGCTTGTAGTAGTCCAGCTGCTCGTTGGGGATCACGCCCGTCTTTTCCCATGCGTCGAACTTGCCGATCTGTTCCAGCGTCAGCAGGTCGTTGATGGCGCAGGCGGGGTCGTTGACCACGTACTTCTTGGGCAGGGTGTGGGCTTCCATCACGCCGCCGGTGACCACGATTGCGCTCATATCCTTCAGGCGGCCAATGCTCATCAGCATGGCCGGCATGGACTTGTCGCAGCTGGCGATGAACACGCCGCCGTCGTACACGGTGGCGTTGGCCTGAGCTTCCACCAGATTCACGATGGCGTCACGGTGGGGCAGCGAGTAGTTGATGCCGTCGTGGCCCTGTGCGATACCGTCGCACATATCGGTCGCAAAATAGCGTGCAGCCTTGCCGCCGTGGGTGTTGACTGCCTGTACAGCCTCCTTCACGAACTGATCCAGATGGGCGCTGCCGGGGTGGCTGTCGCCAAAGGTGCTCTCCACCATGATCTGGGGCTTTGCAAGGTCGTCCACCTTCCAGCCCATGCCGATCTTCAGCGGATCGTTTTCCGGTGCCAGTTTACGCACTGCCTGAGAACGCAGTTCCATGATCATACCTCCAAAATGCTCTTTTTCTGCTTTGCAAATCATCCTTTTGACTGTCGGACATCTTACATGTTCATTCTAATCGAATCCCGCCTCGTTTGCAAGTTGTCGCAGTCAGAACCCACTTTATAACAATAACCAGCCCAGTTTTTCGTGCATATTGCTCTGAAATCTTGGATACATCATATAATCTAACCAGTTTTCCGACTTTTCTGTGTCATTCGTCTTAAAAAGTCATCAGACAACTTCAGGCATAAAAAGTCCCCGCACAGACCTTGCACTGTGCGGGGACGTAAAATGCGGCGGCGTCAGGTTTCCCATTCGCCGTCGTAAAGCTTTCGGATGCAGTTGCGGTTGAAGTTCAGGTGCATCACCATGGCAGACCGGGCGCCAATGGGGTCATGCCGGGCAATGGCTTCGGTGATCATGCGGTGGGTCAGGATGGTCTCCTCCGTCAGCTTTTTGTGGGTAACATTTACGAACATCATGACCGCCGTATCGATAATGGGGATGAGCTGCTCCACCACCATGTTCTTGCTGCTCTCTGCGATGCAGGTATGGAATGCGATGTCGTCCTCAATGTACAGATCACCGCTGTGGATCTTGCTCTCCACCCGGTCGCACAGGCGCTGGATGCGCTCGATGTCCTCGTCGGAAGCGTTCAGCGCTGCCATCTCGGCCATGCCCGGTTCCAGCAGCAGGCGCACGTTCACCAGATCCAGTGCCAGCGCGTTCTTGTCCTGCACGCTGCGCAGGTTCAGCGGGTCCGAAAGGCCCTTGGCGGTCGTGACCACATAGGTGCCGGAGCCTCGCCGCGCCTCCACGATGCCCTTGCTGGAAAGCAGCTTCACGGCTTCGCGCACCGTGCTGCGGCCCACGCCGAACTTTTCACCCAGCTCAAATTCATTGGGCAGCTTGGCTCCCGGCTCCAGCGGGGTATCCAGAATATAGTGGTAAATTTCGTCCTCCACCTGTTCGGCAAGGAGTTTGTTTTTCAGATGGGAAAAATCGCTCATGGGTGTTCCCTCCCCTGTTTTTTAAGTTATTATAAGGCAGGGCAGCAGACAAAAGCAAGGGCTGTCCTCATTCACAGACAGCCCTTGCTTTTGGGTATTTTATTCGTTTGCGGCCTTTTCCAGCTCCGCTTCCTCTGCGGCAGCTTCGGCCTCCTCCTGCTTCTGGTACTCCAGGAAAGCCGACCACATGGGTTCGATGTCCTTGCCCTTCACCCGGCGGTCGAAGTAGTTGCGGGTGATGTCCACCACAGTGCCAGACAGCACCAGCACGCCGATCAGGTTCGGGATCATCATCAGACCGTTGAACGTGTCGGAAAGATCCCACGCAAGGCCCAGCTTCATGGTGGCACCCACCACGGTCATGCACACAAAGACCACCTTGTAGATGCGGCTGCCGGTGGTGCCGAAGAGATACTCCACGGCCTTGGTGCCGTAGTGGCTCCAGCCAAGCGTAGTGGAGTAGGCAAACAGCAGAATGGAAACAGCAATGAACTTGGGGCCAAAGCTGCCAAATGCGGCGGTGAAGGCCTGACCCACCAATGCGTTGTCCTGCACACCGGCCAGTACAGCGCCGCTCTGCAGGTCCACCACGCCGGTGGTCAGGATGACCAGAGCAGTGAGCGTGCAGACCACGATGGTATCGGCAAACACCTCAAACACGCCCCACATGCCCTGATGCACCGGCTCCTTGACGTTGGAAGCGGAGTTGACCATGACGGCAGAGCCGAGACCGGCTTCGTTGGAGAAGGCACCGCGCTTGAAGCCCCAGGTGATGGTCTGGCTGATGCCGTAGCCCAGCGCACCGCCGCCTGCCGCGTTCAGGTTGAACGCACCCTTGAAAATAGCCGCAAATGCCGCTGGGATGTTGCCCGCGTGCAGCACTACGATGATGAGCGCGCCTGCAATGTAGAACAGGGCCATGAGCGGCACCAGCTTTTCGGTAACAGCGGCAACGCGTTTCAAACCGCCAATGACGATAAGGGCCGTGACCACCATCAGGCACAGGCCGGTGACGAGGGTCGGTACGCCAAAAGCAGCGTTCATGTTGCCCGCGATGGAATTGATCTGGCTCATGTTGCCAATGCCGAAGGAAGCCAGAATGCAGAAACAGGCAAACAGCACTGCCAGCACCTTGCCCAGCTGTTTGCAGCCCTTCTTTGCGCCAAGACCATCGGTGAGGTAGTACATGGCACCGCCCGACCACTCGCCTTTTTCGTTTTTGCGGCGGTAGTACACGCCCAGCACATTCTCCGAAAAGCTGGTCATCATGCCAAGCAATGCCATGACCCACATCCAGAAGATGGCACCGGGACCGCCGGCGACCAGGGCACTTGCCACACCGACGATATTACCGGTGCCGATGGTGGCAGCCAATGCGGTGCACAGCGACTGGAACTGGGAAATGGACTGATCTCCGGCCTCCGTATGTTTCGTTACATGCTTGTCGTGAAAGATGCCGCCCACCGTGTTTTTGAACCAGTGTCCCAGATGGGATAACTGGAAAAATTTCGTCAGGATCGTCATCAGGATACCGGTGCCCACCAGCAGTACCAGCATGGGGACACCCCATACGAATCCATTGATGGCATTGTTCACATTGGCTATGAGCTCTACCATATACATTCTCCTCCTTTGTTTTCAGGTAAAAGAAAAAGCGCAGACACCCGAAGATGTCCACGCTGACATAGTTACCTGATCTGTATTTCGTTTCTGATTTTTTCCCAGTATAACATATAGGAAAAGATGCCGCAAGAGAAAATTTTTCTCAAAACCCCTATTGACCTAAAGTTAGCTTTAGGTATTATGATAAAATCATCCCGTAAGAAATGTCTCTA
>OWIQ01000246.1_pt1 | contig 34693 bp, 27 predicted proteins | sample 1732701 | NCBI WGS metagenome assembly OWIQ01 (sample SAMN05065744, study PRJEB22554) | human gut metagenome | biome: ENVO:2100002; feature: ENVO:00000062; material: ENVO:00002003 | host: Homo sapiens | place: USA
ACCCACGGCCTTTCGCTTAGGAGGCGAACGCTCTATCCTGCTGAGCTACAGAGACATCTATTCAATTAAAATTGGTAACGATCACTTTTCATCGTAAGGCGGCCGGTAGAGCATAACCTTAGGAGGCTTGCGCTCTATCCATCTGAGCTACGGAGACGAATGCCCTATTATAATACAGCATTTTGCGGATAAAATCAAGTTGAACCGGAGGGCAAAATGGTGTATGCTATAGAGGAAATGAAAATAGCCGCGGCAGGCTTTGCCGCGTGCGGAGGAACTTATGGAAAAGGCAAAAGGGAAAAAGCTGTTTTACCGCCCGGCGGGCAAGCGCAAGGGGATGTATACGCCTACGCAGATCATCTGTGTGAGCTTTGTCATCGTGATCGCGCTGGGCACCTTTCTGCTCAGCCTGCCTGTTGCCAGCAAGCATGGGCGGCTGGATGTACTGGATGCCATGTTCACCGCCACAAGCGCTACCTGCGTTACTGGTCTGATCGTGCGGGATACCTGGACCCAGTTCACCTACTTTGGGCAGGCGGTGATCCTGCTGCTCATTCAGGTGGGTGGTCTGGGGTTGGTCACCCTCACCAGCTTCTTCGCGCTGGCTATGCGGCGGCGCATGGGCTTCCGCGATCTGCGGCTGCTGGGAGAAAGCGTCTCAGCGGACGGATATGCGCAGGCCAAGGACGTGCTGAAGATCGTGGTGGGACTGGCTGGCCTGTTTGAAGGCATTGGCATTGTGCTGCTGCTGTTCGCCTTTGTGCCGCAGTTCGGGCTGGAAGGCATCTGGGTGAGCGTGTTCACGGCCATCTCGGCTTTCTGTAACGCGGGCTTTGATCTGTTTGGCCGGTTCGGCCAGTATTCCTCACTGGCACCCTATGTGAACAATTACTATGTTCAGGCCGTTGTGATGTTCATGATCATCTCCGGCGGTCTGGGTTTCATGGTATGGGTGGAGATCGGCGAGTACCGCAAAAAACACCGCTTGTCTCTGCAGGCTAAGGTGGTGCTGAGCTTCTCGGTGATCCTGTGGCTCGGCGGCGCGGCGCTCATCGCGCTGATGGAGTGGAACAATCCTGCCAGTATGGGCGGGCTCTCTGTGCCCGGTAAGCTGATGGCGGCACTGTTCCAGTCGGTGTCCACTCGTACTGCGGGCATGAATACCATCGACCTTGCGGTCTGCGGCCCCATCACCAAACTGCTGATGAGTGTGCTGCAATTCATCGGCGCGGCACCCGGTTCCACCGGCGGCGGTGTGAAAGTGACCACCTTTGCCGTCATCATCCTGACCATTCGCAGCGTGGCTCAGGGCCGCGATGACTGTGTGATCGCAGAGCACCACATCGAGTCCAAGACGGTTTATCGTGCTTTGACCATTATCGTGCTCGGCGCGCTGGCGGCGGTTGGCTCGGCTGTGGTGGTGTACTACAACACTTCGGAGGCGGTATCGATCATTGACGCTATTTTCGAGTCCTGCTCTGCCTTTGGCACAGTTGGCCTTTCGGTGGGCGTTACCGCTCAGCTGAACCGGGGCGCAAAGATCCTGTATATGCTGGTCATGTTCATGGGCCGTGTCGGCCCGGTGTCGCTGGCCATGAGCCTGACGGCAAAGCCGGACGACAACAAACGGAAGATCATGCCGGTGGGGCATATCAACGTAGGTTAAATGAAAACAGGCGGCTGCACAGTGCTTTGTGCAGCCGCCTGTTTTTTGGTAAGGAAAGGTTATGCTTTGATTTTCGGGACTGACGGTGCGTCTGCGGAGCTTGTCCGAGCCCCGCCATCCGCTGAGGCAGACCGCGCTCTTTACAAGGGGATAAACGCTGCTGCACACAAAAAGCCCCCGGAGGCGCTCTCCGGGGGCAGGGGGTCAGGCTTTGGTGGGTGCTAAAGGTAAAACGCTTTAGTGGCCTGCGGCCTTCCAGGTTTTGAAAACCTTCAGGCGGGTAACGCGTTTTGCGGGAGCAAATTTACCGCTGCTTTCGGTTTCCATCAGACCAGCTTCGATAGCCCACTGTGCTGCCTTGGCAGTTTCAAGGTCAGACACGTCGGTAAAGGCGGGCTGCTTTTCGGGCTCCGGCTTATCGGCTGCATTCCACAGCAGCAGAGCCAGTTCGCCGCGGTTAGCGGGGATGGCTGCACCTGCGGGCAGGGTCTCTCTGAGGGTCTGGGTGATGCCGAACTCATGGGCGGCATAGAGGGTCAGACCAACGAGTGTGCCGCCGACAGCGACCAAAGCAAGACCGAGCAGCGGGCTGCCTTCCGCATCGGGGGTGGGCTCCGGAGGAATATCGCTTGTTGCACTGATCTCAACATCTTCTGCGGGCATGGTGAAGGTGATGACGTTTCCATCAATCCGCAGATCTCTGGGCGTGGGGGACAGGGTCCAGCTGCTAAACACATCGCCTGCGGTAAAGGCGTCCTCATTCACAGTCAGGGTCAGGGTCACGGGGCTGCCAGCGGGGATTTCGGCTTCGTTGCCGGTGTACTGCTTGCCGTTCATCTCCGAGATCGTGCCATTGGTCACGCGCAGGGTGTGCTTGGCACCGGAGAGCAGCTCCAGATAGGGGAATGTGCCGGGCTGATTCGGTGTGTACGGTTCAAGGCTCATGCTGTACCAATCAAAAGGTTTCGCATTTTCCTTGGAGTCACCGCCGAGCGCGCGGGCAATGTCATAGCCGTCTGCAAACTTGACCGGCATATCAATAGAGCAGGCCTCGCTATCAATGACGATGCGAGCGTCCTCAATCGTGGCTCCCTCGCCGACAGAGATGCCGTTATAACCGTTCACATAGAGCTCGACACCGCCGCCGATCTCCATACGACCATTATTGCCATCGTCCATAGGCTCCATGTGGATCGCGTATGTCTCCTCACCAAAGGTGGTCGCTTCCACCCTGCCTTTGTCGATCTTCATAACATCGGATGCACGCAGGGCATTGTATTTTTGCGCGGTAGCCTTGACCGTAGCGTTGGTAATGGTCATAGCACTTTTGCTCATAATGGCGTTACGCTCGGCCTCGGCAGTAATGCTGCCGCCGGTCAGGGTCATTTCGCCTCCTGAATACAGTGCAGTATAGCCACCCTTGTTTTCCACGTTGCAGTTGGTGATACTAAGGGTGCCAGCGGCACCGAGGGCATCGCTACCGATGCAGGTGGACTTCAGCTGACCGCCGTTGATAGTGATATCGCCGTCACACCAGATGGCGGGAAAGTTCCCGGCACTGTTGGTGGTGACATTCGAATTCTCGATCGTCAAATCGCGGGGCGTCCAGATGGCGTTGCCGTCGGTGCTAGCGGATTCAAAGGTACTGTTGCTGATCTCGATGCCTAAATCGGCGTAGACCGCAAGAACATTACTGGACACCTTAACGGTGGTGTCCTTAACGAGCAGACTGCCTGTGTTGACGTAAATAGCATGACCATTAGCAGCAGTGATGTTCAGGCTGCCTTCGCCGGTCAGGGTCAGAAGGCCGCACGACTGCACACTCAGAATACCGGGCTGATTGTCGGAGTTGATGCTGTTTTCACCTACCAGCTTAATGGTAAGGCCATAGGTCATATTACAGATGGCGGCAGCGTGGCCAGAGTTGATCGTGGCCTTCGTCAGGGTCAGGGTCTGGGTGTCGGGGTCATACTCGGCAGTGCCATCGCCGCAAGTCACAGAGCGATTGGCACTGCCCAGCCATGTGTCGCCGACAAGCACCTGCTTGTCGGCAGCCGCAAAAGCGGATGCGGGAAGGAACATCAGCACCATGGCAGCTGAGAGCAGCAGGCTCAAAAGCCGGGTCTTTAGGGAAAATCGTCTAGGCATAAGGAACATTCCTTTCTTTTGGCGCATTGTGCAGCCGCCCGTACAGACTTTGCGGCAACACGCTGCATTTTTTGCGAGAATCGTCTATCGATATTATACAATACTTATACGGGGGGGGGGTAAGTGACGGCTTGGCCAAAAAAAGAAAGAAAAATTTGATGTATCACACAAATCTTCGAGAGCGTAGTTGCAGTTTGTTGCAGATGGCGCTTTTTGCTGCCGTTTGACCGGGCAGTTTGCCGAAAAATGGTTTTAATAGAGCAATGCCGGGCAGCCCGAAGGTTGCCCGGCATTGCTCTATTACGGAAGGTTTTGCAGTATCTGAAAATCACTCTGCGTACAGAGAAATGATGTTCAGCAAGATCTCGGTGCAGCGGTCCATGCGCTCAGCGGTGATGCACTCGCATACGCCGTGGAAATTGAAGCCGCCGGTGCCCAGATTGGGGCAGGGCAGGCCTTTCCAGCTCAGCATAGCACCGTCGGTGCCGCCGCGCACCGGAATTTCCTCCGGTTCCAGCCCGGCCATGCGGGTGGCCTTGCGGGCGGTCTCTACTAAGTGGAAATGCGGCTTGATTTTTTCCAGCATGTTGCGGTAGCTGTCCTTGATCTCCACGGTCACGGTGCCTTCGCCGTACTTTCCGTTCAAAAATTCGGCAATATCCAGCATGTTGTCCTTCTTGAACTGCAGCTTTGCGGCATCGTGGTCGCGCAGGATGTAGCCCAGCTTTGCGGTGGTCACATCGCCGTACATCTGGCACAGGTGGTAGAAGCCCTGACGGCCCTCGGTCGTTTCGGGGCGGGCGGTGATGGGCAGCGCCTGATGAAACTCCATGGCCACATTGGAAGCGTTGATCATGGTGTCCTTGGCGGTGCCCGGGTGCACCGAGAAGCCGCGGATGGTCACGGTGGCGGAAGCGGCGTTGAAGTTCTCGTACTCAATGGAGCCGGCATCGCCGCCGTCCACCGTATAGGCAAAGTCGGCACCGAAGCCCGGAATATCGAACAGCTCTGCACCCTCGCCGATCTCTTCATCCGGAGTAAAGGCGATACACAGCTTGCCGTGGGGCAGGCCTTTTTCCTGAATGGTTTCAACAGCGGTCAAAATTTCGGCAATACCGGCCTTATCGTCGGCACCCAGCAGGGTGGTACCGTCTGAGGTGATGAGGGTCTCGCCCTTCATGGAAGTAAGGAAGGGGAACACAGAGGGCTTCATCACCATGCCGGTGGCGGGCAGAGTTACGTCGCCGCCGTTGTAGTTTTCCCACACAACGGGCTGCACATTCTCACCGCTGGCATCGTCGGCAGTGTCCATGTGGGCAATCAGGCCCAGAGCGTGTTGATCCTCACAGCCGGGCGTGGCAGGCAGGGTGCCATAGACGTAGCAGTGCTCGTCCACATGGGCATCCTCCATGCCAAGGGCCTTCATCTCATCCACCAGCTGGCGGGCAAGGTCAAACTCCCGTTCAGCGGAAGGGTGCGTACCGGAGTTTTCGTCCGAGGTGGTATGCACCCGGACATAATTCAAAAGCCGTTCATAAGCGCGCATAAGGCACACTCCTTTTATATTTCAGTGATGTATACTTCTCAGTTCCTTTATCATACCCTCTTTTCCGACAATTTACAACTGTTTTGCGCGCATTCATATGGAAAGATGAATCCTCATTTTTAAGGTGAACAAAATTCACGCAGTAAAATGCATCCATCTGTGCAGAACGTGCTACAATAGGTACAAAATAAGCTGGGAGGGAAGTTTTATGGCAACAAAAGTCTTTTTTTACACCCTGCGCCCCTACGATGAGCTGGGCATCGCGCAGCGGCTGGCACCGCAGCTGGACGTTGAGTTTGGCTCTACGCAGGAGTATCCAACGCTGGAAAACGCTGAACTGGCAAAGGGCTATGATGCCGTGTCGGTAACGCCTTGTGATATGAGCGCGCCCATGGTCAAGCGGTTTCACGAGCTGGGCGTAAAGTCCATCTGCTGCCGTTCCATCGGCTATGACCACGTAGACCGCGAGACGGCCCGGGAACTGGGCATGAAGGTGGCCAATGTGGACTACCCGCCAAACGGCGTTGCAAACTTTGCCATTATGCTCATGCTGATGAGCCTGCGCAAGGCAGGGCACATCCTCAAGCGCGGCGAAGCGCAGGACTACTCCCTGCAGGGAAAAATCGGCCGCGATATTTCCACCTGCACTGTGGGTGTGATCGGTACAGGCCGCATTGGCCGCACGGTGCTGCAGCATCTGTCCGGCTTTGGCTGCCGCCTGCTGGCCTACGACCTGTACCCCAACGACGAGGTAAAGAAGATCGCCGAGTATGTGCCGCTGGAGACCCTGCTGGCGGAAAGCGATGTCATCACTCTGCACACCAACGCTACGGAGGAGAATCACCATCTCATCGACACCAAAGCAATTGAGAGCATGAAGCCGGGCGTGACCATCATCAACACCGCCCGCGGCAAGCTGATCGACAGCGATGCACTGATCGCCGGGCTGGAAAGCGGCAAGATTGGCGCGGCGGGCCTGGACGTGCTGGAAAATGAGAACGGCCTGTACTATTATAATCGCATGGGCGATGTGATCCCGAACCCGGAGCTGGCGGCTCTGCGCAGCATGCCCAATGTGATCCTGACCGACCACACGGCTTTCTACACCCACGAGGATGTGGAGAGCATGGTGCGCGGTGTGCTGGAAAGCGCGGTTGCCTTTGAAAAAGGCCAGCCCACCCGGCATGATGTGACGGACCTTTGATTTGTCCGGCGGACGATTTTGAATGGCCACCGTTGCACTCTGGCCATCTTCAGCGGAAACAGTATTTCTGAATAGAGCAGATCCCGGCAGACTACGGTCTGCCGGGATCTGCATTTTCACGGGAGGGGGTGCAGCGGAAAACGGCATTCCGTTTGTTTGAAGCATCTGCCGGTTGGGACCCTTCCGGTGAAAAAGGGATTCCTGAAAATCCGCAGATTTTCAGGAATCCCCAATAAAAAATAATTATTCCGCTAAATATGCTCAGAGCAAAGCGGAGAGCATTCAAATGGTAATCAACCCAGACTGATGCCCATGCGGCGGGCGACGGTGAGCAGGTCGCAGTTCTCCGGCACGTTGCGGGTCTTGCCTGCAATGTCGGCCAGACGGTTCTGGGTGACATGGCGGTTCACCATGGCAACGGTCACGCCGTAGCGCTCGATCTCCACCAGCTTTGCCGCATAGCTGCCGAACTGGGTGGCCAGCACACGGTCGTAGGCGCTGGGGCTGCCGCCGCGCTGCATGTGGCCCGGGATGCACACACGGGTCTCCATGCCGGTTTTTTTCTGCACGGCCTGTGCAATGCGGTTGGTGGCGGTGGTGCCAAAGCCTGCCTCGGCGCGCTTTGCCATCCATTCCTTGCGCTTCATGCCGGCTTCCTCGCAGTTGATGGCACCCTCGGCCACAGCGATGATGGAGAAGTTGGAACCCTTCTTTGCGCGGCGTTCCACGGCAGAGCACACACGGTCGATATCATAGGGCTGTTCCGGCAGCAGAATAATATCTGCACCACCTGCAATGCCGGAATACAGCGTCAGCCAGCCTGCCTTGTTGCCCATGATCTCAATGCACATCACGCGGCTGTGGCTGCCTGCGGTGGTGTGGATGCGGTCGATCACATCGGTGGCAATGTCCACGGCGGTGTGGAAGCCGAAGGTTACGTCGGTACCATAGATATCGTTATCAATAGTCTTGGGCAGGCCGATGATGTTCAGACCCTCCTGCGAGAGCAGGTTTGCGGTTTTGTGGGTGCCATTGCCGCCCAGGCACAGCAGGCAGTCCAGCTTGGCTTCCTTGTAGGTCTTTTTCATGGCGGCAACTTTATCAATGTTGTCGTCCTCCACCACACGCATCATTTTAAAGGGGGTGCGCTTGGTGCCCAGAATGGTGCCGCCCAGCGTCAGGATGCCGCGGAAATCGTCCTCGCACATCTCCTTGTAGTCGCCGTTGATCAGGCCGCTGTATCCGTTCAGGATGCCAATGATCTCCACGTTATCGCCCATGCGGGCATACAGTGCTTTTGCTACGCCGCGGATGGTGGCGTTCAGACCCGGACAGTCGCCGCCGGAAGTCAGGATTCCAACACGTTTTTTCATTCAAAAGCCCTCTTTCATTTGGTATTCAGCGCCGCGCGTTCTGCCTTTCAAAGTCAGTCTGCCCGGAGATCTACCTGTTTATAGTATAAGATTATTCCGGATGGGGGCCGCTGTCAAGAGAAGCGCAGAAAATTTACACGCTTCCACGGTGCATTTCTGCGGGCAGGAGAACAGCGGGAAAACTTTTGCAGAAAAAATAAAAAAATGGTTGACAAGCGCGGGCCTTTTGAGTATAATATCCCTTGTCAGCAGCGCACGGCGCGGCAGATAAACTGAATAATGGGGATTTGCATAGTGGTAGTGCGGTAGACTCTGACTCTACTTGTGGGAGTTCGATTCTCTCATCCCCAACCAAGAAAACCGCAGTCTCAACTGGCTGCGGTATTTTCGGGGCATAGCGCAGTTGGTAGCGCGCCTCGTTCGGGACGAGGAGGCCGTGGGTTCAAATCCCGCTGCTCCGACCAAAAAGAACCAGTACACATTCGTGTACTGGTTCTTTTTTTGTCTCCGCGCGGGATTTGAACAGGGCGACGGTGCGAAGCACCGCAAACAAAGCCATAGTATGGCTTTGTTTAGCCCGCGGGTCCCACCGGCTAGGAATGTCTAACAGGGTGCATGCTGCTAGGAGCAGCGGGATCTGCAACCCGAAAAGTTTTGACTTGTGTTCTAAATATGATATACTGGAAAAGCAAAGCCATATTTGGCTGCAGAACGGACAAAAAAGCGAGGAAAAACAGAAACTATGCAGGAAATAAAAAAGAAAAAACGGGCGGTCGCGCTTTTTGTGATCGTTCTGATCTGCCTTTGCGGCTGGTGGGCTGTGCGGAAAGAGGGTTTCTTTCTGGATGAGATCTACTCCTACGGCCTTGCAAACAGCAGCTATGCGCCGTTTTTGAATTGGTATTATAATGGTGAGCATTCGTTTGATGGAAATCTCCCGGAAGCAGTTTTTGAACAACAGGATTTTGTGAATTATATTTCGGTTCAGAAAAATGATCGCTTCAACTATGCGTCGGTCTACTATAATCAGACGCAGGACATTCATCCGCCGCTGTTTTATTTTCTGTTGAATACAGTATGCTCGCTGTTCCCGGGCAGCTTTACAAAATGGACGGGTCTGGGGATGAATTTTGTGCTGCTGGGCGGCACGCTGGCAGCGCTGTATGCGCTGGGCATGGAGCTGTTTGCAGACTGGAAAAAAGCATTGTTCGTCTGTGCATTGTATGCGTTCAACCGTGAAATGATCTCGAATGTGACGATGGTGCGCATGTATATGCTCATGACCTTGCTGACGATCCTGCTTGCGCTGCTAGTGGCAAAGTCTCTTCGCAGGCCGTCTGTGCCCAAATATCTTCTGATCGGTGTAACCATCTATCTTGGCATGATGACCCAGTATTTCTTTGTGGTCTATGCCTTCCTGCTGTGCGCAGCATATGACCTTTACCTGATGTTCCGGCGCGAATGGAAAAATGCTGCTGCATTTTCACTTCCGGCACTTGCGGGCGTTGGCGGAATGCTGCTCACCTTTCCGTGCTGGTATGCACAGCTGCACTCGCAGAATACGAACTCACTGGATGCTACAACGCGCAATCTTTTTGATCTGGCGCAGTACCCCAAAGGCCCGCTGGAGCTGATCGGCTGGAGCATCGTCGGCTTTGCTGTAGGCGCAGGCATTATGGCCGTGCTGATCCTGACGAAGCTGGGGCAGCGCTGGCTGCCGGGCAAGTTGCGCGGCACTACGCTGATCCCCGGGGATGTCAAGCTGATCACGGTCCCGGCGCTTGCTGCATTTCTGGTTATCGCGGTGATCTCGCCGTATAAGTCGCTGCGGTATGTGTACCATCTGCAGCCGCTGGAAGCGCTGTTTTGTGGCTGCGGCCTTTTCTCCATTCTGGATACGCTGCGTGCAGGCACCAGAAAGCGCATTCTGCAGATCGTGTGCCTTGCAATGGTCGTGCTTGCATTTGTGATCGAGCCGGAGCGCATGTACAGCGGTACTTATAAGATAGACAAAGAACTGGAACAATACAGTCAGGCCGCCTGCGTGGATATTACCGGGGACCTTGGCAGTTTCACTTCCGGCGTGCAGGAGCTTCTCAAATTTCAGGAGGTCTGTGTGGTGCCGGACGATTCCAGTGAGCTGCTGGTGCAGTATAATACCGGCGAAAATGATACGCTGGTGCTGTTCATTGGCGGCCGGGGGCTGTGGCAGTTCGTGACGGCAGAACAGGTGGAGCAGATCACGGCCCAGAACATGGAAACTGCGTGGAACGTTGCCCGACAGGGCGGCTATGAGGATGTTTCGCTGCTGGCAACGCAGGAGTTTGAACAGATTTTTGTTTTGAAAAAGTGAACGCTTTGCGGCACAGCAGAAGGGAAAACTGCCTTTTTTGCGCGTGCTATATCGTTTTAAGGTAAAGTGTGCTAGAATAGTACCATCAACGATTCAGGAGGGTATCCCATGCTCAAACGACTGCGCAAAGCGCATCCGATCTTATTCTGCGTTCTGGCAGAAGTGGTCTTTCTGGCAAGCCTGTTCGTAACAGATCTTGTCTTTACCATTGCATTGGTTCTTTTTCGGGCGGATTTTGCGTCCATTGATACATACCTCTACAGCACTCTGCAGGAGCTGGTGGGGGCCATGGTGGCAGTGCTGTTTCTGGTACGGACAGACCGTGCTGGGCTGCTGCGCCGCCGCGGCAGCGGCTTTTTCAATGGCCTGCTGGTGGGCATGTACCCGCTGGTGTTCATTGGCTACAATGCCTTTGGGTCGCTGGTGCTGGGCCGGCCGGAGAACGGCGTGCTGCAGCCTGCGGCACGCATCTGCACTTTCCTTGTCAGCATGGCCATGGTGGGTGTGGCCGAGGAATTCATCTTCCGCGGTGTCATTGCCCAGACCCTGCTGGAGCACTTTGGCACCAGCCGCGCCGGTGTGTGGAAGGCCTGCCTTTTGTCCGGTGTGCTGTTTGGTGCGGCGCACCTGACCAATATCCTCAGTTCGGCACCCTTCGGTGTGCTGATGCAGTGCGTGTTTGCAGCATCGCTGGGCACTCTTTTTGCGGCGATCTACTTCCGCACCGGCAATTTGTGGGTGACGGTATTCCTGCATGGTGCCATGGATATTTCGTCCATGCTCATCGGTGGGCTGTACGGCACCACTACCGTGGCCGATGCGGTGAGCGGCTACGATGCATCCATGCTGCTTTCGGTGCTGCTGTATCTGATCCCCACCGCAGTTCTGCTGCGCAAAAAGAAGCTGCCGGAGGTACAGCTGTACTGGCACCAGTACGTAAAAAAATAAAGGCAGGATGCAAAAAATATCCTTGCATTTTGCACAGGGTTCTGGTATACTGTATCTGTTACCGTGGTACGGGGTTGGGAGTATGCCCGCTTTTTGGGAATGCCGTTTCCCGCCGCTGTTCCATTGGCACATAAAATTTTATAAAGAGGTATGTAACTATGAACAAGCAGGAAGTTATGGCCAAAGTCGCTCTGACCGAGAAGGACACTGGCTCTCCCGAAGTGCAGGTCGCTCTGCTGACCGCTCACATCAACGAGCTGAACGAGCACCTGAAGAAGAACCCGAACGATCACCACAGCCGCCGCGGCCTGATGAAGATGGTTGGCCGCCGCCGCAATCTGCTGGCTTATCTCCAGAAGAAGGACATCGAGCGTTACCGTGCTCTGATCGCAACTCTGGGTCTGCGTAAGTAATTTAAACAGAGGGCAGGTACCGCAAAGGTGCCTGCCTTTTGCTTTTGTATACAAATGGCAGCGGCTGCGTATTGCAGCAGTAAATCGAACGCCTGTGCCCCGAATGCTTTTTCATGGCGCGGGCGGCTCACATCAACGGCAGAGATATTCCCCCGGTGGGGGAAATATCTCAAACAAAACCGGATGTGAACGGCACGGACGCTGGATTTATTGCTATGATGCGCGTGCCACCGCCTTTTGGATAGAAAAAATCCGAAAAAACAAGGAGGCAAAAACAATGGCAATTGAATTTGGTTCCCGCAGAGAGACCTTTGAGAACTACAAGGTCTACGAGACCATGCTGGCAGGCCGCCCGTTCAAGGTAGAAATGGGCAAAATGTGCGGTCTGTCCAACGCCAGTGCGCTGATCCGCTACGGTGAGACCTGCGTGATGTGCAATGTGGTCATGAGCCCCAAGCCCCGCGAGGGCGTGGATTTCTTCCCCCTGAACGTGGAGTATGAGGAAAAGCTCTACGCCGCAGGCCGCATCCCCGGCAGCTTTATGCGCCGCGAGGGCCGCCCCGGTGAGCGCGCCATCCTGACCAGCCGCGTGGTGGACCGCCCCATGCGCCCGCTGTTCCCCAAGGAAATGCGCAACGACGTGTGCATCACCATGACCGTCATGAGTCTGGACCCCGACTGCAGCCCTGAGATCGCCGGTATGATCGGTGCTTCTCTGGTCACTGCCGTGTCCGACATCCCGTGGAACGGCCCCATCGGCGGCGTGCAGGTGGGTCTGGTGGACGGCGAGATCGTGCTGAACCCCACGCAGGAGCAGCGCAAGGTGAGCGATCTTGCCCTGACCGTTGCCGCCACCATGGATAAGATCGTCATGATCGAGGCCGGTGCCAACGAGGTGGACGAGGACACCATGCTGAACGCCATCAAGGCCGCTCACGTGGAGATCAAAAAGACCATTGAGTTCATCAACCGCATCGTGGCCGAGCGCGGTAAGCCGAAGATCGATTTTCAGGTGGTGGGTCTGGATATGGACGTGTTCCACGCCATCCAGAACAAGTATCTGGACGACTTCAAGGCCGCTATGGACACTGACGACAAGAATGTGCGCGATGCCGCTCTGCTGCCCATCATGGACAAGATCGCCGAGGAGTACCCCGACCTGACCGCTGCAGACCTTGATCTGGTCAGCTACAAGATGCAGAAGTTCGTGGTGCGCCGCTGGCTGCTGGACGAGGGCAAGCGCGTGGACGGCCGCGGCATCAACGAGATCCGCCCGCTGGCTGCCGAAGTGGGCATCCTGCCCCGCGTGCACGGCTCCGGCATGTTCACCCGCGGCCAGACGCAGGTGCTCACCACCTGCACTCTGGGCGGCACCAAGGACAACCAGCTCATGGACGACCTGACCGACGAGCAGACCAAGCGCTATATCCATCACTACAACTTCCCGCCGTACTCTGTGGGCGAGGCCCGCGCACCGCGCAGCCCCGGCCGCCGCGAGATCGGCCATGGCGCACTGGCAGAGCGTGCTCTGGTGCCCGTGCTGCCCTCTCTGGAAGAGTTCCCCTACACCATCCGCTGCGTGTCTGAGGTGCTCTCCTCCAACGGTTCCACCTCTCAGGCATCCATCTGCGGCTCTACGCTGGCCCTGATGGACGCAGGCGTGCCCATCAAGGCACCCGTTGCCGGCATTTCCTGCGGCCTGATCACCGAGGGCGACCGCTGGATGACCATGCTGGACATTCAGGGCGTGGAGGATTTCCACGGCGATATGGACTTCAAGGTGGGCGGCACCCGCAAGGGTATCACTGCCATCCAGATGGACATCAAGATCGATGGCCTGACCTACGACATCATTGCCGAGGCCTTCGAGAAGTGCCGCAAGGGCCGCCTGTATATTCTGGACGAGATCATCAAGCCGGTGATCGCAGAGCCCCGCCATGAGCTGAGCCGCTACGCACCCAAGATGTTCAGCATGATGATCCCCACCGATAAGATCAAGGATGTCATCGGCAAGGGCGGCAAGGTCATTCAGGACATTTGCGCTACCTGCAACTGCAAGATCGACGTGCAGGAGGACGGCCATGTGTTCGTCTCTGCTGTGGATCAGGAGGACGCAAAGCGCGCCATCTTTACCATCAAGACCATTGTGGAGGACCCCGAGATCGGTGCCATCTATAAGGGCAAAGTGACCCGCCTGATGAACTTTGGCGCCTTCGTTGAGATCGCACCGGGCAAGGAAGGTCTGGTGCACATCTCCAAGCTGGACACCAAGCGTGTGGAGCGCGTGGAGGATGTGGTGGCCGTGGGTGACGCCATCGTGGTCAAGGTGACCGACATCGACCAGCAGGGCCGTATCAACCTGAGCCGCCGCGATGCCATTTTGGCTCTGGAAGCCAAGCGCGCCGAGCAGGCACAGCAGAAGTAAACCCTGACTGCATAAAAGAAATCGAAAAAGAGGACCCGATGCAGATGCATCGGGTCCTCTTTGTTGTATCAGAATAAAATTATACTGTGCGGTATTTGCGATCCAGCGCCCAGCCGAATGCAAACAGCACCACACCGCTGACAGCCAGCACCGGCACGGGCCAGTTCAGCTGACCGGTCTGCGGCAGACCGCTCATTACCGGGTTATCCGGGTGGCCCGGCAGAACGGGGCTGTCCGGATTACCGGGTGCTACCGGATGATCCGGATGGCCTGGAGCCACGGGATTGTCCGGTTTACCGGGAGAGACCGGGTTATCCGGGTTGTCCGGCGGGGTAGGCATATCAGGATGATCGGGCGTATCCGGCGGCGTAGGCGGGGTAGGGGGCGTAGGCGGCGTGTCCGGCTTGGTGGGGGTGTAAGCACCTACCTTGGGGCTGGCATCCACCGCATAATTCCACTTGCCATCCTCCGCCATGGGCAGAGAGACAAGGAACGGATTGATCGGCTCATAGCCCTTGGAAGCCTCGGTCTGCACGATCAGATACAGGCCCAGCTCCAGACCACAGAAGGTCACGTTGCCGTCCGCATCAATGGTCTTCGTAGTGCCCTCGGCGCTTTGGGACAGATACTCCTGCAGCTGGGCCGCAAGGGTGCTGTCGGTCAAATCACCCAGCGCAATGCCGCAGCCGTAGAAATCGCCGCAGTATTCGTAGCTCAGGTTGCCGTTTTGGCGCTTTACCTCGGCCACACGGTACAAAGTGAGCTTGCCGCCGCTCAGCGCCTTATCGTTGGCGCTGTCGTACAGCGTAACGCAGATGGTGCCGGTAGTGGGATTGCCGCTGCTGTCCACCAGCTTGATGTTTGCGCTGGTGGCAAGGGCAGGCAGCGCACTTGTTACCAGAAGGCACAGCACCAAAAGCAGGGCCGCAGCGTGCTTTTTGAGATCAGTGCGTTTCATGTTTTTCACCTCTTGTAGATTTGCGTTTGCGGTTGGAGAACAGCAGCCAGAGCAGCAGCACCAGCAGCAGGGGCAGTGCCATGATGGGAGCTGTGATGATCGGTTCGATCTTGATGGCATCGGCTGTTACACGGATGTGCTTGAGCTTGTCCGGCGTTTCGATGCGCCGTCCCCGCACCAGAAGGCGGTGGGAGTTGATGCCGTAGGGGGTGCAGGTCATCAGGGTGACGTAATCCTTACCGTCCACCACCTTGAGGTTGTCGGTCTCGGTGGGCAGCACGATGGAGATCTGGTCCACCTCATAGGTCAGCACCCGGTCCAGCACCGTGATGGTGAAGGTGTCGCCCACTTCCAGCTGGTCCAGATTGGTGAACAGCTTGGCGCTGGGCAGGCCGCGGTGAGCCGAAATGACCGCGTGGGTGCTGCCGCCGCCCACCGGCAGGCTGGTGCCCTCCAAGTGGCCTGCCGCCACCTGCAGCACGCCATCGCTGGTGCCGTGGTAGATGGGCAGCTCCACACCGATCTTTTCAATGGTGATGTAGCCCATAATGCCGGTGCCGGTCACATCCAGCGTGCTTTCGTAGGTGGGAAAGCGCTGCGGGAAATACAACGCGTCCGGGTCGGCGGCGATCTGCGCATTGAACGCATCTGCCGCCTCGAAATAGGCGCTGTAGTCGGCATCGGTCAGCTTGTCCACATCCTCGGCATAGGTGGCCACAGCACGGGACTGATGCAGCTGGTTGACGTAATCGCTGAGGGTGGGGTATAACATCACGGATAGACCCACGAAAAAGACGAGGATCAGGATGATGGTGCTTTTGTTCTTTTTCATGGGCTACTCCCTAATGTTATAAGGATAGGAGCGGGGGCCTTGCGGCCCCTTTGCTCCGGGTTCTGGGGGGAAATGGAGCTTACTTGTTCTCCATGCGCTTCTTGGTGACCAGCAGAACGATGGCCGCAACCATCAGGCCGCCGCCGACCACATAGAACAGGGTAGTGCCGATGCCGCCGGTGGAGGGCAGGGTAATGCCGCCGGCTTTTTTGTTGATGATGGTGGTGGACAGGTTACCGGACAGATCAACATGGTTTACGTCGTGCGTTGCAGAAATGACGATTGTAGTATCGGGACAGGCACTGTAACCGGCAGGAGGGGTGGTCTCCCTCAGGTAGTAGGTGCCAGCGTCCAGACCCTTGACATTGAACTGACCATCTTGGCCAGAGATCATCTCAACGCCTTTACCCTCAGTGCTAAAGTCGCGAGAGTAAGTGCCGTCATCATTCATTTTGAGCTTGATCTCATCTTCATCATGGCAAGCTTCATCGCTGTACAGACGGAAGCCGGCGCCCGCCAACACATTATTCGGGTTATCATCATCGTGATACTTGGTGTTGTTCAGCTGGTAGGTGTACACACGGACTTCGCTTTCGGGAGTATGATCAAGGGATGTGCTGATTCTGGGATTGTTGGAATACTCGAGATAAACACTATTCTTGTTATCAGTACCACCGCCTACAGTATTGACATAGGCCTTTTCGTTCAGGTGTGCAGTATAGGTGACCGTAATAGTCGCGCCTTTATTCAAATCTGGTACACAGGTCTTGACATCATCAATGCTCAGTTTGAAGGAGGACTGAGGATTGTTCGGGTCAAGTGTATAGTTATTGATCACTTGTGGAGTACTGCCATCGCCATTTGTGATTTCCACCGTATCCAATTTGTCAAAGGTAATGCCGTCAGACAGAGTATCAGTGAAGCAAACAGCGTACTCTTTATAGTAATCGTAAGCACGGCCATTGTTTTCGCTTGCGGGCAACTTAGCGATCAGCCTGAACTGGAACGGTTCGTTGATTGCATGGTCAGCGGAACTACCCCAACCACCAGTAGAGCCAATGTCGTTGTTGTCGTAGACTTCCTTCTCAACAGTGGGCTTTACAACCTTATGATTAACTAGAACGACATAGGGTGTTTGGGGAACATTCAGCAGGAAGAAGGAATTGTAGGCATGATAGAAATCGTCATCGCTAAAGGTGCTAGTATCAACGATCAGATAATAACCTGACTTTGGAATGTTGATGCCACCGGTGTGATCTGTAGCGACGGGTGTCGGGTTTGCGTTTGCATCCGGGTAGAGATAGTGGCATACAACGCGCGCAAAAGCGATGCTGTTATCATCGGAATCATGCCATTTGCTGATAACCGCAAGAACGTCCTGAGCAGTGGCAGCAGTTTCAAACTTTTCGCCGATGGTAGGATCGTTCTTCAAGTTGGCCAGAAAAATATCAGGTTCAGTGATGTTTTGGCCCCAATTAACGTCGGAAAGCGTCTCATTGTCCTTACTAATAACACCCTCGAAGATCTGGAAAGCGCCGTAATCGTGTTTTGTGTTGAGGTCCTCCTTAGTCTCCCCAGGGTTGTATGCAAACGCGGGTACTGCCATGGCGCACACCATGGCAACTGCCAGCAGTGCGGCCAGCAGCTTTTTGATTACTTTCTTCATCATGATTTGCGAAAGTCTCCTTTCAAGTTTTTCTGATTCCTATTTTCAGGGTCTGCTTCCGGCGCAGAATCAATTTTGCCGCCGTGTCAGGAAGGATGCAGGTTTTTTAACGTGCCCTCCTTTCGCGTCTGCGCTTTTTGCAAACCCCGCACACCAGAGCGGCAAGCATCAGCGCGCCGCCGCCTGCTGTATACAGTTTGGTACCGGCCCCGCCGGTAGAGGGAAGTTCGTAGTCGGACGGATCGGCCTGACTGGTGATCACAAGGCTGTCGGTTTTTACCGGCTCTTCGGCATCATCGCTGATGGGCGTATCCAGAATCTTGATGTTATTGATTACTTCACCGTCAACAGCCGTTTCGCCAACGTCCTTCAGCTTGACGGTGTAGCGGATAGAATAGGTGCCTGCGGCAATGGGGGAACCGGCAGAACCCAAGGTGATCTTGCGCTCACCATTATCATCTTCCCAAGTGATGCGGAGCGTTGTATTGCCGTTTTCCATGCTGAGCTGGAGCGAGTCTTCGACATATTCGGCGGTTACGCCGGTGGGCAGGGTCATGCTGTCCGCAAGCGTCAGCGGGCCGGCCTGTTCGTTCTGGACCACAAGCGTAACAGTGTAATCCAGGTAGGCATCGCTGCCATTGTAGCGCGGGTCCTTCACGCTCTGGTTAAGGTCATAGTTCTTATCGTCTTTTTTATCCTCATCGGGGGTTTCATCCGGGTTGATGGTGATATCAAGGGCGTAATCTTTGTTGACCTCGATCAGATTAAAGCCGCTGCTGGTGACCTCGCTCTGGTTCCACTGGAAATTGAAGGCAACGTTGCTGGTGACCTTGGCATCGGAAGTATCCGCGCCTGCGGCTGCCGCTTCTTTCTGCTTGATATAGTCTTGGTCGTACCGCAGCACGGCGTACCAGCAGCCGTCATTCCCCTTGAGCAGCCGGTAGCTGCCGCAGGTGACATAATTGCCGGTATCTTCCAGTTTGCCGGAGATAAGCTCATCGTTCAGCACATCAAAGCTCTTGGGCAGCTTAACATGGACACAGTAGTCGTTTTCCTGGATCTCTTTGGCCGGGATATCTGTGACGGTCAGGCTGCTGTGCAGAGGCTCCGAAATGGTGGTGACGTTGGTATCCTCGTATTCAGTGCCATTCTTGCGCTGCACCTTCAGAGCAGTGAGGTAATCCAGTGCATCCAGACCTTTGATGGTGGTAATGGCACCTGCGTCATCTTCGACTTTGAAATACGGCGTAGCAACGTCATAATCAGCCTGCTGCGCATTTGCCACAGACACCAGCGTTGTCACCTGCGAAGCATTCAGCGTGACTTTAGCCACCTTGCCATCCACATCGCCGGAGATCACGGTCAGGGTGCCGAAATCTTCGTCCACATCGCTCACGATGCCAACGGTGCTGGCATCCACGGTATATTCCTCAATGTGGGGCGCGGTGTCGGTGGTGGCCGCAGTATCCATGGAGAGCAGGGCAATGTCGGCATCGGCGGAATCATCCTGCACCTGCAACGGCTGGCTTTCCGCGGCCACAGCCTTGGTCACGGTGCCATTGTAAATGACGATATCACCGGGCATTGCGGCATCAGACGGCAGATCACCGTCAAAATCCATGGCATAGCCGCTGCCGGTCTCTTCGTTGTACAGCGCGCTGCGCAGCTGGCTGTGCAAAGACAGCACGCTGGAAACCTGCGGGATAGCGCTCTGGGGGATATCGGCATATTTCAGGCAGTAGGAAAGGAACATCACGTCCCATGGGCCGTAGTCGTTGCCGTAGTCGTTGCCGTAGCGGGTGTAGTGGCGCACGGTCTCGCCGTCGGCATCGTCCAGCTGGAAGTTGCGCTCGCTCTGCTCATAGCCCAGCTGGCTCTCGGCTACGGCCAGCAGGTCGTCGGCCCAGTTGCCGCTCAGCGTGGTGCCGGTCTGCGCCAGCCATTCGTCCTCGTCCTGCGTGCCGTCCAGCGGGTCGGACAGGCAGTTCACCGTGTGGTGGTGCTCCGGCAGGCCGCAGACCAGCACTTCCTCGTAGCAGGCATCGGTGTGGTGGTGCACCGGGGTCTCGGTCACAGGATCGACCACCACGGGCTTTGCGGCCACCGGCTCCTCAAACAGGGCCACCGGGTCATAATCGGGGTTCACTTCTTCTACAAGCTCGCCCTCTTCCAGACCGCACACCAGCTCATAGGTGGTGGTGTAGCAGCTGTCGTCGTGGGTGTGCTCGAATTTATCGCAGATGAAGGTGACACCATCCTCATCAAAACAGCTGTCGTCGTGGGTGTGCTCTTCTTCCAGGCAGGTCAGCTCCTGCACTTCCTGGTAGCAGTCGTCGGTGTGCTCATGGGGCACAAAGATGTACTCCGGCTCTGCAGAATGGGCTGCAATGCCGGGATCATCCGCATCCACGCCGAACGCATCATCATCCATGTCGAATGTATCATCAAAAGACATGCCGTCGTCCGTCATGGTGGCGTTCCAGTCCTCCGGTTCGCCTTCCTCATAGCCGCACACCAGCTGCTTTTCATAGCAGGCAGCGGTGTGCTCGTGCTCCAACTCGCCGCACAGATAATCGGCCGTTTTGGCAATGCCCACGCCGTGCAGCTGCCAGTTCACGAACAGGCTGGTGGTAAGCGCCAGTGCCAGCAGCAGCGCAGTATAGCGTCTGGCGCGCTGGTGGTTCCGACGGAACTTTTTCTGATATTCTTTCACGATATCCCGCATGATTCCTAAACCTCCTTAGTGGATCAACGAGAAGTTGGACAAGGGCCATACCCGCAAAAAAACCTTGCCTACGATCTGACTTTTTTCCACACAGCCGATCACACTGCTGCGGCTGTCAATGGAGGTGGCCCGATGGTCACCCAGTACGAAATACCGGTTTTCCGGCACCTGATAGGGAAATTTGATGTCGCATTCGCCCAGAGCAAGTTCATCTACATAGGGCTCATCCAGCGTCTGGCCGTTCACAGTGACCACACCGTCCTCGTCCAGTTCGATCACATCACCGGGCAGGCCGATGATGCGCTTGAGCAGAAGCTTGTTCTGCCAGTAAAATCCGCAAAGGTCGCCGGTCTTCATGTCGCTGCCCTTGACCAGCAGAATGATGTCCCGGTCCTGCAGAGTGGGGTTCATGCTGTCGCCGGAGACCTGCAGCACCGGCAGAAACAGGGTGGCCAGCAGCACGGCAATGGCCGCGACCACCAGCAGCGTGTAGACCGTGCTGCGCAGCACCCGCATATAACGGCTGCGGTAGGCCAGACGTTCGCGCTCTGCTTCCACCTCTGCTGTGGATGGAATGGGCGTGAACCTGATCTTTTGCTCTTTCATTTGGCACGCTCCTCCGGCAGGAATTCCGTGCTGTGATAGCCGTCCAGCAGTTCGCTGGCCCGGCGGTCAAAAGCGGCCCGGCGCTGCTGGATCTCCTGCTGCGTCCGGGCAAGCATTGCCTTGCAGTCCGCTTCGGTCTGGGCGCGCTTGCGTGCGGCGGCTTCCGTTTCCGCGTCGCACTGCTGCTGGGTGCGGGCCTTCAGGTTCGCAGCCTCGGTCTGTGCCTGTGCAAGGATCTGCTGGGCTTCGGCTTCCGCCTGAGCGCGCAGAGCGCTGGCAGCGGCATCGGTGTTTTTGTTTGCTGCGAGCACCGATGCAACGTATTCATCAGCCGCAGCCTGCGCCGCTTCAAACACCTTGTTCAGCTCCAGTGCAGCCTGCGCAATGGAACCTGCGTTTTCAATATGGATCTGCCGTTCCTGCAGCTGGGCAGACAGGGCAGCGTTTTCTGCCCGGAGCCGGTCCTCGCTCTGCTTGAGCGCCAGAATGATCTCGACTAATTCGGTGCGGCGCATGTGCCGCAGTTCACGGTCTGGCATAATGATCGATTTCTCCCGCAAAAAGTGGTCGGATTGGGCGAACGAAAACTTTCGACAAATACGAAAATTTTCGCACCACAAAACCACATTTGATATATCAGTTTTCGGCGTGAAAGCGCCAGTTTGATGAATGACCTTCCACCTTATATGTTAGCACAGTATGCGTAACAAAAGCGTAACAAAAATGCCTTTTCCGTGCATTTTTTTCCCAAAGCCAAAGAAAAATTGTTTCTTTTGATGTAAACGATTACACCGGACTGAAAATGCGTTAAAAACAAAAAGAACTGTCCTCACAACGGAGACAGTTCTTGAAAAACAGATGAAAATAGAAGCCGGATCAGAAGCTCTTCAGCAGATCGCCCAGAGTCAGGAAGGACTGGTAGATCACGTTGACATTGTTGATGATGGAGCTTGCACCGGAGAAGATGCGGGCAATGGCGTTGAACACCTTACCGACATTCAGGAAGCTGTTGTAAGCGTCGCGGGCACCACCGTCCAGATAGACCATTTCCTCTTCGCTGATGGAGGCATAGTTTGCGGGCAGTTTCATAGTAGACATGGAGATTTTCCTTTCTATTGATAAAATTGATACAGTGTGTGAAAAGACTTAAATAAAGGCAGCCACGGCCAGCGTGGTGATCAGAGCACCGGCTACCGTCAGAACGCTCAAAATCGGGCCGTCATCGTATTCCTGCGCGGTCTGTTCCGGCTGAGCGGGCGTGGATGTGCTGGTGGAAGTGGTGGCATTTTTCACGGTCCAGTGTGCGTACACAGTGGTATCACCGGTAAACACCGTAGAGGTGCTGATTTTTGTGCCGCCCACCGGCTCGGTATACCAGCCGTCAAAGGTGTAGCCTTCCAGCGTAGGCTGCGCGGGCAGGGCACTGAGTTTGCCGCTCAGATTGGTGGTGACTGCCACAGCGGAGCTGCTGCCGCCCATGGCATCCAGACCAATGGTGTAGACCTGCGAATCCTTGTCTTCTGCGGCAAAGGCAGAGGGCAGTGCACAGCAGAGCAGTGCAGCGCTGAGCAGACCGAGGACCAGCATTTTCAAGATCTTTTTCATATGACTCCTCGCTTTCCTGACGAATTGGGATGTGGTGCCTGCCGGGAACGGAAACACCAGAACAGACCTCGATGTCCCCGCCATGAGGCAGTAGACGAAAAAGCCGGGAAGAGGAGGTTTATTCAATCCTATATTTACCACATATAGCGTAACAAAAGCGCAACAAAATGGGCGCATTTTGTTGTTATGATGAAAAAAATTGGTTTTTCACAAATTGCAGGCTGCAAAAGGCGGCACAGAGCCGCCGCAAAAGCGGAAAAGTGGAACCTTCCCCTTGTGGAAAAACAAAGAATATGGTATAATATCTTGCACGATGCGCCATCGCCAAGCGGTAAGGCAGGGGACTTTGACTCCATACCGAAAGACGGCTGTATTATATCGGATTTATATGAAGCTTTCAAGATTGTCGGTGATTCGATGATTTTGAAGGCTTTTTTCTTTTCTAAATTTAACAGAAAGATTTGCTGTGCCGGTCAGAAAGAGATTTTTTGAACGCATAAGGTGACCAATAAGGCTACCAAGGGCCGATGAAAAGGGTGGTTGTATGGCAAAATCTGAAAATAAGCGCCGCACAAAGGGCGAAGGAAGTCTCGAATTTAACGAGAAAAAGAAAAAATGGGTTGCTCGAATCACAGCGCATAGGGCAGACGGTTCATCTTTCAGAAAGACTTTTGAGGGAAAGACGCAGAAGGAAGCCAAGAGCAAGCGGGATGAATGGTTAAGACATCATAAAGAGGAATCAGAGAGAATACGCTCTAATGAAGCGTTTGGAAAGTATGTAAATGAGTGGATGGAGAACGTGGGACGTAATGGAATCAAAGCCCAGACCTATAAAAGGAATGTACGAACAATTAGAACCTATGTTGTGCCATATTTGGGAGAATACAGTCTTTCTGAATTGGACACAAAGACGATTCAGCTTGAATTGGTAAACCGCATGGCAAATGAACCGAACGCAAAGACAAAGATGCCCAATTCATTTTCTACAATAAAGAAGCCATACGATATTGTACACGCTTGCTTGTCATACGCTGTTAAAGTAGGAGATATCGCTTCAAATCCATGTGACAATGTAGTTCTCCCCAAGGAACGCAAAAGCGATGCAAGGCAAATCAGACCGCTTACAGACGAAGAAGCAAAGCGGTTTATCAAGGCTTGCAGTATGGGTGTGTCTTCTTATGAATGGGTTTGTGAGCTGATTCTGTACACTGGCTTGAGAATGGGAGAAGCCTGTGCGCTATGTCCTTCGGACATCAATTTAAAAGAAAGCTATATCAATGTTCATGCGACTTTGATAGAAGCACCTGACAGAAAAGCCGCCGGGACGGGATTCGTCTATCAAAACAAGACTAAAACCAATAAAGATAGAATGGTGTATTTAGGAAGCCGCGCCAAAAAACTGTTAGAAGAGCGTTTAGAGACCTGCCCGGCGGACTGCTACCTTGCAAATCAAAAGCCTTTTCCTACAAATTTAATATATTTAGGGAGAGAATACAAGAAAGTGTGTAAGCGTGCCAAGATTGACAATGTAGTAGGGCTACATGATTTGAGACATACCTTTGCAACGAAGCTGATTCGTGCAGGAGTTGATATAAAAACAGTATCGGAACAATTAGGTCATAGCACAATTAGTTTTACGCTGAAAACCTATGTTCATACTGTAGAATCTGAAAAAGTGGAGAAAATGCAAGCTCTGAACTGGGCTTGATATAGGGAGCGAACAAATAGATTTTTAAATTTAACAAAGAAAAAGTATCATAGAGCCAAGAAAAGCCTGTCAGCTGCGTTCAATCGCGGTCTGACAGGCTTATTATATTGGTTATCATATTCTTTTGTAAATTTTGTTGGTTTTAGTGTTTCTTTTTAAGCTGCAATCAAATATTCTTTCTGCTCCATTTTTGCTTTTTCTCTGGCTCGCTTGGCAGCATCGAACTGAGCATGAACCTTTTTGTCAAGGCACACAATCAGATTGTAGCATTCATTATGCCTTTTAGATTCTGAATGATGAACTTCAACTTTCAAATCAGTAAAATCAAAAGGTGAAATGCCTTGCAGAGGGCCATTGATATATTGTGCCACAAGTCTATGTACATAAACTTTAAGCTTTGGATTATCGCATTTTAAGTATACATAATAGTAAGATGTTTCTGGTGATTCTGGATTTTTTGGATATTGGGTTAGAATTTCGGCATGATTGTGTTTGTATGATTTAATTCTGCTATGACTGCTAACTAGAAATGATTCTTTTGAATTTTGCACAGGGTACTTTCTAGTCTTACTGACCTCATATAAATCAATGAAAACCCAGAATTCTCCCGGTTCATCTTCAATATCATCAATGCAATATTCGGAATCATAGATAAGCCGAACAATTTTCTTCATGGAGGTTTTTACTTGCTTTCCGTTAGAATCAATAAGGCTAATGTTAAAATCATCATCTGGGTATAGAACCTTATTCTTCCAAGTATTGATAATAGTATACTGCTTCATGCCATTAAGAATATTTTGAGTGATGATATATTTTGATTGCGGCAGATTATGGAGCTTGCTTGATAGGTCTATAACTAGGCCACAAAGCGTCCCATCTAAATTTAGAACATTCATAATTGATTTTACTCCTTAGATTATTAATATTCATTTCTGTTACCTCGTTTTTGTTGTTAAATTCTTTTTGATTTTTAATTGTAAGTGTACATAAATTTAAATCCCAGCCTTTCGGCTGGTCTAGGTTCTATAAAATATCAAAATGTGTCCCTCCATAAAAATGGTATTTTGTGATTGATATTCGGACTATAATAAATATCAAAACCTGATGGAAATGATATTATTATCTCAATTTAACAAAGATTAGATGCAATGTCATTGAAAGCGTCAACCCAAGCATTCTGCTTATAATAACGTGTATGATGGCGTGAAGCAGTGTTGTACACATATAGAACAGCCCCGCTATAATCAATATTGAGAAGATATTTTACTCCATCATTGACGATAACAAGTAAATCTGAAAAATAAAACTCAGAAAAATTATATCTTTCTTTTAAATTCAACAGATAATTTTTGACTTTTGCTTGTTTGTAATCATTCCATTCTAACCAATGCTTAGACCTATTAGACGTAATATCCTTTTTCAATATAGCATTTCCTCCTGTCGATAGGTAAAAATAATAGTGTCGAGTGGACAATAAAAAATATTGTGTGAATTTAAGTATTAATTTTGACTCTTTATGTTAAATTGTTTCTTCCTTTATAAGAAAACGAACCAGAAAATGGCTTGAATACTGGACTTTTTGATGGTGGTTGACAGAAAAAATCTGACAATATCAATCTTCATCGTTAAGATATTGATATAGCAATTTTCTAAGTCTTGAAGAAGGAAGATATAAATATACGGGTTTATCTTCTCTGATTGCGCTACGCCAAATCCATTGAAGGAGCTGAGCGAGAGCGTATGTATCAGCGTCAAGGGGGTATCCCTTGGTTGCTAAATAATCAGAGATAACGGGAGATGGATAAATATTTAGCAGATAGATAAGAACTGTTTTATCTTTAAATTTGTTGGTTGCCCGACAATTACAGGCAAGAAAATTAACTCTGCATGAATTACGGCTCTTACAATCTAAGCAACCATTTCCTTTTTTATTATCACGCTTTGCGCAACGATACTTTAATCTAGGACAATCAAATTTGTTAGCGTATTGTTTAAAAGTAGACCAAAGACATTCATTCTTGTACGCTCCACAAATGTGGGAAATATAGTTAACTGCATTATTTTTTAGTTGTTCAATGGATTTTTTGGCGATTTTACTCTTCTTGGAATCAAACCAGCTTTTAGATAGAGCAGAATCAGCTTTAGCCGTGCTATTGAGTTCTTTCTTTGTTAAATAATTTGTGTTAAGAGGGCCTTCGTAAATATTTAGCAGAGATTTGATTCTTTGTTTCTGTTCAGGTGTAGTTGGACGAAATCCCTCTTTAAATTGATGCCCTGTATCGGTCTGTTCAACATGATAATAGCCGTACTTGATATGATTGATATTCAGATAAGATGTTAAAACGCAGCCGTCAGAAAGATAGGTAAGAATGAATACTCGGCCAAAGGCTTTGAAAACTTCTGCATCGAACATCCAAAATACTTGATTTTGAGCAAGTTCAAAGAGGTCTTGGCGCTTGACTGCTTCCATGTGACGTTTATAGTCACCTTTATAAGAATCATTCAACCAGATAAGTTGCTTTGTATCCGGGTCGATTTGGAGCAATTCTTGTTCTTGCATGATTTCAAGGTCATTGAGTGTAACTTTATGAGGTTCGATAGTAGAGAGTTCTTCATCCAGAATTAAACAGTAGTCTCGAATATAATCCATAGCATCTTCTCGCAACAGTTTGAACAGTTCGTGAGAGATAGCAACATTGAATCCTTCTCTAAGCAGACGGAGAAGGTCACCGCTCTTTGACTGGATTGCGCCGGTATCATCTGGCTGCTTAAAATCCAATGAAGGACAATCTTCTTGAATACGGCTACATTCGCTGAGTAAGGGACTGACATAAAGATAATGATGGTCTGGATGCTGATTGATATAGTTGATGGCTGCACTGGTCTTGTAACTTCCCATAATGCTATCAACGATGTTGATTTTACTGCTTATAACTAACCCTTCTTTCTTAAATTGACAAGTGGACAGAATAAGCCATCTGCTCGGACAGAAACTTCTTCGTCCGCTGTGTGTCAAGAATTGTAGCACTACTTGTTGAATTTGTCAAATATTTTTTCGTTCCTACGTTGTTTATATTGAAATAGTTATCGCTTTTGGTGCTTTCTTAAGAAATAATTGGCCCATTTTCTTCTTAAAATGAATAATTGATAGTATTGCTACACATTTGACGATGATATTTCACGCATAAGTTTGTCGAAAGTCACAACAAGCTCCCGACTAATGGGTGCGCCTTTTTATGTGCGATTCTCTGGCGTATTCACTAATATGCGGCGGCAGCTCATCTGGTAGAGCGCCACCCCAAAAGGTATGGATGTCTCGTTTTCTTACTCTGTGCGTTGATGGGCTACACCGGCAATCCAGAAAAGTGGCTTCCAATATTTGTAAATCGCGGATTCTTTTTTAAATTTAAGTGAAAAGATAACCCTTCCCATGGTGGCGGGAAGGGCTGATATCTGAATTTACTTTTGTTTCGGCGTGAAGAAAACACGGTCAGTAACCCAATAGCCACGCTCTTTAAGCATCTTATCAAGCGTTGGGCGGCTAATATGGAGCTTTTGCGCCATCTGACCTTTAGTCAGTTCACGACGCTTGTATTGCTCATAAGCAGCATTAAAAGCTTTATCGTCAATCTTCTTAACTTGCCCGCCTTTAAATTTTCCCTGCTCTTTTGCAATGGCGATGCCTTCACGTTGCCGCTCTAACAAGTTCTCCCGTTCAAATTCATTAATAGCGGCTATCATTGTAAGCATCAATTTTCCGGTCGGTGTGCTGGTATCAAGGTTTTCTTTGTTTGATACCAAGTGAACGCCTTTCTCCTGCAACTGCTCCACGATGGACAACAAGTCTTTCGTGCTGCGTGCAAGTCGGCTGAAATCATGGATGTAAACAGTATCGCCTTCACGCACATAGTCAAGCATGGCTTCAAGTTGGGGGCGATTCATATTCTTGCCACTGACCTTTTCGGTAAACCACTTGTCGATGTTGTGCTTCTTGAGCGCTTCAATCTGGCGTGCTTCGTTCTGCTCTGCGGTGCTGACTCTGACATACGCAATGTTCGACATATTCTAAAACCGTCCTTTCGGCTGAGTTATCGTCCTTACATTTAGTATTATACCATAGTGTAAAAACAAAGTCTATAACTTTATTTACAAGTTTGCAAATAATTCATAAATGAACTTGAATTTTACACTATCGGAGCCAAATCAAGCGTAAAGCGCAAGTATACTCTGATTTAACAAAAAAATCCTGCCCCATTTTCACAGGGCAGGAAGTGCGTTTATCGGATATGCTTTAAGTTAGGTTGCTTTGCGTCCTTCGGCTTTTCCACTAGAGATGTAATGCTCGTAGTATTTTACATTATCGTCGCCAAAGGCTGCAACAAGGTCAGGGTTGTTTGCCTTGTAGGCATCAAGGTTAAACTCGCTGCTGCCTTGACGACCTTCTTTCATGCCGAAGCTAATGAAGTGTTCAAACAGGGCTCTTTGATTATTATCTAATACTTCATTTAAGTCAGGATTATAGTTCAGATAGTCTTTATAGTTATAGACATCGGAATACTGGTTGACTTGTGTCGTAAAAGGCTTATTGTCCAAATCATGCTTAAAATATGGAGAATAAACCGAATTACCGGAAACAACGGTTTTAGAACCATCCATGAATATAACTTCAGCTTTCGTTACACGAAAATCTGCGATAGTGAAGTTATACCAGCAGATTTCAAAATAAGAATAGTCTTTGTATACTGCATTAGCGATTTCATCTGCAGACAAAAAAGTTTCATCAAGATTTGTTCCACTAGCATAGTAGTTTCCAAAACTATCCATACTGATAGCATAATTAAGGCCAGAGCCCTTATGATATAGTGCTGGGTTAGTAGTATTAATATAGTAGCCTGTATAGTAGCTGGTTTTAAATGGGTCATCATCAGCGCAATAAGTCTTAGTGTAAGGAGTTGTGCTACTAGAATGCAGAACTGTTTTATAAATAGGGCCAACAGTTTCTGCAATTATACTAGACCGGTTACGAATATCACATTTTACAGGGTCTCCAACAGCGTTATAAGCAGTTAAATGCCACTCGATGTATTTAATAGGCTTATCCGAATTGCTCCGATACCAAATTTGAGGGCTGACGCCGCCAACAGAATTCATATCGAAATCAGTCCACATGACTTCAACAACAGGTCGTGTTCCCGCCGCAAAACATGGAAGGACAAACAGACAGAATAAAAAGGCTGTTACAGCGAGTGATAAAGATTTTTTCATGTTAAATCCTCCATGTGTTTAAGATAACGACACGCTGGTTCCGTCTGCAAATACAATCATGCTGGGTTCATATTCGAAAATCAGGTCAGAGTAGTTGGTATTATAAACCTTAGTCATATAATCGATATAAGGATTGATTTCTAGGCTTAATTCATCGTCCACATGGGTTTCTCCCGGTTGAATAGTATAGCCTGTAAAATCACAGCCGCTATCCATGATGGAGTCACCAAACAAATCCTTGATGTGCAAAACGCCTTGAACTCCCTTAATTGCTTTATCGCTATTATTGGTTAGCTCATAGGTGAAGAGCACATAATCCGAAAATCTCCATGCAGAACTATCTTCGGGAAGATTTTCTTTGTTGGTACATACAACTTTAATGTAACGATAGTTCTTCAATTCGCTGTATTCTTGGGCAAGAGTTTTTAATTCATCCGTGTTACCGACAACATCAGACAATTTGTTGATAGTATTGATTGCGCGGTCATAATCTTTTGAATCCGCTTCCTGCTGTGCCTGTGCCTTCATCGTTTCGGTATAGGTTTCGCTCAACTGCAAAACCTTTGCCTGTGCGGTTTCGTGATTCGGGTCATCCTCGATAACGCTCTTATAATTCGTAATGGCATCAGCTAAATTGCCGTCATTTTCCGCTTTTTCTGCGTCAGAATAGGCATCTTTGGATTTTTGAAGGGTAGTCACTTTATTGATGGTCGTAAATGCGTAGACAGAAGAGGTGTCGTACTCTTTATAGCTCTTTAGCTTCTCTTTTGCTTCATCAGATGTGATTTTGCCAGACTTGAAGTTTTCATAAATAGAATCCATGCGTTCTTTCAGCTTGGTTTGTAGAGCTTCTTTGTCTTCAGCGTTGTCTTTGATTTCTTCACTGTAAATTTGAGATGCCGCTTCGCTGTCGCCCTTATCAAAAGAACGAAGATATTTGTCAACAGGGGTTGCTGAAGCACATCCAGAAAGAATGCTCGCACATAAAAAGGTTGAGCCAACCACCAAGGCGATTTTTCGTTTCATGTTATGATTCCTTTCCTTTAAGGTGAATACCCGTACTTTCATTGTACGCTTTGCCTGACTGAATGTCAACAAAACTATACGCATTTGGATAATTTAATATCAAGAGCTGTATAGTAAAGTAGATGCAGGAAGGTGAACAACATGATTTCAGACAACATCAAGCGTCTTCGGGAGAATGCCGGGCTTTCGCAAGCTGCCCTTGCTCGCAAACTGGGAGTTACACGTGCCAGTGTCAATGCTTGGGAAATGGAGCTTTCTGCACCGACTGCGCAATACCTGATAGCCCTTGCACAGCTGTTTCACACCACTACGGATGATATTTTAGGGCTTGAATCGCAAGAACAGATAGTGCTGCGCGGTATGAATGAACAGGAAAAGCGACTGGTGTATGATTTGATTTCGTATATCACGGAGCGAAAAGACGAGGAATAAGGCCAAAAGGCTACTGTATCAGCATAACACTGGATGCGGTAGCCTTATGATAAGGTGACCATTTGAGCAGAATTTAGAGCGAATCGTCTTGACACAATGCAAATGTTCAGTTAAAATAGCATAGTAAACTCTTGAAAACACACATGATTCCTGTTAAATTTGAAATCATAAGGTGACCAATAAGGCTACCTGATGATTCAAGGACAAGAAAAATAACGATAATGCGCCATCGCCAAGCGGTAAGGCAGGGGACTTTGACTCCCCCATCGTAGGTTCGACTCCTGCTGGCGCAACCAAAAGCCCCGTCATCCTGAAAAGGCTGACGGGGCTTTTTGCATCACTTTTCCACAAAATGCGGCTGAACGGTGCAAAGCTCAGCGGCGGCGGATCTTTCTGGTGGGCTTGCGGCGGTTCCAGTTGTTCAAAAGGACCCACGCAAAGTAGATGATGATGGAAATAATACTCAATGTTATTACAACTTTGAGGTACAGACTGCCTAAGAATTCCTGAAAACGCGCCACCGTGAACAGCAGCGGGTTCAGGCTGACGTCCTGCCCGGCGATCAGGTCCACCACGCCAATGGTCTCACCGGCAAGCTTCAGCTCCACGGTACCTACCACATCGCCCTGCTGGACAGGAGCACACACAGAATCCGGCAGGTGGAAATATTTCTGGGTCACGCTGCCGTCGCCGGTGGAAGGCAGCAGGGTCATCATGCTGTCGGCGGGATACAGCTGCAGGGAACTGGTATCGGAGGAATACTTCACCGGGATCTCGGCCAGCGTAAGGTCGGTGTCCAGCGCGGCCTGAATGGAAAAGCTGTCGAACACCCAGTCCATCAGCTTCACGGTCTCGCACAGGGCCGGGCGACGGTTGGCGTAGCCGAAATCGTCGCAGGTGTCCGGGCTTTGCATCACGCAGAAAATATAGGTGGCACCATCCTTATTGGCCCATGAAACATAGCTCTGATTGCCACTGTCGCTTTTGAATGCGGTCACATCGCACATGCCGCCCTGCATGGCGCTGCGGTAGTATTTGCCGCCGCTGGATTTGCTCAGCGCGGCGTTCTGGCTGACCAGAACAGACGAAGAACGGTGTTTTTCTTTGGCGGGCATGGTAAAGCTGGGCGCACCGGAAACCTCCACAAAGGCATCAAAACTCATCAGATAGCGCAGGATCAGGTACATATCTACGGCACAGGTCACGTTGCCGCTGTCAATGCCGCAGGCATCCGTCCAGGTGCTGCCGGTGGTGCCGATGCGCTGGGACAGGGTGTTCATCTGGCTCACCCAGCCCGCGAGGTCGCCGCCGGAAAGGGCATAAGCAAGGCCCATGGCGGCTTCGTTGGCGTTGCGGGTCAGCATGGCGTACATGGCTTCGCGGTAGGTAAAGGTCTCGTTGGAGCGCATATCGGCGTTGTTGGTGTTATAAACGTAATCCGAGATGGCAAAGGGCATCTGGAAGGTGTCGTCCAGATGGTCGGCATAGTTGGTCAGCAGCAGGGCAATGGTCATGTACTTTGTCAGACCACCGGCGGATACCTGCTTTGTGCTGTCCTTATCATAGACAATGATATTGGTATCAGTGTTGACGATATAGGCACTCTGTGCCTGCACCTGATAGACCGGGGTGGGGTCGAACATAGCCCCGGCGGGCAGCACAAGGCAGCTGAACAGGACAGCGAACGACAAAACCAGCGCAAAAATACGTTTCATGTGGACAATTCCTTTAAAAAGCGATAATATAAAACAACAGGCAGCACGGCACAAGCGCCGTGCGCCGGGTAAGAACGAGATCACAGCGGAAGGCTGTATTCTTTATAATAACAGGTTTGGCGGGGTGTGACAAGGCTTATTGTGCCGATTTCACATCCGGTCAGGGAGGACAGGAATGGTATATCTGACAGGGGACACCCACGGCGACATCGACCGCTTCAAGCACGGCAAGCTGCGCTGGCTGGGCAAACGGGATACCGTGGTGGTACTGGGCGACTTTGGCTTTGTGTGGGACGGCAGCAAGGAGGAACAGAAAAAGCTGGATTGGCTGCGCAAGCGCCCGTATACCCTGCTGTTTCTGGACGGCAGCCACGAAAACTACGACCTTTTAAAGCAGTATCCCACCGAGGAACGCTTTGGCGGGAAGGTGCAGGCACTGGGTGGCAATGTGTACCATGTGTGCCGCGGCAGTGTGCTGGAATTGGAGAATAAAAAATACCTGTGCTTTGGCGGTGCGGAAAGCCAGGATGTGGAGGATCGGGAACCCGGTGTGAACTGGTGGAGGGAAGAAATGCCTTCGGAGGAGGAATACGCCTTTTGTGAGGAGAACCTTGCAGCGTGCGATTACAAAGTGGATTATGTGCTGACCCACGATGCGCCAAGCAGATTTTTGGATTTTACCGCCCTTGCCAGCGGCGAGACCAACCAGCTGCACAGCTTTCTGGATAAAATTTTGTTGAAGCTGACCTACGACAAGTGGTTTTTTGGCTGCTACCATAAGGATACCCAGCTTTCCACCAAAAGCCGCTGCGTGTTCTGCGATGTGATAAGCATGGGCGAACGGCACGCAAAGCGTTCCGTTCGATAACAGGGGCCGCTGCACCAGCCGTGCAGCGGCTTTTGCATTTGCTGTTGCTTGTGCGCAAAAAATCTCCGGATCAGTTCATGGCTCCGGCTTTCTCGAACATCTGCTGCACCTGCTGTTCCAGCAGTGCGTGCTCCGGCGCTTCCAGCAGCGGGTCGTCGGCCAGCATGGCAACGGCTTCCGCCTGCGCAGCGTGCAGGGTGCGGGTGTCGTTCATCAGGTCGGCGATCTGCAGGGTGGGCAGGCCGTGCTGGCGGCTGCCGAAAAAGTCGCCGGGGCCGCGGGTCTCCAGATCGTACTGCGCCACCGCAAAGCCGTCCGTGGTGCTGCACAAAAATTTCAGCCGCTTTTGTACGTTTTCGCTTTGGTTGTCGCTGACAAGAAAGCACCAGCTCTCCGCTGCACCGCGTCCCACGCGGCCGCGCAGCTGATGCAGGGCGCTCAGACCGTAGCGCTCTGCGTTTTCAATCACCATTACGCTGGCATTGGGCACATCCACACCCACCTCAATGACGGTGGTGGACACCAGTGCGTCCAGCCGTCCGGCTTTGAAGTCCTCCATCACGGCAGCTTTCTCCTTGGGTTTGAGCTTGCCGTGCATCAGGCCTACCCGGCGCTCCGGCAGCAGGGCTTTGGCAATGCCCTCGTAGTAGCTCTTAACGGCGTTCAGCCCGCCATCCGGTGTGTCCTCGATGGCGGGGCAGACCAGATACACCTGCCGCCCGCGCCCGATCTCCTGATCGAGAAAATGGTAGAGGTCGTGCCGCTTTTTGCCGGTGATGCAGCGGGTCTTGACCGGTGTGCGGCCCGGCGGCAGCTCGTCCAGAATGGAGATGTCCAAATCGCCGTAGATGAGCAGGCCCAGCGTGCGGGGAATGGGCGTTGCGCTCATCACCAGCAGGTGCGGATTCGCGGCCTTTTCGGCCAGCATTCCGCGCTGCCGTACCCCAAAGCGGTGCTGCTCGTCGATCACGGCAAGACCCAGCCGGGCAAATTCTACGCCTTCGCTGAGGATGGCGTGGGTGCCCACCACAAGGTCGGCTTCGTCGTTCCGGATGGCGGCAAGGGTGGTGCGGCGTGCAGCGGCCTTCATGCCGCCGGTCAGCAGGGCCACCCGCATCCCGAAGGGGGCAAGCATCCGGTTCAGGCCTTCGGCGTGCTGGGTCTGTCTCTTATACACATCTGACGCTGCCGACGAATAGCCTTGTGTAGAT
>OWIQ01000257.1_pt1 | contig 33738 bp, 29 predicted proteins | sample 1732701 | NCBI WGS metagenome assembly OWIQ01 (sample SAMN05065744, study PRJEB22554) | human gut metagenome | biome: ENVO:2100002; feature: ENVO:00000062; material: ENVO:00002003 | host: Homo sapiens | place: USA
CCCTCGAGCGCACCAAAATCCCACGAAGAATCGTAAGATTCCTCGTGGGATTTTCTTTTTATACGCCATTTGCACGGTCTCTGCACGGTTTTTGCACGGTCCGCATTTTTCGTGTCAGATGGAGTAAGTCTGTGAATTGCTCTGCAATTCGTGCTATTTTTTGCAATTCAGGTCAGCAAAGCCAAGCGGAGCTGCGCTTTTACGGCAGGGTCTGCGTCCTTCAGAAGCTCCAAAAGTGCCGACACGGAGATAGTCGGCTCTGCTTCAACCGGAGCAGCCTGCACAAGTGTTGCTCCCGGCTTGTAGAAGCCTTCCTCGAACTTTTTACCCAGCTTTTTACGGGAATCCTGCTGGATGTGTGCATAGGTGTTGACCAGCAGATTGGCACTGGCGTGGCCCGTTGTGCCTTGTACCGCTTTCACATCGCCGCCGGAGATCATCAGCTGGTAAGTGGCACTGGAATGCCGCAGGCCGTGAAACACGATGCGAGTGAACTCCGGGTGCTCGTCCTGCCACTTGATGAACTTCTTGCGGATGAGGATCGGCTCTACCGCCAAACCGTTGGGCAAGCGCAGGAGCATCCCACTGTTGCGGTAGCGTTCCGGCTCAACGGCTTCGTCCATTTCCAAACGCTTTAGCCAGTGTTTCAGTTCTTCTTTCAACACTGCCGTCATGAAGATGGTTCGGTTGGAAGATGCTGTTTTGGTCTTTTTGAGCACCAGCGTTGTGGTGCTGCCCTCACGCTTATCCTCAAATTCCTGCAAGATGCAGTCCTTGCCTGTTTTTGCCAGCGATGCCTTCTGGACGCGCTGCATACACTTGTTGATGCGGAACGTGCCTGTACCGTCTGCTCCCTCAAAATCAAGATCTTCCGGGGTCAGGCCAGCGACTTCGCCCTCTCGCAATGCACCCACCAGCGTAAGATGGACTGCCAGATGCAGAATCGGGTCCTCCATGCTGGCAAGTGCGGCCCACATCTCATCTGCATCCCAGATGGCACGCTCTTGAATTGACTTTTTAGGACTGTCCACCGGAACGGGACTTTTGATGAGGATGCCCCACTCCACCGCATATTGGAACGCTGTCCGCAGCAGGCGGTGTACCTCGTGGATGGTCGTGCCGGAGAGAAACCGCTGCTGTTGTTTTTCCGAGAGTACCTGCTTTTTGACCTCAAGATATTGGCCGCAAGGCGTTTTGCTGAGAGTGGCATACAAGTCTTCCAGATGGTAAGGCTTGAGCTTTTGCATCTGCATATCGCCGATATACGGAATAATGAGGTTCTGGACCGTTCCCAGATTGGATTGATAGGTCTGCGGTGCCCACTTGTGCTTGTTGCACTGTTTAGGAAGCCACTCCATCAAAAACTCTTTGACGGTGATGGTGGACGGAATCAGAAACGTTCCGTTTGCAAGTTCGTGTTCGATTTGTTTTTTGCGATTTGTTGCCTCCTCTTTCGTGGGAAAACTTTCCCATTTGTTGCAGTTTTTACCCTGCTCGTCTTGGTAAGTATAGCGGACACCATAGGAGCTGCCGCGTTTCGTAATATATGCCATACGTTATCTCCTTTTTCAAGCTGCCCGGAGCCACGCATCGAAACTGTCTTTCGGGATGCGGATGCTTCCGCCGACCCGCAGGACACGGAATTCGGTGGTGCTGTTGCACAGATTGTAGGCAGAGCGCAGGCTGATGGACAGCATCTGCGCAATTTCCTCCACCGTGTACACCAGTGTTGTGGCTTTCAGGCTGTCAGTCGGAGACTTGACGGCATTGGTTTGAGTGACCACTTCCATTGTATCGTTATTCGGAATGGTCTGCAAGATATTTTTCGTATAATCCAAAGATTTCACAGTTCCGGTCATTGCTGTCCTCCTTTTGTTAGGTGCATATTCATTTCGTGAATCAGCCGATCAACGATTTCATGGATTCCAACTTTTTCTGTGCGTTCTCTTTGCGAAGACTTGCCCCGATGCAGGAAATTGGAATGCACATTTCCAGAATGCGGTCATAAATGCGGGCGTGAGCGGTATCCTGTGGGTGACGTATCTCATCCAGCGTCAGGTTGGTGGTGACGATCAACGGTTTTTGGCTGCGGTATCTGCTGTCCACGATGTTGTAGACCTGTTCCAGCGCATACTCTGTACCACGTTCCATCACGAAATCGTCAATGATGAGCAGTGGATAGCGGCAAAGCCTGTCCACAACTGCATTCCGCCCGGAAAAGCTGTTGTTCAGCTCATTCATGATGCGGGCAAAGTTTGTCATACGCACAGACACTTCCTGTTCCATTAGAGCGTTTGCAATGCACCCGGCAAGGAAACTCTTGCCGGTGCCAACACCGCCCCAGAGGAGTAGTCCTAGATTCTCTGCACGCATGGTCTGCCATTGCTCCACATAGCGGTGTGCGTAATGCATTTGAGGGGCACGACCATCGTCGTTTTCAAAGTTCCAGTCGAGCATTGCCGTATCCGAGAAGCCCCCTGCTTTCAACCGTCGGACAAGTTCGTTGTGCTTTTGCTGACGAATAGCGACTTCCTGTTGCTCTCGCTCCATCTTACGGCACCGGCAATCTACGGGATGCCTGTTCTTTCCCATCAGGACAAAGTTCTTTGCAAAGAACGCTTCTTTTGGCGTATGACATTTTCCGCAATAAAGCAGGCCGTCTTTGCCATAATAGTCCCCATTCGATTTGGAAACTGCGGGAATGACCGATTCTAAAACGGTCTTGCCAGTTGTCATAAGTTCTCTCCCTCCTCAAATTCATACAGTGGAATATTGCTTTGTTCTATAGAGTGGTTAAAATTCAGGTTGTTCTTATTCAGGTAGTTAGGTGGGCATTTTTGCACAATCATATTGGTCATTTCTGCACAGTCTGATGAGCCAGAAATGCGCAGAGTGGCAGCGCATTTTTGCGCTGTACGCGGAATTTTGAGAAAAATTCTGCTGGGCTTTGAAAAACCGCTGCGAGTCCGCTCAATAAGGCCGGCATTCGTTAGTTCTGTAAGAGAACGCGTTATACTGGAGAAGCTGCACCCAAGGGTTTGTGCCAGCTTTGGAATCGGATAGACCACATAAATCCGGCCCTGTTCATCGGTCCAGTTGTTTTTTCGGGAAAGTGTTGCCCGGTCGAGCAGAAGTGCGTACAGCAGCTTCGCTGTATGGCTTAATTGGGCGTCCAGCAAAAACTTTGGAAATGGCAGATACCTGGGTAGCAGAGTACAAACGGTCAAATTATCAAACAAGCCAATCACCCTCCCTGTCTCTGCGATTCCAGCATTTTCAAGTGCTTCGAGCGGATAAATTCCAGATAGCGCTGCAGATTGTCAGAATACTTTTCAATTTGCTTCCAGTTTTCCGGCCCTGTCAGAAGATCTGGGAACTCACGAAACGTGAGTTCCCAATTCTCGATAAAGGCGTCATAAGCACCTTCAATCGCAGCGATGTGGATGGAATGATCCGCAGATGCTTCAACAGATTTTTTCAGGGCTTTTTGATCACTTTCGGTCAGTGCCCTTTTGTGCCCTTGTACTTTTTTTGAAATGCCGATCAGAAATCGACTTCCGTCATCATCAAAAGATTCGACCTTCACGGAAGGGCTTTTTGTAGAGGAAACAAGCTGCTTATCTCGCTTACTTTTCGGCTTGCGAAGTTCTGCAACGATTTCCGACCGCTGTTCCTTCGGAGCCTTAGCGATAGCGCAGATCTCACGGTCAGCAGCTTTGATTTTCCCGTTCAGAATTTCCTCCCGGGCACCGGGTGCTGCTTCATCGGCAGCCTCCACGCCGTTCATGTACTTTTCGGCCCGCTGCACATAACCCTCGCTGGTGCCAGTCTCGTTTGCAATCCGCTGCCGCGTAACGTGGCTACCGGATTTGTTTTGGCAGGGATCATTTTGATCCGTGGCATCTTTCTTGGCGGATGTATACTGATTGCCGCGGTTTTGAGAGACCTGTTTTTCCGTCTCATATCGCTTTCCAATCAGATACTTTCTACGCTCAGGTGTCAGGTTGCGCCGCCCAAGCTGATGATTGCAGATCCAGATCAGAGCCTCCTGACGGCTGGAAAACTCCATTTCTTTGATCTCATATTCGATAAACGAATGCTTCTTCAGAAGGTTGTAGCGGTTATGCCCGTCCAGAATGGTTTTGTTCCACACAATGATCGGGTCTGTGAGCTTTCCGTCTCGAATCATGTTCATTTCAAGCTGCTGGAGCTCCTCAAAACTCAGCGGCAAAATTTGAGCGGAAAACTCGGGGTCTATTTTGAGATTGCTTAGTTTCAGCATATTGTTCGCCTCCTTTGACAACAGTGTACCGGTTTCCGCAGAAAAAGTTTATGGACTCGTAGTCCAAGTTACCCACCCTCTTAGTCCATGCGTTGTATACAATGATGCAAAATAAAAAATCCGAGCCAATTCTACGATGCTATAGTGTCATGTGGGTCAGATCAGGGAAACGGTGAAATTTGATAAGCTCAAAAAATAGTGTTATTTTTAATTATGACGTGAAAATTTGTAAAAAGCACTTGACATTGATAATCAAAGCAGAGTATACTTAACTCAGAGCCAGAGTGAAATCCGCTCTGGCTTTCTTTTTCAAAAGCTTTTGTTCTTTATTGCACGTGACAACAGAGGTGTGAAATGAATCTTGGAGAAATTGCAGATATCCGTAGCGGACTTGTCCTTTCTCGAAAACAGGCAAGAGCTGACTCCCCGCAGGCGATACGATACCATCAGCTTAGTCTACGGGCGGTAAAAGCGGAAGGCGAGATTGATCCTGCTGAATTGGAGCCATATTTTGCGAAAGAACCATTGTCCATGGACTATCTGACGCAGCCAAATGACATTGTAGTGCGCTTGACTGCCCCCTACACAGCAGTTTTGATTGACGACACCACACGCAACTTGGTAATCACGTCGAATTTTGTGGTAATTCGCATTCGGGGAACAGAGCTTATGCCGGGATATCTTTATTGGTATCTGAACACGCCGAAAGCAAAAAGGCAGATCTATCAAAATACCACAAAAAGTATGATCAGCTCAGTAAACGCAAGATATTTTTGCCGCTTGGAGCTTCAACTGCCCTCGCCGGAAATACAACGCCAGATGGAAGAGCTTCGCTTGCTGGCACAGCAGGAACTACGCCTTCTGCGTAAGTTGGAAGTTGAAAAGCGAAGCTGCTATGAAGCGATGCTGGAACAAATGAATCACGCACAGAGGAAAGGATAACGACTATGACGACAAAATCGGAAATCGAACGCGTTCTTTGGAACGCCTGCGACAGCTTTCGCGGTAAAATTGACAGTTCCCGTTATAAGGACTACATTCTTTCCATGCTGTTCGTAAAATATCTGAGCGACGTTTCGGAGGAAAAGCGAGAGCAATACCGGGAGCAATACGACGGTGATGAACGCCGTGTCGAGCGTGCCATGAGCCGGGAGCGTTTCAAGCTGGACGCTACATCTACGTTTGGGTACCTTTATAAAAATCGCCATGATTCCGAAATCGGGCTGAAGATCAACACGGCACTGGCTTCTATTGAAGATCATAACAACAGCAAGCTTCGGAACGTGTTTCGCTCCATCGATTTCAACTCCAATGTGGACTTTGGTACAGACATCAAGGCAAAAAATGCGACCCTCTGCAACCTGCTGGAAGACTTCCACGGACTTGACCTGCGTTCTTCTGCGCTGGACGGTTCTGACATTATCGGTGACGCCTACGAATATATGATCGGCAACTTTGCTTCGGACGCCGGCAAGAAGGGCGGAGAGTTCTTTACGCCGAGCAAGGTCTCCGAACTGGCAGCGGCATTGGTAGATCCGCAGGAAAATGACCGTATCTATGACCCGACCTGCGGCAGCGGTGGTCTCCTGCTCAAGGCATGCAAGCGCGTGCCGGACGGAAAAGTGGCAGTTTACGGTCAGGAATTAAACGCACAGACATGGGCTCTGTGCAAGATGAATATGTTCCTACACGAGGTAGACGATGCCCGCATCTGGCAGGGCGATACCCTGAGCAATCCGCAGAACGTCGAAAACGATAATCTGATGCTGTTCCAGTGTATTGTGGCAAACCCGCCATTCAGTTTGGACAAATGGGACAGCGGCTTCCTTTCCAATGCGGTTCTGGATGCCAAGGGAAAAAAGCCGGAAAAAATGAACGCTTCTCTGGACCCATGGGGGCGCTTTGATTGGGGCGTTCCGCCATCTTCCAAGGGTGATTATGCTTTTGTTCTGCATATGCTCAACAGCCTTGACCACAGTCATGGCCGAATGGCTGTCGTGCTGCCCCACGGTGTACTGTTCCGCGGTGCGAGCGAAGGCAAAATTCGCCGCCAGATTGTTGAACACAACCTTCTGGATGCTGTGATCGGTCTGCCTGCCAACCTGTTTTATGGCACGGGTATTCCGGCCTGCATTCTGGTGTTCCGCAAGGATCGCATTAGCTGCGGTGTCGATAATGTTCTGTTCATCGACGCTTCCGCAGAGGGCAACTTCGAAAAGGGCAAAAACCAGAACCTTCTGCGGGACACGGACATCCAGAAAATTGTGGATACCTACAAAAAGCGTGAAACCACACCGAAATACAGCTATCGTGCAACGCTGGATGAAATCCGGGAGAACGACTACAATCTGAACATTCCCCGCTATGTGGATACTTTTGAAGAGGAAGTTCCTGTAGATATTCAGGCGGTGAAGAAAAATATTGCGGATATCGAAGTTGAACTGGCACAGGTACAGGAGCAGATGAAAAAGTATCTGGACGAGCTGGGACTGTAAACAAGTTAGGAGATCCGAACAATGGTTGAAGTTGACTTTTTGAAACATACTTATACCTGCCCTTTTTGTGGAAGGGAGCAGGTGTATTGGTCGTCACACTCTTCGGAGGATGTAGGATATTACAGTACTTGGAGCAATGATAATGTTCCGACTGTCGCACGAGATGCGGAGTTTAAATTTTACTGTTTTAAATGCAATAATAATGCTTGCGAAAAAGTAACAGTGATAGGAAAAGGCAGATTCACAGACACCGTAATAAGTATCGTTCCTCAGTATGTACACAAGCACTACCCGAGTTATATTCCTCAGCAAATTCGTAATGATTACGAAGAAGCCAATATGATTTTAGATAAAAGTCCTAAAGCGGCGGCGACACTTTTGCGCCGTTGCTTACAAGGAATGCTTCATGATTTTTGGAATATTCATGAAAAAAATCTTAATGCTGAAATTACGACATTAAAGAATAAAGTTCCAACGTCTCAGTGGAATGCGATTGATGGATTACGCAAGATCGGTAATATTGGTGCCCATATGGAACAGGACGTTGACCGTATTGTTGAAGTTGATGCAAATGAAGCACAGAAATTGAACCGATTGATTGAACTGCTAATTGAAAAATGGTATATTGCACGGCATGATGAAGAGTTACTGTATGCGGAAATTTGTGATATTTCAGATGAAAAGCAAGACCAAAGAAAGCGGGGTACAGAATAATGTTGCTATCTGAAGATGAACAAGTTTCGCAGGCATATAAAAACGGACCGCTAGGAAGTGTTCCTATTGACTGGGAAAAAACACCTTTTTCTGAACTGTTTGTGAGCTTTATCGAATATACAAACGATTTGGATCGTTTTCCATTATATAGCTTAACAATTGAAGATGGTGTTACTGCGAAAACGGAACGTTATGAACGTAGTCATCTTGTGAAGAAGAAAAATCTTTACAAAGTGGTTCGTCCAAATGATTTTGTGTACAATCCAATGAACGTTCGTTTTGGTGCGATTGCACGATATAAAGGCTCTTCCCCTGTGGCTGTTTCTGGATATTATGATGTTTTTTCTTCAGTTCACGAAAGTGATTCAGTGTTCATGGAAAATTTTTTGACCTTTGCTCCGATAATCAGCTACTACAATAAGGTCTCGACCGGCTCACTTATAGAAAAGCAACGGGTACATTTCTCTAAATTCTTGAAATTCGCCTTTCCTCTACCTTCTTTACAGGAACGCAAAAAAATTGCTGCCATCCTCTCCACACAGGACAAAGTGATTGAGCTGAAAGAAAAGCTCCTTGCTCTAAAACAGCAGCAGAAAAAGTATCTGATGCAGCAACTGCTTATGCCAAAAAACAAAGAGAAATCATTCAAAGCCATTCATCTCAGTGACATATCTTGCCTGATAAATAAGCATATCGATGGTCAGAAATATAATTATGTCAGTACCGAAAATATTAGTCCAAACTTAAGCGGAAAGGTTTTATTTGATGAATCAAACATCGAAATCTCTGGAGTTGGCTTTAATGCAGGAGATATTTTAGTTGGAAATATCCGTCCCTATCTTAAAAAAGTTTGGAGGGCAAACAAAGATGGTTTATGTAGCACAGATGTCCTCGTTTTTAAACCCATCGGTATTTCCAGCGAATTTTTATATTATTTAATTGCAAACGATAACTTCTTTTTTAATGTAATGACGACCGCTAAAGGAAGCAAAATGCCTCGTGGAGATAAGAAGGCGATTATGAGCGCCAAGATGTTAATTCCAGAGTCGAGAATTGAACAAAATTTTATTGTTGAAATTTTAAGCACTGCTGACCATGAAATCAACCTGCTCCAAGAATCCATCGAGGCTGAAAAGCAGAAGAAAAAGGCACTGATGCAGTTGTTATTGACGGGAAAAGTGAGGGTGAAATGAAGTGGATTTAACGGAATATTTTATAAAATTGGCGTTTTTTCTTGTTCCAGGATTTATCTCATGGACCGTATACTCCATTCTTGTCAATCGAAAGGAAACGGAAAGTATTTCAACCGTTATTCGTGCATTCGGGTGTTCGATTGTAGATTATATGTTCGGGAACTTATTAATTATGGTGATAAATGCCGTACTCGAATTGATTTGCATCAAGACGGGCTGGGGGGCAATGTCGATTACCGAGATTATAAATCATCCCGGGACTACGATTCCACAAGAAAATTTAATAGCTGCACTCATTGTTGGCTTTCCCTTTGCGTTTGCTTTGGCAAAAGTGGATAGTGAAAACATTATTTTCTTCATAGCAGAAAAACTAAATATAACCTCTCGCTCAGGTAATACAGAAGTTTGGGATAATTTGTTTCTAGCACAACCGTGGATTATTTATAGAGATTTGATTACAAAGCACGTTTTTTATGGCTGTGTGCAAGAATATTCTGATAAACAAGATATTCACGAAATATTGTTGAGCAATGTTACCGTTTGGAATTCAGATGGAAGTGAGAGTTATTCGATGAAAAAAGTGTATCTTGCACGTAATATCAATGAATTTACAATAGAAATTGCAGATTATAATAAAGGAGAATAAAAACAATGTATGAAAAGAGACCGATGTCGGAAAACTATACCATTAAAAGCAGACGTCCTTCCACCCCTCCAAAAGACAAGGGAACCCCGCCGACAACGCCTAACCCGAATCCCGAGTACAAACCGCCGATTTTCAAGAAAGATTAAATTCTGATGGAGGTCACCATGAACCTCGATAAATCCATTTACTCCGAAGCTAACATCAGCAAAAAGCCTGCGCTGGAACTGCTGCAGGCCATGGGGTATACATATCTCTCCCCGGAAGAATGCCGTCAGCAGCGCGGAAGTGGCTACCGGGTGCTGTTGCGGGATGTGCTGCGCGGTCAGCTGCGGAAACTGAACCGCTATACCTACGGCGGTGTGGAAAATGAATTTTCTGCAGTCAACATTGAGCACGCCATGGATGATCTGGAAATACCGCTGACGGACGGCCTTGTGCGCACCAGCGAGAAAATCTATGATGCGCTTATGCTGGGCAAAAGCTATCCCGAAACTGTAGGCGAAGGGCGGCTGCTGAACTTCAACTTGAAGTACATTGACTGGGAGGACCCGACGCAGAACCTTTACCATGTCACGGAAGAATTTGCGGTGGAAAGCGCCGATGGACAGCATGATGCCCGCCCGGACATCGTGCTGTTTGTCAATGGAATTCCGTTTGCGGTGATTGAGTGCAAGGCTCCGGATATCCCGGTGGAACAGGCCATTGAGCAAACCTGCCGTAACCAGCAGTCTCACTATATCCCCCAGCTTTATGCGTTTGCGCAGATCGTAATGGCGACCAATAAAAACGAGGTACGCTATGCGACAACGGGAACGCCGAAAAAATTCTGGAGCATCTGGAAAGAGCAGGATGCAGATTTCCTGAACCGGAAAATGGCTCAGCTGATCCCGAATCGGACACCAACGGTGCAGGATAAAGATATTGTTTCCCTGTTTACACCGGTCCGTTTGTTGGAACTGACAAAGTATTTCGTGCTGTTTGACTACAATGTGAAAAAGATCTGCCGATATCAGCAATATTTTGCGGTAAAGGAAATTCTGCACACAGTCAAGCAGCGGGATGAAAAAGGAAATCGGCGCGGCGGTGTGATCTGGCATACACAGGGCAGCGGAAAAAGTCTGACCATGGTGATGGTGGCGAAATATTTGCTGCTGGAGCTGCAGGCAGACCATCCACGCGTAGTGATCGTCACCGACCGAAAAGAGCTGGATAAGCAAATCACGGCGACATTCGCGCACACGCGGCTTCGCCCTGCGCGTGCTACCAACGGGCGGCATCTGCTGGGATTGGTTACGGATGAGCGGGTGGACATCGTCACCAGCATCATCAACAAATTCAGCACTGCCGAACGGCTGGACGGTTGCAACAAATCTCGGGACATCTTTGTTCTTGTGGACGAAAGCCACCGCTCCAATTACGGCAAAATGTCACATAAAATGCGGACGGTTTTTCCAAACGCCTGCTATATCGGTTTTACAGGAACGCCCTTGATGAAGAGCGAGAAGAACACCTTGAAAAAGTTTGGCGGACTGATTCACAAGTATACGATTCAGGACGGTGTAGCCGATGGTGCAATTGTTCCACTGATCTATGAAGGCCGCTTTGTGGAACAGAAAGTTGACGAAAAGAACATCGACCTATGGTTTCAGCAAACGACAAAACGTCTGACGGAATCACAGAGGGATGATCTCGCCCGGAAATGGAGCAGCATCCGACGACTGACCTCTACGGATGCACGCATCAAACGGATCGCTTTGGACATCAACGAGGACTTTTGCCAAACCTATAAAAATACAGGCTTCAAGGGAATGGTCGCCACCAATTACAAGCGGGATGCCGTTCGGTATCTGGAATGCTTTGAGCAATTTGGCGATCTGAACTGCGCTGTCGTGATCTCGGCCCCGGATCTGCGCGAGAGCGTGGATGATGCAGATGAAGGAGCAGACGACAAGGTAGTTGCCTACTGGAATCGGATGATGCAGCGCTATGGCAGTGCCGATGATTATGAAGAAGCAATCAAGGCACAGTATCATGCCGGAGAACTGGATCTTGTGATCGTGTGCAGCAAATGGCTTACCGGCTTTGATGAGCCGCTCTGCCAAGTGCTTTACTTGGACAAAGAACTTAAGGAGCACGGTTTGCTTCAGGCCATTGCCCGCACAAATCGCCTGTGTGAGGGCAAAAGCTATGGAATGATCGTGGATTACCGGAGCCTGATCAAAAAATTGGATGAGGCAATGGAACTTTACAGTGGTGCCGGGCTGGAAAACTTTGACGGGCATGATCTGAAAGGCGTTGTGGTAGATGTGCTCTCTGCGATTGGAACGGTACGCAGCGATTATTCCGTACTGATGGAGTTGTTTTCGGCTGTTCCCGGTCTGACACTTGCCGGAACCGATGCAGAGGCGGTAGAGGTTTTCTTGGCGGACAGTTCGAAGCGGGGAGAGTTTTACAAACGGCTGTGTAACTTTGGTCGCTCCTTGAATCTTGTTCTGAATTCTGAAAAAGCCTATGAGGCGCTGGCAGTGGAAGAGCGGGAAAAATATATCAAAGCATTTGGCTTTTTCTCTGCGGTACGGCGCAGCGTGAAACCTCGTTATGGGGATTCAATCGACAATCGGGAATACGAACCTCTGATGCAAAACTTGCTGGACGTACACCTTTCAGTAGAGGGTCTGAAGCGAATCACCGAGCCGGTAGACATTCTGGACAGAGATGCGTTTGAAAAGGAATTAAACGAGTTAGGCTCACTGCGTGCCAAAGCTGATGCGATTCGCACACGGCTCGCCAAGAGTATCAATACGAAGTATCAGGAGAACCCAGCATACTATGAAAATTTTTCCAAGCGCATCAAGGAAGCGCTTGAGCTGTATAAAGCCCGGACGATAACGGAGGCAGAATATCTGGCCAAGATGCGGGATATTCTGGAGGATTACCGCACGGGAAAAAGCGCTATCGCATACCCGGATCGTATCCGAGCCAATGTCCATGCACAGGCGTTCTATGGTGTACTGACCGCGATTTTCTCCAATGAAAAATTGTCAGTGGAGCCTGATTTTGCCGCCGAGATGGCACTGGATATTACGACAATCATCGAAAAGCATAGCCAGGTGGACTGGACCCATAACCTGACGATTCATGATCGAATCTCACAGGATATTGATGATCTGTTTTACCGCTACCAAAAAGAAAGGGGCCTGGTACTTTCTTTTGATGTGATCGACATGATTATTGAGAATGTTAAAACAGTTGCGTTGCGGAGGTTTGCATGATACAGTTTTGTGAAGTTGAGACGGAGCATGGGTGTATCTGCTATCAGCTGGAACGAAAAAATGTACGCAATATCAACCTTCGGATTCGGACAGATGCCTCTGTTTATATTTCTGCTCCGAAAGATGTTCCGGAAAGTGTTGTTACGCAATTCGTGAAACGACGTAGCCGTTACATTGCTGAGGCACAGCAGCATTTTCGAGAATTCCAACAGTATGCACCGCAGCCTCGACATTACATCAGTGGGGAAAGCTTTTCCGTTTTGGGGCGCAGTCTGCGTCTGCAGGTAGAGCAAGGAAAAAAAGACGATATACGTTCCGATGGCGTTTATCTCTATCTTACCGTAAAAGACACAGAAGATCAGGAACAAAAAAAGCGTCTTGTTGACTGTTATCTGAATAAGATGTGTCGCGAAATATTTCAGCAGACGGTGGATCAGCTTTATCCAATATTTCGAAAATATGATGTGCCATTTCCACGAATCCATATTCGATCGATGGATACTCGCTGGGGATCTTGTCTTCCACAGAAAGCTATCATTACATTGAACCGGCACTTGCTCGAAATGCCCGTCAGTTGCATTGAATATGTAGTATTGCACGAGTTTTGTCATTTTCTGTACCCAAACCACTCGAAGGATTTTTATGCGATCCTGACAACACTCATGCCCGATTGGCAGCAACGCAAAAAACTGTTAGACAAAAATGCACAGTTTGAATGGAGTCAAAAATATGAAACGTTTTGTGGTGGTGAGAGCTGAAGGGTATATGACCAGCAGACCCGCAAGCAGTGTCTTCGTATATACAAAGACCATTTTGCGTTGCAAAATACTTGTTGGGAAATCCCAAACCCTTTCAAATCTGCACCGTCCCGGCGCAGGCTGCGCGATGGAATCGCTGAATAGCACAAAGGCATGTTGGAGTCCAGATGTGAAGAAAAAACGGCAAAGCAGATAAAATCCACTTTACCGTTTTATAGCAATTCAACTTCTTCATGTAACAGCAACAGCGTTGAATTGCATATCGCAAATTGCTGTTTTAATGTTCCACTAATTTCTTGCCTTGCAATCAAGAAAGTACTTCTGCTAAACGCTCTACATTGAAAATGCAATCGTACACTGCTATAATAAAATTGTGGTATTATCACCAAAAATTCAAGACGCAAAGCGTTTGCGATTGGCAAACATTCGGGAGGAACGCATGGTAACAGGAGCCATTAAAAATAAGGTAGACAAGATCTGGACGGACATCTGGGCAGGCGGCATTACCAATCCGCTGACCGTCATTGAACAGCTGACCTATCTCATGTTCATCCGGTCACTGGACGAGAAAGAGCTTGCCACCGAAGATTTTGAGAACATGGCGGGCGAAAAGATGGAGCACATCTTCCCGGCCAGCGAAGCAGGACAGTCTATGCGGTGGAGCCGCTTCAAGGATAAAGATTCCCGCGAGATTTTCCTGACCATGCAGCAGCGGGTGTTCCCGGCCATCAAAAAGATGAAGTATGGCCGTCTGCCGGACTTTGATGCAAACGGTGAGCTGGTGGAGATTGTAGACGACCCCACCCGCCCGGACGAGGGAAACACCGCCTTTGCGCGGTACATGGACGATGCCATGTTCCTGATTCCCACGCCGCAGGTGCTGCAAAAGATCATTACCGGGTTGGAGGATCTTTACACCCACGACATCGCCGACCTTGATATGCAGGGCGACCTGTATGAGTATATGCTGGGCAAGCTGGCAACAGCAGGGCAGAACGGCCAGTTCCGCACGCCCAAGCACATCCGCGACATGATGGTGGAGCTGGTGCAGCCCACGCCGGACGACTTTATCTGCGACCCCGCCTGCGGTACGGCGGGCTTTCTGGTGTCCAGCGCGCAGTACCTCCGCGCCCACTACGAGGACAGCATGACCCCGGAGCAGTGGCAGCATTTTGCCGGCCCGATGTTCACCGGCTTTGACACGGACCGCACCATGCTGCGCATTTCGGCCATGAACCTGATGCTCCACTCCATCACGAACCCGGAGATCGACTACAAGGACAGCGTGTCGAAGCAAAACTCCATTTGCAGCAAGTATACCGTTTGCCTTGCGAACCCGCCGTTCAAGGGCACTGTGGATGCCGAGAGCATCAACGATGACCTGAAAGCCGTCACCAACACCAAAAAGACAGAATTGCTTTTCCTTGCGCTCTTCCTGCGGATGCTCAAAACCGGCGGACGCTGCGCCTGCATCGTGCCGGACGGCGTGCTGTTCGGTTCCAGCAAAGCGCACCAGAGCATCCGAAAAGAACTGATCGAAAACCATCAGCTGCGGGCGGTCATTTCCATGCCCTCCGGCGTGTTCAAGCCCTACGCAGGCGTGTCCACAGCGGTGCTGGTATTTACCAAGACCGGCGCGGGCGGCACCGACAAGGTGTGGTTCTACGATATGAAAGCCGACGGCCTCTCGCTGGACGACAAGCGCACCGAGGTGAAGGAAAACGACATCCCGGACATCATCGCCCGGTTCCAGAACCTCGACGCCGAAACTGACCGCAAGCGCACCGAGCAGAGCTTCTTTGTGCCCAAAGAAGAAATTGCCGCCAATGGGTATGATTTATCCATCAATAAGTACAAAGAGACCGAATATGTGCCGGTGGAGTACCCCTCGACTACGGAGATCCTTGCTGACCTGCACGAGCTGGAAATGGAGATCACCAAGGGTTTGGCAGAGTTGGAGGAGATGGTGTGATGAAAAAACTTCTTTCAGAAGTCTGTACTATTCAGTATGGATTTCCTTTTGACTCTGCAAAATTTTCAGATAGTAATGGAATGCCGCTTATCAGAATCCGCGATGTGGTAAGGGGATATTCTGAAACCTATACAACAGAAGAATATAAGAGTGAATATATCGTACACGAAAATGATTTACTCATCGGTATGGATGGTGAGTTCAACATTGCAAAGTGGGGAAAAACACCCGCACTTTTGAATCAGCGAGTTTGCCGATTAGCACCAAAGGATAGTATTGATAAAGACTACTTATTTTACTTTATGCCTATCGCACTAAAGCGAATCGAGGAAAAAACGCCGTTTGTCACAGTAAAGCATTTGTCTGCAAAAGAGTTGAACAAAATTGAAATTCCTGTTTTGTCCTTAGAAGAACAAAGAAAAATTGCAGAAACGCTGAGCAAGGTCGATAAATTGATAGCATTTCGAGACCGGCAACTTGCTAAACTGGATGAGCTGGTAAAGGCGCGGTTTGTGGGGATGTTTGGAGACTGTAAGACAAACCCTAAAAATTGGAAAACGAAAGCTCTTGAAAAAATTGCAAATGTTGGTTCGAGTAAGCGCGTTTTTGTTGAAGAACTTCAAGACAGTGGCATTCCATTTTATAGGGGAACAGAAATTGGCGCATTAGCTGAGAAAAAAGCTGTCATACCAGCGCTTTTCATTACAGAAGAGCATTATAAACAATTGTGCGAAACCACAGGAAAGCCACAAAAAGGCGATTTGTTAATGCCATCTATTTGTCCTGACGGACGAATCTGGATTGTTGATACGGATGAACCCTTTTATTTTAAGGATGGTCGAGTGTTGTGGGTGCACTTGACAAGTGCGAATTATAATTCTGTGTTTTTGCTTTATACTCTAAAAGACAGAATTATGACGGACTATGCAAGTATTGCATCGGGAACGACATTTGCAGAGTTGAAAATTTTTGCACTGAAAAAATGCAAAATTTTTGATGTGCCTCTTGAACTTCAAAATCAATTTGCCAATTTTGTAGAGCGCGTAGACCAGCAGAAGCAGACTGTACAGCAGAGCCTTGAAAAGCTGGAACTGATGAAAAAGGCGCTGATGCAGGAATATTTTGGGTAACTCCCCCAGTCGCCTGACGGCGACAGCCCCCTCAGAGAGGGAGCCTTTGACGTGGCGGTGCCGAAAAACCTCCCTCCTTGAGGGAGGTGGATGCGAGCGAAGCGAGCAGACGGAAGGAGTTTACATGTAAAATGCTACCAGACTTTAGGTAAAAGGGTGTGCAACAGTAGATTTTAGCAGTATAATGGAAGAAAAAGGAAGTGCCATGCTGTATGTCAGAAGCCATTTGGGTTGCAATTATTGGATTGGTCGGCGTTGTAGTAGTAGCAGTTATCAATGGAGTTTTTGGGTTGATAAAAAAGCCGGAGAAAGACAGCAAGAAAAAGTCTGAGGATAAAATAAGCGTCAATCAAACAGTCTCAGGCAATAACAATACTGTAATTGGAGTGCAAACAGATAAACGGGAGAAATCATAATGAGCGAAAATCTTGAAGTTAATCAAAATGCAGCTTTTGGTTCCCACCATAATACTTTCGCTGGCACAGTAAACAATTATGGTGTCCCCGCTGAGAATGTTGCAGGAATGGTAATCGAACAAACTTTCAAGCTGTTTCACCAGTACTTCCCTCTATTACAAAAAGAAGCTTTAGAAGAAGTGCATAGAATGCTTCAAGAAAAATTGAAGAATATTCCCCCAGAAGATATTGTTCAACCTAGTCCAAGAATTGCAATCCCTTCATTGCAAAATGCGAGTATCACAGAAGAAAGTGAAGTAAGAGAACTCTACGCCAGTCTGCTTGCAAACTCAATGAACAAAGTTGTCAAAGATGGTGTTCATCCTGCATTTGTTGAAATTATAAAACAACTTTCGCCTGATGAGGCTAAGATTTTGCGGTATATGAGTATTTTCTCTTCTGTGCCAACAATTTCATTACGAGCTGAAAATAAAGACCAGTCTGGAATAACCGTTATCAATTGTTTCTCAAACATTGGAGAATTGATGAAATGCGAAAAGCCATATGACATTGGAAAATACTTTGATAATTTGGAAAGATTGGGCGTGATAAGAAGAAGTGGTGCTTTTGAATCTTTTACAGACAAAAGTATCTATGAGCCATTAAAAAGCCATGAATTTATCAAAGAAAAAGAACATAGTATTCAAAATTCTTTGGATCGTAATATACCAAACATTTTAGAAGGCTTTGTTGAAATCACAAGTTTCGGACGTGCTTTTTGTGACACTTGCGTCACAGTTGAATTGAATATAACTATTGCAACTTGACATTACAGAAAGGAGCCCTCCCCATGTCCAACTTCTCCTATCTCTCCACCCGACCCGAATATTCCCTCTTCGCCAATTCTGCCATCGAGGCCGAGAAAGTGTTCTCCACCTCCCCGGCAATGTGCGCGGTGGGATGCCGGAAGGCGTTGGAGCTGGCGGTGAAGTGGGTGTATGCGGCAGATAAAACCATCACGATGCCCTACAAGGACAACCTGCAATCCCTGCTGCACGAACCGAGTTTCCGGTTCGCGGTGGACCGCAATGTGTGGAGCGTGCTACCCAGCATCGTGAAGGCGGGCAATCTGGCGGTACATACGGGGCATAGTGTGTCGGCGGCGGATGCAGTGTTCAGCCTGCGGGGGCTGTTCGACTTCATCCAGTGGGTGGATTACTGCTACGGCACAGACTATGTGGAGCGCTCCTTTGATGAAACGGCCATCCCCGGCGAAAAGGTAGCACTGGACGAAAAGAAGATCCGGGAACAGGAAAGCCTGCTGACCCAGAAAGATGCCGAGTTGGAAGCCTTGCGCAAGCAGGTGGAGAGCCTTTCGGCGGCGTACACGGCCAGCAAACAGCAGAACCAGCAGAGCCGCAGTTTCACCGCCGCAGACCTGACCGAGGCCGAGACGCGGCAGAAGATCATCGATATCGACCTCAAGGCCATGGGCTGGAAATTCACCGGGCCGGATGCCGATGTGCGCACCGAGTACGAAGTGGACAACATGAACGGCGTGCTGGGGCAGAAGGGCTATGCGGACTATGTACTGATGGGCAAGGACGGCTTGCCGCTGGCGGTCATTGAAGCCAAGCGCAGCACCAAAGACCCCAACATCGGGCGCAAGCAGGCTCAGCTTTATGCAGACTGTCTGGAGCAGAAGTTTGGCCGCCGTCCGATGCTGTTTACCACCAACGGCTACACCACCTATTTCTGGGATGAGCAGAGCGGCCCGCAGCGTGCCGTGAGCGGGGTGTTCTGTAAGGACGATCTGCAGAAGCTGATGAACCGCCGCACCGAGAAAAAGCCGCTGGACGCCATCGAAATTGACGATAAAATCACCGACCGCTACTACCAGAAAAACGCCATCCGGGCTGTCTGCGCCCACATCGCGCAGGGCTTCCGGCGCAATCTGCTGGTCATGGCAACGGGCACAGGCAAGACCCGCACCGCATCCAGCCTGACCGATGTGCTGAGCCGGGGCGGTCATGTGACCAACGTGCTCTTTCTGGCGGACCGCACTGCGCTGGTCAAGCAGGCAAAGGACGACTTCAAGAAGTATCTGCCCGACCAGTCGCTGTGCAACCTGTGCTCCTCTAAGGACGATAAGGCCGCGCGCATCGTGTTTTCTACCTATCCCACCATGCTCAACGCCATCGACAACGCCAAGACCAAGGACGGCGTGCCGCTGTTTTCGCCCGCCCACTTTGACCTTATCATCGTGGACGAGAGCCACCGCAGCATTTTCAAGAAATACCGCGCCATTTTTGATTATTTCGATGCCGTTCTGGTGGGCTTGACCGCAACCCCGAAAACCGACGTGGACCGCAACACCTACGACTTTTTCGAGATGGAGCACGGCATCCCCACCTACGCCTACGATTACGACACGGCGGTCTACACCGACCATGTGCTGGTGCCTTACTACAACTACGAGGTCAAGACGAAATTTACAGAAGAGGGCATCCACTACGACCAGCTTTCACCGGAGGATAAGGCCCGCTACGAGGACGATTTTGCCGAGGACGACACCCTGCCCACCTTCATCCCATCCGAAAAGCTGAACAAGTTCATCTTCAACGCCAACACCGTGGACACGGTGCTGCAAGACCTGATGGAACGCGGCATCCAGACGGCAGGCGGCGACCGCATCGGCAAAACCATCATCTTTGCCCAGAACAAGCGCCATGCGGAGTTTATCCGGGAACGTTTTGGCAAGCTCTACCCGCAGCTGGAGACCCAGTACCCGGGATTCATCCAGCGGGTGGTCTGCGACGACGCCTATGCACAGTCCATCATTGACGACTTCAAACAGCCGGACAAGCCGCCGTTTATTGCGGTCTCGGTGGATATGATGGACACGGGCATTGATGTGCCGGAGTGCGTGAATCTGGTGTTTTTCAAAAAAGTGCGCAGCAAAACGAAGTTCTGGCAGATGATCGGCCGTGGTACGCGGCTCTGCCCATCCCTTGCCTGCGTGGATGCCATCGACGGCGAATATACGGGCAAACGGCGGTTTCTGATCTTCGACTACTGCGGCAACTTTGAATTTTTCCGTCAGAAACCCAACGGCTACGAGAGCGCAGACACCAAAAGCCTGTCCGAGAGCATTTTCTGCAAGCAGGTGCGGATCGCCGCCGCGCTGCAGGATGGAGCCTATGGGGACGAAAACTACCAGAACTGGCGCAAGATCTTAACGGAGACCTGCCGTGCCGAAGTGGGAGCGCTGAACCCGGAGCTGGTATCCGTGCGGCTGCACCGACAGGCCGTGGAACACTATCAAAAGCCGGAAGCCTTTGTCAGCCTGACCGAAACGGACAAGGGGACGCTGATGAAAGAGGTGGCACCGCTCATCTCGCTGGACGACAAAGATGAAGCCGCCAAGCGGTTCGATAACTTTGTGTATGGCTTGCTGCTCTGTGAACTGGAAGGTCTGCCGGGGCTGGGCCGCGCCCAGAAACAGCTGCGCAGTACAGCGGCAATGCTGGAAGGGAAGGCTACCATCCCGCAGGTGCAGGCAAAGCTGCCGCTCATCCGGGAGGTGCAGACAGACGAATTTTTGACCTCGCATGACCTTCTCCGCTTTGAGGAAATGCGGCAGGAACTGCGGGAGCTTATCAAGTTTCTGGTGGACGGTGTAGAAGGGCAAAAGCCTGTCTACACGGCCCTTGCCGACCCGGTACTGGAACAGACCGAGGGCAAAGCGCTGGATTCCGGCTACGATTTTGGCGAGTACCGGGAACGTGTGAACCGCTACATCATGGAGCACCGCAGCGATACGCTGGCCATCCACAAGCTGACCCAGAACATTCCGCTTTCCCGGGGCGACTATACCGAGCTGGAACATATCTTTACCTGTGAGCTGGGCAGCAAAGAGGACTATGCACGGGAGTTTCGGGATACACCCTTTGGTCTGCTGGTGCGTAAAGTGGCAAAGCTGGACCACGATGCTGCCATGCAGGCATTTTCCAAGTTCATCAACGACGAATCGCTGAATGCGAAGCAGATCGCGTTCGTGCAGAAGGTCATTCATTACATCGAGCAGAACGGTTATGTGGAAAGCAAAGCGGTTCTGATGAAACCACCCTTTGACCAACCCATCCTGTTTACCCGCCTGTTTGATGGCAAAACAGGGAGTGAACTGATGGATACGATCAATTCGGTGAAAGAGAATGCCACCCATGTGACTGCATAAAGTAGTGGAATGTACTGATAAAAACCGGTATAATTCAGGACTATCGAAAAATGAATATCCTGCAACGCAGTATGGCAAGTCAGGGAATTTTGAACGATACGCAAACGACTCTGGCTGATTACCTGATGAGCATCGCACAAATTTCCGTGGAGGATGCCGGAGCGATTTATATCGAGTTGAGCAGCATCCGCGGAAATTTTATGGCAAACATCATTCTGCGCATGATTGAAAATTATTACTTCCTGCCCGATATGGCGCAGAAACTGAAAAACAAACAAGCACTGGTGGAAAGCGTAATTGCAAATGAACAGCTGGAGCCTTCCATTACGTCGTCCATCAAAGATGTGTACGATGACCTTGTCAACAGCAAACTGGATATGATCGAGGGCCTCGTGCCGATCTCTGCCATCCAGTATGATGCTAAGATGCAGGAAGCAGAAAGACTTTAAGGGGAGTGCGACTTGTAGGATTGCTTTAAATTATCGAGTTAATCCGCAGGCTGAATAGATTCACTCAAATCGAATGAAAACGAAAAAATGCCCGCTCACCATGGAGATCCGGCTCCATCGGTGGGCGGGCATATCCAATAAAACACCAGGATACGATTATGCTTTTCGTAGTTCAGCTGGGATCTTGTTCTGGCTCAGATATCCCACAGGGAGGGCGCAGAGGTGGAAACTGCGGCGGCACCTGCGCGCATGGCGGCCATGACGTCGGCTTTGTCCCGCAGCAGGCCGCCTGCAATGACAGGCACCTGTGTACGGGCGCTGATCTCGGCGATGACCCGAGGCATGATGCCGGGAAGGATCTCGACAAAATCCGGCTTGCCCTGCTCCAGCTGACCGGACAGGCTGGTCAGCGAGAGGGAATCCAGAATGAATGCCCGCTGGACGGTCAGCAGGCCGCGGTGGCGCGCCCGGCGGATCAGGGTCGGGCGGGTGGAGATGATGCCGTCCGGGTGGCACAGGGCGTTGAGGGAGTCCACCGCGATCTCCCGCGACGAAAGGCCGTCCACAAGGTCGATGTGAACCACGGCCAGTTTTCCGGCATCATGTATGCGGTGCACCAGACCGTCTACGGTGAGCAGGGTGCTCGCCAGCAGAAAAACGGCGCTGCAGGGCGAAGCCAGCGCAGCAGTCAGGGCTTCGTCCGTTTTCACAGCGGCGATCACCGGTTCGTCCAGCAGGGTTTCAGCAAGAGGATGCATTGGATAAGACTCCTTTCGAGCCAGATTTACAGAGATAGGGAGCAATCAGAAGATACGGCCCTTTCAGAAAACTCTAAAAGGGCCGCACCATGCGCAAACCAAGTTTATAAAAAATTGAGGGGTTTGTAAAGAGGATTAAAGAGGCATTATTTATGTGCCTGCACGGCTGCATTATTTTTCTTCAGCAGTACAGCGCATGCTATGGTAACTACAAAGCCGATCGCGATCAGTGCGTAGACCAGAGCAGTGCCAGCGTACTGTGTTCCGGGGGTGTGCACGCGAATCTCGCAGATGCCCCACTCGCTGACAGCTGCAAGAACGCCGCAGAAGATGCCGCCAAGGTAGGGATTGCCTGTGTGCTGGTACAGGAGACGACAAATCAGGATCGCAACAAAGATGAAGCCGGGCAGCGCATACACTGCAGTTGCGGCAGAAGCCAGACCGCCGAACATCGGGTTCGAGCCGGTAGCCTTGAAGATGCCGTAAACGTAGCAGAGGATGAACAGAGTGGGAACCGACGCGATAAAGCTGATCAGAAGGTTAGAAAGCAGCTTGTTTTTGCCGAGCGCCGTGCTAAAGTTAAAACTGTTGACGCTGATGGACATGACAATGTAGTACACGAGATACATGGGTACAACAAGGAGCATACCCGGGATGCGGTTGGCTCCAAACTTCATAAAGCCCCAGTAAACGATCAGGAAGTTCACATCCACAAAATAGTCGACGGCAAAAACCATCAGGATCAGGGCAAAGACTGCAAGCAGGGCCGCGCCGATGGATTTGAGGAGTGCATGCCCGGAAATAGCGATGCCGGTATTCCGGAAGGAGAAACCGTGTTTTTTGCCGTAGGCCATGTACCACACCGTGCACAGAACAAGAGTCAGTGCGCCGCACAGCAGAGAGATCAGGCCGTGGTACGCAGGGTTGGCCGAGTGGAAAAGTGCATCACGGTAAGATGCCAGTCCCTGCTTGTTCAGGAATCGAATAATGAGGATGGACAGGACGGCACCGATGATCTGGATGCCCCAGAACCATGCAACTGCGTTCTTATCGCCAACTGGGCGAAGGTCCTGCTCTCCATTGTCGGCACACTGGAATGTCTTGACGGAGCTGACCAGCCAGACCATCAGAGACCCGGCAAACAGCAGCAGACCGGACAGGGCGATGATCTTGAAGATGTTCCAGATGGTATAGGTGTAGCTGCTGGCGCTCAGAGCAGTGCTAGTGGGCATAACACGGTTAAAGAAGGTCAACACACGGTTCATGACCAGCGGGGACCACCAACCAGCCATATGCGTCTCGTTAGAAACAAAGATCTGGCGGCTTCCGGTCTTTCCGCCGTAATCCTGCTCATAAACGGTCTCTGCCACGCGCTGTTCACTGGTGGTTGCGGGGTCGATACCGAAATACAGGAAGGACTGTGCACTGTTGTTGATCACATATTCTGCCGGGCTGGAAAGGTTGGCTGCATACTTGTTGGCGTCGTTGGAATAGGTACCGTTATCATTAGCTTTTTCCGAGAAGAAGAACTCGTCGTTCTTGTCTGCGAGAACTGCGACATCTCGGGCACCGTAAACATCGGTGTAGCCCTCGCTGTTACGCACGATGGGATCGCTGTGAATCAGGAAAATGGCCTTGACAACATTCAGACTGTCGTTATCGCACTGCAGTGCTTCGCCAGCTGCCTTGCCACCGCGGGAGTAGCCCAGCAGCGAAACTCGGTCGGTATCAACGTAGGGCAGAGTCACGCCGTAGCGTACCGCATCATAAAGGCCGCGGCCCTGGGTGAGCCATTCGGAGTCCGGCAGAGGTTCGCTTTCGCCCATGCCATACATATCTACGCCGATCGCAACATAGCCGCGGCGGGCGAGCTCAATGCAGTAATGCTGCATTTCTTCTTTGTTGTTGTTTCCGCCATGCTGTACAAAAATAGCGGGCGCAGGCGTTTCAGCGGTGGCGTTTTCCGGAATATAAACATCCATCGCAAGGGTATGACCGGATTCGGATTCAATGGTAACGTTCCGGATGGTCGTTTTGCCGGAGTTCGTCTGTAAAATGAAAGAACCGGCAATGCCTACGATGATGAGCGCGATGCTGACGATGAGACTGATCAGCGGCCTTGAAAGTTTTTTCTCGTTCATATGGGGGACCTCCTTTTTGAATCTGATTTTTCCGTAATAAAAATGGGGACACACTGCATCTGGACGATACAGTGCATCCCCATCTCACTTCTCTTGGGATGCTTCTAGTATAGCGTTTTGTAACAAAATGTCAATAGAAAATAAACAATTAAAAAATATTTTGTGCGTGAACCATAAAGCCGGGCGAAAACTATCAATGCTCTGCCCAGTCGCAGCTACGGCCCACAGCCTTGTGCCAGCCGGCCAGCAGACGGGTGCGCTCGGCCTCGTCCATCTGCGGGGCAAAGGTCATATTGCAATGCCACAGGCTGCGGATCTCGTCCCGGTCCTTCCATACGCCGGTGGCAAGGCCCGCCAGATAGGCAGCGCCCAGAGCAGTCGTTTCCCGGATGGCCGGGCGCAGCACGGTCTTGTTCAGGATATCAGCCTGGAACTGCATCAGGAACTGGTCACGGGATGCACCGCCGTCCACCTTCAACGAGGTGATGGGCACGCCGGTGTCCTTTTCCATAGCAGCCACGAGGTCTGCGCTCTGGTAGGCAATGGACTCCTCTGCCGCGCGGATGATATGGTTCTGGGTGGTGCCGCGGGTGATGCCCACAATGGCACCGCGGGCGTACATATCCCAGTACGGTGCACCCAGACCAGTAAAGGCCGGCACAATGTAAATGCCGCCGTTATCCGGTACCTTCTGGGCATAGTATTCCGCATCGCGGCTCTCCTGGATCATGCGCAGGCCGTCGCGCACCCACTGGATGACGGCACCGCCCACAAAGACGCTGCCCTCCAGCGCGTACTCCACCTTACCGTTCAGGCTGATGGCGATGGTAGAGATCAGGCCGTTCCGGCTGCGGCAGATGGTGTCGCCGGTGTTCATCAGCAAAAAGCAGCCGGTGCCGTAGGTGTTCTTGGCCTCCCCCTTGCGAAAGCAGCTCTGTCCGAACAGCGCAGCCTGCTGGTCACCGGCAATGCCGGCCACCGGGATCTGCACACCGCACAGGTCGGTGGTGCCGTAGACCTCGCTGGAATCCGTCACGCGGGGCAGGATGCAGCGCGGGATATCCAGCGCTTTGAGCAGGGTGTCGTCCCAGTCCAGCGTGCGGATGTTATACAGCATGGTGCGGCTGGCGTTGGTGCGGTCGGTGACATGCACTCTGCCGCCGGTCAGCTTCCAGACCAGCCATGTGTCCACAGTGCCGAACAGGATCTCCCCTGCCTCGGCCCGCTCCCGCGCACCGGGCACATTGTCCAGGATCCACTTGATCTTCGTTGCGGAGAAATAGGCATCGGGCATCAGGCCGGTGTTCTCCCGGATGTAGTCTGCCATGCCGGGCTGCTGCAGCAGTTCATCCACCAGCGGTGCCGTGCGGCGGCACTGCCAGACGATGGCATTGTAGATGGGGCGGCCGGTGGCCTTTTCCCACAGGATGGTGGTCTCCCGCTGGTTGGTGATGCCAATGGCGGCGATATCGTGGGCATCGACACCGCTCTGGGCCACCACCTCGTTCATGACTCCATACTGGGTGGACCAGATCTCCATGGGGTTGTGCTCCACCCAGCCCTGCTGCGGATAGATCTGCTCAAACTCGCGCTGCTGCACCGCAATGATATTCTGCTCATTGTCGAACAGGATGGCACGGCTGCTGGTGGTTCCCTGATCCAGCGCCAGAACATATTTTGTACTCATGCTTTTGCTCCCTCCGTATCGTTTCAGGAGTGTGTATCACAGATTTCGCGTCGCCACAACGTCCACGCCGGTGCCGCACACATCTGCCAGCACCACCTGTCCGGTGCGGACGGGGGCGTGCAGGGTGACGCGGTCCAGCGCAGCCATGACCTCGGTCATCTTCTCTTTGGGCACAGCCTGCGCAGTCTTTACCGGGCAGCGCGGATACAGCCCACCCTCCGCCCGCACCGTGCTGGTGATGATGCGGGTGGGATGGGTCAGCTCTTCCCTGCCGTAGGCGGCACCGTTGGGGCAGGCGTTTCCAGTTACATTATAATCATTTTCCGGGTCTACCTGCAAGTGGCAGCCGCAGGGACAGCAGATGCAAATGACTTCTTTGATGCTGCTCATTCTGCAATAACCTCCTCTACCGCAACGGTCAGCGGGCCGTCTGCTTTTTCCAGCAGGACTTTTGGAAGTGCGATGTGTTCCATCTCACCGGGTGCCATGCGCTGGCGCTTGAACCGGGCCAGCTGCCTGCCGCCGCAGGTCACGGTGATCTGGCTGGGGCCGTAGTTCTGCCGCACGCGGAAGGAAATGTTCACGCTCCTGTCCACATCAGCGGGGCGCACCCGCTGCGGCACGGTGTAGCCCACGCCATTGCCCGGAACAAGGTCAAGCACAACCGTATCGGCGGCTTCGCCCTTCAAAACATAGGCCGCCGCAGAAGCACCGGCAAGGTCGCTTTCGCCCGAAACGAAGTCCACCAGATCATGCACGTGCACCACATTGCCGCAGGCGAACACGCCGGGGATGCCGGTCTCCATATTCTCGTAGACCACTGCGCCCTTTGTGTGAGGGTCCATGGGGATGCCCGCCTGCCGGGTCAGCTCATTTTCCGGGATCAGGCCGACGCTGAGCAGGATGGTGTCCACATCAAATTCTATCTCGGTGCCCGGGATGGGACGGCGGTTTTCGTCCACCTTGGCAACGGTGGCCTTTTCCACGCGGGCCTTGCCCTGAATATCCACGATGGTATGGGACAGATACAGGGGGATGTCGAAGTCCTGCAGGCACTGCACGATGTTGCGGGTCAGGCCGCCGGAATACGGCATGACCTCCACGCAGGCCAGTACTTTGGCACCTTCCAGCGTCATGCGGCGGGCCATGATCAGGCCGATGTCGCCGCTGCCGAGGATGAGCACCCGCTTGCCTACCAGATAGCCCTCCATGTTGACATAGCGCTGGGCCGCACCGGCGGTGTAGATACCGGCAGGGCGGCTGCCCGGGATGCCGATGGCACCGCGGGTGCGCTCCCGGCAGCCCATGCAGAGGATGATGCTTCTGGCTTCCAAAATCTGATAGCCCTTTTCCCGGCTGACGCAGTGGATCTTTTTGTCCGGGGTGACGTCCAGCACCATCGTGCCCAGCTCCACCCGGACACCGGTGGAGCGCAGCAGTTCAATGCAGCGGCCTGCGTATTCCGGGCCGGTGAGCTGCTCGCCAAAGCGGTGCAGGCCGAAGCCGTTGTGGATGCACTGGTTCAGGATGCCGCCCAGCTCGTTGTCGCGCTCTAAGATAAGGATATCGCGCAGACCATGCTGCCATGCGCTGTAAGCTGCGGCAAGGCCTGCAGGGCCGCCGCCGACGATGACCAGATCAATCATGGTGCTCTCCCTCCTGCTTGGTTTCGCACAGTAAGACGTTGGTGCCGGCCTTATCCTGCAGCACGTCCAGCGGACTGATGCCCAGCGTTTTGCTGATCAGTTCCAGCACCCGCGGCCCGCAAAAGCCGCCCTGACAGCGGCCCATACCGGCACCGCAGCGGCGCTTGACACCGTCAATGGTGGTGGCGGGGATCTCTTCGTGCAGAGCGTCCAGAATTTCGCCCTCGGTGATCGTCTCGCAGCGGCAGATCACGCGGCCATAGGCGGGTTCCTTTGCAATGAGCCGGGCTTTTTCTTCGGGCGGAAGCTCCTTGAAGCGCACCCGGGTGCGGCCATCCCTGTAATCCGCCTTGGGGGCGGGCAGATCGCCGTGAGCTTCCAGAATTTTGACGGCTTCTCTGGCAACGGCCGGTGCACTGGAAAGGCCGGGCGATTTCATGCCCGCCAGATCGATGAAGCCGGGTGCGCCTTCCGCTTCGCCGATAACGAAGTCGCCCGTGTCCACATTGGCACGGACACCCGCAAAATTGCGGATGGACTCGCTGAAGCGGATGCTCGGCACGCTGCGGCGCGCTGCGGCGCTGACGAAGGCCAGCCCGGCGGCGGTGCAGGCGGTATCGTCCCCTTCCACGGGGTCGGCGTTCGGGCCGACGATCAGGTTGCCGTGGACGGTGGGGGCCACCAGAACGCCCTTGCCGTTTTCGTTGGGGCACTGGAAGATGACGTGGTGCACACGGCTGCCCTCGGATTTATCCAGCAGGTAGTATTCGCCCCGGGTGGGCTGGATGGTAAATTTGTGGGGTGCGGCCATATCGTGCACGGCATGCGCCGAGATGCCTGCCGCATTGATGATATAGCGCGTTTCCACAATTCCGGAGGGGGTGGTCAGCGCCCAGCCGCCGGCGGTCTTTTCGATGCGGGTCACAGGGCAGCTGCGGTGCAGCTCCACGCCGTTGCGCACAGCCACTTCTGCCATTGCCAGCGCAAACTCCCACGGGCTGACGATGGCGGCGCTGGGCGCATACAGCGCGCCAACGACAGTGGGGGCCAGATTCGGTTCCATGGCAAGCGTTTCCTCTGCAGAAAGCAGCCGGATGCCCGGCACGCCGTTGGCGATGCCGTTCTCATACAGTTTCTGCAGGTGGGGCAGCTCTTCCGGGCTGAGGGCCAGCACCAGACTGCCGCACTGCAGGTACGGCACATCCAGCCGGGCGCAGATCTCCTTGGCCAGTGCGGACCCCTCCACGTTGAGCCGCGCCATCCGGGTGCCCGGTTCGGGGTCGTAGCCAGCGTGCAGAATGGCACTGTTGGCCTTGGTGGTGCAGTCGGCCACGTCATTTTCAGCCTCGAAAATGGCGGTCTGCAGCGGGTAATGGGACAGCTCATAGGCGGCTGCCGCACCAATGACACCGCAGCCGATAATTGCTACATCCAGCATAAAAACCTCCTGATCGCTCCGTTTGCCGAATAAAAGAAAAAGAGCAGGACAAACAAAAGGGCCTTTCGACTCTCCCCTTGCTTGTTCTGCTCGATCCTCTGAACAAACTTTTATTGTCTTTATGATAATGCGATCTGCACAAGATGTCAAGCTTTTGTTGAAAATTTAAAGCTCATTTTTACCTGTGCGGCTTTTTCCTGCTCTTTGCGGGCGCGGGGGCTTTTGGCAGAGAACGGCCTGCTGCAGCATGGCCTGCAGCGCTGCGCCCGGCCACAAGGCCGGAGCCGAACGCCCAGTGCAGGTTAAAACCGCCGCAGCTGCCTGCGCAGTCCAGCGTTTCGCCCACAAAGTAAAGGCCCGGACAGCCCTTGAACTGGAAGTGCTGATCCACCTCCCGCAGGGCCAGCCCGCCGCCGGTGGTCTGGGCCTGCTTCCAGCTGCAGGGGGTCAGCCCTTCAAAGCGCCAGTGCTTGGCGGTGTGGGCCAGCTTCTGCCACTGTGCGGCGGTGAGCACGGCAGGCGCGTCGCTGTCCTGCAGCCCGGCGGCAGACCACACAGTACGGCCCAGTTTCTGGTTCAGCAGGCCCAGCCAAAAGTCAGCGGCGCTGCCCCCTGCCGTCTGGGCGGCGTGGGCCGCAAACAGGCTGGCAAGTGCGGTTTCGTCCACTGCCGGGAAGAGGTCCAGCTCCACAGCAGGAGCCTTGGGGCCGCGGCCCGGGGCCAGCAGGCCGGACAGCTGCATGATGCAGATGCCGGAAAGGCCGTAATCGGTGAACTGTACCTCGCCGTTCTCGCAGGCAAGCACACGGGCACCGTCCAGCAGGGATGCTGCTGCCTTGGCACGGATGCCAGCCAGCGCTTTGCGGGGCTTTGCGCACTGCAGGGCGGTCAGGCAGGGGTACAGCGGCTCCACCCTGCCGCCGCACTGGGCGGCGAACCGGGTGCCAAAGCCGTCGGTGCCGAACTGCGGCCCTGCCTCGCCGCCCATGGCGCAGATGACGGCATCGGCGCGCAGCGTTTCGGTGCTGCCCTCTGCCGTCTCGAACTGCACGGCGTAGCCGCTGCGGCTCTGGCTCAGGGTGCGCACGGTGCAGTCGGTGCGCAGCTGCACATGGTGCTGCGCAAGGTGATGCTCCAGCAGGGCCAGCACGTCCGCCGCCTGATTGGAGTACGGATACACCCGGCCCGCCTCGTCGGTGCGGGTGTAAAGCCCCAGCGCACGGAACCAGCGCAGAGGGTCGGCGGTATTTACGGCATCCAGCAGCGGACGAAGTGCTGCCGGGTCGGCAGTGAAATACAGCTCCGGCGCAATGCCGGTGTTATCCAGATTGCAACGGCCATTGCCGGTGGCAAGCAGCTTTTTGCCCGGCTTCGGGTTGCGCTCCAGCACAATGACCTGTGCAGCGGGGGCACTTTGTGCCGCCGCAAGCGCGGCTGCAAGACCGGCGGCACCGCCGCCCAGAATGAGGATGTTCGGCATCCGGACACCTGCCTTTCTCAGCAGAATTTTAGGATCTGTCTTCATAAGCGGGGTGCTGTGCTTATGAAAACGGCTTTTTGTATCATTGTAGCAGAACCCTGCCGGAAACGCAACGAAGAGGCAGCTTTCCGTGCAGGTCTTTTTGCGCGGGGGCAGCAGGTATAAATGGCCCGGCCTGACAGATACTAGTGCTGCAGGCATTTTTAAGGAAACGGAGGAGCAAAAACATGAAAGCAACAGGAATCGTGCGCCGCATCGACGAGCTGGGCCGGGTGGTGATCCCCAAGGAGATCCGCCGCACCCAGCGCATCCGCCGCGGCGACCCGCTGGAGATCTTCACCACGGGCGACGGCGAGGTGATCTTTAAAAAGTATTCGCCCATTGGCGAGATGAACGCAGTAGCGGCCCAGTATACCGAGGTACTCAGCAAAAGCTTTGCGCTGACCGCACTGGTGGCCGACCGCGACCGCATCCTGACGGTGAGCGGCTCCGGCCGGCGGGAGCTGGCCGACCGCAGCATCAGCCAGCCGCTGGAAAAGCTGATGGATGGCCGCAGGCTGTACCAGAGCGAGGGCATTGCCGAAAAGTGCATCCTGCCCTGCGAAGGCTCGCCCCGAGCAGTGCTGTGTGCCGCACCCATCATTGCGGCAGGCGATGTGACCGGCGTGGTGGCCCTGCTGACCGAAGACCGCACGGCCACGCCGGATGCCGCCCAGCTCAAGGCCGTGAATGTGGCAGCGGCATTTCTGGCAAGGCAGATGGAAGAGTAAAGAACATGCCGGAGCGCTTTCCTTATAATAAGGAAGGCGCTTTCTTCGTTTATGACAGAATTATGAATCTTTTAAAACATTTTTCCAAGGGGCTTGACAGCACCGGAAAATTGGCTATAATGGTCTTAGCACTCAGGAACAAGGAGTGCTAAACAAACAAAGCAAACGCAAAAAGGAGGCAGGCGCTATGACGATGGATGCACGCAAGCAGCGAGTCTTGCAGGCGATCGTGGCGCTGTATGGTCTCGAAGGCGAGCCTGTTGGCAGCAGCGTGCTGGCAAACTACTTTGACATGGCAGTTTCCAGCGCAACGCTTCGCAATGAGATGGCGGCGCTGACAAAGCTGGGTCTGCTGGAGCAGCCCCACACCAGCGCGGGCCGTGTGCCCAGCGCCAAGGGCTACCGTTACTACCTTGATAATCTGCTGACCGACGATCAGCCGCTGGATCGTGTGAGCCGCGCCCGTGTGGATGCGGTGTTCGCAAGCCTCGACCATGAGCCGGAAAAGCTGGCCGCAGGTGCCGCCAAGGCGCTGGCCGCCATCAGCGGCTGCACCGCCGCCATCAGCACCCCTTGTGCCGAAGACCTGTGCATCGCCCACTATGAAGTGGTTCAGGTGGGCCGCAGCGCAGCGGCTGTGCTGGCCGTTACCACGGCCGGTTACGTTCGTACCCGTGTGGCACGGGTGCGCACCGGTCTTTCCCGCGAGAATGCGGCAGCACTTGCCGCACTGCTCAACCGCAACCTTACCTTTGTAGCGCCGGTGGATCTTTCCACCCGGCTGCTGGCAGAGCTGTGCAGCCAGATCGACCCGGAGCTGGTGCCCGTTATCAGTGCAGCGGCTGCCATCCTGCAGGATTCCGTCAAGCCCCACGTATTTCTGGGCGGCGAGCAGTATCTGCTGGACTGGCCCCAGCTGGACGGCAAGGTGGGCGACATCCTCACACTGCTGAACGACGAGGAGCAGGCCGCTGGCCTGATCGCACCTCCGGCAGAACGCAGTGAGAGCGTGCTGCTGGGCGAAGATCTGGAACCGCAGATCCCGGGCCTGTGCATCGTGAGCGACCGGTATCTGGTGGGCGGAGGCCTGTGGGGCTCCATTGCATTGATCGGCCCCACCCGGATGCCCTTCCAGAAGCTGATGCCGCTGCTGCATTACTTTGCAGACCAGCTGGGCGAGGGCATGAGCGGCAAACGAAAAGACACCCCGCAGGCTGCCGCACCCCGGCGGACTGTGATCTATAAGGAGGATCTGGAATGAGCGAAGAAACCAAAAAGACGGCTCCGGCTCAAGAAGCGGAGCAGCCCGAAACGGCTCCCGAGGAAAAGGCCCAGCAGGCAGCACCCGAACAGGAACCTGCTGCTGAAGCTGCCGACCCGAAGGATGACAAGAAGAAGGATGGCGGCTGGTTCAACAAGAAGGCCCGTGAGCTGGAAGCCGTAAAGGCAAAGCTGGATGCTGCCGAAGCCAACGCTGCACAGGCCAAAGACCAGCTGCTGCGCATGGCAGCGGAGTACGAGAACTACCGTAAGCGCTCCACCCGCGAAGCCGACCAGAAGTTCAACGATGGCATTTCCTTTGCGGTGAACCAGATCATTCCCATTCTGGATACGCTGGAGATGGCGGCCAACGCCCCCACCACCGACGAGAACTACAAAAAGGGCGTGACCATGACGCTGGACAAGGCCGCCAAGGCGCTGGATGCCCTCCATGTGGAGGAGATCGAGGCGCTGGGCAAGCCCTTTGACCCCAACTTCATGAATGCAGTGCAGCAGATCCCCGCCCCGGACGGACAGGAGAGCGGCACCGTCATCACGGTCTACCAGAAGGGCTACAAGCTGGGCGATAAGATCGTCCGCCATGCGACCGTTGTAGTGGCCGAATAACAAAGCAGAAACCCGAAAGGGTTTTGAATATAACATCCGCTTACAAACATTTGAGCATCACATAAACAATACGATTTGTTCTTTCGAGAGGAGTTTTCATTATGAGTAAGATCATTGGTATCGACCTTGGTACTACCAACAGCTGCGTGGCTGTCATGGAGGGCGGCGAGCCCGTTGTTATCGCAAACTCTGAGGGTGCACGCACCACCCCGTCTGTGGTCGGCTTTACCAAGACCGGCGACCGTCTGGTGGGTCAGGTGGCAAAGCGTCAGGCCATCACCAACCCTGAGAACACCGTTGCTTCCATCAAGCGCTTCATGGGCACCGACCACAAGGTGACCCTGAACCTGTCTCTTATACACATCTGACGCTGCCGACGAATAGCCTT
>OWIQ01000275.1_pt1 | contig 32201 bp, 37 predicted proteins | sample 1732701 | NCBI WGS metagenome assembly OWIQ01 (sample SAMN05065744, study PRJEB22554) | human gut metagenome | biome: ENVO:2100002; feature: ENVO:00000062; material: ENVO:00002003 | host: Homo sapiens | place: USA
TGTTTCGGAGCGCAACCGCCGCAAGGCGGCTCTTAGCGCGGAGATAACCCAAGAAGGGGAAACAGGCGAAGCGCCGCCAGTGGCGGATGAAGCGAGCCTGTTTCGAGGAAGGCTCCCGTTTTCCGGGCGTCTTGCGCCCGGAAAACGGTTAGGTCGGCAACGTATTTCTTCGCTATTGAAATCCTTAGTTTTCAGAACTTTTATAAAGCTCTGAAAACTGGCTCAGCGGGGAGAAAAGACTTTTCGACACGCTGAGGCCACGGGCTTGCCAGCGGCCCTCTTGTCCGGTCAGGTTCGATCAGGTTTCCAGACCCACCGTCCGCATCACGTCCTCTACCAATCGGGCGGTGTCGGACTCACCGTCTTGGCTGACCACGATGAGGTCGGCATACCGGGCGTAGAGAACGCAGCGCTCCTCATAGATCTCCCGCAGCGGCGTTCCTGCCGGCACGGCGATGCCCCGGTCATACAGATCCGCCGGCATCCGCTTTTCCAGCTGAGAAAAGGGCGTCTGGAGCCAGATCACCGTGCTGCCTTCCTTTAAGTGAGCCATGGCCTCCGGGTAGAGCACCATACTGCCGCCGGTGGCAATGACGGTGTGGGTCCGATTTAGATCCGTACCTACTTTATTTTCAATTTTGTAAAAGGCCTCCAGCCCGTCCTGCCGCAGGATCTCCGGCAGTGTTTTGCCGGTGGTCTGGACGATGAGATCGTCCGCGTCCACAAATTCGTAACCAAACCTCTCCGCCAGCGCCTTTCCGACGGTGCTTTTCCCTGTGCCGGGCATACCGATCAATACAATATTTTTCATAGGCAGAGCCTCCGTGGTAAAAGTGTTTTTATTATACGCGATACACGGACAAATGTACATGGTAAAAATACACAAAAAATTCGACAAAGAAAGATCGACCTTTCATGACAGGGCGGACAAGAAGCACCCGAAAATCACCGTTGAAATCTGTTGAATATGCGCATTGTCAAATGGTGGGCCATTCGGTACAATGTCTAAAAATGGTAATACCTATTTTGACCGCTCCGTAATCGGACCGGGCGGCGAAGCGGAAGGGAGGACCGAAATGAGTCAGAATCCAAGACAGTCCAAAAGCATCCGGGCGCAGTTGCTCACCGCTATGCAGGTGGGGGAGTATGCCCATTGTGACCGGCTTCCCCGGGAAAGCGTATTGTCGGAAATGCTGGGCATCAGCCGCACACAGCTGCGGGACATTCTGGCTTCTCTGGACCGGGAGGGCTTCATTACCCGGCGTCATGGAGTTGGCACCATTATCAACCGTCATGTCTTAGGCGCACCGGCCAGAATGGACATTGAAGTGGAGTTTCTGGATATGATCCGCCAGAGCGGACACACTCCCGGCGTGGCCTTTGTCCGGGCTGCCGATGACAAGGCGGATAGTAAGGTGGCCGCCCAGTTGGGCATCCCCACCGGAACGCCGATCCTTCGGATCTCCCGGCTCTGCACCGCCGACGGCCGTCCTGCCATCTACTGTGAGGATGTGGTGGAAAAGGCGAAACTCCAGCGGCCCTATACAGCGGAGGAGCTGCGCCAGCCCATTTTCGATTTCCTCCAGAATGTCTGCGGAATTTCGTCCTATCTGGACCTGACGGACCTGCGGCCTGTGGCTGCGGACGCTGCTCTGGCTGATGTTTTTCAGGTGCCACAGGGAACGCCGCTGCTGAACATGGACGAGGTGGACTACGATATTGAGGGCGCGCCGGTGTTCGCCTCCAACGAGTATTTTGCCGACGGCATCTTCCACCATACGGTCCTGCGGAAAAAGCTGTGACCTGCGGACCGTCAGCCCGGCGTGACCGTGCCGGTCTCTTTTGAAATTCAGGTCATCGCCGCTTGACCGTACCGCACATTTGCGATATTATTAAAAATAATATTTATAATAAGTAAAATGATAAACGAACGATGAGAAAGGGGTATCTTACTATGGCCTATTTTTTCCAGGAGCCTTCCCATACCTTCAGCGAATATCTGCTGGTGCCCGGTTATTCTTCTGAGCACTGCATCCCCGCCAACGTGTCTTTGAAGACGCCGGTGGTCCGCTTCAAGAAGGGAGAGGAATGCCCCTTGACCATGAACGTCCCCATGGTCTCCGCTGTCATGCAGGCCGTGTCCGGCGAGCAGATGGGCATTGCGCTGGCCAAGGAGGGCGGCATCGCCTTTATCTATGTCTCCCAGTCCATTGAGTCTCAGGCGGCCATGGTCCGTCGGGTGAAGAACTACAAGGCGGGCTTCGTCATCAGCGACTCCAACCTCCGGGTGACGGATACCCTGGCGGATGTGCTGGCTCTGAAGCAGCGCACCGGTCACTCCACCATGGCTGTCACGGATGACGGCACCGGCACCGGCAAGATGCTGGGTCTGGTCACCAGCCGGGATTACCGGGTCAGCCGCATGGACCCCGACGCCAAGGTGGCGGATTTCATGACGCCGGTGGAGAAGCTCATCTACGCACCGGAGGGCACCAGCCTGAAAACGGCCAATGACATCATCTGGGATCACAAGCTCAACGCCCTGCCCATTATTTCCGAGGACGGCCATCTGGTGAGCTTCGTGTTCCGCAAGGACTATGATTCCCACAAGGGCAACCCTCTGGAGCTGCTGGACAGCCAGAAGCGCTATGTGGTGGGCGCGGGCATCAACACCCGTGACTACGAGGAGCGTGTCCCCGCACTGGTGGAGGCCGGTGTGGACGTGCTGGTGATGGACTCCTCCGAGGGCTATTCCTATTGGCAGAAGCACTGCCTGGAGTGGATCCGTTCCAAATACGGCGACACCGTAAAGGTAGGCGCAGGCAACGTGGTAGACGGCGAGGGCTTCCGCTTCCTGGCAGATGCCGGAGCCGACTTCGTAAAGATCGGCATCGGCGGCGGTTCCATCTGCATCACCCGTGAGACCAAAGGCATCGGCCGCGGTCAGGCCACCGCAGTCATCGACGTGGCCGCCGAGCGGGATAAGTATTTTGAGGAGACCGGCATCTATGTGCCCATCTGCGCCGACGGCGGCATCGTGCAGGACTATCACATCACGCTGGCGCTGGCCATGGGCGCCGACTTCTGCATGCTGGGCCGGTATTTCTCCCGGTTTGACGAGTCTCCCACCAGCAAGATCCTTGTGGGCGGCAGCTATATGAAGGAATATTGGGGCGAGGGCAGCGCCCGCGCCCGGAACTGGCAGCGCTACGATCTGGGCGGCGCCGCAAAGCTGAGCTTTGAGGAGGGCGTGGACTCCTATGTGCCCTATGCTGGCGCTCTGGCAGACGGCATGGCCACCACGCTGGCTAAGGTCCGTTCCACCATGTGCAACTGCGGTGCGCTGACGATCCCGGAGCTGCGTGAGAAGGCCAAGCTGACGCTGGTCTCCGCCACCTCCATTGTCGAGGGCGGCGCCCATGACGTTCTGCTGAAGGACACCACCAACGGCAACCAGCGGGGCTAAGACATATAAAAGAGACAGCTTTTGAAGCTGTCTCTTTTTTTGCGCGGCCCATCCTATAAAAATTGAGTAAACGATTTGCTGAAACTTATCCCAAATCTCTTGTATCTGAACCTGTAAAGTTGTATAATATAAACGATTAAATACATCAGGAACGGCATGGCCGTTTCTGCGGATCAGGAGCATAGCATGTTACATAGAAAACCTCGTATTTTAGTTGTTGGCAGCTTTGTTATGGATGTGATCGCAACAACAGAGCAGATCCCCGGTGCTGGACAGACGGTTTACGGCAAGTCCTTCCACATGGCACCCGGCGGAAAAGGCGCTAATCAGGCCCTTCAATGCGCCCGTCTGGGCGCGGAAGTGACCATGGTAGGCTGCGTGGGTGACGATCTGTTTGGACAGCAGCTTCTGGAGCCTCTGCGGGAAGCTGGAATGGATGTCAGTCATGTGGTGGTCCGAAAGGGAATTCACTCCGGCGTGGGACACGTGGTACTGGAAGTCACGGAACACAGCGCCCAGAACCGCATCGTAGTGATCCCCGGCGCTAACCGGACATTGACGGTGGAAGAAGTGGCCTGGATCCAACAGGCAGTTTCCGGGTTTGATATGGTCCTGCTGCAATTGGAGGTCCCCATCGAGGTGAACCGGGCCGTGGCCCGCTGGGCCAGAGAGGCCGGTGTACCGGTGATCCTGAACCCGGCCCCCGCCACGGAACTGGACGATGAGCTGCTGAGCCTGGTCTCCTACCTGATCCCCAACGAGCAGGAGGCATCTCAGGAGACCCATCTGCCCCTGCGCTTTGATAAGTCCGGCCCTTGGGATGAAGATCTGAGAAACATTGCCGATACGCTGCAAGGTAAGGGCGTGGAGCATGTGATCATCACGCTGGGCAGCTACGGCTCCGCTGTGGCGGAGACCGGCGGCCCCCGGTATGTTCCCTGTGTCCATATGGAGCATGTGGCAGATCCCACGGCTGCCGGCGATTCCTTTGTGGGCGCGCTGTCCACCGCGCTGGCTGTGGGCCTGCCCGAGGATGCGGCGCTGACCTTTGCCAGCCACACTGCGGCCATCACGGTCTCGCGGTTGGGAGCAATGCCGTCCCTGCCCACACTGCCGGAGGTGCTGGAGCTGATCCGGACCCGTGGCGGTGCAGGACTGGAACTGTCCTGCCTAGATGCGCTGCGCTGAAACGGGAGGAAGCATGGAGGAGCTTTTTGCACTTCGCCCGGGCCGCTACCGGCATTTTAAGGACAACGAATATGAGTTGCTGTATGTGGCCCGCCACTCAGAGACTCTGGAGCCGATGGTGGTCTACCGGGCTTTGTATGGAGAGCGGGGCGTGTGGGTGCGTCCTGCCGCCATGTGGAGCGAGCCGGTAGACCGGGACGGCTATCATGGCCCCCGTTTCCAGTGGATCGGTGGGGTCTCGGAAGAGGTCTGACGGCCTGCAAAAATATTTTTCAAGATTTTTGAAAAAAGGGTTGCTTTTTGCGGAAAGCTATGTTATTATACATAAGCTGACTTCAAGAAGTCAACCTCGTATCCGGGTGTAGCGCAGTTGGTAGCGCACTTGACTGGGGGTCAAGGGGTCGTGAGTTCAAGTCTCGCCACTCGGACCAAACAATGATAATCCGAACTACATTCTCCAAATAGGGAATGTGTTCGGATTTATCATTTCTATTGAGAATATTTTGTAAAAGCAAGGGTGGGAATGAAAATTCCTGCCCTTGTATTTCTTCGTTGTTTAGTTATAATGAGGTGTAGAAGTTGTCTTATCACATAGAGAGATAAGGCGCAAGTAGCGAATGAAATGCAGGTGTCGGCATGGATAAAAATTTCAATGAACTTCTAAAAAAGATATATGCGCTTTTACAGCCTTTAGGCTATAGAAAAGAGGCATCAAATTATAGGTTGTTTTGTTCTGATGGGTTATGTAGAATTATCAGTATTCAAAGGAACAAGTGGAATACCAATGAACAATGCGAGTTTTTAATTAACATTGGTGTCTATTTTGAAAAGGGAGATACTGTTTCAAAGCGTAATTTTAAGGAATATGATTGCCAAATCCGCAAAAGAGTGGACAATGAAAAGTGTGGAAAAAGTGAATGGTGGTATTTAGATTATAACACTACCATTGATGAGTTACTTAAAAGCATAGAGCCTATATTTCTATATATCAAAGAATGGTTTTCTCTGTTCCCCTCAAAAGAAATGACCATCCATAAGATTTTAGATGGCACAGCAGAGAGGTATTCTGATACAACCGTCATGCACTTTCATACGGCAAAATTGCTTGCTGAAATGGGATACTCTTCGGAAGTTTATGAATTGATAAAGGACATAAAAATTACCCATCCCCACGCAACAATGGTAATTGAATTAGCCGAACAACTAAAAAAATCTAATTAAGATAAATTTTTACTTGTTAAGTTGATTTTCTGCGCACTACGAATATAATGAGCACTTGCGAGCAAAGGCGGGAACATCGTTCCCGCCTTTGCTATGTCTTATTCTCTTGCTCAGCCTGTTGTTTCGCTTTCCACTCTGCAAACTCCCGCTGTCCGTCCTCGCTCTCAAAAAACGCTTGAATTTCCGGGAGCAGGACGCGGGCAAGGGCCTCTACCTCGTGATAGGGAATCCCCGTGCCGTAGTCATTGGGCTTCTTTCTGCGCGGCATGGTATCCCCCCGTTAAAGCTGCCCCTCGTCGAACAGATAGCCTTGAAACACCGTGCCATCTCCTGTGATGAAGCGGCCCCGTGCATCCTTGGGTATCTGTTCGGCGGCGCTGGTGTTGTCGAGAATGATTTGAGAAAGCACGCTGTCCGCCCTGCCGCATACCCGGAAATCCATGTTGTTCTTGATCTGACCGGGGATGATATTGGCGTCGGGCCGTTGCGTGGCAAGTATCAGATGGATACCAAAAGCCCGCCCCAATCGTGCAATCGTGGACAGTCTGTTTTCTATTTGTGCCAGCAGTTCCTTATCCTCTTTGCTCCGGCCTGTCTTGTCCAGCACCTCCGCCACCTCGTCACAGGCGAATATCAGCCGTGGCAGTTTGTTTTCTGTCGTTTCGTTGTATGCGTCAATATTGGGGGAACCCAATTCCTTAAGCGCTTTTTTTCGGTATTCCAATACCGCCACAAGCTGATTTAAGGTGTAGAGCAGATCTTCCTCTGTGAAGCACATCCGGCATTTTTCGTGCCAGACTTTCGGGTAGTCCACGCCGCCTTTGAAGTCGGCAATGTAGACCTCTGCGTCCTTGTGAAGTGCCTGCATAAGCAGCAGCTTGAGCAGAACGCTTTTGCCGCTGCCGGTAGACCCGCCCAACAGAATGTGGGGGATGTGGGCGAGGTTGACTGTCACAGGGCCGGTATAGCTTTCGCCCAGCACCAGCACAAAACTCTTTGACGATAGGTAGCTGTCCTCCCACTTTAGAACTTCCGGCAAATCGTCCCCCGCAGGGACAGCGTAAACCAGTACTCGGCTTTTGCCCTTGGCATAGGCCAGCTTGACAATGATAAGCCCCAGCGCCGTTTCGATGGCTGGGCGTTTCTTCTCCCATTCTTGCAGCGGAATACCCTGATTGCGGAACTCCCACACCGTGACACGGGGATTATCCTTGTCACGATGCTTGCGGAGCAAATCGGGCGGCATCCCCGCATGGTTTATGAGGCCGATACATTGAAGCTGGTCTTTCGCCGCCCGTCTGCCGAAGGGATAGAGCAGGAGCACCAACAGCACCGCAGCACCCGCCAGCAGATAGGCAAGCAAGGCGTGTTCCATCGCGGCCTTGAGCAGCGGAGAGAGCAGAGGGATATTCCCAGCTAGTGTGCGCCATGCCACTTGTCTGACGCAGACATACACCGCTCCAACGAGGTACAGCGCAGCCAGCGCCAGCTTTACGGAAAAATCTGGCGTTCCGTTCAATTTCTGCCACAGGTTACGGAACGCATTTCTTCTCCGGATCTGAAGCTTTTCATTTTGTGTCACAGGGAAAGCCCCCTTTCTTATGCTGGACGGTGGAGCCGTCCGGCAAATACTCAATCACATTATGGATACGGCGGAGGAACGCCCGCCAGGTCTCCGGCCTGTCCCACTGTTCCGCCCGGTACTGCTTTTCCAGCGGCAAATTGGAAGTAAGATAGACCTTTGTATAACAGGCCACCCGGTCATTGTACCGGGCCGGGAGGTGCAGAGGGTAAATATCCAGGTAGTTGAGCATATCCTCAATAGGCACCTGGCTGTTGAACTCCTCAAACACCAACACATCCTGCCCGTTGTAACCGTCAAAGGAGATGCCCCTTGCACCCCGGTAGTTGGTAATGCGGCAAATCTCCCAAGGGTCATGCTGTTCAAAAATTCCCCAGGTCTTGCCCACTCCGCTGGCACCGTACAAATAGGTCACTTCCAGCTTTCGGTTTTCGGCACTGTATTTTTCCGCAAGGATGGTCTGCCGCAGCAGTTCAATGTCCCGGATACGGAAAGCAAGATTGGGATGTTCTTCAAGAACTTCCATGGTGGATTTGCCGGAACGCAGTTCCTGCATAAGTTGAAACATTTCCGGCGCTTTGTCCTCGCTGTCTGCCGGGAGCTCGCCCCACTCCGCAAAGGTGCCGGGTACAGAGGTTTCCACCTTGTCTGTATCGGCCCAAACGCCTGTTTTGGAAATGTACTCTTTGTTTTCTCTCGGTGTGCCGTATGCCCGTTCAATATGCGCCGTTGGAAACCGCTTTTTGATGGTGGAAAAGCGCACAGGTGAGCGGGTACAGAAAAAGATGTGCGTGTGAAAGGTTCCCGTGGTGGCGATCTCGTCAGCCATGCAGAAATAGGTTGGATGAAATTTCAGTACGATTTCCGTGATAGCAGCATGGTCAAGTCCAGCCTCGGCTGGATTGTTGATGACCATGAGCCACTTACGGGCTTGTGCATTATATCCCATGTTGGCCTCCTTGTTGTGTTCTGCTACTTGCTACATATTTGCCATAAGGGTAATACTGCCCCCTTATGGGAAAGGCGGCGCTGGCGCTGCCGCCGGGGGACACTTCCCTTGAGGGGAATTGTCTTTTCCCCGGCTGGCCTCCCCAGCGCCGCCAGCGCATCAGGTCTTAGGGTTCACCAAATGGATACCCGTGGCCCTGGCCCCCACCTGGGGCTGCCCCTGGCTCCAATAGATGAATACCTCCAGGCCGTCAAAGCGCACCTCCGCATAGCCGTCCGGGGCGTCCATGCGTTTATCCCCGTCAATCCGCACATTGATTTTGTCCAGGCCCTTTTCCGGCATAGCGACGGTATAGCGGTAGCCGAGGACGGTATCAGTTTTGCGGTTTTCACGATACTCATAGGCCGGGGACACCTCCACCAGCCACAGCTTGCTCCCAAGGCTCCGGGGGTCAATGATAAGGTCGGTGATCTTCATAGGTTCTCCTTTCCGGGCGGTGCGTGGCCTTTGCCCCACCCTTTTGAAATCACAAGTCCTTGTGTTGTCCCCATCATACCAGGGAAAAAGCAAAATGTCGTTTCATGCGTGAAACACTTGAAAGGGCGCAAAAAACCGACGCCCCTGTGCTGTATAGGGCGTCGGCTTTTAATCGGTCATTCACTTGTCAGATGTCAGAAGGGGGAGGCCCCTGCCGTGCAGCAGGTCGTTGGTTTCGTCTACGGTGTAGCCATGCTCCGCCGCCTCGTCCCACACATAGAACTCCGGGAACGCTGTATAAAACAGCTCACGCCGCTGCTCTAATGTGAGTTCCAGCGCCTGGGCAATGGCCTGTATCGTCCTTAACTCCGGCCGGTAGTAGGGGTTCCTTTCTGTGTCGTAACTCGTTATTCTGCTGATGGTCGCTTTGGACTGTCCGGACATTTTCGCCAGCCGTGCGGGACTCCATTCCAGCACGGCTAAATATCCGTTCACCAGCTTGGACAATTCAAGTCTATAATCCGGGCCTTGCTTTGGCGTCTGAACTGCCAAAGCTGTATCCTCGGATTACAGATTTCGGTTTAGATGGGTTTGCCGCCGGAGGTGGTGCGCCTGGGGTCGTGTCGCTGGGGTCTATGGTATCGCCGTAACAGGAAAAGACTACTTACCATAGCGGCCACCTCCTTATCGTGAAATACGCCTTGGGTGAATAATAGTGTTTACTATCCACCTCCGGCGCGCAAAGCCCGCTCACGATAATTCAATGTTACATTGGAATACGGAAATGGAGCCGTATTCCCCCGTCAATCCTGGGGCACTTGCCGGGACAGCGTACAGCAACCGCTTTCCCATGCCCGTCACATGTGGGCGGTATCTTAAACACCGTCCGGGGTTCCTCCTTGTGTGCCGCTGAAAACGGCGGCTTACTTTGCTTCTTGGTTTTTCATGTTTCATTTATGACAAGGCAACGATATATTACCATACCTATTCCATATATTGATGAATATTTTGTAAATAATTCTATATCTTGCGTTGCCCTGCCTTTCTTGCCAGTAGCCCAGCCCCCTCCCCCTGTCAATGGTCAAGATAAACGGCCCATGTGCCGCCATTGACAGGGGGAGGGGCCTGGGCTTTTCGGTTATCAAGGGGTGTCAGCCGCAGGCTGGCTGACACCCCGGTTCAATACTGGGATTTACGAGGAAACAAAATAAAGAGTTGACTAATATGCTTATTTGCGATAGTCTTATATCAACAGAAAAAGGAGGCCCGCAGAATGAAAGAAATGATTGGTGAACGCCTAAAAGCCCTCCGTGTGGGTGTCCGTCTGTCCCAGACGAAACTTGCCGGGATACTCGGCACACAGCAGTCCAGTATCAACCGATACGAGCAGGGCCAAGCCGTCCCAGGGCCGGAGATGTTTGTGAAGTACGCTGACTATTTTGATGTGTCTATGGATTATCTCTACTGCCGTACAGACGAGCCACGGGGCAAGCTGTACGACTACAAGCCCCAGGCGCTTAAAGAAAAGATGGAACAGAGCGAGGAAATGCGGGAATTTATAGAAATGTGCTTTGACCCGCAAGCGCCCGTCAACAAGCGTCTGAAAGAGGCGCTGCTTCGGATTATGACAGAGGAGGCGAACGAGGAATGAAAGCGGTGATCTATGCCCGGTATTCCAGCGACAACCAGCGGGAGGAAAGCATTGAGGGCCAGCTTCGGGAGTGTACGGCCTATTGTGTGAAAAACGACATTACCATTTTGCGGACATACATTGACCGGGCCTTGTCCGCCAAGACCGACAACCGCCCGGACTTCCAGCGCATGGTGAAGGACAGCGCCAAGGGCCTGTTTGATGTGGTCATTGTCTGGAAGTTAGACCGTTTCGCCCGGAACCGCTACGACAGCGCCCATTATAAGGCCCAGCTTCGGAAGTATGGCGTCAAGGTGCTTTCTGCTACGGAAAACATTTCCGAGGGGCCGGAGGGTATCATTCTGGAAAGTATGCTGGAAGGTATGGCGGAATACTACTCCGCTGAGCTGTCCGAGAAGGTTATCCGGGGCCATACGGAAAACGCTCTGAAATGCAAGTATAACGGCGGTACGCCCACCTTCGGCTATGTTATAGACAAGGATATGCAGTACCAGCTTGACCCTCGCACCGCCCCCGTGGTGCTGGAAATATTCACCCGGTATGACCAGGGAGCCACCATGAAGGAAATCATGGAGGAAATGCGGCAAAAGGGCGTTACAACGGTACGAGGTAAAAAGATTGACCTGAACTTTATGGCCCGTCTGCTGAAAAACCGGAAGTATATCGGGGAATACAGCTATCGGGAAATTGTCACCCCCGGCGGTATCCCCGCCATTGTCCCCCAAGACCTGTTTGACAGGGTGCAAAAACGGCTTGCGGCAAACAGAAAAGCCCCGGCCCGCCACAAGGCCGAGGACGATTATCTGCTGACCACAAAGCTGTTTTGTGGCACCTGCGGGGCCATGATGGTTGGCGAGAGCGGCACCAGCGCCAGCAAGGGCCGGAAATACCATTATTATCGCTGTGTAAACACCAAGAAACAAAAAAGCTGCAACGCCAAGCACAAGAGCATACGGAAAACGCCCATTGAAAACGCTGTTGTCAACGCTGTTATGGCAAAGGTAATGGACGATAATTTTGTGGAGTACATAGCCGACACCGTGATGGACATTCAGACCAGAGAGAGCAGCGTCCTCCCGGCACTCCGGCACCAGTTGGAGGAAACAGAGCGAGGTATCACCAATATGCTGAACGCTATCCAGATGGGGATTATAAACGCCTCCACCAAACAGCGGCTTGACGAGTTGGAGGACAGGAAAGCGGATATAGAGCTGCAAATCATCCAGGAGGAAATGAAACACCCCATGCTGACCCGTGAGGATGTGACATACTGGATTTGCCGTTTCCGTACCCTGGATGTGTCCAAGCTGGAAGAACGGCGGAGGCTTATTGACAGCTTTGTAAACTCCGTGACCGTCTTTGACGATTACATTTTGATTACCTTTAACTATAAGGAGGGCGAGGAAAGGCTTGATTTTACTGACATTGAGAGTTCGGATTTACAATCGGTCGGGGGACCATGCAGAGTGTCCTTATAGGATCTGAGTATCCTGTAATGGACACTCTGCTTTTTTATGTAGAGAATGGTGAAACGCCGGAGATGTCGCTGCTCACCCGTTCCCGCAGGCACAGCAGCTTGACCTTATGCTCGGTCAGCAGGGCGATGTACTGCTTTGTCATGCCCCAGTCCCGCCCTATACGGTCAAGGCTGCTTATCAGCACCACATCCACCTTTCCGGCAAGAACGGCCTCCATCACCTCTTGCAAAGCCGGACGGTCAAGGGTCATTCCAGAGCCATGCTCGGCGGCAGCACCAACGATGGTGTACCCGGCTTGCTTCGCATAGCGGCGAAGCTCCTCGGCCTGCCGTTCCAAAGAAAAGCTATCATCGTGAGCGACGCGGCAATAGAAATAGGCTTTCATCGTGTCGTACCTCCTATACCGCAACCTGTTCCGGGGCGTAGCTGAGTGCTACGCCTTTTCTCGTTTCCATGATAATGTCGGCCTCCGGGATCTTCCGGCGATCCGGCACATCGAAAGCACCGATGCAGTTGTAGTAGATCACGACACGCTGATTGGTAACGCCGTCCTGCTTTTCGGCGTGGTACACCTCAATGTGGTCGATCAGCTCAGCGACCATGCGCTTTGTAATAGTAGTCGCATCCGTGTACCGCCGTACCGTTTCAAGAAAATCGTCAATATCCATGCGCTTGCTCTCGTCCTTTTTCAGCTCCAGCCGCAGCGCCTTGATCTTCTTTGCGTTCTCGCCCTGCTCCTGTTCATAGCGTTTGGACATTTTGGCAAACCGGGCATCGTCGATCTTACCCGCCACATTGTCCTCATAGAGCCGTTCAAAGAGCATATCCAGTTCCCGGTCACGGGCGGTCAGAGCGTCCAGCTCCCGCTGCTTGCGGAGCGCGGTATTTTCCGCAACCTTTGCTGAGCGTCCGATCATGGCCTTGATAAAGTCATTTTCGTATTCGCTGGCAAAGCAGGCCAGCCGCTTGACCTCGTACAAAACGACTTGCTCTAAGAAGTCCAGCCGGATATAGTGCGTCTTGCTGCACTTGCGATAGCCGGAGTTATGATTTTGACAACTGAAAAACTTGATGTCGTGGTTGTTCTGGTTGAAGTGGAAATTGAGGTTGCCGCCGCACTCCGGGCATTTCAGCAGGCCGGAGAATACGCTGGGTGCCTGCGTGACCGTGGGCTTTTTGCGGCGTGTCCCTTTTTGGAGCGCCTGCACCTTTTCCCAAGTCTGGCGGTCAATGATAGCCTCATGGACATTGAGGAAGATCGCCCGGTTTTCCTCCGGGTTTTCGATCCGCTTTTTCATCTTGTAGGACTTTGAGTAGCTTTTGAAGTTGATCACATCGCCGCAGTATTCCTGCAAGGTGAGGATCTTCTTGACGGTGGTATGCCCCCACTTGGTAGGCTCCACGGTGCTTTTCGACCCGCCCCGGCTCGTCCCACGGCTGCGCCAGTAGTAGGTGGGATTGACCACGCCATCGGCGGCAAGCTGTGCTGCCGTTTCCGCCAGCCCGTACCCCTCCAGCGCCATACGGTAGATCCGGCGCACCACCTCGGAGGCCTCCGGCTCCACTATCCAAAAGCGGGGATCGTCCGGGTTTTTGATGTAACCGTAGGGCGGCGGAGAGAGCGGAACGCCTGCGTTGCCTTTCATCTTATTCACGATCCGGCGCTTCTTGGAAATGTCTTTCGCATAATACTCGTTCATAATATTTTTGAACGGGGTGAAATCATCCTCGCCTTCATCGCTGTCTACGCCGTCGGAAACGGCCACCAGCCGTATATCGTGAAGCGGGAAAAATTCCTCGGTCAGCTTGCCGACCTCAATATAGTTGCGCCCCAGCCGTGAAAGGCCTTTGACGAACACTGCCGAGATGTACCCGGCCTCGATAGCGGTCAGCATTTTCTGAAAACCGGGACGCTTCATGGTCGTTCCCGTGATGCCATCGTCTACAAAGAAAACCGTGTCGGTGTACCCCTTGTCCTTGGCGGCCTTTTGGAGTATCTTCCGCTGATTTTGGATGCTGTTGGACTCGCTGTCCATATTATCGTCACGGCTCAGTCGACAGTAGAGAGCGGCTGTGCCGAGTTCGTGTTTTTTGCTTGACTGTTTCATATAAACCTCCTCTCTGGCAGTCAAGCAAGAGGTCATTCATCCTGACTATATTATACCTCGCCTGACCGCCCATGTTAAGAATGTCGATGGGGTTATACCGGCTCCAAGTCAGCCAGCATCAGCTTCAAAAGGATGTCACGCATCAGTTCTCCCGTTTCCTTGTAAACAGGTGTGACGATGAAACGGATCTTTCCAATATAGTACACATATTCTTCCGTGGCGGGCTTCTCGGTCATGGCGTCCTCCTTTCACAGATGCAAAACACAATGCGCGCTCCCCGTTGTCCGTTGGGGAAAGCAAACAGGCCAGCGCTCGGAGCGCTGGCCTGTGACTTATGACCTTGGGACAAAATGTCTCAAGGTTTTTTTGAAAGGCGGGAGCGCCGCACCCGCTCTTGTTGGCCTGTCATAAGACAGCTCATATTCAATGCGGCGCTCCCTCACAGCGGACAGCGACGATCCGCGACGGAGCATCAACTACCTTGCTGCTTAGAAGTGAAAACTACCTCTCATATACCAAGGACAAAAATCGGTCAAATGGAGCCTCGCTCACAGAACTTTTTTCAAATATTTTTTCATAGCAGCCATGCCGCGCTTCACCGAGCGTCGGACAACGCTCTTGTCCACATCCTGCTCTTGGGCAATCTGGCGGTAGCTCTTGCCGAGGATCAGATGCGCCTCCACCCGGACACCCTGCACCTCCGGCAAAGAGTTGAGGGCGTTCCACAGGTGGATGAACAGCTCCATACGATCCAGAAGCTCCTGCGGGGTCGGCTCATGCAGACAGGCTGAGTATTCAATCCCATCGTCACAGTCGAGGGAATACTGCGCCTTGTTGCGGGTCGTGCGCCGCTGATGGGCTGCCTCATACAGCTTGTCCGCCTTCAGCTCGGCGGCCACTTCGTCGGAAACTTCGATGTATTCATCATGGGTGTACCAAGCGTAAAAGTCCTTCAGATTGATGGTCATCATTTGTATTTCCTCCATTCGGTTCATGTGTGGGTGGGTGAACAGAACGGAGGAACGGCGGGGATCGGCAGCCGGGACTGGCTACCTTGGGACAAATTGTCCCAAGGTGCAGGCACATAAAAACGCCCGCACAGCATGACGCTATGCGGACGCGCGAAACAACATTTTCACTTACATACTGACAAATTTCGCATCCACAGTCGTATAGCCCCGACGGAGGAAGTGCGCTTTTTTTAGCCAGTATGAATCAAGAACATTATAAAAACCAGAAATAGACACAGCGATACCTCCCGGGCACCGCTGCGTATAAAAACAGCGGCCTTGAATTACTTCAAAACCGCTGAATAGAATGTAGTATCTCTATTTAGGCGCACATTTTCGGCCTGCCTAAACAGCGGTTTTTTTATATGCCGCTGGGCAAGCTCAAAGGTTTGCACGATAAGCCGCGAATGATTTGGTGGGCTATCCTCGAAAACGACGCTTCATTTCATCCGCAGGGGGTGTGCCAAGCTGTCCATCTTCAATCGCATATATCTCATCGCATAGAGTTTCGATGTCCTCATAATTGTGGGAGGTCATTAGTATTGTTTTTCCCTCTGCGTGCAAGGTGCGGATAATTTCTTTTACATCGTTATAGGTCTTGTAGTCTAATGCGTTAAACGGTTCATCCAGAACAAGAATATCCTGTCCCTCCATGATTGCTTGTGCTAAGCCGAGTTTTTGTTTCATGCCGAGAGAATAGTGCTCAACCTTGGTGCGATCTTCCGGGTCAAGGCCGACCTTCTTCATAGCATCACGAATTTCTTGATCACCAATGACTCCCCGAATCCCTGCCAGATACCGCAGATTCTGTAATCCCGTGTCTAAATTGATAAAGCCGGGCGAATTGATTAGTACCCCCATGTTTTCAGGAAAGTCTCTGCTGTTGCCCAACGCTTGATCACGCACAGAAACAATTCCACTATCCGGCACAAGAAAACCACAAATAATCTGGAAAAGGACAGATTTACCGCTTCCGTTAGAGCCAACAATTCCAACCGTACGTCCAGCCTCTACCGAGAGTGAAACATCCTTTAGGATTACTCTCCGTGAAAACGCCTTGCTGACTTTATCTAACTTGATAATTGTACTCATCGTTTAACCTCCACTTTTCCAAAGAGATACCGGGCCCCATAGTACCAGATCCAAGTCAACAGGATCAAATTGCAGACAACGAGCTCGACCGTCGTTGTGACAGGCAGAAATGTTCCGCCTGTACCCTCGATACGCAGGCGCAACAGGCTTGATGCCCCGACTGGAAGCCACGGAATCGGCAGCAGACTTAGAAGATGCAGTAGAACAACGACCAGAAAACCAAATGTGGGATTCCTGTTTAAGCAAAGGAACAGGAAAATTACAAGGAATTGAAACACCATATCAAGAAATCGGAGCATAGTTGCCTCTAATACCAGCTCTACGGGGATAACGTAGTTCAAAGCAAAAATTGGAATGACCTCCGCCATCAACAAGCTCCCACAACAGCAAGCTATCCATTCCGTCGATACACAGAGTAATGATCGCAACATATTGTTCCGCCGCTTTGATCGTATCATCAGAAAAGCCGAGTTTTCGCTTGTTGCCTGTATAAGAAATCGGCCCACCGGCCATAAAGGGAGCAACTCCGCCAGTAACAATGCCATAAATCCGAGCGGATAGAAATATCCTGTGCCATGTCCGGCCAGCAGCCGAATGACCCACTCACGACCATCAATCGGAACTCCGCCAGAACACCAGACCCACCCAACCAGCAAAGCAAGCGATATGGCAAGTACAAGAAAATTACTTGCAGAGAACAGAATATGCCGATAATATGCAGGTAGCCCTTTGGATATGCGGTGATGATGCGCAGCACTTCGCCAACCACCTTGTATGCTGCAAATAACTGTTACGACAAACAGAAGCGTTACTATGACAGTCAAAGGGAAGCGCCAGCCCGCCGTCAGATTATGAAGCAACAAGACCCAATGGTTGATTCCGGTCAAATAGCAAAAAGGCGGTCTGGACATGATAGGCAGTTTAATGCTCAAAATGGTGAGTATATAAAGTGCCAGCAAGACTTTGATTGCCTTTTTGCGTTGCAGGAAGTGTCCGAGCCAAAGAGTCAACAACGCAATCAGCCAATAGCCCATCAACATATATACTGCGGCACAGAACACTGCCACCCATGCTCCTGGGAAGCTCTTGACTAATAGCGGAGCAATATCTTTAAGCAAACTGCTTCCTGAAAAATTGTCCCATCCTTGTTTTATGACGGAAAGCCCTGCACCAGTCACAAATAGAATGGTTATTTGCCCCAGCCATAGGCCGCTGCATAACACGCCGAGAGATCTCCATTTCGCTGTGAAGTAATGCTTGTATGATTCATAGCGAAAGACAAAGATGATTGGGTCATCTTCCATAACGCTTCCGCAAAAAAACAGTAGTATAGGGAGAATCGCAAATATGAAATAATACTGGTTATATAGCAACGATAGCATGTGGCTCGACAGAGCAGAGCACATACTTGTTCGGCGGCTCAACCCAAAGGCTAAAGAGAAGCCCCAAAACAGCAGAGGTTTTCCGAAGCCGATTTGCCGGCAAAATCTCTTAGTCATAATCTCTATATCGTATAAATTGCCTGTCTCTTAACTTTTGTGTAATAGAGGATGATCGCTCCGATCACAAGACACATTAACACGGGGCCGAAAATAAAAGAGCCAAGGTTGATGTATTCCTTGCAGGTGGGCTCAAACGCAGTTACGAAGCGGTAAGTTGCTAAATCGAGAGATGCAGACGAAAGGGAGGCTAAAATAAAGTTTTCTAAAATGACATACACAAAGGGTGCTGTCAAAATTACAAATATGTTCCGAGAAAATAGGGCCAGCACAAATCCAAAGGTCATTGTCAGAACACCTAATAGCGCTTTCCATGCAGAAAGAAGTAAGCCGTAGATCAATGGGAACTGTACATATAGGGTCAGCAAGAAATGACTATATTTATCATGTGGCGGGAGTACGTTTGCAGGAGTAACTACATAAAGCGCGCAAAGCAGCGACATAACATACGGAATAAAAAGGATACAGAATCCAGACAGCGCGCAAGCTGCCCATTTAATACTCAAATACTTTTGCTTTGAAATTCGAGGAAGTGTATAAACAATAAAGCGGTCGCGCCGTTCATAATAGAGCTGCCAACACACTGGTATCGTAACGAACAAGGGAAAGAGCAATGCAATATATTCAGTTCCAATTTCCCATGCGTCGATATAGAAATAAACGGTATAGTCTCTTTGGAGAACGCAGGTAAGGATACAGGTCAGGACGGTCAATATCGCAGTTGTGGTGATGACGGGTTTGAAAATCTTGCCAAGTTCTAATTTCAAAAGCCGCAGCATAGAATCACATCCTTTTGAACTAATTTTATCTATTCTCACAAGTATGTGCAAGTCAGATGGAACAAACAAGGGGTTTAAGGGAATGAAATCCCCGAAACCCCTTGCTTGTTACTTTATGAAATCAAGGCACCGATGGTCAAATAGTTCTGCCCGTTTTTCTCCTCGTTTTTAACAATAATTTTCCCGCCGTGCTGCTCTACCATTTTGCGAACATTATATAGTCCATATCCCCGGCCCTGATCCGCCTTTGTTGACCAACCGCGTCTAAACATTTCTGTCATTTCCGTTCGAGAGATTGGTGGACAAGGGTTTGATACCAGAAGCAAAAGAGCGTTCACCTCGTCCTCGGCTTGAAGATACACAGTATCTCCACCGGATGACGCCTCTAAAGCGTTATCCAATAGAATCCCAAGTAAATCAATCCAGTCACTCTCGGATAAAGAACGATGCAAAAATGAACCGCCAATGGATATTCGGAGTTGAATATGCTGCATCTGTGCTTGCATTATTTTTCCAAATAGCATTCCGCACAGCAATTTGCTGTCGCACTTTAATAACTCGCGATCTGAGGGGCTCAAGCTGATCTGTCCGGTCAATTCTGTGATTTTTGCTTTAGCCTCGTCCAGCGTTCCCGTAGTCATCACTGCTGCTGATATTGCCATCATGCGATTATTGTACTCATGCTGTCGGGCTCGTACAGACTCCACCAATTCTTCCACCATGGGAAGATACTGCTCCAACAGGCGCCCTCTGCGTTGAAATTGGATGCGGCTCTGATCCCAAAGAAGAACCATGCCGTCTATCAAAACCAATAATGCCAAAAGAGTTGCCAAGATTGGAAACCACAGATTTGTGCGCAGCAGATCTGCCTGCCATATCCACCAGACAAGCAACAAAATGAGAAAAGAATTTCCAATGATAATACAGAGCGGTGTATCGCCTTCTTTTAGCTGTTCTCTTATCCAACGGAGTAATCCGGTTCCCCACAGAGCCGCCCACAAAAGGAGCGAAAGTATACGTACCCCATATACAGGCCAAAAACCGACGCTTAGATCAAGTAGTCCAAGTACAACGAAGCACACTTCTCTCAGAAGCAGGAAAAGCGCAAATTGCATGGTAGTTCCCCAAAAGATATGCGCTTCTCTCGAATCAAAGCAAACACTATTCAAAAGGAGTACGGCTAAAAGCAGGAATAATACATAAACGAAATTGTCCAGCGGGACAACAGCATAGGAAACAGGATCTGTGCTGTATCCTGTAAGGCGGGATAGTAGGCATATAACAAAATTCCCGGCAAGCACGCAGTTCATCAATCGTCCTTGCCAGCCAAGCGTTCCAAATACACAGGCACTCAAAAGGGCTGAATCCAAAAACACTTGAACAAACAATTCGACTCCCATCATAAAGCTCGCTCCCTCAAGTTGTGCTGGTACTTTTCTCCAATAGGGATAGTCTCTTTACAATCTTTCAGCCACAGCTCTTTTGCACCTTTGTCGATTTTTTTGATGAATACCGGATTGATTAAAAAACTTTTGTGACATTGAATCAGATTATCTTTCCCTGCTAACTCCAGCAATCGCATCAGGCTGTAACCAGAAATCTGGTCTGCCAGATCTTCCCCTTGTGAGATACTATGAATGACAAGCCGTTTTCCAAAAGATTCTATATAACGAATTTGCTTTAGTTCATATTCAAATAAAAATTGCTTCTGCTCAATTCGGAGTATGGGCTCTGGCTTCTTCATTTGCTGTCCCATATCAAGTGCAGTCGAAACAGCTCTTAGGAATTGCTCTTGCGTAAAAGGCTTAATGAGAAAGTCATAGCATTTGATCTCGCGGTAAGCCGCTAACTCCTCACCACCTAATTCTGTTGTAAAGAGGATTGGCGTAAATCGATACTCTGGCATAGCACGGATATATTTTCCCAACTCGGTTCCGCGATAGTCCGGCAGTTGAATGTCCAAAATAAACAAATCAATATGATGCTTACCAGCCCAATCAAAAGCATCTGTTGCAGTAGCGCAGATTGTGATCTGATGGTCACTATATAACGCTTTCATGTATTGACATATCAGCGCTGCGGCTGCCGCGTTATCCTCGACTAAAAGTATCTGCGCCATCCTGATCACCTCATTTTCCTCTCTCAATGCCAAAACAATTATATAAGAAACATATATGAAATGCAAATGCCATATAAACCAACGCAAAGTTTCCGGGGAACGCACTAACGGCAAGCAGGGCAAGTGTAGCCACACTTGCTATTTTTGCATCCCGGCGGGCTGCAAAAACGCTTGTTGGGGAGCCTCCCCAAACCCGGCACTTTGGGACAAAATGTCCCAAAGTAATTGTCTGCGTCACCGTCGCTTATCGCTCCTGTTCCTTTTTGCGCTGGCTGTCCGTAACGCCCAGCAGATGGTCGATGTTGGCCTTGACCGCCACGGCCTGCCGCATTTCCTCCTGCGCCGTTCGGTAATCAGCGTAGAGTGCCTTTTTCCGCGCCGCCAGTTGGCGGCGTTTTTCTTTTAGCTCTGCCATTTTGGGCAGCTTCTCACCGCCCAGCAACTCTCCCATTGTAGCCTTGGCTGCCCGGTAGTCCGCCAGCTCCGCCTCATGCTCGGCAAGATATTTTCGGCTGTACTTTGCGGCCTTGTACCCGTCAAAGACGGGGCGGGTCTTGGCGTACCGCACCACGGCTCCCATCAGCTCGGATGTTGTGGACAGGTCAGCCTCCGTCCGCCGGAGCTGCTCGGTCAGGGAATGAAAACGGGAAACGGCGTCCTCGGCCTTGGCAGAGAGCTGGTCATACTCGGTGATATTCTGCTCCTGCATGAATTGAAGCGCCGCCGCCATCTGCTTGAGGTTATAAACCTTTGCCCACCGCGCATAGGCCGCGCCTTTGCCGGAGCGCAGGCGCTCCTGTATATCCACGATCAGATTGACACGGCGAGGGGCAGCAGGCACGGGAACAGGCTGCTCCGGGATCGGTCGCGCCCCGGCGATGACAGCCTTGATGTCCTCGGGATCGTAGCCGTCCCCGAGGGTGGTCGCCCGCAACCGGGTCGCCCGCTCCTGTCCCCGAACAAGAAAAGAGAGCACACCACCGCGCCCATGCTTGACCGTGAAGCCGGACGCCTCCATGAGCCGGAGAAACGCGTCAAAATCGGCAGGGCGTTTTGCGAGAGCTTCATTGATGGCAAGCCGTAGCTGCTCCTTATATGAGGGCTGCCGCGCTGTCCCCAGCCACGCCCCGTAATGGAGAAATCGCCCCTTGCTGTGCAGCTTGGGGTTGGTGATGACGGACAGATCATTTTCAAGGCAAATGCGGTCAGAGAGCCGCCGCACCGCACGGCCAGAGCCGATGAAGTCCCGGAACTTCCGGGTGCAGTCCAGCGAGGTCGAGTTATAATAAATGTGATTATGGATGTGTGCCTTGTCCGTGTGAGTGGCAACGAAAAAGGCATACTTGCCCTTTGTCCAGCGCATCGCCGTTTCATAGCCGATGCGGTTGGCCTCCTCCGGCGTGATCTCCCCGGGTTTGAACGATTGGCGGATCTGATAGCACAGCACATCCGCGTCCCGCCGTTGCTCCCGGCCTGTGGCGGCTTTGTACTTTGCTTTGCTTAAAAGGAACTCGGCATCGGCAGTCATGTGGTCGCAGCCGTAGGACGAAATCAACTCGCCGCCCTCGGTCTTGTCCGGGTTTTGCCCGTAGTCAAACCGCTCTTTTAAGGACTGCGCGATGGTTTCGCCCTTGCTGATTTTGTGCTTCTTGAAATAGGTTGTGGCCGTAGGCAGCCCTCCTTTTTATAAAAATAATGACGGTGAGAAATCCCACCGTCACTATGAAATCCATGTGTTGTCTTTTTATCGAAGAATTATCGTTGCATAAGAAGATTAGTGAGGTCATCAAGCTCTCTGATATAAGATTGAATATCAGCACTCATATCTTCATCCTCACGGAGTATATGTTCCCACTTGAACAAAAAATCCTCAATCTCGTGAAAATCAGCTTTTTGCCACAAAGGAGCAAGCGCGATAAGTGCCGCATCAAACGGAGCCGATTCAAAATGGTCTGCATCAATATAGCCTCCCATTCCGGCGCGATCACATGAAAAAACATTTCTAACAACACTTTCCAAGACGATTGCATCGCTATGCGTAATTCTCATAATCTGTCCCTCCGTAATTCGTATTTGGAGCTGGCTTATAAACCGTCTCCTTTAAGTTGAATATATCACAATTTAGAGGAAGAAGCCACTCTTATTTTTGATAACAGTTCTCCCTACTTCTAACTATGATTGTCCAAAGCCGAGAAAGCCGGGGAACGGCACAAGGCCGCTCCCCGACAGGTCATAGAATCACCACAGCCGCCAGCTTTTTCAGCAGCTCGGACAGCGGCTCCCATAGGTCGGCATAGTCCTTTTGGAGTGCTGCGATCTCCGAGGGATAGATGCCGTAGGTATTGGCGTGGACGGCTACTTGGTTTAGGTTGTTGGCGCACCGCCGCTGCAAGGCCACCAGCTCCCGGATGTCCGAGAGGTCAACATGGAGAACATAGCCGTTGAGTGCCATTTTCCGCATATAGGCTCCCATGTTGGAGATCCCAGCCTCGGTCATGCGGTCAGCGATCAGCGCCTGTTCCTCCGGCGTCACCATCACATGAAGATGGACAGAGCGCCGCCGCTTTTTTATCAACGCTCCTCACGCTCCCGGCTGCGGCGCTTGGGCGGATGCTCCCGTACCCTGTCCAACGGCTTTTCCTCAGGGGGCGGCGCAGGCAGATTGTTGATGATACCGTCGATCATGTTCCCGTTCTGCTCCATAGAAAGCTCGGCGTTCCTGTTGGGATTGTGTTCCTGCTCCATAAATATCCTCCTATCTGTCGCCCCGGTCAGGGGCATTTTTCTTTGGGGCCGCTTGGCCCCGGTCAGCCTCGACCTGTTTTACGGCGGTTTTCATCTGCTCCCGGATTGAACGGGGTCTGTCGGGATTGTCGGGCGCAGGCCGCAGCTCATAGTCAGACGCCTGCCGTTTTGTCAATGGCCGTGTGTAGGTCAAATGCCCCCACGCCAGAAACGATCCATTTTCAACCGGGACGCGCTGATCGTAGTTGACAATCTCATCCGGGGCGTTGCGGGGCGGCTTGGGGAATGTCCCAATGTCCACGGGACGCTGGGTGGAATAATACTTGTAAAGGCCGGGAGCCTCGCTCTGCTTGACACCGACATTGTAAAGGCGCTGGTACTCCTGCACCCGCGCCGCAAAGTCCTGCTCCAGAGCGGCACGGTCGCTGCCGTAATGCCCCCATTCATACTGCCGCTGGCCGTCCTTGTCATCATAGCAAGCCCATGTGACATAGGGCGAGGGCGCTGCGGGGTTATGCCCAAGCGCAAAACCCCTGCCGTTTTCCAGCATGACGGCCTTGATGATCTCATAGCCTTGGTTTTTGTCCATAAACCCTCCTCACCGTGATACATCTTTCTCCGCCCGTTTTGCAAAGGGCTGGAGCTGATAGGGGCTTTTGCCGTCCTCCGGGCGCAGAAAGTCCAGCCTTGCGGCGGCACGGATGGCGTTCTGATTGAGCTGCCGCTGCCATGCCCCTTGGCTGGGCGCCCACTTGAAGCCCTCGCTTTTGAGCACCTGCCGGGTATCGGCGTCCGGCTTATCCGCAAAAATGAGTTGCAAGCGGTTCTCCGCCTCATTGACCTTGGCCTCCCCACCGGGGAATGTCCAGCCCACAAACTCCGTCTTATGGCTCAGCTCCTCGATGCGCTGGCGCACCCGGCGGATGTTGGCGTTATTGTTGGTGAGCAGATAGGACGGAAACGGAACGGGGTCTTTGCGCCAGTCTTGGGACATGGCCGCCTTGACCTTTTCCACCTGCTCCGCCGTCAGCTCGGGACAGCCCTCCAGCGTCTTATGCTTGCGGTAGTAGGCATTGACCGCTTTCATCATGGTCTGCTGGGACTCCATTCCCTCCAGCTTTTTCGTGAGCTTTTCCACGGCGAGGTCATCATCGGCGCTGATACCGCCCCTGCCTGTGGAGCGGATCTTGTCCAGCAGCTTTTCAATTTCGGCATACTCGCCGTAGTTGCGATCCCGGGCGGCGTTCTGCTTGGCCTTTTTCGCCACGGGGAAATTGCCGCCCCCGGTGATCAGAATGGACGGCACACGGGCGTCAATGGCGTTGCGCTCGTTGAGGTTTTCAGCCAGCCTGCGGGCGTAGCGGTCAACAAGAGCGTCGATCTTATCGTGGTACATGGGATCGACCCGCGCTTTCTGCTTCTCTGCCAGCGCATAGGCTTCATCCACCATCGCCCGGTAGCCCGCCGTGGCCGAGCCGGGGGCATAGTCGGAATAGCTGTTCATGTCCTTTGCCCGCTTTGCCGCCGCCTCGCTGATCTCATAATATTTAGGCATAATTCCTCCTTTCAGCCGGGACTTCGGGACAAAATGTCCCAAAGCTCCGGCGCTTGGATGTGGAAAGCATTTCTGCAAAAACAGGGGCGGACGGAAAACATACCGCCCACCCCGAAAGCGCCCCGGAAAAGCCTTGTAAATACAGGCATTTTCCGGGGCTATTTTTCCACGCACTACCTCCGTTTGCGGCGCATATACGCCCGCTTCTGCTCCCGCAGGGCAGCCCCGGCGCAGACCGGGGAGCAGTACCGCTGCCGCCCGTCCGGGAGAAAAGCCCTACCGCACACCGGGCAAGGCCGGTTTTCCGTGATGCGCTCCACGGTCAGCGACCTTTCCAGCACGGGATCAAGGGGCAGCACCGCCGAACAAAAGTAGCGACAATACGCTCCTGTCCAGCACTTGCCCAGCATATAGCAGGGACAGTCCAGCGGCAGGCAGCCATAGTCTTTATCGTAGTTGGCGCACCATTTTGTCACCAGCTTACGGATCGCCGTCTTTTCCTGCCGGGTCAGCTCACGGCTCATTTTTGCCCCCTGTCTTGGGCGTGAGCTGCTCCCGGTAGCAGAACACGCAGCCGATCCCGCGCCAGTAGGAGCAGCCGTCGCAGCGGGAGCCTTTGGGCGGCAGGCTGGGCGGAGCACCCTTAAAGTAGCTTTTTTCTTTCATAAAGTCCTCATAGGGACTGTTGGTAAATCTCATTCCTCTCCCTCACTTTCCGTTTCGTCCTCGTCCTCCCAAGGCGGGGTATCGTCGTAATCGTCACCGTAGTCCTCCGCAGCGTCGGCGGCCTGCTGCTTTTTGGGGCAGTAGATCTTAAAATACCAGCCAGCCACGCCACCGATGACCGCCACGGCCAGCACCAGCAGGAGCGTCCCGCCGCTGTTCTTGGGCTGCTCCGGCTCGGGGTCAGGCTCCGGCTCTACCACAGGCACAGGTTCGGGAGCCTTGCCCTGGCACTCGCCCATATTCACGGCGCAGACGGTGCAATCTGTGTTGATAGCACCCACGGCGCATTTGTCCGCGCAGGAGCACTCCGGCAGCTCACCGCCCGCCGCCTGCATCGCCGCCAGCAGGTCGGCCTCGTCCACCATGTTCAAAAAGTAGGTCTGGTACTGCTCGCCGTCCTCGTCGGTGGGCTTGTCATAGTCAATGACGATGTAAAAGGTGTTGCCGCCGCCGGTCTGCACCGTGATGAACTGCTTATTGGTGGCCTTGTCGTAGAGCAGGTCACGGGTCACAAGGTTGCCGTCCTCGGTGAAGCCCTCGCTGGGGTCAACAGTTTCCATGGGCGGCGGCTCCACAGGATCAAGCCCGTCCCATTCCTCACCGCCCCCGGCGTAGGCCGTGACCGCCATGCCGCACATCAAAACAGCGGCGCAGAGCGCCGCCGTCAGCTTCTTCATCCACTTGTTCATTCGCTGTCCTCCTTATCCGCAGACTTCGGGACATTCTGTCCCAAAGCGCCGCCGCTTTTGATGGTCTGAAGCAGCACGGGCAGGTCGGTGAGCGAAACGCTCATGCCGCGCACAATCTCCACGATCTCGCTGTTCTCGGCCTCCAGCTTTTTCTGTTCCAGTTCCTTGAGCCGTGCCTGCTGCTCGTTGATCTTGGCCGTGACCTTTTCGATCTCAGCCTGAATTTTTGCGCTTTTGGAGATAGCCATAAAAAACCTCCTGTCAAAATAGTTTTCCGTAGGCGTAGAAATGGGACTGCCAGTAACTCGTGTTGAGGTTGGCATAGCTGATGGGGTCGCCACAATGAAGCATCCAGCCATCGCCCACATAAATGCCCACATGGGAAATCCCCGGCGTGTCATAAGTCCCCGTGAAGAACACCAAGTCGCCGGGTTTGGGGCTGCTTGTCCGTGTGGAGATGTTGTATAGCCCCTGCGCCCCCAGCCGCCCAAAGTCCCAGCCGCATTGATTGTAAACATAGCTGACGAAGCCGGAGCAGTCGAAAGAGGTACTCGGAGAGCTACCGCCCCAAACATAGGGGTATCCCACATACTTTTCCGCCTCTTTCAGAATGGCGGCAAAGGTTTCATCGGCAAGATAGTCCTCCGGGATCTCATGTGCCGGGGGCTTGTTGGTGTACTTGCCCACATAGGGCGAGGACGGGAACAGGTCGGGACGGTTGCCCAGCGTTGCCATGTATAAGGCATACCGGGACAGGGTTTCCTCGCCCATAATGTAGACAGGCAGATGGGAGAGATTGAAGTTTTCCAGCGTCACGGTGCAGATGTAATAATCGTAATACACCCGGTAGGTGTCGCTGTGGGTGTTGCCGTCCTCGTCTGTCCAAGTGTCCGTTTCCAAGTAATACCGCCGTTCCGCCACCACATCCTCGGTCAAAATGTACTGGCGGTCAAAGAGCATTTGGAGCGTTCCCCGCACCTCGTCCAGCGTCCACTCGCCCTCATGGAGCGCACAGACGATGGACAGCAGCACATAGGGATCGTGTTCAATGGTGTCGAGGTCAAAATGATATTCGTCATAATCGTGGGTGCGGGTGTAGGTGTCGAGGTAGCGTTGCAGCTCGTCCTCCAGAGCGCAGTAGGCGGCCTCCGCCCCCAGCAGGTCGGCATCCTCGGCGGCATAGGTGGACGCGCCGATGGCTCCGGCCACGCCGTTGCCCACCGTCACCAGCGAGGACATACACGATTGCAGCACCACCAGCAGAAGAAACGCCGCCAGCAGCAGAAGCAGTCCGCCGGGGTGTTCCTTGATGTAGGCGGACACCTTTTCCGTCAGCTTGCCCGTGACGGACGCCGTGCCCTCGGCGGCCTTGGCGGTCTGCCGGGCAGCCTCCCGCGCCTGCTTTGCGTACTGGCGCTTGATCTTCTGCTTTTGCAGATACCGGGACACCGCGCCGCCCTCCTGCATTTCCGGGTGTTCCTCCACGGTCTTGCGGTAGTAATAATCCGCCGTGGCCTTGATATGCTTGCTCTCGGCACGCTCCACCGCCTTTGCCGGGTGTTCCCGGATGGCCTTGCGGAGCTTGCGCCTGCCGAAGCGGTACACGGACTCCGCCGCCAGCTCGGAACGGTGCGCGCCCTCCGTGCCGACATTTTCATGCTCGACCTCATAGAGCTTGCCATGCACAAAGCCGTGGACGCCGTGTCCGGCGGTGTGGGCAAGACGCTTGACCGCACCGGGCTTTTTCAGTGGCTTCTGCTTTGCCAGCTTCTCCCGGGCGGCGTCCAGCTTCTCACCCCGGCGCTCCATCCGCAGCTTGGACGCCGCCGTCTGCTCCTGCCGGCTCTTTCTGCGGAATTTGGACTTCGGGACATTTTGTCCCGAAGTGGGGTTATTCGTCTGTTCGCTCATGGGCAAGATCCTCCGGGCGGGTCGTCAGCAGGTCATAGATTTCTCCACGGGGGAAACGGTCTACAAACGGGATGGTGACATTTCCATAGAACAGCAAGCCCTCGCCGGAATTGGAGTGCGTGATGTAGGAGAGCTGATGCTCGGAAATACCGAGCTGCTTTGCCAAGATCGCACGGTCGCTCTGCGCCTGCGACAGCAGCACCATGAAATCCGTGTTGTCCAGAATGTTCTCGATCTCCCGGCTGGCCAGCAGGTCTTTCACATTCTGCGTCAGCGCCGAGGGGACGCACCCCTTTTTGCGGAGCATTTTCCATACCGCCACAAAGTAGCTGGCCGTCAGCGGATCACGGAGCAGGATATGGAACTCGTCAAAGTAGCACCAAGTCGCCACGCCCTCGGCGTGGTTGGCGTTTACCGCCGCTGTGACAAACTCGTTGGTGGTGTGCATGGCGATCTTGCGGAGGTTTTCACCCAAGCCTTTTAGGACGATGCAGACCACACGGGAATTGAGGTCAACATTTGTGGGATGGTTGAAAAGGTTAAGAGAGCCTGTGCAGTAAAGCTCCAACGCCGTCGCCACACGCCGCGCCTCCGGCTCGGGCTGGCGCAGCAGCTCCTCATACAGATCTTGCAGCAGCGGCGTTTTTGTCGTTTCCAGCCCCAGCGCCATCTCCCGGTACACCAGCCGCACACAGCGGTCAATGACGGTTTTCTCGATGGGCTGCAAGCCCTCCTTGCCGCCCACGATCAGCTCACATAGGGACAGCAGAAAATCCGCCTTCATGGAAAGCGGACTGTCCTCGTCATTGATATTCATTTGCAAGTCCATAGGCGAAATGTGGTGCGGGCTGTCCGGGGCGATCTCAATGACCTGCCCGCCCAAGCGCCGTACCAGCGGGGCATATTCGCCCATCGGGTCAACCACGATGATGCGGTCATTGGTGGCGAGGAACACATTGATCAGCTCCCGCTTGGCGGCGAAGCTCTTGCCGCTGCCCGTAGAGCCGAGATACATTCCGTTGGCGGATTTCAGCTTTTTGCGGTCAGCCATGATGACATTGTTGGAAAGGGCGTTCATGCCGTAGTAAAGCGCCTGCCCGTCCATACGAAGCTCCCGGGTCATAAAGGGAATGAAAATGGCGGTGGAGCTTGTAGTCATGCCCCGCTGAATTTCAATGCCGTTGTAGCCCAGCACCAGCGAGGACACAAAGCTCTGCTCCTGCTGCCAGTCCAGACGGCGCAGGGCGCAGTTGTATTTCTGCGCGATACCGCTCACCGTGAACACATCGTTTTCAAGCCGCTGCCGGGTGGGAGCGAGGTTTACCACCGTAAAGGTCAGCAGGAACATTCGCTCGTTGCGGCTTTGCAGGTCGGAGAGCAGCTCGGCGGCGTCCTTGGAAAAGGTAATGAGGTCAGGCGGCAAAATCTCCATGTCGTACCCGGCACGGACAGCCTTTTTCTGCTCCTCCGCCTTCATGCGGCCAATGTCGGAGATCTTTCCCTTGATCGTCTTAATGGCCTTGAGCTGGTCTACCGTCTGAATGTGCATGGTGACGGTCAGCTCGGCGTCCAGCTCCAAAATCTCCGCCAGCAGCTTATCCGAAAGCTCCGACGCCATGATCTGCAAATAGGACGCCGCGCCCCACATCTGGCCGACACGGAAAGTCCGGCTCTGCCGAAAGTCGAAGCTGTCCGGGGCGATGTAGTCCTTTGTCCCCATGCCCGTCTTGGGAATGTCTTTCCACGCAAAGCGGAACGGCTCACGCCCGCCGGGATGCATCTGCCCATGCAGCACCGCAAGCCGATCCCGGCCATCCAGCGGATGGGACTGGACTCCCAGCCGTTTCAGATTGCCCATGACATCGGCCTCCACGCGCCCCAGCCGGGGACGCGCCTCTGCCACGCCCTCGGCAGGCAGGCCAAAGGTGATGTACTTATACCGTTCAATGCCGTTATTGCTCTTGGCGATCTGGCCTTTGAGCATTTCCACATACTCGCCCCGGATGCTGTTGAAGTCATCCTCCTGTGCCGGGATATTCACCTTGTAGCGGTTGGCGCTGCGGCTGCGTCGGTTGACAAAGGAAAGCTGGAACGGCAGAGAACTGTCAAAATAATTCAGGCACGCGCTCCACCCGCTGATAATGGCGGACTGATCCTCCGTGGATGCCACGGCATAATTGATGTCCTCATATTCCAGCGTCTTTGTGTAAAGCCCGCCGGGGAGTTGGCAGATGCCGTCCGGGTGCATGGCGATATAGGGAATGGTCTGCTGGGCGGACAGCGCCCGGTGCTTATTTGCGTTTTTCTGCTTTTTTGCTTTGCTCAATAGGCTCCTCCTTTCGCGCAAATGGGGCATAGATATTTTCCGTTCGGTACGGGCGGATGCCGGGACGGGTAAACTTGACCCGGATGATATTGCGGATCACCTTTTCAAAGGGCAAACCGTCCTTTTCGTACATGGCAAGCAGAAACGCCGGGAGCATGATCGCCAGCATAGCGAACAGCGCCCCGGTGTTGCCGATGGCCTGCCGGGTCAAAAGGTAGGTGGGAACGCCGATAGCCGCCCCCATGCCAAAGCAGATTAGCTGCCGCTTGGTGAGGTTGAACGCGATCTTTGTCTTGATCTTGGAAAGGTCATTCGGGACATTCACATAGGGCATCAGTCTGTCACCTCCAGTTTGGGACAACTTGTCCCAAAGTCCGGGATCGTCGGCTCTACCTCGTTGCCCCACACATCCCAGCCGGGAGAGGTCTGCCGTGCGAACAGCTCCACACGGGGCAAATCGCCCATGAGGGCAACGATCTTATCACGGGTTTCGTCCGGCTTTTTGCTGTGGGCTTCGATGGGCGAAATGATAAACTGGTGAATGTCGGCGGCCTGCCGCTTCGGATGTCCCTTGGTCGCCAGCAGGCAGATCTCGGCGTTCGCCCTCGTCCAGAAGCCCAGCCCATAAAACCAGCTATCCGCCTTTTTGTTCTTTTTGAGCCAGACGAACGCAACGGATTTATAGGTGAAGCCCCACGCACGGATAAGCCGCAGAGCCTCCGGGAGCTGGGGAAAGGTCGCCCACATGAAAAGGGCGCTGTCCTTGGCCGCAAGCTCGGCCACAGGCAGCGCACACAATTCATCAATGCTCATGGTGGGATAATGATTTTCCGCCGCACCCTGCACTTTCTTAGCCGAGTAGCGCCACGGTGGGTCAGCGTAAATGATGGGGTACTTTTCGATAGCTATTCTCCTTTCCCGCCCCCGGCCACGACCAGCCGCGCCCGCTCAATGCGCTGGGCGGCGACGGTGTAGATGGAGGGGGCATTTTCAAAGCAGATGAAGCGGCGGCCTGTGTTCATGGCGGCAACGGCAGTCGTGCCGCTGCCCGCGCAGATGTCCGCCACCACCGCTCCTTCGTCGGTATAGGTCTTGATGAAATACTCGCACAGTTCCACGGGCTTTTGCGTGGGATGAACGCCGCCCGTCACCGTCGGCACGAACAGCACATTTCCCGGATAACGCCGTCCGTCGTTGGACTCTGAACCTGTCCGTTCGAACTTGCCGTAGTTCGTACTGCACCCGCTGCGAGGATTGATTTTGCGGTACGGCTCTCCATAGGTGAATTGCGGATGGTACACCGGAGACTTCTGATAGAACACCAGAATGTTCTCGGACTTTTTCAGCGGCGCACGGTTGGCATTGAGAAAGCCTGTTGCCCGGGATTTGTACCATACCCACTCATAGCGGAGCATGGCGAGGTTGGACGCACCCAGCACCTTATCAAAGGGGCATTGAGCAAAAAACAGGATGGCTCCGTTGGGCTTCACCGCCCAGCGCACCGCCTCCCACAGCTCCGGGAGCGGCAGCGGCACATCCCAAAAGTTCCGGGTCGTGCCGTAGGGCGGATCGGCCAGAAGCATATCCACGCCTGTCTCTTATACACATCTGACGCTGCCGACGAATAGCC
>OWIQ01000281.1_pt1 | contig 31609 bp, 33 predicted proteins | sample 1732701 | NCBI WGS metagenome assembly OWIQ01 (sample SAMN05065744, study PRJEB22554) | human gut metagenome | biome: ENVO:2100002; feature: ENVO:00000062; material: ENVO:00002003 | host: Homo sapiens | place: USA
GTATAAGCGTGGGTTCATCATATTTGGTGTGGTATCTTTAACTATGGGAAACTCCCCGCTCCCATTTTGAAACTGCTTTATCCGTAACATTTAGCTTTTGTGCAAGTTCCAGTTGTGTCCACCCCCTTTCCTTTCTTAATTCCGAGATGAACGTACCAAATTTTTGACTATCCATGTCGATTGTCCTTTCTCTTGAACTGTCTCAATCCATATCACGTTTTCCGATTTATTTCCACCTACGATTTGTAGAGTCCTTCATTTACTTCTCTACTTTCTGTTTACTTTAAGAAAATGATCGTAACAGCGTCCATGTTTTCGCTCGCCACTTTTCCAATGGATTATGACAGTTTTAGCGAGAGATTATCCATATTGATTATGTGTAGTGTACCACGAACCAACAAAAATATCGGATGTCACTAATGCTGTAAAGGAGCGTGATGTCATTGACCCAACCGAAAACTGACCTTGCCTACCTCCGCAACGAAAAAGCTAAAGCAGAGCAGAAGCTGCGCTCTTGCCAGCACCGGGAGAAGATCCTTGAACGCCAGATATCAGAGCTGAATCGGAGAGAGCGTGTGCACCGTCTTTGTACCCGTGCCGGAATGCTGGAAAGTTTTCTGGTCTGTCCGGGAGAACTGACAGACGATCAGGTGATGGAACTGCTGAAAATCTCGTTTCGTCAACCGGAAGTCGTGCTGGCTCTTGCAAAGATGGTGCATGACGTTCACGAACGCGGCAACGTCCAAAACCCTTTAGAATAAAGGGCGCAATTATACACCGTTCCGGTGAAATTGCGGTCTTGCAGACGGCTCGATGAAATCGAAGCTGGCGTTTGTTCGCCAGCCCGATTCCATCCCAAGGAAAACTGCATTTTCCTTGCGCTGCCTTGCAGCTATCCTTTTGCGGATCCCGCCTTGCCCCGAAGTGCGCAGCACTCCGCATCAAGGCGGCGAGCAAAACCGAATACGATTTCCGACCGTTCAACAAGAACTATCTTGCTGGGCGGTCTTTTTGTTTGGGGGTGATGCCTATTTCGTGTCCGCATTTCAAAATCACCATCGTAAAACGCAGCCAAGGGCAGTCCGCTGTTGCTGGCGCAGCCTACCAGAGCGGCGAACGGCTGTTCAGCGAATACGACCAGAAAACGAAATTCTACAACAAGAAGAAAGAACTCGTCCACTCCGAGATCATGCTGCCGCCCCATGCGCCGCCCGGATATGCAGACCGGGCAACGCTCTGGAACGCAGTAGAATCCGTTGAAAATCAATGGAACTCGCAGCTTGCCCGCCGCATCGTGCTGGCACTTCCGAGAGAAGTTCCGAAAGACCAGTATCTTCCCATGCTCAAAGAATTTTGCAAAGAGCAGTTCGTTTCCAAGGGCATGATTGCTGACTTCGCCATCCATGACAAAGGCGATGGGAACCCACACGCCCACATTCTGCTGACCATCCGGGCAATGGACGAACACGGCAAGTGGTTGCCGAAAGCCCGCAAGGTTTACGACCTTGACGAAAACGGAGAGCGCATCCAACTCCCTTCCGGCAACTGGAAGTGTCACAAGGAGAACACGGTGGACTGGAACGACCAGAAGTACGCCGAGGTTTGGCGGCATAGCTGGGAAACCATCACCAACCGCTATCTGGAGGCTGCTGGCAGACCGGAACGTGTTGATCTCCGCTCATTCGAGCGTCAGGGAGTGCAGCAGATTCCGACCGTCCATCTCGGCCCTGCCGCACACCAGATGGAAAAACGAGGAATTGAAACCTTTCTCGGAAATCTCAATCGGGATATTCGTGCCGCCAACAGCCTGATGCAGTCCATCCGCAGCACCATCCGGGGACTGCAACACTGGATTGCAGATCTGAACGAAAAGAAGCAGCTTCTTCTGGATGCTCTGGAAAAAGCGAAGGAACCCACGCTGTCCGACCTGTTGGTGGAGTACTTCAACCTCCGCAACGAGCAGCGCAGCGATTGGTCTGGCAAGGCGCAGATAAAATGTACTGCCCGTGACCTTGCCGAAGTCATGCAGGCGGTGGATTATCTGAAAGCTCGCTCCTTGAACACGGTCGAGGACTTGAACGCAGCAATCAAAGACCTGAGCCAGACCGCCGCCCCTCTCCGCAGGCAGTTGAAGCAGAACGAGAACCGTATGCGTTCGGTTGCTCAAATCAAGGACGCTACGGCCATCCATGTCAAGCTGAAGCCCATCCATGACACCTTTATGAAGAAAAACTTTAAGCTGACCAAGGACGCTTATGCTGCCCAGCACAAAGAGGAACTGGACACCTTCAATAAAGCTGTCCGCACTCTGATGAAGCTGAACGGCAGCACAGCGGTGGATTTTTCGGCATTGGATGCCGAATTTTCTGCGCTGCAATCGAGCAGTGCAGAGCTGCGCACCCAACTGGAAACCTTGCAGCCGGATATCTCCGCACTGAAAAATGTGCGAAAGTATATCGACATGGTGCTGAATAAGCAGCAGCTTTCCGCACCGGGCGGTAAGACCCCGGAGAAGGAATCGGTGCTGAAAAAGCTGGAGCAGCTTCAGCAGAAAAAGTCTAACTACAAAACGATTTCCACCACCCCAAACCGCGAAGAATCGCTCTAAACAATCTTTCTGTCACCGATATGCCGTTGCAATCAGTGGCAGAAGTACATAATTCATTTGTTTTTTGCTGGCTTTTGGCTATTCTCGCTGGCTAGTGAGTAGAGGCGTACTTTTAAGGCAGAAATTTTCTCCAACACCCCCCATTTTAGGCCACTTTTTCTGTTAATAGTAGAAGCGCCTCTTTGAAAGCCGGTCATTTGTGACCTTTTTGTTAATTCTCAAAAAGATGGTTGTCTTTGGGCTGTTTTCGTTGCCTACCTATTGAGAGGATTTTTTCAAAAGCGGAGATTTGGTCTCAAGAATTACAATTCAATTACAAGTTTCTCACCAATGCTACGAAACAGGCGTTCTCGATGCCTACCAAGTGTAGGGCATCTTTTTCAAGACCATTCTCGGACTATTATGACGTTTTGTTTACAAAATTGCTTGCAATGCTACGAAATGGCCTTTTTCATCGGCTACCAAGTAGAAGGATGTTTTTCGTCCGTCAAAGTCCAGAAATCTTCCATATGTTCCTTGACAAGTGAATAGTTCAATCGTCCGGTACTTCACAAAAGGTACTTCTGTAACTCGCAGCCCGGTCATAACGAAGACGGGGTGGCTGAAATGCCAATGGTGCGGTGCAAGCCCGCCGCCGGACGATTCCCCACTCCTAGGGAAGTCGAGGACCAATATGGGAGACCTTAACTTATTAACGCAGTTGAGCACTTGTTTCGTGCTTTTCTGCGACTGGAGAATTGGAACCCACCAATTCTCGTTACATACTCTTTGTTCCTGATTTCTGCTTCAGCTGGAGGTGATCAACATTTCAGAATATCTTACCACGCAAACTCTGCTGCCGCCGTTTCTCCCATACCCACGCTTCCTTTTGGAACTTGACCTGAGCCAGACTGCAAAAATGACTTATGTGCTGCTGCTCGACCGTGCCACGCTCTCGCAGAAAAATCTCTGGATAGATGAACGTGGTTTCGTGTTTGTCATTTTTACGATTTGCTCTTTGGCTGAGCAGCTAGGGCGCAGCACTGTCAGTGTTTCCAGTGCGCTTAAGGAATTGGACGCTGCGGGATTGATTGAGCGCAGACGAACGCGGTTTTCTTCGCCCAATCACATCTTTGTGAAAATTCCAAATGTTGAATAGTTCTGCGTTTTTCACGATTCAAGAACCGCCAAAATCACGATTCTGTGATGCAGATTCTTAATGGCATCTGCAAAAGATATTTTTCCTATGCAGTATAGCAGCCTTTAAGACTGTATCAAAGAAAACTTTCACCTAACCAACGTAATAAAACAAAAAGAGAAAAACGAATAGAATCCATCCATTCCTTTCCGTATTTGCACCACATGAATGAGGAGGTCTGCCCTTGAACAAAGAAAAATCTGAGAAGAAGCCCACCACACGCAAACGTGCGCCGAGAAGTCCGAAGTCCGTGCGCCTGATCGTGGAACGCCATTATATCGGCAATGTGCCGATGAATACGCTTTTTCAGCGGCTTGCGGAAGAAGAAATTCGTAAAACTGCCGAATCGTATCTCGCCGCTGGCTAATTGGACGTTTTACTGCGGAAAAGGGCTTGCATCATCACGCAGCATCCGCTACAATGTGATTGATGAGGTCTCTTTTCCATTATGGAGGTACACATACTCAGCAATCAGTTTTTGAAGTTCGGGAAGTTCTGCAGTGATGTTGTAGTGGACTTCGATGCGTTCGTCCAGCGCACTCTTCCTGACATAAACGGCAACCGGATAGCCTGCCTGTTCAGCAGAAATGGAAATAGAAGCGTACTCGGCATCCGTAAAACGTACCATTACGTTATTTGTTCTTTTTATCTGCTCGCACTTTTTTCTTCTGCCCATAGATAGAAACTCCCTTCAAATTTATTTGCGAAGCAAATCCCGACAAGCCGTAGGCGGTCGGCTGCGACCACTTTAGTGGAAGCCAAATAGCCAAAATCAGAGATTTTGTGCGTACCGAGGGAATGGGGAAGCGGAATCCCCATCAAGATTGCCGGTAACGAAAAATCACGAAAGTGAATTTTGAGTTACTCCAGGCGAATCTTGCCCTACTTACGGTGAAGCCGTTGCCTTACGCATTTTTCGGGTTCTTCTATCTTTAGAATCGGGCAGAGCGTGTTTCGCAAGGTGTTTTTGAAAAAAGACAAAAAATTTTTGAAATACCTTGCGAAATGGCCTTTCTCCAATTCTATAAGTGAAAGAGGCTGACACACCACCCCAAAAACAGAAAGGAATGAGTGAATGACCGAAACAACTGCACGAAGCTATCACACCATGGAAAGCCTGCGCCAGATGGCACAGACCGATCTCCGTAATGTGAACCGCAAGGAACTGGTAGACATCAACGAAGTGGAAATTAGAAAAGACTTGTCGCAGCGGGAGCGGATGGTCGATTTCATTTCGCAGATCAAGAACCCTTATTGCTATCTCGACAAGGGCATGGTAGTGAAGATCAGCTTTGCGGGAGAGAACCGATTAGAGGACACACTGAAAAAATGCGCACGGACGCATCGGAGATAAAAAAGAAGAAAGCAGAAGAAAATTTACACTTTAGCACATTAAAGCGTTGACATGGACCGCGAAATATGAGATAATGGCTTTGGGTCAAAACAGAATATGCTAACTAAAGCCGATAATTTTCTTGGTTTATTGTCAGAACGACAAATAGATTAAGGAGGTTATCGGCTTTTTATGTTTTTTCAGGAAAATGGACAATATCGCTGTGCTGTGTATCTTCGATTGTCACGTTCGGACGGCGATCAGCAGGAAAGCAACAGCATCAAAAATCAAAGAGCTTTACTGAATGATTATCTGGGAAAGCACCCGGAACTGCATAAGGTCGATGAGTATGTAGACGATGGATACAGTGGTACGAATTTTGAACGCCCGGATTTCAAACGGATGATACAGGACATTGAGAATCGGAAAATCAACTGTATTATCGTCAAGGACTTATCACGATTCGGCAGAAACTACATTGAAACAGGACGTTATCTGGAAAGAATCTTTCCATTTATGGGAGTCCGGTTCATCGCCATCAACGATCATTATGACAGTGCGGAAGAAAACGATGATAAGGGACGTATCCTGATTCCGTTCAACAATCTTATCAACGATACCTATTGCCGTGACATTTCGATGCGTGTCAGAAGTCACTTGGATGTGAAACGGAAAGAAGGTCAGTTCATTGGCAGCTTTGCAGGATACGGGTATCAGAAAGACCCGAAAGACAAGAATCATCTGATTATAGATGAATACGCTGCGGGCATTGTGCAGGAAATATTCAAGCAGAAATTGAACGGAATGAGTTCACAGCGCATTGCCAGTCACTTGAACGAACTGGGTGTCCTGCCGCCAAACGAGTATAAGAGAGCCAATGGATTCAACTATACCTGCGGTTTTCAGGCTGGGCTGAATCAGAAGTGGACAGTGGTTTCCGTCAATCGTATTTTGAAAAATGAATCCTATACGGGAACATTGATTCAGGGTAAACGCAGGAAAATCAATTACAAAGTAAAAAAGAGCCATGATGTTGGAAGTGAAAACTGGATTCGGGTGGAAGATGCGCATGATGCCATTATCAGCAAAGGCGAGTTCCAGCAAGTACAACAGTTGTTGGAACTGGACACTCGTACCGCACCATCGCAGACAACAGTTTATCCATTATCAGGTTTTCTGCGCTGTGCAGACTGCGGGCAGAATATGATTCGCCGCACGGTGACGAAAAACGGGAAGAAGTATCAATACTATCACTGCTCTACCTATAAGAATGGCGGCGGCTGCACACCGCACATGATAAACAGTGAGAAGTTGACGGAAAGTGTTCTGGCTGCGATCCGGCATCAAGTGACACTTCTTGTAGAAGCGGAAAAGGTACTCTCCAATGCAGAGTTGGCAAGCGGCGAACAGATTGGCATAAAGATTCTGGACAGCCAGATCACTGCACTGGAAGCTGAATTAGAACGGTACAGTAATTTAAAAATCCGTCTGTATCAGGACTTATGCGATGATGTTGTCAGTCGGGAAGAGTACGGAGAAATGAATACTCGCTTTGCGCAGAAGATAAAAGAGGCACAGGATAAGATTCAGGAAATCCGCGAAAAGAAGCAGGAGGCATTAAAGCACGACACACTGCTTCCTACTTGGTTGGAAGAATTTAAGCAGCACGAACATATCAAAACGCTCGAACGCAGGGTCGTGGTGGAACTGATCGACCACATAGATGTTCATAGCAAAACAGAGATTGAAATTCATTTCTGCTTCGAGGATGAACTGCACAGTATCACAGAAAAATTTATGGAATATCAAGCACATCATGGAAATGAGGTGGCAGAGGAATGAAATGGGTCAGTTATACAAGGTCGATTTCCAGCAGGATCGGAGAAGAAAATCCATCCAATACGATTGCGGAACAGAATGAGCGCATTGCACGGTATCTAAAAAAGTGCGGGTGCAGCGTATCCGAAAAATACAGTGACCGCAGGAGAACAGCAGAAGCCACGGAGGGCTTTGACAAATTGGTACAGGATGGGATGGCTCGGAAATTTGATGCAGTTGTTGTGGATTCTATCTTCCGCTGTGGAAGAACCCTTCCGTTTGCCATTGAAGCACTGCAGAGGACGTTCTATCCGCTTGGTATCCAATTTGCAGTTGTGGAAGATGACTTTTGCAGCATAGACAAAACTGCCGAAGAGGTTGCAGAGTATTTCAATGGAAAGACCATTGATAAGATTCGTTCGGAATTTATTACCAATCGCCAGAATCACTTTGAAGAAGGTACATTGACCCATCGACAGGCTAAATATGGTTATGCGCTGTCGGAAGATCGCAGAAGCCTTGTTCTTAATCCTGAAAGCGCACAGGTTGTAAAGCTGATTTTTCAGATGTATCTGGAAGATATGAAAATCCCGGAAATCGCAAGAGCATTGGATGTACAGGGCGTTCAAACACCGCAAGTCCAGATGGCAAAGAAAAAAAGATCAAGAACAAAAAATAAGTGGCAGGATTCAACAATTCGCTCGATTTTGAAAAATCCACTCTATATCGGAAAGTGTACGCTGACACTGGCAAAGGCAAAGCGAGAATTGGAGGTTCCGGCGATTGTTTCAAAGACGGAATTTCAGAAAGCTCAGAAAAAGTTGGAATCTACGAGGTTGCCTTCGAGAAAAAAGGCTCGAAAAAAACCAAATCTGCTCTTCAAAAAAATCTATGACAAGGAAAGTGGAAAAGGTCTGCTGTGCAGAACATCAGAAGATGAAAGCCAGCAAATCTATTCGTTTGACAAGGGGTATAGATGCTTCTCTGGAAAAGCCCCTTTCATCGAAAGCGAGAAAATCTTTCGAGAGATTCTTTCAGCTTTGGAAAAAGAAAAAATGCAAGCTGCGCATATTGATAGGGTGCTGGACTTGAATCCTGAGAAAGTCAAGCAGTGCATGGATGCTGGACTGTTGCAGTACAGAAAAAGAGCAAATGAGATCGTTGCGCACTTGATGGCCAAGGACGATGAACGAACAGCAGTTTATCGGCAATACGAGCAGGGATCAATTTTACTAGAACAGGTAGAGGAGTATGAACATCAGTATCAGGTGGCGATCCAGAAGCAGGAAGCGGCTTTTAAAAAAGTAATGCTGGCTGTTAATGACATAGAAAAAGCATTTAGCCATGGAAATCCCTGGTTGATGAAGTTCCGAGCGATTTCAATTCCTGAAAAATTGGAGCGCACACATCTTAAAGAATGGCTTGACCATGTATGGATCGTAGATTTTGAACAGGTAGAAGTGATCCTACAAGAAAGTGAGTGGAAGAGATTCTTCCCGGAAGAATGGCTGAACAACGGAGAGGAAGATTGTAATGGCAAGAAAGAGTAGAAAGAATATGATGCCGCAGGCTGCTGTGCAGGAGGCCGTACAGCAAAACGAAAAAGAACTTCTGCGCACGGCAGCGTATGCGCGGCTGTCGGTTGAGAACGGCGGGCATGAAACAGAAGATTCCCTGCACACACAGATTTTGCAAATTCATAATTATATCAGGGAAAACCCGGAACTGACGCTGACCGATACCTATGCAGACAATGGTTTTACGGGAACACGTTTTGACCGACCAGAATTTGAGCGTATGATGCAGGATATACGGACAGGCAAAATTCAGTGCATCGTAGTGAAGGACTTATCTCGATTTGGTCGTGACTATATCGAAACGGGAAGCTATCTGGAAACTATTTTCCCGATGCTCCATGTTCGTTTTATCGCCATCAACGATGATTTTGACAACATCCGGCAGTCGGATGTGGATAGTCTTGCGGTTCCCATCAAGAACATGGTAAACAGCTTGTACGCGAAGGACATTTCAAAGAAAATCAGCCTTAGTTACCAGATGCGCCGCGAGAAGGGAATCCCTACATCGTGGTGTACACCGTATGGCTATCAGTTGAACCAACAGGGAAATAAGCTTGAAGCGACTGAGGATGCGAAGTGGGTCAAACTGATCTATCAATGGTATCTTGCAGGAGTGAGTACAAACGAAATTGCCCGCAGGTTGGAATTTTTAGAAGTAGCAAGGCCGAACGAACGGCTGAATCGCAAATTACATGAGGGAGATGACCCTACCTATAATAAATGGCACCCCAGTACGGTTCTTCGTATTTTAAACAGCAGTGCCTATATTGGAGAACTGGTATCTGGAAAAACGCAAACTGCATCATACAAAGGGATTGGCCTCCATCCAGTGGAAAAGAAGGAATGGCATATTGTTGAAAACGCGCATGAAGCAATCATTCTGAAATCGGATTTTGAAAAAGTGCAGGCACGGCGGGAACAGAATAAGGAAAAACGGGAAATGGCGATGGCTCGTTCCAAGGCAACCAGAGAAAAGTGTTATAACCATCTCTCAGGAATGGTTTACTGTGGCTGTTGCAGACGCAACATGACGTTTGAACGGAGAGTGCATGGTACGGTGAAAGAAACGCACTATGGAGTGTTCATTTGCAAAAGAAAGAAGAACACGACTCCCTGCGCCTATCATGCGGTGCCGGAGAAAATGCTGATGATGGTGGCGATGGATCAGATTCATCATCTGGTGTCTACCATGTGTGAAGAAGAAAAACTGGTAAAAGACATGATGCGCAGCAGCAATCTGGATTCGGCTCGTTCCATCAAAATGAAAGAAAACTCTATCCTGTTTCGGATTCAGGAAGCTGAAGAACGGCGGTTGCGCTTATATGAGGACTATAAAGCTGAAATTCTGGACGAAGATGAATACAGTCAGCTAAAGGAACACTACATAGCAGAAAAGCAGCGGTTGGAACATGAACTGCAAAAGCAGCGTCAACGTGCATTGGAACTGGAAAAAAGAATCAAAATCTGCGATGCGCAGATGGAGCGGATGCGCGGGATTCTGAATCAAAATGAATTTGATGAAGAACTGGTGCATGAACTTATCAAGAGAATCTATGTAGGAATGGACAATTCTGTGGAGGTCGAATTTAAGTGTAGCGACCCCTATCAGGAAGTGCTTGCAATCATGTCGGAGGTTCAGAATGAATGATAAAATTGCAATCTATCTCCGCTTATCATTGGCAGACGGAGATTTGAAAAAAGGCAGCAAGGATGAAAGTAACAGCATTGAGAACCAACGGATGCTGCTCCACGATTACATTGGGAAGCAGGAAGATTTGTTTGGCGAGATTGTAGAATATGTAGATGATGGCTATACTGGAACAAATTTTAATCGTCCGGCTTTTCAGAAAATGATCGTGGATTTGAAGCAGGGCGATATAAAAGTCATCATGGTAAAGGATTTATCCCGCCTTGATCGTGACTATATCGGTGTTGGCGATTACATTGAACAGATTTTTCCGTTGATGGGAGTTCGGTTTATTGCTGTGAATAATTCCTTTGACAGCATGAAACTGAACAACGGAACACCGGGAATCGAAGTGGCGGTCAGCAATCTGGTGAATAATATGTATAGCCGGGATATTGCGAAAAAGATTCGGGCTGCTCTGGAAACGAACTGGAAGAACGGGAAAGCCACCTGCACGAATGTCCCTTTTGGATATGTGTGGAACAAGAAAGGTGGGCAGCGGTGGGAGATTGACCCGGAGGCAGCACCCTGCGTGAAAAAAGTATTTGAATTAGCATTGTCCGGCCGCAATACAACGCAGATCGCCTACGGCATGAACGAATTAAATCTTCCTACGCCGGGATTGTATGCGAAACGAAAGAATCTGCTGATGGGCAGCAATCCTATTATTGCCCCGGACAGTGAAATGTTATGGAACGCGGCAATCGTGTGGAGAATCCTTAGACGGTATGAATACACTGGTGCGTTGGTTATGGGGAGAAGAAAGAAAATTGATGTGAATACTACCTCTGTTCGGACGCTCCCGGAGGATAAGTGGATCATCGCAGAAAACGCTCATGAGGCCATCGTGACAAAAGATGAATACTACCAGGCACAGAAAGCAATCCGTAACGTAACTCCAATTCAATATAAGGTGGATGATGATTTTGCGTTAAAAGGAAAAATCTGCTGCGGAAACTGTAATCGGCAGCTTCGCCACGAAAGGCAATATGGGGAAATGGTTTTCTATTGCGGCTATAAACGGTCAGCCGGAAAGTTCTCTAAATGCTACGGCGGCTATTACAGAGAATATTCGGTGAATGCAAAAGTGGCTCGTGCGATAAAAACAGTATTCTATGCGCTGGATGTGGTAAATCAGGGAATGCAGGAAAAGCAGTCTATCACGGTGCGCTGCGTGGACATTGAGGACTTGGAAAAGCAAGCAGAAGCCATTCGGGTAGAGCAAATCAAACTATATGAATCGTATGCAGACGGTGTGCTACGGCGAGATGTGTACATAGAAAAGAAAAAGACCCTTTCGGAAAAACTGGCTGCATTGCAGGATAGCATACGGACAGAAAAGGAAGAACAGGAGTGTGCCGATGAACTGGATGAAGAAATCCGCAACCTGACAAAGCAGGCAAGTCAAAAAACATACATAGGCGGTCTGACCAAGGAATGTGTAGATGCTTTTGTCAGCATGGTTTATCTGTATGACGATCAGACGATGAAAGTTGAGTTTAACTGTGAGGATGTGATTCGGAGAGCATTGGAAAAGTATGGCGCATAACTGCATAGAAACAGCAAGGTGAGCAAAAAGAATGCCCGTCTGGTTGAGAGGATTCGTAAATCTTCTCGATCAGGCGGGCATTTCATTCCGTAGGAATGACTTTGACCGCATAAGCCACAGACAGCACCCCGGTGTAATCCGAAGTGCAGCTGTGTCTTATGCGGGCTTTTTTGTTATATGATCAGCGGGCTACAAAATCAGATTCCCAAACCGTACAGTATGGCTTTCATCTCTCTTACCATCCGAGTGAGAATTTCCTGTTCGATTTCATTGCAGTCCAAGAGAAGACGGTGAATTTCGGAATTTGAGGTTGAAGTCGAGTGCATCAAACTATCTACCAGCAAATCATCAGTCGATACGTCAAGAGCATTGGCAATATCAACCAGTGCATCAAGACTTGGGCGTTTGATAGCGGATTCGATTACGCTAATATGTTTTCGTGTCATGTTAAGCTGCTCTCCAAGGGCCTCTTGCGTGATACCAGCTTGTTTTCGGGCATTTGAAATGCGCTTGCCCAAAGCTTTATAATCAGTAGCCATGTGCTTTTCTCCTTATGATTCCCCGCATAAGGCAGTACAATTATCTCGCATGATGGTAGGCAGAGCAACTCTATATCAAAGGTTCTAAGACCGCAAAGGGACACACTGCTAGCTGCTCTGTGGTCTTAGGCTGTTTTGCTACCTACTGGGTAGCAAAAGGCAACTCATGCTACCTGATGGGTAGCAGTCAAAACGCAACGAATGCTTTATAATAGAGGTAGGAAAAGACTGCAAATAGGAAGGAAAGACGATGGCGGACAAGGTAGAAAAAAGAATTCTTACATTATATAGTGATGTGCAGGCAACTTCTGTTCACTGGTTGTGGTATCCATTCATTGCAGTGGGAAAGATAACATTGCTACAAGGCGATCCCGGCGATGGAAAGTCAACCATGATGATGAATCTGATTGCGGAACTTTCTAAGGGTGGGAAAACACCGGATGGAAAGCCTGTTGGGACGCCGCAGAGGGTTATCTACCAGTGTTCGGAAGATGGAGTATCAGATACCATTAAACCCAGACTGGAAAGATGTGGCGCAGATTGTAGAAAAGTAGCTTTTATCAATGAAGAAACATACAGTGGTCTAACACTGGATGATGAGCGTATCCGTCAGGCAATCATTGAATTTCGCCCACGGCTTGTAGTTATAGACCCGATTCAGGCGTATTTAGGAAGTGATTCTGACCTCCAGATTGCAGGGAGAGCCAGAAAACTGATGCAGCGTCTCGGAATGTGGGCTTCAGTATATGATTGTGCCATTGTGCTGATTGGTCATCTCAATAAGAAAGAGGGAACGAAAGGTTTGTACCGAAGCCTTGGCAGCATAGATGTGGTTGCTGCTGCGCGAAGTGTTTTGCAGGTGGAGCGTGACCAGAAAGATACAGATATTCGTATTGTTCGGCAGATAAAAAACAGTTTGGCTCCGTCTGATGGAGAAATTCGGTTTTCTATAACAGCGGAGATGGGTTTTCAATGGTTGGAGTGCAAGAGCACATTCGTTTCATCGGAACAACCGAAAGTGCCGGAATTTGAGTCAAAAACAGAAAAGGCAGCATATCTGATAAAAAAGTTGCTTTCTGATGGCGATATGAGAGCAAGAGAAATCTATATGCGGATGAAAGATGAAGGAATCAGCCGCAGAACCGCAGAAAATACGAAGAAAGAACTCGGTATCCGAAGTTATCGGAAGATGCGACAGTGGTATTGGAGCATCCATACGGGAGAATGAGGAAAAGCACATGATTACCGGTGAAGTAGAAGCAGTAGACCGTAAGCAAAAAATCAGAGACCGCTATAAGGGCGTAGATATATCGGAATTGGAAGTCATTCCCGCCAAAATCATAGAGGATTTGGAAACAAGTTCTGTGATTCGGCGTGTGGCAGCATATATCCGTGTTTCCACGGATAATGATGAACAGACTTCTTCGTATGAACTTCAGAAAAACTATTATACGGATTATATTCAGGCACAGCCGGGATGGGTATTTGTTGGAATCTATGCGGATGAGGGCATCAGCGGCACATCTCTGGAACACCGAAAAGGGATGCAGCAGTTGATTGAGGACTGCAAGGCAGGCAAGATTGACCTTGTTCTTACAAAATCCATTGCCCGTTTTGCTCGAAATATCGTTGACTGCCTTTCTGTGATTGAACTTCTGAAAAATCTGAATCCGCCTGTGGGTGTGAAATTTGAAGCAGATAATATCTATACGCTGGACAGCAATGGACGCATGATTCTGACGATTCTGGCATCTGTGGCAGAGGAAGAATCGCATTCCAAATCTATCATTATGAACTGGTCGATTGATCGGCGGTTCAGCCGTGGCCTGTTCCTGACCCCTGCATTGCTTGGATACGATAAAGACGAGGAAGGCAACCTTGTAATTAACCCGGAGGAAGCACAGACGGTAAAGGTGATTTACTACCTGTACCTGAATGGATATTCGCTTACGGAGATTGCAACTCTTTTGATGGAGTATAGCCGTAAGACGAAGTTGGGACGTGTGGAGTGGAATCCCGGTACACTTGCAGGTGTTCTGGCAAATGAGCGCCATTGTGGTGATGTACTGGCAAGAAAGACCTTTACACCGAACTTTTTGACGCATAAATCAAAGAAAAACAACAATGATCGGACACAGTACAGGCAGAAGAATCACCATGAAGCCATTGTTTCCAGAGAAGTTTTTAATGCAGCCAATCATCTGCGGGCATCCCGCAATTATTCAAAGAAAAACAGACCCTTGCCCGTGTTGAGCGTGGTTGAAGATGGGATTTTGCGAGGATATGTGCCTTTTGATAAGGATTGGACAGGTTTTTCGGCAGAAGAATACAGGGAAGCCTCTGAAAGCGTGATGAAAGAACCGGATGTCACTGTTACTGCGGATGTGAAAAAGCGTCTTGATCTGACGGGCTATGAAATAGTCAGGGTACAGTATTTTTCTACTATGCAGAATCCGGCTATGACGATTTCTAATGGACGATTGCGCTTTAACACCGCTTGCTTGAAAAAGTTTGAAAATGTTGAATATGTGGAGCTGCTGCTAAATTCTGTTGAACGCTGCATTGCCATTCGCCCCTGTGACAAGAATAATCCAAACGCGATCCGTTGGGGCAGACTGAAAGAGGGACGTTGGTGTGCAAGCACTTTGGGCTGTCGTGGACTTGCAAAGACTTTATTTGACATTATGGAATGGGATGAGGATTTGCGTTATCGGTTCCGTGGCCAGTTTTTGGAGCAGGGCGATAACAAAATGATGCTGTTCGCATTTGATGAGCCTGAAATGATTAAGGTGGAAGAAATCGTTCTGCCTCCAAAGGAAAACACCGAAGAAGATGAGGGCGAAACGGTCAAAAAGAAGATTTACATTTTTCCACCAGAGTGGGCTGGAACATTTGGACAGCCGATTACAAGTATAGCACAGGTGGGTATCTTACGGCAGGAGCATTATGCCGGAAACTGGGATGTATTTCGTCCTGCGACGGAGATAGAGGAAATGAACATATTTACGGCAGAAAGTCTAAATGAGTTGCTCCGTGAAGCGGAGAAGATAATGGAAGGATGGACTGATTATAGATGAATGAAGAAAACACAACAATCATGCCGCCAGAGAAGCAGATTGTGCAGGATGATAGAGACGCACGGGCGGAAGAACTGGAAAGTGCCTTTTCGTATGATGGCTACCAGGTCGTGCGAAAGGAATTGTTTGCCCATCTGCGTGACCCGGCAATCGTGATTCGTAAAGATAGTATCACATTCAATACAGCCTGTATCACAGGGCTGGAGGATGTGGTCTACGTTCATGTCATGTTCAACAATGATTTGAAGCGTATCGTTGTTCGTGGGTGTGATGAAAATGACAAGGACGCTCTGCGTTGGTGCGTGGCAAAACCGGATAAGCGCAAAAGCCGGAAGATGTCCTGCAAGCCATTTGCGACTTTAGTTTATCAGAAAATGGGATGGGACAGCGAGTGCCGATATAAAATGCTGGGGTACAGGATTACCTTTGAGGGTGAAACTCTGTATGTTTTTGATCTGCTTGTGCCAGAAATTTTTCATGAAGGACAGAGAAAAAAGAACGCAGTCGATTCACAGGATAATGCTGCGTCAACAAAACCTGTGAACAGCCGAAAGGGATTTTACCTGGATGATATTGTGGGAACTTTTGGTGTGCCTGTGGAAGAACACCGGAAAGAATCTGAAGTCAAGCAAATGGATGGGTATGTGTCAATGGGGATTCTGACAGGAAAGATTGCTCCTGAAGCAGGAAAGGACTAATTGACAGGTTGTACAAGGGGAGGGTCTGTCCATTTGTGGGAGGTGAGCAATATGCAAAAAACAGAACAGAAAACGGAGCAACAGGCAGGACTTGGCATGAGTTTCTGCGAGGAAGAGGGACGAATCACGGTCTTCAGAAAAACGCTGGAAGCGTTAGAATGGCCGTCACACTATCGGTTTCTGTATAATCGCAAAATGAAACAGATAGCTGTACAGGCGTGTGGAGCAGAAGAATCAGGAGCGCATCGTGTGGGAAAACCAGACGAATCTAATAGCGGCGAAATCAAGTGTATGGCATTGGTTCGCATGATTTACGGGGATTCTGGGTGGGACAAGAAAATGTCCTATCGGCTGATCGGAAGAGCTTTTCCACAGCAGCGACTTGTTTCGTTTAAGATAACGGATGCGATGCAGATAGAAAACGGGAGAGTACTGACTGAAATGTGAATCTCACATTAGTGGGTTCTGAAATAATTAGTTGCCTATGATATAACAGTGGCGAAGAATGCAATAATATGGACAACTCCGTGCAAGGAAAGTTTACAGTTGGTTGCTTGATATGGGCGGTGAATTATGGTAAGATGGAAGTACGATAGGAGAGTTTACGCTCTTGTTGAATCTACTGCGAGGAAGTGAATGCCGATGGAAAAACAAGGCACGGTGGAAAATCAGCTTGCCCACACGATAGATCAGACAGAGTATGATTCGAGGTATGACAGAACAGCGAAAAAGCTGTTGGCAAACAAACAGATTCTGGCACAGATCATGAAAGGCTGTGTGAATGAATACAGCGATTGCACCGTAGATGATATTGTTGAGAAATACATCGAGGGAACCCCGGAGGTTGGCTCTGTTGGTGTTCATGTCGATGATACGAACAGACCCAAAAAGTCAACAGATGTAATCAAGGGTAGTAACAACGAGGACTCTACGCTGACCGAGGGAACATTGTTCTACGATGTTCGCTTTGACGCAATCGCACCGAAATCTGCGGACAGTGCAGAACAGGAAGAAGTCATTCGTCTGATTATCAATGTGGAAGCACAGACAAAATTCAAGCCGGGATACCCATTGACGAAACGGGCAATCTATTATTGTAGCAGAATGATTTCTGCACAGCACGGTCCGATTTTTACAAAATCTGAATATGGGAAGATTCGTAAGGTCTACTCCATCTGGATTTGTACTCAGCCGTCAGATGGTTTTGAAAATACGCTTACCCGGTACTCCATCAAACCCGAACAGTTGATTGGAGAAGCGCAGGAAGAAACCGAAAACTACGATTTGATGAGTGTCGTAATGATTTGTTTAGGCAAGCCAGGGACGGAGAATCATAAGGGAATCCTGAAATTTATGGAAGTGCTGTTATCTTCCACAAGATCAGGTTCGGAGAAAAAGAAGATTCTGGAAGAAGAGTTTGGCGTTGCAATGAGCGAAGAACTGGAAAGAGAGGTGCTTGAAGTGTGCAATCTTAGTCAAGGCGTAAGAGCCGAAGGCCGTGAAGAAGGCCGTCAGGAAGGCAGAATCGAAGGCATCGGAATTGGCGAGATTCGGATGCTGGTTCAGCTTGTTCGAGAGGGTGATTTACCGCTGGAGCGTGCTGCGGCAAAAGCAAAGATGACAGTTGAGCAGTTTAAGGAAACAATGGAGAACACCCCATTACAGGCAGTGTGAAAATAAAATAGCATAAGATAACGGATAGCCCTACAAGGCCCTGATGATTCAAAGAATTGTCAGAAAAGCCTTGTGGGGCTTATTTTTTTGCTTTTTTTGAGAATTTTTTTGTCCCTATCTTGACATCAGGGGGCCCAGCAAGTTTTATTATGCCGCTTCAGATTGGAAAAACACCTATTGTTCTAGAAATGTATTGATGATGGTGGGAGCAACATACCACCAGATAGGGAAGCCGACAAAGATGGTGTCATACTCGTCCATGTTATCACGTTTAGCGGCGATGGCAGGGCGAGAGGTCGGATCGCTCATTTCGATGGTGCTACGGGATTTCTTATCCATCCAGTTCAAATCGGCCTTGGTATAAGGAACTTCCGGCTGAATCTCAAAAACGTCTGCACCGATAGCATCTGCCAGATTTTCGGCAACTTTTGCGGTGACACCGCTGGCAGAAAAATAGGCGACAAGTCTTTTGCTCATGATAATGCACTTCCTCTTGATAATTTTGTATAGGATAAGTATAGCACGGCAGGAAAGTAGCATCAAGCGGTTGTCCATGATATAACATCAACGACAATGTTATATTATGGACAACTGTTCGTAAAAATTTAAGGATTTTGAGGGAATTGCACAGCTTGATATGATGAGTGGTTTATGGTAAGATAGAATTACAATAGCGGACAAAAGCTACTGTTGACTACGACAAGGAGGTGTAAGCCAATGGGATTAGCTGATACCGTGACCAAAGCCTATATGAAAGATAATTCTGTGTTTGCGGATGCGTTTAATTACTTGATCTACGGCGGCGAAGCAGTTGTAGACCCTAAACAACTGCAAGAACTGGATACTACGGAGATTGCATTACCGTTTGGATCGCAGGATGAAGATGGAAAACAGCCTGAAGAAGCAGTTCAGAAATACCGTGATGTGCTGAAATCAGCAATCATTAAACAGGATGATGAGGCTGCGTACATTTTACTGGGAATCGAAAATCAGACTGACATTCATTATGCAATGCCTGTCCGCAACATCATCTATGATGCTCTCCAGTACGGAAAACAGGTGGCTGATATTGCAGCCAAGCATCGTGCGAGTGATGGAGATGCAAAAGGGCATAGCCGTGGCGAGTATCTTTCTGGATTCTACAAAGAAGATAAGATTACTCCTGTTATCACGCTGGTGCTGCACTTTGGCGCAAATGAATGGGATGGGCCGTTGTCACTCCATGAGATGATGGCGGTTAAAAATAAGAATCTTCTGAACTTTGTGCAGGACTATCAGATTCACCTGATTGACCCTGCAAAGCTAAGCGCAGAGGATTTGGAAAGATTCTCTTCAAGTCTGAGAGAAGTCATTGGATACATTAAGTATTCCAAAGATAAGAAACGCTTATCTGAATTTTTGACTGATAATCCGCGTATGCTGATAGAAGCAAACGCGGCGAGGGTTATTAAAGCAGTTACGAATACACCGCTGGATATTCCAGAGGGCGCGGAGGTGATTGATGTGTGCAAAGCTGTTGAGGAAATGATGAACGAAAGCGAAGAACGAGGCGAACTCAGGATGCTCGTGCAGCTTGTTCGAGATGGAGATTTGAAGCTGGAACGTGCTGCTGAAAAAGCAAAAATGACTGTCGAACAGTTTGAAAAGGTAATGGAGAATACTCCTTTGCAGGCGGTATAAGATAAACAGAATATAGAAAACAGATAAGCCCTACAAGGCACAAATTGGTTCACAAAACCGATTGAAAGCCTTGTGGGGCTTATTTTTTTGTGCCTTTTTCAAATTTATTTGTGAAAAAAGTTGTCCAAGACTTGACATCGGGCGGCATTGATTGGCAGCGCGAGAAATGGCAATCAGGACTTGGTTCTAAGTTTATCCACCAAGGTAGTGAGATGTACATAGTGAAAACGCCGGAAAAATAGCGTATTTAAGGCACTTTTCAAGAGGTGGACAAAGCTGCGAGTGCGGTTTTTATCTCGCTACCCAGGTTCAGTAACAGCAGATGATTTTATCATAAGAACTTTCAGTATCACTACCTGCGTTTGTATGGAGCACTCTGGTTTATGAACAATACATTGGAAGTGCTTCATCTGAACAGGGGTAGTGAAATAGAACATAGAACAAGGAGAAATTTAACGTGAGGACGCTGATTTTGAATAAATTTCTGCACCGAAACGGCGGCAGCGAGACGTATATATTCAAATTGGGTGAGGCACTGGAGCAGCACGGACACGAAGTTCAGTACTTCGGTATGGAGCATGAAGGTCGCTGCGTGGGCAACCGGGTCAATGCTTACACAAGTGACATGGACTTCCACGGTGGCAGCAAACTGAGCAAGCTGACCTACCCCATCAAGACCATCTACAGCAAGGAAGCAAGAGTACAGCTGCGGAAGGTGCTGGACGACTTCAAGCCGGATGTCTGTCACCTGAACAATTTTAACTACCAGCTGACACCTTCCATCATTCTGGAAATCGTGAAGTGGCGCAAGGAGACCGGAAGGGATTGTAAGATCATCTTCACGGCACATGACTACCAGCTGGTCTGCCCGAACCACATGCTGAACAATCCGAACACCCACCAGAACTGTGAGAAGTGCCTCGGCGGCCATTTCGTGAACTGCATGAAAGGCAAGTGCATCCACGGTTCCACGGCAAAATCTGCCATCGGCATGATGGAGGCTGAGTTCTGGAAGTGGAAAGGCACCTACAAGTACATTGACACCATGATCTGCTGCTCTGAGTTCATGAAGAGCAAGATGGACAGCAATCCGCTGTTTGCGACCAAGACTGTGGCAATGCACAACTTCATCGACAAGGTGGAGTGGAAAGAGACGGAGAAGAACAGTTCTTGGAAGTTAAAAAATGATGTGATTATGGAGGATAAAATGTATTCAATAGCGTATGTTGTACCCTATTTTGGAAAGTTTCCAAAGGGGTTTCAATTCTGGCTGTTAAGCTGTAAGTGTAACCCATCGATTGACTGGCTGATTTTTACAGATGACAAAACGCCTTAGGAAATGGAAAGAAGGAAGAATTCATCCGGCAGAGAGATGCCTACAGAGTGCAGGAAGATGAAAGAATGGAGCAGATTCAAAGGCTGCGTACCGAGAAAGATCAAATTTTCCAGCCTGTGAAAAAGGATACGGATAATTTGCAAGCCATGATGAATACGGTGGGAGAAGCAGGCGATGTGATGCATTTGTCACAGAATGTGGTGGAAGCCTTTATTGACCGCATCGAGGTTTTCAACGATGAACGTGTGAAAATCCATTTTACATTTGAAGATGTGCTGGCAGACCATGCAGAATGAGCCGTAGGCAAAACTAACGCGGCAATTAGAGTTTTTCTTGTAAGAACACGAGATTCATGGTATCATAGAAGCAACGAAAAGTCTGTGCATGGCTACGTGAAAGGGGCAGCAGAGATGAAAGAAATGAATATTCCCGTTGGAGTTTCGGATTTTGAAGAAATTCGTAAAAATGGGTATTACTATATTGATAAATCGGGACTGATTGGCGAACTGCTCAGTAGAACCGGAACGAAAGTGACGCTTATTACTCGCCCCAGACGATTCGGTAAGACATTGGGCATGAGTATGCTGGAAAACTTCTTCGACATCCGAAAGAACAGCCGAAAACTGTTTGAAGGGCTAGAAATTACAGAGCATCAGGCATTATGTGATGCGTGGATGAACCAGTATCCGACAATCTCTATTTCATTCCGGCAGATAGATGGTCTGAATTTTATGGATGCATATCAGCAGCTTGTCTATGAAATTGCTCTTCTGTATCAGAATCACACGTATTTGTTGGATAGTCAGGTGATAAGCAAACAAGAAAAATTTCTTTTTCAGCAGATAAGTGATCGAAAAGCGGAAAAGACGGATGTGCTGCGCTCGATTCAATTTTTAACATTGCTGCTAAATAAGCATTACAACAAAAAAGTAATTCTTCTTATAGATGAGTATGATGTTCCTGTAGCGAAAGCAAACAATAACGGTTACTATACTGAAATGCTCGATGTTATGAAAGGCTTAATGCAGGCCCTAAAAGACAATCAAGCACTTCAATTCGCAGTTGTTACGGGTTGCTTAAAGATTGCGAAAGAGAGCATCTTTACAGGAACCAACAATTTTGTATCGGATACTATTACAAATTCTCGTCTGAACGAGTATTTCGGATTTGTACAGAGCGAGGTTGACCAGCTGCTAAAGGATGCCGACCTGACAGAGCAGGCTGAGAATATCAAAAAATGGTATGATGGATACCATTTCGGAGCCTTTGATGTTTACTGCCCGTGGGATGTAATGAACTATATGCTGGAATTACAGCGCAACCCGAAGGCTAAGCCTATCAGCTACTGGAAGAACACCAGCGACAATGCAATCATCCGTTCCTTTATTGACTATGCGGGGAGTACAATCACAAATAAACTTGAAACCCTGATGGCTGGCGGCTACATTGTTCAGCGTGTGGATGAAAACCTGACCTATGACTACCTGCATTCCTCAGAAGATAATCTCTGGAGTACGCTGTATCTGACAGGGTACTTGACCAAAGCTCGTGAAGGCGATTATAAAGGAGAATTGTCGGATGGCATGGTTGCCCTTATGATTCCTAATGCAGAAATCAAAGAGATTTTTGAAACAACAGTCATCAAATGGTTCGATGACAGTACGAAGAAGTGGAATCGAAATGCTTTGTTTGATGCAGTCTGGAACGGTGACAGCGAAGGCATTACCAAGGAAATGAATGCTCTGCTCCGGCGCACCATTAGCTACCATGACTATCGGGAGGACTTCTACCACGCATTCCTTGCGGGCATCTTCACAGGTGCAGGATACATGGTGGATTCCAATAAGGAACATGGCGAAGGACGAAGCGATGTGGTCGTCTACGATTCCATCAATGCCCGCGTTGCAATCTTTGAGGCGAAGTATACGAAGGTTTTGGAAAATCTGGAGAGTGAGTGCGATACAGCGTTGCAGCAAATTGATGATCGGATGTATGCAAAAGAGTATGAGGATGACTACGATCAAATCCTTTGCTACGGCATTTCGTTCTTTAAAAAACGCTGCATGGTAAAGAAAAAGTGATTCACAGCAAAGCTTAACTTGAATTTTGTATTATAACTTAAAATAAGTTAAAACGCAGAAAAAGAGTTATAAAGCGAAGCCCGCATAAGCCACAGACGGCACCCAGGAGGATTCGAGGGTGCCGTCTGTGGCTTATGCGGGCTTTTTTATTTTGCGATTTTAATACGGATAGGTGCTAAATTCCAAGGCTGACAAGAGCGGCCTTTAACTCTTTTGCCATGCGAATAATGACAGTCTGTTCAGTTTCATCGCAGTCTAATAAGAGACGATGTAAATTGGAATCAGAGGAAGAAAGAGAATAATCGAGGCTGTCAACCAGTAGCGCATCGACAGAAATATGTAGAGCATTGGCGAGATCAACCAAGATTGGCAAACTGGGAGTCTTGACTCCGTTTTCAAGATAGGCAATACGCATGAGTTCCAAACGAATGCAGAGCGCATCTTAATAGGAAATTCTGAATTTACTCCTGCGCTGGATTCTCCGATTTCGGTGGGCGTTAAGTTAAATGACTTTGTTTTGTGCCAGATGTATCGTGAGGGAGTCTTGACTTTGGATGCGGTGCGGCAACTTCGCCGCAATGATAGAAAATTGACTTATACACGGCAGCAAGCGGATAAGTCGATTATCTGCCGTAAAGAAGTTATAACGAAAGATCAGTTTATTGATTTGATTCGGGATGCGACAGTTCAAATCCTGTTCTAACAGTGATATGGTAGAACAGGGTCAGCCCTAGTCTTTCTTGCGAAAGACAAGGCGGTTTTTTTGTTTTATCCTCGACTGCTATGAGTCTTTTTATACTTACTTGTATTCAGAAAGCTCAGAAGAGTATCTATTTATCGCAGTTCGGTAAAGATTTACCTTTTCATCCTCGAAACTTTCTTCCATTGAAAACCAGACTCTATATTACACCAAAAAGATTGCAGAAACGGAAAACTGGAATTTGCAGGACATTTACAGCGATGAAGGAAAATCCGGCACATCGCTGCGGAAACGTGATGCGTTTAAACGCATGATGCGAGATGCCAAAGACCAGAAGATGGATTTGATTATCTGTGCCAGCATTTCACGTTTTGCTCGGAATTTTTCAGATTGCATGACGCAGATCGCGGCCCTGAAAACCATGCACCCTGCACATCCCATTGGCGTGTACTTTGAAACGGAAAACATCTACACGCTGAATCCAAGCAGTCAATACAGTCTTGACATTCAGGCTCTTTTGGCAGACTGGGAATCGGGCAACAAGAGCCGCCGGATGATCCTTTCGTATGATCAGCGCATTATGACAGGTCAGTACCCGGTGGCTGACCTGATGGGGTATCGGCATACCAAAGATGGACAGCTTGTGATTGAGCCGGAAGAAGCAAAGACGGTGCGGTTTATCTTTCTGGCATTTATTCAAGGGTATAACTACGATCAGATTGCAATGATCCTGACGCAGAAAAAGCGCAGCACCCTGCGCGGCAGGCAGGAGTGGAACGGTGTGATGGTGGCAAACATCATGAAGAATGAACGCCGTTGGGGTGATCTGGAAGCCCGGAAGAGCATCGTGGTGGACTACAAGCTGGGCAAGGTTACAAAGAATAATGGGAATCGCTGCTCTGCCTATGTCCCGGAGCATCACGAAGCGATTGTTTCGCCGGAGATTGCACGGGCTGCACATCTTGTGGCATCCAGCAGCAAAAAGTGCGGTGTGCAGGATATTGTGGTAATCCGGCAGGGAGCATTGAAAGGCTTTGTGGGTATCCATCCGAACTGGAACGGTATCAATGCCGAAAGCATCCGCAGCCTTTGCCTGAGCACCTATCTGCCGGAAGAGGTGGCGAAACTGAACAAGATGGCAGAAATGCGGTCTGGAAAGAAGTTGGATATGGCATTGCCATCTGATTATTTGACGGTATCTGGCATATGTTTTATCAATCAAAGCAGCCCGGTCATGACAATCTCAAAAAATGGAATCCGTTTCAGCAAGGCATGCCACACCCGGCTGGACAACTAGCTGTAGGAAAAGACCATCAATTTAAAGGACGGTATGATGCTGAGAAAAATGCGGTTGTTATTTCGCTCGAAGAAAATGAATTTGAGAACGAACGTCAATCGAAAATAGGCTTGAGCCTCTAAAAGTATTTGACTTGACATTACGTCCGATTGGTCGTACAATGTGACCAAATGGACGTAATGGAAGGGGCGATTCTTATGAGTGGTGGAATTTTAGATAGTTTTCAAACGATAATTCCAACAGCAGCGGCTGTCTTATCGGAAAGACGACAAATGTTAAGGATGACGCAACAAGAGGTTGCTGATCGAGCCAATATAACTTTACGTCAATATCAAAGGCTGGAATCTGGGGAAAGAAATATTTTGGCTTCTTCTTTTGGCTTGGCCTGTCGGGTAATTGAAGCTCTTGATATGGATGTTTCTAAATTCTATCATGGTGACTATTATCTTGAAGAAGAGCTGAAGACAACGAGAGGCAAAGGATTTAGAAGTAGGAAAAAGCTATCGATTTAATGGATGGCATAATGTGAGAAATTCCAATATGGACAATAAAGGATGCAAGGTGAATAGTGAAAGAACGAGCATGACAATTTAAGGATAAGAACTACTGGGATTGTGCATGACAGTTGAGCAGTTTAAGGAAACAATGGAGAACACCCCATTACAGGAAGTGTGAAAATAAAATAGCATAAGATAACGGATAGCCCTACAAGGCCCTGATGATTCAAAGAATTGTCAGAAAAGCCTTGTGGGGCTTATTTTTTTGCTTTTTTTGAGAATTTTTTTGTCCCTATCTTGACATCAGGGGGACTTGCAGCGGTAAGCTCTTCCTTTTTCGCAGCACTTTGTAGTGCATTTGGAAGATACGATGTGGTGCATCTAGCGAAGAACAGATTGGGCAAGGTCACAAAGAATAACGGAAATCGCTGCTCTGCCTACGTTCCAGAACATCACGAAGCGATTGTTTCACCGGAAATTGCACGGGCTGCACATCTTGTGGCATCCAGCAAAAAGAAGTGCGGGGTGCAGGATATTGTAGTAATCCAGCAGGGAGCATTGAAAGGATTCGTGGGCATCCATCCGAACTGGAGTGGCATCAGTGTTGATAGTATTCACAGTCTTTGTCTGAGGGCCTATCTTCCGGAAGAGGTGGCGAAACTGAATGATATAGCAGAGATGAGGGCTGGAACAAAGCTGGAAAAGCCCCTTCGATCGGAATATCTGACGATTTCAGGCACTTGCTTTATCAATCAAAGTAGCCCGGTCATAACAATCTCAAAAAATGGAATCCGTTTCAGCAAAGCGTGTCATACCCGCTTGGACGACTGCGAGCATGTGGAACTGCTCTATCATCCGATTCTGCAAGTCGTAATCCTGCGAAAAAGTAATCGTGATGCTTCAACAGCGATACATTGGGAAAATAAGGATAAGATTTGCAGCAGCTTTTCATCCAGGGCATTTTCAGGGGTGATATTTGAAGCAATGAACTGGAAGTGGAGTTGTCGTTACCAGTGTCGTGGTATCTGCCGTGGAGAGGAAAATGCAAAGTTCCTAATTTTTGAATTGGATGAGTCCCGGATTTTGATTGGAAAAAATCAGTATGAACAGATTGAGGATATACCTTTGCCAGATTTGTCGGAACAGCCTGAAAATGTACAACGACCGGGCAGTGAGGTTGTTGAGAAAGGAATGCTGACATGAGTTCTGGACGAATTATGAATCTGATGGTGACGATTCCGGCAGAAAGCCGAAGAATGAATGTGGGAAAGGATGTTATTCGTGTCCTTGGGAGTCCGACCTATATTTGTGTTTTGCAGAGGAAAGATCGGAAGTCTATTGCGATTACTCCGTGCACCGCTGAACATCCCATGTCATTTAAGGTTCCAGACAGGCTGTTGACCGATGGGCAGTGCCGGATGATGATTAACGGAATACAGTTCATTCAGGCGCTACTGGAGGCAAATGGACTAGCCGCAGGAAAGGATCATCAGTTTAAAGGAAGATATGAAGCTGAGAAAAACGCAGTTATCATTTCACTTGAAAACGATGAACGGGAATGTTAGTCAAGGCGGGAAGGATCTTGAATATAGGTGTTGCTCTATTGAAATATTATGCTGAATTGAATTTAAACCAGAGTGGGCAATATGGACAAATCTATGCTGAAAAGTTTACATCTGTCAGCTTGATATGCAAAGTGTTTTATGGTAAGATGAAAGCACAATAGGGGAAGTATACTCTCCTCTTGAATCTGCTGTAAGGAAGTGAATGCCGATGGAAAATCAGCTTGCTCATGCGATAACGCAGACGGAATATGATTCGAGTTATGATAAGGCTGCCAAGAAGCTGCTTGCCAACAAACAGATTCTGGCACAGATTATGAAGAACTGTGTGAATGAGTACAGTGCCTGTTCCGTAGACGAAATTGCAGAGAAGTATATCGAAGGAACGCCGGAAGTGGGCACGGTTGGCGTTCATGTTGATGATACAAACAGACCCCAAAAAACTTCTGACGTAATTGTCGGAAGCAATAATGAGGATTCTACGTTGACGGAAGGAACCGTCAATTATGATGTCCGGTTCGATGCAATTGCACCGGCGTTAGAAGGTTCTACTGCACGGAAAGATGTGATACGTCTTATTATCAATGTGGAAGCGCAGACGGCTTTTAATCCGGGATACCCGTTGACAAAGCGAGCAATCTATTATTGCAGCAGGATGATCTCCGCACAGCATGGTCCGATATTCACGAACTCGGAGTATGGGAAAATCCGAAAAGTGTACTCTATCTGGGTTTGTACACACCCAACCAAGGAGTTCCAAAACACTCTGATTCGTTATTCTATCCGACCAGAGCAGTTGATTGGAAACGCTGTTGAAAAATCGGAAAACTACGATTTAATGAGTGTTGTAACGATTTGTCTGGGAGAACCGGGTACGGAAAACTATACAGGTATTGTGAAATTTATGGATGTGTTGCTCTCTTCTTCCAGAGCAGCTACTGAGAAAAAGAAAATTCTTGAAGAAGAATTTGGCGTTGCAATGAACGAAGAACTGGAAAGGGAGGTGCTTGTTATGTGCAACCTTAGTCAGGGCGTAAAGGCCGAAGGCAGAGAAGAAGGCATCAACATTGGTGAGATGCGGATGCTGGTTAAACAGGTAAGAAAAGGCCGTGTGACGATTGAAGAAGCAGCGGAAGATGCTGGAATGACAGTAGAGGAATTTAAGAAAGTGATGGAAAATACCCCGCTGCAGGCGGTCTAAGATAAAAAGCATATAGAGTAAACTGTAAAGCCCTACAAGGCTCAGATCGGTTCGATACTGACTGAAAACCTTGTAGGGCTTATTTTTTTTTGCTTTTTTCAAATTTATTTGTGAAAAATGTTGTCCAAGACTTGACATCGGCCGGCATTGATTGGCAGCGCGAGAAATGGCAATCAGGACTTGGTTCTAAGTTTATCCACCAAGGCGAAAAAAATGCTGCGAAATATGCGGACGAGGTCATTGTTCTGAGCAAAGGAGTGCAGGACTATTTTAAGGAAACTTATGGAAGAGAAACACACTTTATCCCTAATGGCGTGAATAGGCCGCAGATTCGGGAAGCAAAGCTGATCACAGATCATTTTGGACTGGAAAAAGATTCCTACATATTGTTCCTCGGGCGTCTGGTGCCGGAGAAGGGGATTCGATATCTGGTTGAGGCATTCAAGAATGTTAAGACAGAAAAAAACTGGTCATTGCAGGTGGCTCCAGCGATACGGATTCCTTTATGGAGGAATTGAAAGAACTGGCGAAGGGTGACGATCGGATTCTATTTACCGGGTTTGTGCAGGGAGCAATGTTGGATGAACTATACAGCAATGCTTACATTTACACGCTGCCGTCTGATCTGGAAGGAATGCCATTAAGTCTACTGGAGGCAATGAGCTACGGCAATTGCTGTCTGGTTTCCGATATTCCGGAATGCGCAGAGGTTGTGGAAGATAAGGCATTGATTTTCAAAAAGTCAGATGTAGAGGACTTGCGAGAAAAACTGCAAGAGGCTTGTGACCATCCTGAAATGGTTATGAAAATGAAGAATCAGGCAGCTGACTTTATCTGCGAGAAATATAACTGGGATGAAGTTGTAAAGAAAACGATGAAACTGTACAGGAGATAATAATAGATGAGAGTATTGATAATAAATAATATCCTCTAACCGAACGCAGGTAGTGAGATGTACATAGTGAAAATGTCGGGGAAATGCTGATGGAAACATGAGCAAGGAAGAATTCATCAGGCAGAGAGATTCCTATAGAGCACAGGAAGATGAACGGATGGAGCAGATTCAACGACTTCGTACCGAGAAAGATCAAGCTTTCCAGCCTGTGAAGAAGGATACGGATAATTTGCAAGCCGTGATGGATACTGTGGGAGGAGCAGGCGATGTGATGCACTTGTCGCAGAATGTGGTGGAAACCTTTATTGACCGCATTGAGGTTTTCAACGATGAAAGCGTGAAAATTCGTTTTACATTTGAAGATGTATTGAAAAATTACGAAGCAGAGTGAGAAATGATATTTGCGTTTTTGAAAGGTTCATGCTACAATAACTATAGAAGGGAGTGTGGAGGAAATGGTTCTCCAGTACTATGTGGTAGAAAATGCGACCGGAAAACAAATTGAAATCGATATTGAATCGGCAACCAACGAAGACCTGACCTCTACAAAGGAAAAGTGGCAATCTGATTGGACGAGTGAATTTATCCGCGACCCAAAGCTGGAAAAGTATGCAGCGAAAACAGATGCTGGCGAAATTGTAGCATTGGGTGCATATCGAGAAGATGATCACGGAATATCAGTTTTTATTGCGAATATTGAAGCACATCCTGAGAGTAATCCGACAATTAGCACCGTGCGGAAATACGCAGGCATTGGTCGAATGATGATTGCTTATGGTATTCAATTGTCGATTGATAGTGGACATGGTGGTATTGTAACCTTTGAAGCAAAAACAGATGAACTGTATGATCACTACATCAAAGATTTTCATGCAGTTCCGATTTTTCAGCCACATTCGGGAGGCCCAAAGCTGCTTATGCTGGCTGATGAAGGCGCACAAGAAATTTTCAGTACCTACTTATCTTAAAGATTGGAGGGTTCAGTATGAAAGATCAAGAACTTGAGCTGCAGGTTGCTCCTATGAGCAATGATACAATGGAATATTTGAATGTTTTATTTGGCGTATGCAAACGCTTTAAAACAGATTATTACCATGCAACACCGAAGCAACGTGAATTTATTGATGCAGTGGCTACGCACGAGTACCAGCTGATGAAAGCCCATGAGAAAGGACTGAGCCGTGCTTCTGTTCCTCCTTTTATGGGAATGAAGCGGAGTGAACGCAGCAACAATATGCCTGCTTGATAGTAAGAGAATAAGCTAACATAATAAGTGCTCGCATAAACCACAGACAGCACCCAAGATGATTCGAGGGTGCGTCTGCGGCTTATGCGGGCCTTTTTATTTTGTGATTTTAATACGGATGGATGTTAAATTCCAAGGCTGACGAGAGTGGCCTTTAACTCCTTCGCCGTGCGGATAATGATTTCCTGCTCAGTTTCGTTGCAGTCCAATAACAGACGATGCAATTCGGTGTTGGAAGTTGAAACGGAATAGTGAAGACTGTCTATCAACAAATCATCAATGGTTCGATGACAGTACGAAGAAGTGGAATCGAAATGCTTTGTTTGATGCAGTCTGGAATGGTGACAGCGAAGGCATTACCAAGGAAATGAATGCTCTGCTCCGGCGCACCATAAGCTACCATGACTATCGGGAAGACTTCTATCATGCTTTCCTTGCGGGCATCTTCACAGGTGCCGGATATATGGTGGATTCCAATAAGGAACATCTGGCCTATGAAAAAACGAATCAAGAAGAACGAAAAGAGCAGCCAACATAGAAGTCAGAATTTTCTTTTTTCCCCTTTAGCAGAGATGGCTTCTGAGGCCAAAATGTGACCCAGTAGGTCACATTTCAAGGAACAAGTGACCTGCTGGGTCACAGAAAAATTATCTGATATCCATGAATATGTGGGGGGGTGACTCCGGATTTTCTGGATGTATTGGAGGAAGGCTTCAAAGAATTCTTTGAAAAAGAAGTGTCGAATAATCCTCTGAAAGCAGAATATTTTCAGGAAGTATAAGGCGAGCGGCTATGCTGGTGTGGAAGCAATTTTTGAGCGGGATCAGCGGAACCAGAAGTTCATATGGGGAATGTATGACCGCATTTGCGGAATATTCTGCCGGAAAACACGGTAAAGCTGCGGCTTTCGGTCAAAATACACACATTTCCGTGCATCAGCGGCAAATGTTTGTTAAACTATTATCTATCTTGCTACCTTGCAATGTGCACGGTTTTTGTTTATAATAGTAGAGTAACGGGGCAAGATCCCCCGAATGCGAGCGAAACTCTAGTTCAGAAATTAAAACTTGAGAGGAGTTTATTACCATGGGTTTAGGTAAGAAGACAATCGACGATCAGAACTACTGCGGCAAGAAGGTGCTTGTCCGTTGCGATTTCAACGTCCCGATGAAGGACGGCGTGATCACCAACGAGAACCGCATCAACGCAGCTCTGCCCACCATCCAGAAGCTGGTCAACGATGGCGCAAAGGTCATCCTGTGCAGCCATCTGGGCAAGCCCAAGAACGGCCCCGAGGCAAAGTTCAGCCTGGCACCCGTTGCTGTGGCTCTGAGCTGTCTCTTATACACATCTGACGCTGCCGACGAATAGCCTTGT
>OWIQ01000344.1_pt1 | contig 27526 bp, 28 predicted proteins | sample 1732701 | NCBI WGS metagenome assembly OWIQ01 (sample SAMN05065744, study PRJEB22554) | human gut metagenome | biome: ENVO:2100002; feature: ENVO:00000062; material: ENVO:00002003 | host: Homo sapiens | place: USA
GTTGGCTGCTTATTCCATTTTCAGAAATTTCCTATACTTTTGACCCCGGCATCATGACATTGGCCGATATACTCTCTGGCCTCTTTGAGATGGGCCTGAGCAGCGGCGGCAAGGCCGGTGGTGTCCGAGAAGAGGTAGAGCAGGGAATAGCCCAGGTCAAACTTCCGGCGCATATCCTCTCCGCCGGAGGAGATGGTGGAGAGGAATTTCCCGTGCCGCTTGGCGGCGGATTCCACCGTCCGAATGGCCGCCTGGACCTCCGGCTGGCCGGGGGCGGCCAGATAGCCCATGGAGGTGGACAGGTCGGAGGGACCTAAGAAGATGCCGTCCACCCCCTCCACAGAGGCGATGTCGTCAATGTTGGCCACGGCCTCCGGGGTCTCGATGGCCAGCATGACCACCACATCCCGGTTGGCTCGGGTGAGGTAGGCCATTTTCTCCATGCCGTAGCAGGTGGCCCGCTGGCTGGTGGCCACCCCCCGGACGCCTTGGGGGGGATACTTACAGGCCCGGACGGCGTACTCGGCCTCCTGACGGGTATTGACGTAGGGGATGTGGATGCCGTCGGCGCCGCAGTCCAGGATCTGCTTGATGGCCACCTGATCGTTCCAGGGAGCCCGGACCATGGTGAAGCAGCCGCTGCTCTCCACCGCCTGAAGGACGGAGACCAGAGCGGGAAGGCTGTAGGGGGCGTGCTCCATGTCGGGGATGATCACGTCATAGCCTGCCTTTGCCAGGATCTCAGCGCTGAGGTTGGAGCCCAGATGGGCCCAAGCCCCGCACAGCTTTTTCCCGGCCCGGAGATCGGCAGCTGTGATTCGTTTTTCCATAAAAATACCTTCTTCCAGATGGTTATCCGAGGTATTGGTACTTCTGGATGTAATCGTGGTCGAACCGGATGCCAAGTCCGGGGACGTCCAGCAGCTTCAGCCAGCCCTTCTCTACCACGGGGGCCTGAGCAAAAGCGCCGTTCCACCAGTCGGGGATGTGCTCCAGCAGACCGCCGGTGGGGGAGGCGGCCAGCACGTGGGCGCTGACCTCCATCAGCACATGGGCAGTGACGGGGACCCGGAAAGCTCCTGCGAGGGCGCAGATCTGGATATACTCGGTGACACCGCCGCAGCGCATCAGGTCGGGGTTGATGTAGTCGGCCCCACCCAGACGCAAAAGCTCAAAAATTTCCTTGGTGGTAAAGAGACACTCTCCGGAGCAGATCATGATATCGGTGGCGGCAGCCAACTGGGCGTTGCCCTTGAAGTCCTGACAATGGAGGGGTTCCTCCAGATAGGTGATACCCAGCTCCCGCAGGAAGGGGATGACCTCCAGGGCCTGCTTAACGCTCCAGCCCTGGTTGACGTCCACCATGATCTCGAAATCGTCGCCTACCGCCTTCCGAAGGGCGGTGAGGCGTTCAACGTCGATGCGCCAGTCAGGGAAGCCCAGCTTCAGCTTGTACTTTGTGTAGCCCTGAGACTGGAACCACAGGGCCTCCTGAATCATGTCCTCCTGAGGGACCAGCCACCCGCCGCTTCCGTAGACCGGAAGTCGGTCCGTTTTGGCGCCCAGAAGCTTATAGAGGGGTTTTCCCGCCTCCTGGGCCACCAGATCCCACAGGGCGGTATCCACCACCGCGTAAGCGGACATGGGCAGACCGGTCTGCCCGCAGCCGCCCATGGTGCACTGGGCGGCCTGCCAATGGGCCCGGATGAGGGAGGGGTCCTTGCCGATCAAATTGCGGCAGTAGCCCTCCACCAGCAGCTTCATGGCCTCGGCCTGAACGGTGTTGAAGGTGTAAGCCATGCCCACGCCGGTATACATGTCGGTGTCCAGTTCCAGAAAGACATGCTCGATATATTCCAGGGAATACACCGCATTGGGCAGGGCCGGGTTCAGTTTTTTGGAGATGTGGTATACACGAAAATCTTTAATAATCAAAGGGACCTCTCCTCTTTTATTATGATGCAATCAATTTTACCAATCCCATGGAAATGTCCGGGACATAGGTCACCAAGGCCAGGGCGATCATGGAGACGGCCAGATAGGGTATCAGGGAGCGTATGGTATCTCCCAGCTTGGCCTGGGCCAGATCGTTGCCGGTGAAGAGACACAGCCCAAAGGGGGGCGTGACCATACCAATGGCCAGATTGCAGACTACGATGCAGCCAAAGTGGGTCAGATTCACTCCGTAGCTGGCTGCGATGGGGGCCAGCAGGGGGGTCATGATAATGATGCTGGAGGAGTTCTCCATAAACATGCCGATGATCAGCAGCAGGATGTTGACCAGCAGCAGGAAGATGTACTTGTTGGGGGCGATGGCGGTGAAGGCATGGGCCAGCATCTGGGGAACATGCTGCTTGGACAGAATGACACCGAATACCGCGGCGATGGAGATGATGAGCAGAATTGCGGCGGAAGCGATGCCTGACTCAAGGAACACCCCGGCCAGCTCCTTCCAGCTCATCTCCTTATAGATGAACATACTCACCAGCACACTGTAGAAGACGGCGATGACGGCCGCTTCGGTAGCGGTAAAGGTGCCGCTGTAGATGCCGCCCAGAATGATCACTGGAGTGAGCAGGGCCAGAAGGGCGTCCTTAAAGGCACACCACTTCTCCTGGCCGGAGTATTTCCGGTCACCGCCGTAGCCCCTTTTGTGGCTGATGACCACAGCCACGACGATGAGGACCAGGGCGAAGAGGAAGCCGGGGACCACGCCGGCCAGAAAACCGTCGCTGATGGAGACGCCCGAGCCGGCCATGAAGCAATAGAGGACCATGGGCACGCTGGGCGGGATCATGACCCCCAGGCAGGAGGCAATGGAGATGGTGGCGGCGGAGAAATCACGGGGATAACCCTTCTCCAGCATACCGGGGATCAGAATGGCGCCCACGGCGGCGCAGCAGGCGATGGCCGAGCCGGAAATGGCGCCGAAAAACAGGGAGACCAGCACCGCCACAATGGCCAGGCCGCCCTGAAATCTGCCCACCAGGGTGGAGCAGAACTTCACCAGCCGGCGGGAGATGCCGCCCTTGGCCATGATATTGCCGGCCAGGATAAAGAAGGGCAGGGCCAGGTAGGGGAAGGAGTTGACGCCGGCAAACATTTTTTGGGTGATCCAGATCATGGACATGGAGGGATCGGTGAGGATGGCCAGTACGCAGGACAGACCCAGGGAGAACACGATGGGCACTCCGATGGCAAAGCAGATCAAAAGGATGATATACGTCATGCGGCAGGACCTCCCTTCATCCGTTCCAGAATGTTGGCAATGATATTGAGAAACATCATCCCCATGCCGATGGGCATGCACAGGTAAAACCAGAACATCTTAATGGATTTCATGCTGGAGGCAGAGCTGTTGAATCCCAAGGGAAGATACTGGGAACAGCTGTAGAGGGCCACCACAAGAAAGACGATGGACAGGACGTCCACAAAATAGAGAAAGTACCGGGACACCTTCTGGGGGAGGAGCTCGTAGAGAATGTCGATCTTGATGAGGGAGCCCCGGCGGCAGGCCACAGCGGCGCCCAGGAAGCAGAGCCAGATCATGCTGTAGCGGGCCATTTCCTCCAGCCAGGCAACGGAGATGTGGCACTTTCTGGTGACTACCTGTGCCAGCACCACAAAGGAGAGGATAACCAATACTACAACCACCAGCCACTCCAGCAGTTTGTTGAGTTTATCTACGATTTTAATATAGGCTTTCATGTTTTCTTCCTTCCAAAGTCAGTACCAAGCCCGGTTTATGAGGATGCGCCGCCGCTGAGTCAATGCGGCGGCGCATTGGGGGGGTACAATCGGGATCGTATCGGAATGGGTGAAAAAGGTTAGGACTGGAGCGCCTTAATGGCGTCCAGAGCGCCGTCGAACTGGACGTTCAGCTCATCATGCAGAGGCTTGATGGCCTCCTCAAAGGCGGCCCGATCCACTTCGTTGATCTCCACACCGGCGGCGCGGATGGTTTCCAAGCCCTTATCGGTGTATTCGGCGCACACATTGGGAGAGTTGGCCTCGGTAGCGTCTACCGCGGCGAGGAGGGCCTGCTGCTGAGACTCGCTCATCTTGCTCCAGGCGGACTCGCTGATGGCCAGCAGCACGGGGGCATAGAGGTGGTCGGTCATGGAGAGATACTTCTGGACTTCATGGAAGCCGTTGGAGCAGATGGCGTTGACGGGGTTCTCCTGACCCTGAATGGTGCCGGTCTGGAGGGCGCTGAACACCTCGGTGACCGCCATGGTGACGGGGGTGGCTCCCAGGGTCTCCCAGGCTTTGATCTGAATGTCGCTCTGCATGACACGGAGGATGATGCCCTTCAGATCTTCCGGGGTTTTGATGGGGCGGACGTTGTTGGTGGTCTCCCGATAGCCGAAATCCAGCACGCCCAGGGCCCGGATGCCGACGGAGCTCAGATCGGCCCGGATCTCATCGCCGATGTCGCTGTCCCAGACCTTGTTCAGGTGCACAAAGCCGTTGATGAGGTAAGGGATCTCAAACATGCCGCACTTGGGGGAGGTGGCGGACAGGGGGGAGAAGGAGACGATCATGGCGTCGATGGTGCCGGCCTGAAGGCCCTCGATATACTCAGTCTCACCGCCCAGGACGCCGCCGAACTGGATGTCCAGGGTGATGGAGTCGGTCTGCTTGTTCAGCTCCTCCTGGAGGAAGGCCAGGTCCTTGTAGTAGACGGAATCTTCGCTCATGGTGATGGCGCAGGTCAGGGTGATGGGGGTCTCCTCCGTCTGAGCGGAACCGGGAGCGGCGCTCTGCTGGGCGGAACTGTCGCCACAGGCGACCAAGCCAGCCATCAGGCAGGTGGCCAGCGCAAGGGACGTGAGAGCTTTTAATGTTCTTTTCATGTTACCTCAGACTCCTTTTTCATCTTTATTTTGTGTAGTACATGGGAATCAAAATTGCAGTCTGTACAATGCCTTGCCTATGCTGCAATTTTAGTATATAATTAATTTCAGCATAACGCAAAGACAAGTGTTCTAAACACAGCATTAGGTTTTCCTTATAGTGGAGGTATCGCAATGACCTTTCGACAGTTAGAATATTTAGACGCGTTGGCCCAGTGCGGCAGTATTACAAAGGCGGCAGAACGGCTTTTTGTCTCTCAATCTGCCCTGAGCCAACAGATTATTTCCATTGAAAAGGAGCATCAGATCCAGATATTGGACCGGACGCAGAAGCCCTTCACATTTACAGAGACAGGGAAAACATTTTTGAAAGCGGCCCAGGAGATCCTGGAGATAAAGCGGAAGTTGGAAGAGGATCTTCATCTGCGTTGGAACAACAGCCTTTATATCAAAACGGTGCCCTTTTACGGCATGAAGCTGGTGCCTATGCTGCTTTCCAAGTTTCATTACGAAAGACCGGAAATACATGTTTCACTGGAAAGTGATTGGGCACCCACACTGTTTCAATCCATGCCCCGGGACTCTGTAGACTTTTTCTTCCATGCCTTTGATATGGAGCCCTTTGAACCCCTTGTTCCAGAGATGGATGGGTGGCAGCACGAAGTGCTGTTTGAGGAGGAAATTTTGGTGGCGGCATCATCGTCTCACCCGCTTGTCAAGCGTCTTCCCAAGATCCTTGATGCCTCAGGGCGGGCCACCATCGCACTGTCAGACCTGGAAAATATGATGTTCATGCTTCCCTCCACCAGCCCGCGGCTGAGGGATATTGCCTGCCGATATTTGGGCTCCGCAGCCTCCCAGCGGCTGCACATTGTGGAGAAGGGCTTTGACGATATGATCGCACAGCTCCAGTACAGTGATTACTTTGCCTTTCTTCCCGATACGGCCGTTCATTTTTGCAGCGCGGCGGTAGGGGTACAGTTTTTCCGAATCAGAGAATTTCAGATCCGCCGGCCGGTAGTGGCCTCTTTTCGGAGTGAGGCAAAGCTGAGTGATCCCGCACGGCAGTTTTTTAATATCGCGAAAAAGAATTTGGCGGATCTTTGATGTAAAAGCGGGAAAGAAACAATAGCTTCGACGGCTGGTGCAGCAATGCGCGTGGACGATGCAGAAGCGAGTTTCGCGGACGTTTCCGCAAGCCACTGGGCGTACAGCTACATTTAATGGATGAGGAGTCCGTTCCAGCAGGTAACGGAGGCGCTTGCGTCCGCCTGCGGCCGCGAAGGGTGGACGCTGTGTATGAAATAAACGGCCAGAGCGCGAAAGGCAGACGGAAAGTTGTAGGCGCTCAATAACCATCCAGTAAAAAAGATGCCCGAGGGTCTCGTGTTAACAGAGATCCTCGGGTGAAAATTTTTTGTAGGAAGGGGGGGAGGACTGATCGTCTCTCTTCCTTTCCGTCGACGCTGTTTCTGCTCGCCCCCGCGTGGGGGGCGACTTTTCCCCAGCAGCTGGGAGATCACCGTGGTGCTGATTTCTACTCACGCCCCCGCATGGGGGGCGACACTCTATTGCTGATATTAAAACTGATATTATGAAAATTTCTACTCACGCCCCCGCGTGGGGGCGACGTGCCCGTATCGCACGTGGCCCGTTACCATTGCCATTTCTACTTGCGCCCCCGCGTGGGGGGCGACCTACCCATTTCCCCAATTTGGGCATTGCGCTGCCAATTTCTACTCACGCCCCCGCGTGGGGGGCGACATCGTCAGCATGGGAGCGCCGTCAGAGGAAAGAATTTCTACTCACGCCCCCGCGTGGGGGGCGACCCGGAGTTCGACTCCATCGTGGTGGAGCTACGGGAATTTCTACTCACGCCCCCGTATGGGGGGCGACACCATTTTGTGATAAAAGGTTGCGTTGGTGTAGGTATTTCTACTCACGCCCCAGAATAGGGGGCGCACACACCGGCGCGGCACGCCGCAGGCAGAAACCGGCGTGTGACAGCCGTGAAAGGGGGATCGGCTCCCAGTCATCCACGGCAGAACCAGTCCTCTCCGTCGGGAAGCGCGTCCCAGACGATCGGGGAGAAGGGATCCGGCTTAAAGCCGATCCGCACGCCGCTGGGCACCTTGTCCAGTTTCACCACGGCATCGTAATCCCGATAGCTGCGGGGATACGCCACCGCGGCCTTTTTTGTGACCTTGACCAAATCAAACAGCTTATGAGCCGGCGCGCAGCCCAGCTTCGCCTGCCGCACTCTCTGCTGGGCGTCGCTGTCCGTGCCAACGTGTTTGAAAATGATCAGCGGAGAAACCACCGCCATCTCGCCCTTGCTGGCAGAGTGGTCATGCTCATACATATTCAAAATAGACTCAAAGAGGACATTCAGGTCTTCTTCATCAAAGCCCGTTTCCTCTGCCAGATTCGCACTGACAAACCCGCGAACCTCATACAGGCCGAAGGGGATGATCTGCTTGCGGCCCATGGTGCGGAGCTTATCTTCCGGCTGGGCTTCCTCCCAAGCCATGTAGTCCTCCACAACAGCGCCATCTTTCACCTTGTCCGCAACTGCCATGCGGGTAATGGAAATATCCAGCGGCAGCACCGGGTCCAGGCTCTTGCCGAAGGTGATCTGTACCGGTCCGCGCACCTGACCGGCATTGGGGCCTGTGGACATGACCGCGCCAAACGCGCGCACATCGTAGAAAAGCTCGCAGGCCTTTTTTCTGCCGGCATAAACAGCCTCCTTGGCTTTCGCGCAGTCCTCCACACCGGCGGCTCGCTTGGCTTCGGCAATGTGGCGGTTGATATTCGTCGCCTGCTGAATGATAATGCCCATTCCGGGCTTGTCCCGGTAGGCCAGCTCTACATAATTGCGGATGCGGCGCTTGGTAGCGCCGTCAGTGATATAGCCCTGCATCGTCTGCGGGTCAATGCGGGGCGTATTTCCCATATCCGGATCGCCGTTCGGGTTGCAGTTGGAACATGCCACATAGTAGATGAATTCATATCGATTCTGAATAGCCATGGTAAAGCCTCCCCCTTATTCTTCGGCTGCCGCTTTTTCACCGGCAGCGGAACGTTCTTTTTTCTCCTGACTGAGTTTTGCTCCCATCTGGTAGTATCCCAGCGCGAAATAGGACTGCTGCTCCAGATTCAGTGTGGCGGGAATGGACGTCCCCAGCGCGACGGATACCTGCCGCAGCTTTTCCTGATATTGATTGGCAAGCCATTTGTTCTCCATTTTTTCCAGATGGTGGTTGGAACGGCTGCTGAGCTGGCCGATGACCAGCGCGGGCATCTGAATGGCGGAGGCATAGTAGCGCTCCACAATGCCGGTATTGACATCAGGCATCGCAGCCTTTTGAATTGCCGCGTAAACGGCCATCAAACCGCCGCAGTGATAGGCGGTGCTGGGAAGGTTGAAATTATATTCTTCCAAAATCGGTACCTCCTGATGATTCATTCGATTTTTTCGCAGAAGCCAGACCTTGAGCCATTGGCAGGCCAGACTGTTGGGCAGAGGACTTTGCGCACTTTGTCTGTCACTGTCGTCACTGCTCAGCAGTTCTGAGCGGATATAGGCCAGCGCCTTTGCCGCGACGGCGTCCGGCAGAGTTCCGTTGGAAAGAACGGCCTGAATCACCGCCGGGGTCAATCCGGCCAGCTCCTTGGACAGTCTGTCCAGCGGGCGGGTGTCGCCCTTCTGGAATTTCAGCAGGCGCAGCAGGCGCGCGGTCTGCTTCACCGGTTTGATGTTCCCTGTGCCGGATTGATTGGTCAATGCCAGATCGTCATACCATTGACGCAGATTCTGACGCAGGCCAGCATAGCTGCCCCGCTCAAATCTGCGGATCATAACGCGGCTGTTTACGCCGGAAAGAAGCAAGATGTAATAGGACGTGCCGTCCAGATCCGGAGCCGCCTGACCGGAATAGACGCTTTCAGGGACCTGGTCTGCCATGTTCCGCTTAGCGGCCGGATTGACGGGAACCGTTTCCGGCGCCTGCTCTGACCTGTCAAAGCCAAAGTCAAGGGTACAGAACGGGTCCTCCTCCTGGGCGATCTCCCGGTCGAACCAGTGCACAAACTTCATGCCCGCAAGGATCGGCGCATCCTTCAGCAGATCGTCCAGCGCCGACTTCACCACGCCGAACGCCTCCTCGGAAACGGGCGCGTTGACTGCTTGTTTCTGATTGTGGGAGCAAAATGCCGACTTATCAAAGCAGATCAGAGCATCTCCTTTGGGGTGCCCTCCCACGGCGTGCAGGCCTTGAATGGAGGTGGTCGTCATCATGGGAGCCGTGGGCTCGCCGGTGATCAGGCACAACTCTGTCGGAGAAGCATCCCCCTTGGCAAACCGCTTTCGGTACTCCCGCCACCAACGGCGGATATTTTCAGACTCCACCATGGAGTTTCCGTTGACTCGAAATGAGACCCTGTCACCCGGCTTTATCTTCATGTGATCCAACTTTGCCCGGATGGCCTCCGCAATTTCGGGGGTTTCCAACGCGCGGACGCAGGTCTTCAGCAGCGGCTCCTCCTCCGACGCGTCGCGGAGCGTTTCCAGAAAGAAAGCGCTCTTGGCGGCGGGCTTAGCTCCGTCCGCCGGTGCGTCAGGAATCACAATGGACCGTTTTTCCACCAGAACGTTGCATTTGTCCCTGCCCTGCGCGAGACTTCCCATGTCCGGGCAGGGCAGCTGCTCATCATCGCCCAGATAGATGCTGACACGGTCGTTGTCCTCTGAAAGGGAGATATATGCCTTGACGGTTTTCTCAATGAAACCGGGGGGCAGCGTCAACTGTCGGCGGAGCCCATAATCATACAGCGCCTTCAGCATGGATTGCCCCTCCTTTCAAAACCTCCGGGCTCTCATAAGGCGGAACGGAAATGACGCCGTTTTCCATCACCGCATGGAACAGAGACATCTGAATTTTTGTTTTTTTGGTGACCCCCACATCTTCCGGGGTAAACAGATCATAGACCATCAGTCCGGCGTCCAGAGATTCCTGAATGGGAGGCCGAGTGCCGTCACTCTCATCAAAGTAGCAGGTAAACTCCCGCAAGCCCAAGGACGGCTGAAAATAGCATTTTCCGCCGCGAATACGCCGCAGGGCCTGTTCGTACAGCTGCGTTTCACGCCCCACAAAGGCCGGGCGCGGTATGATCGACGCGGCGATGCGATAGCGCACGTTCTGGAGGGCGGTCGTCTGCCGCTGGGTCCGTTCCTCCTCTGCGGAGACCGGCGTTGAACTGACGGTGCATTTGATCTCATTGCGCTTGAAGCTGATATAGCGAATCGGCTCCAGCACCTCGATGCGATCGATCCTCCACAGGAATTCTTTCGGTTTCATGTAGATCGCGGAAAGGATCCCTCTGGCAGCCGACGGGGGAGGGAAGGGGTAAGTTAACCGTTCCACCTTCGCCTGCGGCATGGTGAAGCAGGCAAAGTCTCCCCAAACCTCGATAACAACTTCCTTCAAATAGAATTCACCTCCGTGATTTGCGCGCCCAGTCCCGTTTTCCAGGCAGGGCGGACAAATCATACTCTATATATTTCTACTCATCAACTATTTAGCTGTCATATATAGCATAAAACAATGCACAAGAAAGTCAATGAAAAACATCCTCTTTTATGTACATAAATCACAATAGCACGCTATGTGTCCGATAAAAAGGACACATAGCGTGCTATGACGTAAACATTTCAGAATATTGACTCAAAGCTTTCTTCCTGCGGCAGATGTAAGCCAAGCTCGTCGGAATACAAATCGGTATACTGCGGGCAAAGCAGAAAGACACCGCTGCCCGCGGTCTGTGTTTTCCCGTGACCGGCAAAGGGGATCTCCTCCGCGTAAATCTTCAAATTCTTAGCAAAGCAGGTCACTGTAATGGGCGCGGCTTCCTTTAATAACGCATGGGTAACGCCCTCATCCCGCATCCGCTTGGCAATGCTTGCATAAGACACATCGGCGCCGCTGTAAGGGACGATCGCTTGAGCACCGGCGTTGTCGATCAGCTTGTATTCTGCGGCGGTTTGCGCAAAGGAGCGGCTGTCAATGGCAGCCCGCAGTTTCTGTTTGTCTTTTTTGCCGTGAAACAGCCGCCGGTAGTATTCTCGGATATTCTCCGGGTCATGAATGGAAAACGGCGGTTCCATCTCCTGCACCGTGACGGCGGCATTGCTGTACCATTGATCCGGATAGGGCATCCGCGGGTCAGCCGGGCAGAAAACCGTCACGCGTCCCATCGCCCCGCCGTTTCGGTTGCACCGTCCGGCAGCCTGAATGATGGCGTCCAGCGGAGCCAAGGCCCGGTACATCGTCCGGAAATCCAGGTCCACACCCGCCTCGATGCATTGGGTCGCCACCACTCGGCATGGAAGATTGTTTTTCAGCCGCTCCCGGATGCGCTTGATCTGTTTGCTCCGATGAGCGGGGCACAGATCTGTGGTAAGGTAAAAGACGGTATCCTTGGGGCAGAGCTCAGAAAGCCTGCCGACGATCTGCCGCGCATGGCGGCGCAGATTGACAATGGCGCAGACGCTGTCCTGTCCGGACATCTCTTCCGCAATGGTTTCCAGCGGTGTGTCCTCTCCAAACCGCCACTCCACCTTCACCCGCTGCAGGGCGCGGAACATCTCCCCAGACTCCGGCAGAATTTCTCTCGGCTTCCAGGTCAGGTTTTTTCGCGCGGAGAAATCCGGCTGCGTTGCCGTAGAAAATACCATTGTCGTGTGGTATCGGCTACACAATTCATTTACCGCCCGCAGTGTAACCGAGGTCAAATCGGCAGGCAGGCTCTGCGCTTCATCAAACAGCACGACGCTGTTTGCGATGTTGTGGAGCTTGCGGCAAGCGGCGGGCTGGTCTGAAAACAGCGATTCAAAAAAGCGGACGGACGTTGTGATGATGACCGGCGCGCTCCATCTGGCAGCCAGCTCCCATGCGTCCTCCGGCAGATCGCTCTGGCTGTGATCGATCAGAACATCGGGGATGATTTTTGAATAGACCTCCGCGCTTTGCTCCGCCAAGGTCAAAAAGGGAAGGACCATGATGATGCGCTGTTTTCCGTGTTTCAGACAGTGCCGCAGGGCAAAATGCAGAAGAGCAAGCGTTTTTCCGGTTCCGGTAGGCGCCGTCAATGTGTAAAGCCCTTCCGGCTCATTGCCCATTTTCCCGCACTGCTCAAATACCCGGTCCCGATATGTATTCAGGCTCCTGTCCGCCGTGGATGATTGCCGGATGCCGTCCCGGTATTCAGTCAGCTTTTTCAAAAGCGCCTGCGGATCAAAGCTGTTGTTTTCCGCACGATCCAAATAGGTACGTCATCATTCAAGGCAGAGGCCGTATAGTCCGCGTCCACCAGACAGGAAAACAGCATCCGGGTATACAGCATGGACTCCAATTCAGCAATGGGCGGAGCGGAAAGCATCGGTGGTTTGAAGGAAGGAAAGTCTTTCCTGAATGCGGCGTTTGCCGCTTGCAGCTGCTCTTTATCTTCGATGGCAGGCGTCTTTCCACCATTCCCGCAGGGCCTTTTACGCGGATCGGCAACGGCGTGCAGTTCGCTTCGGATTTCGTCGTAAGCCACAAGACCGTTATGATGACCGTTGACTGCCTCGATGACCGGGCGGGCACCAACGCTGCCCCTGTAAACGGCCTCCAAATAACACGCGCCGCCCATGGCGTGGTCGACCCCTGACCGGGTGCCGCTAAGTATCTCCTGAAACGCCTGAGAGTACTTTCCGAAATCATGCGTCTGTCCCGCCAGCTCCGCGGCCGTAGCCAGACCCATGGGCGTCCCAAACTTCTGGGCAAGCTCCGCAACTGCCAGTAAGTGCTCTTTTACCGTCTGCTGATACCCCTGCGGATTTGGAGATTTCGCGTAATAGATCATGTCATCATCCATGATAGCTCCTGTTCCATTCGGCCGGCTTACTCATGACTGAAGACACGAGAATGCGCCGACCGATATTCAAAAATCCTCTGAAAGGCCTTGGAGTACTTCCGATGCTTCGGCAATCTCCGGGTCTATTTCAATCTCGACCCGCACGGAATTGTTTTTTTGCGGGACTTTGTCCGGCTGCATGGCCATGAGCTGCAAAGCGGCTTTCTGGCTGGCGTTGAAGCCAAGCGCGTCCCCGACTGCGGCGCCAAAAGACATAGCGTTCCAAAAGTCCATAATACCTCTCCTTTTTTACAGTATAGCGATTAAAAGGCGGGAAAACAAGGCTGTTCCAATTGAAATGACTGCGTGGAGGCTATTCAGCTCCGGCTTGACGGGTATGGTCTGGTGATGGTTCTCAGCGTATGACCTTCCGCGACAGCAGTACCAAGAAGTAACTTGTGGAAGTGACGCCAAGGAAAGTCTCTGCCAGAGACACCATTTTTGTAATGGTATTCAGCGGAAATAAATCGCCGTAGCCAACAGCGAAAAAGGTTATCCCGCTCGCGTAAATATGCTCAAGCCACGTGCTTGCGCCATGGAAGGACAGAAAGGGCGCGCAATAATATAGCGTACCAAACAGCACGATCACCGCAAGGATCACCAACAGCATTCTGAATGGTTTGGTCCCATAGCCGCTTATGCCATCGAGCATATATCGCCCTGCCTTTTTCAGACGATTCCGCTCACATTTCGTTTTAGATCTCTGAAAATAGAGATGGCAGATGTCCTCATTCTCATACTCGCCGGTTTGCCTGAAATTCTCTTTTAACATGAGCAGCTGCGCGGGATCGCCGGAGGATGCGGCGGTAAGCGGTGGAATTGCGGATACAAAATCCGTGAAGCAGATCCTTCCCGTATTGATCGTCCCGGAAAGGGTGAGGATTTGGGCTTGCGGCACAGAGAGCTTCCATACAGCCGCGTTTATGCAGTCATCTATATGGAGCTCCTGTATATGGCCGCCGATCTCAGCATACTCGAGAAATTTACACCGCTGAAACGTTAAGGAATCAATATGTGCCTCTCTGATATCCACGGTGTCGATTTCCGCATTTGTTATCGTGACGGTATTTGCTGCGGCTTTCACAAAACAGATCTCTTTAAATGTAGTGGGAAGAGGATCTAATGAAATAGTCGTGTTGCTGGTTTTGGCGCATAAGAAATCCAGGAAAAGGCTTTGCGACATCAGCATCGTATCTATTTTTACGGTATCCGCTTTTATATAGCGAAAAGAAATTTCCGGAGAAAAGTACGGATTTCCTCCGCACGCGATCATTCCAACAGAAATATTGGAATGATCAAAGCGTGCAAAATCGAATACAAGATTTCCCTGTTCAACGCTTAAATTGCAAAGATCCAGATTGAGGTTGAAAAAGCCCGAATAGGAAAAATCCATATCACCCTTTTTCAGCTTTGACTGCATGATGTGGAAGTAAGCCGGTTCCCCATGGTTATTCAGCAGGGCGCACCGCGCGGAAAAGCCTTCACGTTCCGTATAAGGAAGTGATTCCACCTCATAAGGCAGTTCATCCCCAAGCCATGCGAAGTCATCGATATATGTATAATTTAAATTGATCTCTTTTCCGGTAGAATAGTACTCGACCAGCTTTTCGTAATCAGGGAGCTGTAGCTGCGCGATTTGAGTAACATGACCAGCCTCATCCTTTTGGTAAATCGCTGACGGATAGATGCCTTCCGTCTGTCTGTTTGTGATTTCCTTCTTCCAGATCCAAAACTCCTGGTTTGGGTTTTCAATTTTTTCAACAAAAATTTGCCGAATGGAACATACCATTCCTGCCGGTGAATCTCTCGACGTTAAAATTGAGTTCCAGGTCCCTTGTCACTGGGAATCACTTGAGCTTTGCTTTACCTCTTCTTCCTGGGAACGGGAGGCGCTCACATTCTCTGCCGTCCATTGACAGCAACTGTAAAAAGCCTCCCCTCAGCTTTTTTAAGCTGAGGGGGGGCTTTTTTGCAAAATCTTACCAAATTGCTAGACTATCCCAATTGGGATGACCTAATCATTTTTTAACAATAAACCGCTCTACGTCAGTAGCAGGCCATGAATACACAATGGTAAACGGCTCTTCACTATCATTCCGAATGCAGTGGGGAATATTTGCGGGCGCAATCAGTCCCATTCCTTTGCTTACAGGGAATTCTTCTTCCCCCAATACCAATACGCCATTTCCTTCCAAAACGATCATCGTATCTTCTACCAGATGAGTATGCAGAGGCAAACCGCTGTGGGGTTCAAGCGTCAAAATTCCCATTGACAGGCCTCCCGCGCCAGTCTTTCGATCAATATAGTGCAGTCGGGATGCACCAGGGAACATTTGCTCCCGAACAACTTCTTCAGGGCGAATTAACATAATACATTACCTCCAAATTTTCATTTATGCTGCCTCTTGGACAACTTTATTTCTTTTCCTTCGTTTCATAATAACGGGAACTGCAAGTGTGGCAACAATAATGCAGTCCAAAACGATACAGGCCGGCCTGGTAAAGAAAGGAATGACACTGCCATTACTGATGGTCAGAGCTGTTCGCAGGTAGGTTTCAAAATTAGTACCCAGAATCATCGCAATCACCATGGGACTCTTGGGAACCTTTGCCTTATCCATTAAATATCCTACTGCTCCAAAAATTACGGCAAACCAAACATCGTTTACAGAGAAATTCATATTATAGGTTCCTACCAACGCCATTATCAGAACAACAGGAAGCAATACATATTTAGGGATACGCAATGCCTTCGGAAACAGACGAATTCCTATTAGCTGCATAAAAACAAAGCAGAGTACTGCAGACAGCAAAACCGCATTGTATATGACATATACAACATCCGGATGCTCCTGTGCAAAAAGCGGACCCGGATTAATTCCCTGGATCATTAGTCCACCCAGCAACGCAGCTGTTACAACATCGCCTGGAATTCCCAGGGAGATAAACGGAATTAATGCTCCTCCAATGACCGCGTTATTGCCTGTTTCCGATGCTACAATCCCCTGAATGTTCCCCTTACCAAAGCTGTCCGGATCTTTCGACGCCTTTTTCGCCTGATCATAAGTGACAAAGTTGGCAAAGGCTCCTCCAATTCCTGGAAGAATTCCAATAAAAGTCCCGATCAAACCTGACCGAATAAAATTCGGAATAGATTCCTTGAATTCCTGCAGCGTCATATGTATGTGGTGAATCTCCTGCTTCGGCACAATAAAGGTTTTGACAATCTCCTCTACCTGTGTAAATACCTCAGCAATTACATAAACCCCGATCATGACCGCCATATAGGAAATGCCGCCGCGCAGCATCCCAATACCAAATGTAGCACGCGGCATACCTGTCAACGTATCATAGCCTACTAACGTCAACGTCAGGCCCAACAGTGCCGCAATGAGGCCTTTCATCGGGGATTCTCCAGACAAAGCAATCACCGCAGTAAAGCCAAAAATTAAGGCCACGGTATACTCAAAAGCGCTAAAACTCAACGCAACTTTTGAAAGCAGCGGTGCAAGGCAAAGCAAAAATACCCAGCCAATAAAGCTGCCCACTAAGTTAGAGGTATTCCCCACTCCAAGCGCTTTTCCCGCTTTTCCTTGCTGGGCAAGAGGGAATCCGTCAAATGTCGTGGTAATGGAAGACGGGGTCCCCGGCATATTCAGCATAATTGCAGCCACAAACCCGCCAGATATACCTCCCATATAAGCACCTATCAGCATCGCCACACCGGAAACGGTGTCCAAACTATAGGTAAGTGGAATCAAAATGACAACCGCCAACGTCGCAGTCAATCCTGGAATAGCGCCAAAAATCAAGCCAAGTAGCGTTCCTGCCATCATATACAGCAGTGCACTGCTTGTAATCAATCCTCCAAGTGATTCCAGCATATAGCATTCCTCCTTCCTAAAACTCAAATTAAGGGTGTGGAAGGCATGAACACCTTCATTACCTGGAAAAGATAGAACAACAAAATATTGAACAAAATACTGCAGACTGCAAACAATGTGATTGCTTTTGGATTTCGCTTACCGGAAAGTGTAATTAACATCAAAATACAAAACAATGTTGTGCAGGTAAAATATCCAATATTGCTGATACCGTAGCAATACACCACCATCGCTACAGCGCAGATCACCATGCGGGGGACTTCTGCAAAGGAAATCATCTCTTGCTTCTCTTTTTTGACCGCACCCGCTAGATTAAGTAAAAGTTTCGCTCCGCTGGCTACCGTTAAACAACCGCTGACAATCATTCCATAAGTCTTAGCTGTCAGTGTTGTAGATGATAAGAAATCGCTCACCGTGGACGATCCATAAAAAATGGCAACTCCAGATAAAAACACTAGCAGAAAGAACACATTTTCAAGTTTGTGCAAAGAAACCTTTTTCTGCATGAAACGAAAGCCTTCCTTTCTCGCAGCTACTCAGAGCCGCATTAACTGCTTGCACAATGCGCTTAGCCCATGGCCCCACTATCAAAGATTTCTTTGATCATTTCATAATCCGCATCCCAGGCGCTCTGCAATTCATCCCCATACAGTCCGCTGGGTTCCATGCCGTTAGAGGCACAGAATTCTGCATATTCATCTGTGGAAATTGCCTGGGAAATTGCCTGGATCAAAATGTCACAAACTTCCTGAGGAACTTCTTTTCTAACATAGTATCCCTGGCGGCAAGCATAGCTGATATCACTTCCCAAATCCGCAAAGGTAGGTACTCCCGCCCATACGTCAATATCAGTTTCGTTACTCACTGCCACTGCAACCAGCTCCCCAGAAGTTACATACCGTGCGGAGTCTGCAGCAGGGCCTACACGGACAACCAGTTCCCCACCCAATTGCGCAGTCAGTGCATCGGTGGAAGAAGAATACGTAATCATTTTTACATTGTCATAGATTCCGGAAGCCTGCAGGAAAATCGTAGCAGCCAAATGAGAAGTGGATCCTGTTCCCACATAACCAACCGTCAATTCACCGGGATTTTCCTTAGCATACTGAATAATGTCGTCCGCTGTTGCAAAGCCACTACTGGCAGCCACACTGAGAACAAATGGCTGAATAGACGCTTCAATCAACGGCTTAAAATTACTATATTGAATCTCAACCGTACCTGCAGCACTGGAAGCAATAAATGCCGTATGGTGCATCAGCAAAGTATGTCCATCCGGCTCAGCGTCCAGCAAGCTTTGCGCCGCATTCATCGTATTGGCTCCAGTAATATTTGTCACAACCATTGTTTTGCTAAGTAGCGAGTTTTGATCAATGATATTTGCAATTGCTCTGCCATCTAAATCGGTGTTGCCGCCCGCTGCATAAGGAACGATAACCCGGATATCTTGGGTGGGAAACTCCACCACGTCAGAATTTTCCTCTGAAGAGGTATCTCCTGACGTATCAGAAGGTTCTTCTGTGGTAGTTGTCCCTCCGCATGCCGTCAAACACAGCAAAACAACCAAGAGCAAGGACATCATTTTTAACTTTTTCATACTTCCAAGTCCTTTCGTTATTTTTTGCAAAGCATTCTCGCCTAGCTATCTAATAATATATTGTTGGTTTCAGCATGTGTCAATATATTTTGTGTATTTTGATATATATTTGTTTACTATTACAAAAAATTTACATTTTTTTATATAAAACCGCATTTGACAGAACCACCTTCTATTTTTATAATATATTTTGTGGCTATGCTTTATCCTTTTTTGACGAATAAGCATGCCGCTGCCGGAAAGCCCTGCTGCCGGCAGGTCAATCACATATTTAGATCAATATCGTAAGGAGTGTTGTTTTGTGAGAATTGTGTCCATTGATACCATGCAGGTCCCCAGCGGCAATACTGATCCAAGTCGTGGAGGCTGGAATCCTGTAGTCATCCGAATCAATACAGATGAGGGAATCAGCGGTTTTGGTGAGGCTGGCTTGGCTTACGGGAAAGCGTGGCGCGGCGGTTTTGGCCTGATCCAGGATTTCGCGGAACAAATTATCGGCATGGATCCCATGCAACAGGAAAAAATTTGGGAAACCCTGTTTCGGGATACGTTCTGGGGAATGGGAGGAGGCACAGTTGTAAATGCGGCCATTAGCGCCATTGATATTGCAGTGATGGATATCAGAGGCCAGGCCTTGGGTGTACCAATCTACCAATTGCTGGGCGGTAAAACTAATGATCATCTACGGGTCTATGCAAGCCAGCTACAATTCAACTGGGGGGAACACATTACCAACGCACGGCTAATTGCCCCCGAGGAGTATGCTGAAGTTACTTATAAAGCTCTGGCTGATGGATATGATTGCATCAAAGTTGATCCGGTAATCTTTAGTGACAACCCTATTGGCGGCACTCCCTGGAAGTTATCAGGTCCTTTAAGCAACAAGACTTTACGTGCGATTTACAATCGTGTTGCTGCCATGCGGGAAGCCGGCGGAGATGATATGGACATTATTATTGAAATGCACTCCCTCACTGATACTGTTGCCGCCATTCAGGTGGCACAAGCTTTGGAGGATCTCCGTATTTTTTATTATGAGGAGCCGGTACATCCCCTTAACATTGAAAATTATGCAGAAGTGAAAAAGTCCACCCGTATCCCCATCGCCTCCGGCGAGCGCATCTATACACGGCAAGGGTATCGTCCCTTCTTTGAAAGGCGCCTTTTGGATGTCATACAACCAGACCTGTGTCTTTGCGGTGGACTCAGCGAAGCTAAAAAAATCTGTGATATGGCGTGGGTATACGACAGTGCCGTTCAGATCCACGTCTGCGGTAGTCCTATTTCCAAAGCTGCAGCCCTGCAGATTGAAGCAGCTATTCCCAATTTCCTGATCCATGAACACCATCAACGCGCTCTCAACCCAGAAAGCCGGGCCACTTGTGTCTATGACTATCAGCCAGTCGATGGCTACTACTCTGTTCCTGACCTGCCTGGACTTGGACAGGCCCTTACTCCGGAAACAATTCAACGCTGTAAGATCACTACTATCAAAGAAGCCCGCCGCTTCTGGGGGACCCGGTAATTAGCAGAAAATACCTTGTATTTTTCTGTAAAAAATGGTAATATAAGGCGAAGTAAAGCATTTACATTATTAAATACAGAGAAAATGTGCTGACATCGAGGTCACCATGAAGCAAAATAAGTTCAAAACTAAAAGCAGTATGATCTGCGATTCCGTCCGCGCCGATATTATCAATGAGGTCCTATTGCCGGGTACACGCCTCGTGGTTTCTGAAGTTGCCAAACACTACAAAGTTAGTGAAATTCCTGTACGAGAAGCTTTCCAAGTTCTTGTTCAAACAGGTTTTATTACCGCAGAGCCGAACTCCTCCTTCACCGTTAGCTTGCTTTCCAAAAAAGATATCCGCGAAATCTTCGAACTGCGAATAGTATTAGAAACCCTTGGTGTTGAATTGGCCGTGGAAAAAATGGCTCCTGAGGATTTAGTCCTCCTACAGTCCATTTTGGATAACTCCCAACATTTTCTACAAAATGATGATTTTCATGGATACTGGGACTCTAACCGGCAATGGCATCTGGCTCTCTACAAAATAGCGGATAACCAGCGAATGCTAGATATGATCCAAATGTTATACCAGTACTCCGCGCGGTATCCAGCGTACTTTACTGACCATGAACGTCTGATAAAGTCTTTTTCTGAGCATCAAATGATTTTAAATGCCTGTGCAACAAAAAATGTCGAATTGGCAAAAGTATTGATGAAAACCCACACACAGGATTCCTATGCTCATGTTCTAGAACAATTCAACGCAAAAGAAGCAAAAAAGGAGCTTTTAGAGATAAGGTCCAATTCTTGACACTGCCAATTTGCATGATACACTCCTTGCGGCCTTTGTAAAAATGATTTGCCGAATGGGCGGAAAGACGGCCAATATGACGGTAACGGGACGCACACGCGTCCCGTTACCGTTGTTTTCTATGAGGTTTTGCAGAGCGGCGTACGCGTTTTGCACGGCGCGGACGGCGCGGGGCAGGGGAGGAGATCAGCCGTCCAGACCAGCCTTCAGGGCCTCCACCGTTCGCCGCAGTTCCTCCAGATTGGCAAGGCAGGTGTCCAGTTTTTTCCGGGCGGTGGTGCGGTCCACGTCGGCGGAGAGATCCAGCGCCTTCAGCTGAGCGGTGGAACGCCGGACGGCCCGACCAAAGGAATCCACCGTCCGCAGAGGATTGGCGGCCGGGGCGGGCTTGGGCGGAGGCGGGGGCAGCTCGGCGGCTTTCGCCCAGGCGATGGCCCGGTGGACAAGGCCAGGGAAGTCCCCGTTGGCGTTGTTGTGAGCGACGTATTCCTCCACGGCGGCTTGGAGGTGGACGTTCTTCCAGCGGGCCATTTCATAGGTGTCTGTCATGGTCATCTCGCCGCGCTCGGCCCAGCCGGTCATGGTCTCGTCCAGATTCAGAAGATCCAGATGCCGCTCCACCGTGGCCCGGCTCAGATCGCTCTGGGCGGCCATCAGTCCCGCCTGCTCCTTGGTGCCCTCGGGGAGCTGTCCGCTTTCCGAGAGGACTTCCCGCAGCGTTTCCAGCTGGCGGGCCATGTCGAAGGGGGAGAGGCTGCGCCGGTGGACATTGGCGCCCATCAGCGCCCGCAGCTCGGAGAGCTTATCCGGATACCGGCGGACTTTACAGGGGACGGCGGTCTTGCCCAGCTTCCGGGCGGCCATCACCCGGCGGTGTCCGCTGATGATGCGCCATGTGTTCTCGCCGTCGGGCGTGACCACGATGTCCTCCAAAAAGCCGTCCTGCTCCACGGAGCGCATGGTGGAAAGGAACTCATCGTCCTCCGCCATGGAGAAGCGGTTCATGGGGTTATCCACCAGAGACGCCACAGGCAGCTGGCGGGTCAGCTCACCGTTGACGGCGCTGGCGTTTTCCGTTGTCTTTTGCAGGGTGGAGAAGATAGAGGGGCTTTTTTTACCTGCCATGGATCAGCCCTCCATTCTCGCCAGCATTTCGTCGCACAGGGCGGCGTAATCGGCGGTGGCGGTGCAGCGGGGGGAGAAGAAGCACAGGGGCTGGAGGGCCAGCGGGGCCTTCTTCACGTCGATATTCTTGCGGATGTACGTCTGGAAGGCCAGACCCGGCAGCATGGCGGGGAAGTTGGCGATCATTTCCCGGTCAAGGCTGGAGCCGGTCTCCACGGCGGTCATGAAGATGCCCAAGGCCCGGATGTCCGGGTTGGCGATCTCGCGGACGGACTGGATGGTCTCCAGCATGACGTCGTAGCCCTCGATGGAGTTTTTATCCACCTTGATGGGGATGAGGACATACTGAACGGCTACCAGCACGTTGATATTGAACAGGCTCTCCAGAGAGGGGGAGCAGTCGAAAAACACGAAATCGTAAGTATCGGGGATCTGGGACAGGAGGCGGCGCAGGGTGGTATCCCGGCCAAAGGGCATCTCCTGCATGGTGGCCAGCGCCGGAGCCAGCAGGCTGCCGCCCCGGATCAGATCGAGGTTTTCGGTAGTGGTGTGGCAGACGGTGTCCGCCAGCGTGGCGGTCTTGGACACGATGACGTCCGTCAGCGTGGCGGCGGGAATCTCCGTCAGGGACAGGTTGCTGGTGGCGTTGCCCTGAGTATCCATGTCCACGATCAAAACCTTTTTGCGCTTGAATGTAAAAGTGAAGTTAATATACTCTGGAAAGAGAACTGCCGTAGATACCCCTCAAAATGCGTTTTAGAGGCATATAACAGGTAAGAGACAGGGAATTGCAGTATTTTTATGAGGTAAGCGCCAATTTTAGGCATAGCAAAGCAGAATCAAATTGACAAAGAGAAGTTCACCCCTAAGCCGTAAAAAATGGCCTAAAAGGGGAAGCTCACTTTGTCAAAATAACTGGCAGGTCGTCGGGTGGACGGAAATCTGATTGAACAAAATGATATTTTTGTTCAATCGTACTATTATCACCTTATAGGAGGTGTTTTTTTTATGTGTCCTCGTTTGGTTCGCTACTATGGCCCAGATTACGATAATCTAAAACATGGTCGTTGTTACAAGGTTCATTGTCTTTACTCCCATGGATTTATGTTAATAGACGATCATGGCGAACAGGCATATGTTTATGCCGGAAATTGTGAGGTGCTATGAGTGCCTTGTTATCATCCCATTTATGCCGTTCGGATTGGTACTAAGGAAAACGGAAAAGCCGATTTGAAGATGCTCGGTTATACTCCGGATGACCGTGAAACTTATGTCGAATGGCATAATCATCGCTATCCTCGCTCTGCTCTCGTTCCACTGCCCTGTGGTCAGTGCATCGGATGCCGCATTGACTATTCAAGGCAATGGGCAAATCGTTGTTTACTCGAACTTAAGTATCATGACTCTGCTTGGTTCTGTACGTTTACTTACGATGATGATCATGTTCCTCGTACTTACTACCCTGACCCTGAAACCGGTGAAGCTATTCCAGCTTTGACCTTACAGAAGCGTGATTTCCAACTTTTGATGAAACGTATTCGGAAGAAATTCGATAATGATAAAATTCGGTTCTTCATGTCCGGCGAGTATGGTTCACAGACGTTTCGACCTCATTATCACGCCATCTTGTTTGGTTTGCATCTTGATGATCTTCATTTCTATAAGACCGTTAAGGAAGGCGGTGAATACTACACTTATTACAACAGTCCCTCGCTTCAAGAGTGCTGGCCTTATGGTTATGTTGTTGTTGGTGAAGTTACTTGGGAATCTTGTGCATATACCGCCCGCTATGTTATGAAAAAGCTGAAAGGAAAGGAAGCTAAATTTTATGGAGACCACAATATTCAGCCTGAGTTTACACTAATGTCCCGAAAGCCTGGAATTGCACGTCAGTATTTCGACGAAAATCCTAATTGTGTTGAAGAACAGTATATCAACGTTTCTACGCCGAAAGGCGGCAAAAAGTTCAGGCCGCCGAGATACTACGATAAACTCTTCGACATCGAATGCCCCGAAAAGTCCGCAAAGTTAAAAGCTCTACGTGCTAAGTTGGCCCAACAGTCCATGGAAGCTAAATTGTCTAATACGTCTCTTTACTCTTACGAGTTGCGAGACGTTGAGGAAGAGAAACAGTCCAACCGTTTAAAATCTTTAAGGAGGAATTTGTTGTGAAAATGCCTAAGCGAAAAGACAAGCGTGTGTTTAACCGAACCGCCGCCAAGTCCAAGAAAATTAACATCGCCCCGAAAATTTTTAGAGGAGGTATCCGTCTGTGATTACTGGTCTTTATGCTATCAAGGATGCAAAGTCTACTTTTATGCTTTGTACCGTGGATGTAAATGACGCTACGGCTATTCGCAATTTTGAGCATGCTGTGCGTCAGCAGGATTCTATTCTTGCTTCTCACCCCAATGATTTCGCCCTTTTCAAAGTTGGCGAATATGATAATGAATCTGGTCATGTTTCTCCCTTGATTCCTTTGTTGCATCTTTGTGATGCCGCTCAGTGTCTTGTAAAGGAGTGATTTGATGCAGTTTAAGACACAGTATGATGCTCGTGATCGTATCTTTTCTGACCCCGGTTCTCCTGAGCATATCACTTATGCCGGTCACTATGATGAAAAAGGCCGTGTTGTCCTTGAGGAATCCGGACGTGAAAATATCTATGACTTCATTCAGTCCCACGCTGAAAGCTGTGATATCCATGTTCTTATGAAACGTTATCAGAACGGTGACGTTGACGCTCTCTCTCAGAAGCAGGGCTTCTATGGTGACTTTCTCGACTTCCCCAAGACCTATGCCGAGGCTCTCAACCACATGAATGAGATGGAACGTCAGTTTATGGCCTTGCCTGTGGAAACTCGTGAGAAGTTTGGTAACAGCTTCACGGAGTTTCTTGCTGCATCTGCTGAGCCTGATTTTCTCTACCGGCTCGGAATTAAGACGGAAAGCGTTACTGAGCCTGTCCCTGCTATTCTTGAGGATGAAATTAAGGAGGTTTCGAAAGAATGAACAGAAATACCGAATCGCATTTTAGTCTTTCGCCGCATGTAGATATCTCCCGTTCTCGCTTTGACCGCTCCGCTTCTCTTAAGACTTCGTTCAATGCCGGAGACGTTGTCCCTTTTTTCCTCGACGAAGTTCTTCCCGGCGATACGTTCTCCGTAGATACATCAAAGGTTGTCCGTATGCAGACGTTGCTTACCCCTATGATGGACAACGTATATCTGGATACCTACTATTTCTTTGTCCCAAATCGCCTTGTTTGGGATCACTGGAAGGAATTTTGTGGTGAAAATACTGAAAGCGCATGGATTCCGCAGACTGAATACACGATGCCTCAAATTACAAGTCCTGATGGTTCAGGATGGGACGTTGGAACTCTTGCTGACTATTTTGGTATCCCAACTGGCGTTGCTGGTCTCTCTGTGTCTGCTCTTCCCTTCCGTGCTTATGCTCTTATTATGAATGAGTGGTTTAGAGATCAGAACCTCCAAGACCCTCTTGTTGTGCCAACGGACGATAGTACCGTGGCCGGTGTGAACTCTGGTACGACTGTGACAGATGTCGCTAAAGGCGGTAAGCCCTTTATTGCTTCTAAGTATCATGATTACTTCACAAGTGCCCTTCCTTCTCCGCAGAAGGGCCCGGATGTAACGATTCCTGTTGCACAGGCTGGTACTTATCCGGTTGTCTCTCTTGATCAATATGTCGATTTTAGTAAGTCTAATGCTTCTGTTGCTTGGCAAAAATTAGATGGATCGGGTTTTTCTTTGCTTGACGGTTTAGGTATTGCTGTTGGTCAAAAACCTCGTAGCGGTGGCTTTGATTCTACGTATTTTTCCGGTTCTATGACTGTTTCGGAAGGTGCTAGTCCAGGTTGGGATATTGCCCCTGCTAACCTTTGGGCTGTTGCCGATGGTAATGCCGCTTCCGCTACTATTAATCAGTTGCGACTTGCTTTCCAGATTCAGAAATTCTATGAACAGCAGGCCCGTGGTGGTTCTCGTTATACTGAGGTTGTACGTTCTTTCTTTGGCGTGACGTCTCCCGATGCTCGCTTACAGCGTCCCGAATATCTTGGCGGTAACCGTGTACCTATCAACGTCAATCAGATTGTTCAGCAGTCAGGTACTGAGTCTTCCGGTACTCCGCAAGGTACTGTTGTTGGTCAGTCTCTCACTACGGATAAACATTCTGACTTCACTAAGTCTTTTACTGAGCACGGCTTCATCATCGGCGTTATGGTTGCCCGGTATGATCATACCTATCAGCAGGGTTTAAACCGCCTTTGGAGCCGTAAGGATAAGTTTGATTACTATTGGCCTATTTTTGCTAACATTGGTGAACAGGCTATCAAGAACAAGGAAATTTTTGCTCAAGGTAATGACAAGGATAATGAAGTTTTTGGCTATCAAGAAGCTTGGGCTGAATATCGCTATAAGCCTAATATGGTTACCGGTGAAATGAGATCTGCGTATGCTCAAAGCCTTGATGTATGGCACTTGGCTGATGATTACAAGCAGTTGCCTACTCTGTCCGACGCATGGATTAAAGAAGACAAATCTAACCTTGATCGTGTTTTGGCTGTGTCAAGTAGTGTATCTAATCAGTTTTTCGCTGATATCTACGTGAAGAACTATTGTACCCGGCCTATGCCTATGTATAGCGTGCCCGGCCTAATTGATCATCACTGATTTATAGAGGGGGCTTTTGCCCCCTCTTGTTTTTTCTGAAAGGAGTTGTTATAATGGCATTTGGTACTTCTACTTCGGCTTATGAAATGGATGGAGTCGGAGTTGCTCCGGCTGTCAATAATGCCGCTGATCAGATTTCAAGTCTGAAAGGTATTGCACAAGCTAATAGTGCTTTTAATGCAGAACAGGCTAAGCTTCAACGAGATTGGACGGAGAGCATGACTGCTAAGCAGATGCAGTTTAACTCTGCTGAGGCCGCTAAAAATCGTTCTTGGCAAGAAATGATGTCTAGCACTGCCCATCAAAGAGAAGTCCGTGACTTGATGGCCGCTGGTTTAAATCCTGTTCTTTCCGCTATGAATGGTAACGGCGCCGCTGTTGGTTCTGGTGCGACCGCTTCATCGTCCCTTGGGAGCGGTTCTAAGGCCGATGCAGATACTTCTACGAGTGGAGCTATAGCTAACCTGCTTGGAAGCATCCTGAGCGCACAGACGGCGTTACAGAGCGCAAATATAAACGCCCGTACACAGGAAGCTGTTGCAGACAAGTACACCGCTATGGAGCATATTGTCGCTCAGATTGCCGCCGCCGCTGGTATCCGGCAAGCTGGCATTCATGCCGGTGCTACTCGTGATGCCGCCGCTATGAGTTCTTCCGCTACTCGGTATGCCGCTGGTCAAGCCGCTTTGGCGTCTATTTTTGGTTCTTCGGTTAATTCTGCCGCTACTCGGTATTCAGCGGATCAACATTTGTCTGGTTCTAAGTATGGAGCAGATAAGTCCTATGATGCTTCCAAGTATTCTACTGATAAAACTTGGGATAAGAATCTTCACTTTGGCAACGGAAGTTTTATGAATCAGCTTGCAGGTAATCTTGGATTGTCTATTGAAGCTCTTTTGAATAAGATTGGAGGTTAAGTATGGAGAGTATTATCATGGTTTGCTGTTTGTCCCTTGTTGCTGCCGCCACTCTGAAAATCATAAAAGAAATTTTTTCTTAAAAAGCGGCGTTAGCCGCCAAAAGAGACCCACGGTCTAAACGCCTGTCTCTTATACACATCTCCGAGCCCACGAGACGGAGCTACATCTCGT
>OWIQ01000359.1_pt1 | contig 26872 bp, 19 predicted proteins | sample 1732701 | NCBI WGS metagenome assembly OWIQ01 (sample SAMN05065744, study PRJEB22554) | human gut metagenome | biome: ENVO:2100002; feature: ENVO:00000062; material: ENVO:00002003 | host: Homo sapiens | place: USA
CACAACCACTTGAAACTCAAAACAAAAGCTCAAATCTGCTATTTTTTGCTTTTTTAGTCATTCTTTTTCAAGAAAATGACCGGCGAGAGTGTCTCGGACTACCGGAAAAGAGTGAAACGGGAAGAATTGCCAACTGTTGCGGAATAATTGCCATTTCGTACGTGGTGGAAAACAAGGAACTTTGCAAAAACAAAAATCAAGTCATATTACTGAAACCATTTAAAAAGTAGAACAAAGATGAAAACGAAATTGCAAAACTTGTTTATGGCTGCGTTGACGCTGGCCGCTTCCACTCAAAAGTTGGGTGTTAATTTGATTCGTGTAGCCATCCTGGTTATTTTCGTATGGATTGGTGGGTTGAAATTCTGGAATTATGAGGCTGAAGGGATTGTCCCTTTTGTGGCGAACAGCCCGTTCATGAGCTTCTTTTATACAAAGAGTGCCCCGGAGTACAAGGAGTATAAGCTGAAAGAGGGCGAGTTCAATGAGGCGAAACATCAGTGGCACGTGGAGAACAATACGTATGGTTTCTCCCACGGTCTGGGCATTCTGATTATGGCCATCGGCATCCTGACATTTCTGGGGATATTCTCTCCGAAAATCGGACTGGCGGGAGCCGCACTTGCCATTGTCATGACGATGGGTACCCTCTCTTTCCTGGTGACAACTCCTGAGGTGTGGGTGCCCGACTTGGGAAGCGGGGAGCACGGCTTTCCGTTGCTGACGGGGGCAGGGCGCTTGGTCATCAAGGATACGGCCATTCTTGCCGGTGCCATTGTCGTACTGTCTGACAGTGCAAAAAGAGTATTGAACCAATTAAGGAAATAGACGTATGAAACCGGAAGCACGCAAGAAGGGATTGAATATAAGAGGCAACAAACTGCCGGTCTTTACACATCCCAGCATGAGTGAAGCACTGAATGACCTGATGGGCTTTTAAAGATTATTTAGGCACAATATCCGTCAATTTGCAGGAAGAGCATTTGCGTATCTCCCCAAAAATGACGAATATTGTGCCCGAATTCTATAAACCCTGATAATCATGACCCGGATATCTGCCATAGGCATTGCACTGCTGTGCGCTTTATGCGTAACCTCTTGCAGTTCAAAATCAAAACAGACTTCTACAGCATCCTCTTCAGAAAAGAGTCATTTGCCAGTTGCGGCAGATACGGCGGCTGCCATTGTCCCGCTTTATGCTAAAGGCTATACGGTGAAGTACTTGCCGGACCATGTCCGCCTAGTGGATATACACGACCCTCAGAAAGAAAATGGCAACACCTTTCATTACGCACTGGTACCGAAAGGCATAAAACCCGCCGGTGTACCAGATGATTATACGGTGATAGAAACGCCGGTGGAGCACGTCATGTGTATGACATCTCTGCAACTTTCCAACTTCATCCGTCTGGATGCCTGCGATTGTGTGGTGGGTATCACCAGTACGCGCCATCTCTTCAACAAGGAGATGAACGACCGTTTGAAGTCCGGCGAGACTGTGAAGATTGGTATCGAAGGGAACTTTGATAATGAAGTGATAATGAGCATGAATCCGGATGTTATCTTTATCTCTCCTTTCAAGCGGGGCGGGTATGATGCCATGCGGGAAATAGGCATCCCACTGGTTCCCCATTTGGGGTACAAGGAGATGACCCCGTTGGGGCAGGCCGAATGGATAAAATTCATCGGCATGTTCATTGGCCGGGAAGTGGAGGCGAATGAAAAGTTTGCTGCGATAGAGAAGCGCTATAACGAATTGAAGGAACTGGCTGCCAATGTGAAGAAGCGTCCGGTGGTATTCAGCGGCGAGATACGGGGGGGCAACTGGTATGCAGTGGGAGGAAAGAGCTTTCTTGCCGAACTGTTCCGTGATGCCGGTGCGGATTATTTCTTGAAAGACGACCCCCGTTCGGGAGGTGTTACGCTGGACTTTGAAACCGTATACAGCCAGGCAGAGAGTGCCGACTACTGGCGCATTGTCAACAGCTACGACGGGACATTCACGTATGATGCCTTGAAGTCCCTCGACCCGCGTTATGCCGACTTCCGTGCGTTCCGTGAGAAGGGAGTGGTATACTGCAACATGCGTGAGAAACCCTTCTACGAAAGTATGCCCATGCAGCCCGAAATTGTATTGGAAGACCTGATACATGCTTTCCATCCCGATTTGTTGCCCGACTATAAACCGACTTACTACGAACTGCTGAAATGATAAAAAGACCCGTACTTCCGTTGATGTTGCTGACACTGGCATCTATCTTTCTTTTTTTCCTGCTGAACCTGCTTTTGGGGTCGGTTCACATTCCTCTGCGCTCCGTGTGGAATATATTGTGGGGAAATACGGATGAATCCGTTATTTGGCAGAATATCATCTGGAAGTCCCGCGTGCCCCAGGCGTTGACGGCATTGGTGGCGGGAGCAGGGCTGTCGGTCAGCGGTCTGCAGATGCAGACGGTGTTCCGCAATCCGCTGGCAGGGCCTTCGGTATTGGGCATCAGTTCAGGTGCCAGCCTGGGTGTGGCTTGTGTGGTGTTGCTGTCCGGGGCGATGGGCGGTGTGGCGTTGAGCCGTTTGGGGTATATGGGCGAGGTTGCCTTGTCGGTTGCCGCCATTATCGGTGCGCTGGCTGTGATGGCACTCATTGTCTACGTCTCCCAGAAGGTGAAGGGTAACGTGACGCTGCTGATAATCGGTGTGATGATAGGCTATGTGGCAAGTGCCGTCATCGGCGTATTGAAATATTTCAGTGTGGAGGAAGATATACGTGCATATGTCATTTGGGGATTGGGTAGCTTTGCCCGTGTCTCGGGCGACCAGATGGTGCTGTTTGTCTGCATCATGGCTGTGCTGCTTCCGTTGTCCTTCCTGCTGATAAAGACGATGAATCTGTTGCTGCTGGGCGATGGCTATGCACGCAATCTGGGACTGAACATCAAGCGGGCACGTCTGCTGGTTATTTCATGCTCCGGTGTGCTGGTGGCGATTGTAACGGCCTATTGCGGTCCGATAATGTTTATCGGATTGGCGGTTCCTCATTTGTGTCGTGCCATCTTCCACTCTTCGGACCATCGGGTGCTGATGCCTGCCACATTGCTGGTAGGCGCTTCCCTGGCATTGGTCTGCAATCTGATAGCCCGTATGCCCGGCTTCGAGGGAGCTTTGCCGGTAAACTCGGTGACGGCACTGGTAGGTGCGCCGGTAGTGGCTTCTGTACTTTTTAGAAAACGGAAAGGAGAATTGAATGAATAAGGAAACCATACATATAGAGAATCTTTCCATCGGTTACCCCGGTAAGGGGGATGTGAAAGTGGTGGCAGACGGCATTTGCGCCGGAATCAACAGTGGTGAGCTGACTTGCTTGTTGGGAGCTAATGGAGTGGGGAAGTCCACGCTGCTCCGTACGTTGTCCGCCTTCCAGTCAAAACTTGGAGGAAACATATTTATTGAAGGAAAAGAGATAGGGGACTATACCGACAAGCAGCTTTCGCGCGTCATCAGTGTGGTGCTGACAGAGAAGTGCGATATACGCAATATGTCCGTCGTAGAACTGATAGGTCTGGGGCGCAGCCCCTACACCGGTTTCTGGGGAACTCTTTCGAAAGAGGACAAGACTGTGGTGGACAAATCCATCGCCCTGGTAGGCATTCCCCATCTGGCACACCGCATGGTGCATACGCTGAGTGACGGTGAACGGCAGAAGGTGATGATAGCCAAGGCGCTCGCCCAGGAAACTCCCGTCATCTATCTGGATGAACCGACAGCTTTCCTCGATTTTCCCAGTAAAGTAGAGATGATGCAACTGCTTCACCAGCTCAGCCGGCAAACGGACAAGACGATTTTCCTTTCTACCCATGACCTGGAACTGGCCCTGCAGATAGCGGACAAAATATGGCTGATGGACAAGGCGAACGGAGTGACCATCGGCACGCCCGAAGACCTATCGCTAAACGGCAGCTTGAGCAATTTCTTTGCCCGTAAGGGTATTGCCTTTGATTTGGAAACGGGACTGTTCAGGGTAGCCAATGAATATACCTCCCAGATACGCTTGGCGGGTCACGGACAGAAGTATGCCATGGTGCGCAAGGCATTCCAGAGAAACGGGATTCTGGCAAACCGGAATGTTGAATCGGAGATCTATATCGAAACCGGAGATTTGAAGGGAGACGGCAGCTTCGTGTTCCATCGGCCGGGTAAGGAGCCGGTAACGGTGTACTCCATTGAGGAATTGCTTCAAATAGTTTTGTCATTCCATTCACTATGATACATCATTCTACAAAAGATAATTATGTCCACTTGACGACGGCTCCGGTCCCCCGGCTGATTACGTCATTGGCTGTGCCAACCATCATCAGCATGCTGGTGACGTCCTTCTACAACATGGCAGATACCTATTTTGTGGGTAAAATAAATACCCAGTCTACGGCTGCCGTAGGTATCGTGTTTTCTGTGATGTCCATTATCCAGGCTGTGGGATTTTTCTTCGGTCATGGTTCGGGGAACTACATCTCCCGTAAGTTAGGGGCGCAGGAAACGGTGGATGCCGAGAAGATGGCATCCACCGGCTTCTTTTTTGCCTTGTTTGTCGGGGCGGTTCTGGCTGTGTTGGGATTGCTGTTCCTTACACCGCTTTCCCTTGCTTTGGGGTCAACGCATACCATTCTTCCGTATACGGAGCGCTATTTGGAAATCATTCTGCTGGGGACTCCTTTTATGACCGCCTCATTGGTGCTGAATAACCAAATACGTTTTCAAGGTAATGCGGCGTATGCCATGGTGGGGATTGTGAGTGGAGCGGTCATTAACGTGGTGCTCGATCCTATCCTGATTTTTGTATGCGATATGGGCATATCCGGTGCCGCACTTGCCACGGTAATCAGCCAGATATGCAGTTTCATCCTTCTTTTATGTATGGGGCGCAGAGGAGGGAATATACGTATACGTTACAGAAACTTTACGCCTACACTGGCTTTCATCAAGGAAATTATCGGGGGTGGAACTCCGTCACTCACCCGCCAGGGACTGGCAAGCGTGGCAACCATTTTGCTGAACGTGGCGGCCGGTGCGTATGGTGACGCAGCTATTGCAGGGATGTCCATTGTGACGCGTATCTCTATGTTCATCAATGCTTTCCTGATTGGTTTCGGACAAGGCTTCCAACCGGTATGCGGATTCAATTATGGTGCCGGGCTGTATGCTAGAGTGCGCCAGGGATTCTGGTTCTGTGTGAAGGTAGGCTTTTTCTTTTTGTTGGTTTGTGCGGTGGCAGGTATGGGATATGCCGAGGAGATTGTCTCTATCTTCCGCAAGGGAGACCCTGCTGTTGTAGCTACCGGTGCGGCAGCATTGCGCTGGCAGTTCATCACTTATCCGTTGGGTGCATGGATTGTGGTCAGCAACATGATGCTGCAGACGATCCGCAAGCCCGTACGCGCTACGATACTTTCCTCTGCCCGTCAAGGGCTGTTCTTCATCCCCCTCATCTTCATTCTTCCTTATTTCTTAGGACTGAAAGGGGTGGAAATGTGCCAGGCGGCGTCGGACATGCTGACCTTCTTCCTCGCCATTCCATTGACCTGCGGGGTGCTGGCGGAGATGAAGAGGAAGGAGGCGGAACAACTGCAACAGCGGTAGTCTTGAGTATCTTATTCAATGCTTACGGGACTATCAGTTGCCGCTTTACTTTATCGAGGGGAGCTGCATGGTATTCGATGCCTACGGATACCAGAACCGGTACCCCAGCGTGAAGAATGCGGCGAAGTTCTTGGGGAAATATCCTCCTTCTTCCGAATAGTCTATCATCTGGTTTATCTGCTCATTGATTTTTACCAGTCCCACCTGCATCTCTGTACCGATGATGAATCTTCTGTATTCAAAAGTAAGTCCCAGGGCAATACCTGCATCGAAACGGTTGTTACCCATTTTCCCGTCTACCATGCTGCCGAAAGTGTCTATCTTGAACTGGTATCCTCCCTGCATACTACTGCTGCTATAATCGTAGGTCTCGCCGGAGGTCTTGCCTGCCACGCCTATGGCCGCATAAGGGCCGACGCTCAGCGAGGCATGATAATCCCTGCCCAGATGGAGGCGGGCCCCTATCATGAGGGGGATTTGCAGATACAGTTCATGCATTTTGGCCTTGCCGATTTGGCTTATCTCGTCTTTACCGCCGATGGACACGAACTCCAATGCGGATTGCAGCACCAAGGTCTTGTTGAGGACATATTCTGCACCGACACCAGCTTTGTAAGCTATTTGGGTGTCACTGCTGGAGTGTTTCCCATGAAAATGGGAGGTACCGATTCCAGCTTTTGCATGAAAGGACAGCGGGCTTTGTGCCAGACCGGTCAGTACGGTCATTGCCATACAGACGGTAATGATTATCTTCTTCTTCATGAGTAAATTTTTCCGTTTTCGGTTATGAGTAATACTGTTAGTTCGCCATTGGGCAGCAAGGGGTCACAGTGCCGGTGACAGAGCTCAATCAGTGCCTTGCCAAACTTTTCCAGCAGCTCTTCGGGAATGATGTCCCAGAGTTCGCGGGCCAGGTTCATCTGTCCGATGGCGGCAAGCGTTTCTTCGCTGCATCCCGTCTGGCGTGCCAGGTCTTGGATGAATTCCTTGTTCATGGTCACTTTCTTGCTGTGGGTATCCAGATTGCCTTCGGCCAGTTTCACGGCCTTTCCCATCATCACGCCGAGGGTGACGTGCGGTACTTGCTCTTCGGCTGCTATTTTCAAGGTTTCGCCGATAAAGTTGCCGTAATGTACGAAAGCCTGGGCAGGGAGGTCGGGATAATACGCCTTGATGAAACGTTCGCTCTTTGCGCCGGAGCTGATGACGATACGAGGGCTCCGGGTCGCCTTTGCCACTTCCATGGACTTCCGGATGGAATTGACGAAGGCTTCCGAGGAGAATGGCTTCACGATGCCGGAGGTCCCGATAATGGAAATGCCTCCTTCGATACCGAGGCGGGGATTGAAGGTGCGTTTGGCTATCTCTTCTCCACCGGGGATGGAGATGGTAATGAGAATAGGACTGGGCAGTTTGGCAATATGGAGGCGTTCAAGACATAGCTTGACGTTCTTCTTTATCATTTCGCGTGGGGTGTCGTTGATGGCAGAGCTACCGAGCTCAAGTCCCAAACCGGGCATGGTGACGACACCTACGCCTTCGCCGCCGCAGACGATGATGTTGTAGTCATCCTGGGGAGTGTCTTCCGGCAGCGGGTCGTCTGTGCGGAAAGGTACGGCTATATTGGCCACAACTTTCATCCCGTTGGTGATGTCCGGGTCGTCGCCGGCATCCTTGATGACGGTAGCGCTTGTCTCGAACATGCCGTCACCGTTTTCCAGAAGGTCGGAGTGGGGAATATGGTGCTGAGGCTCTACGGGAACCTGGATGGTTTCTCCGTTGGGAAGAACTACCGGAAATTCCGTAGGACGCTTTTTGAAGTAGATATTGAATACATCCCAGGTGGCGGCTACGGCGGCAGCGGCGGCACATGTTCCGGTGGTCAGTCCGCTGCGCAGGGGGAAGAAGTCGGGTAAATGTTTCTCGACTATGCGGCGCAGACCGTGCTCACCGTTTACACAGATAAACTTGCCGGATGTCTTGGGGCGGCAGATGGCAAAGATGCGTATACCCAGTTGCCGGGCAGCTTCCACCTTCTCGCAGAATCCGCCGGACATTCCGCTCTCTTTGAGGAGGATGGCTTCGGGATGAAGCTGTTTCATCAGGACTTGCTCGTCTTCTCCGGGCGTGTAGTAGTAAAGGTTCTTCTCGGAGAAGCCCTGTTCCCGGGCGAGCTTGCGCGAGCTGTCGCGGTCAAGGATGCGGAAGTAACAGCAGGCATTCTGCCACAAAGGTTTCAGTTTGCCTATGGTCTGTACGCCGGTCAGTGCAAGTAAGATGAAAATCTTTTCTTTCTGTATCTTCTCGATGGCATCGTCATAATCCCTGCACCAGATGATGTGTTCCTCATCGCGTTCCGGGAAGATACGCTCGAAACGGATGACGGGGATATTCGATTCCACGGAGACTTGTTCCAGAGTCTCATGCAGCTGTGTGGCAAAGGGGTGCGCGGCGTCTATCAGCAGCTTTATGTGATGCTGTGCACAGAATGTTTCTATTTCTATTGCATCCATCGCGCCTTGCAGGCGGATGCCATTATGCAGAAGTACGTCCTGCTCATCCCCTTTGGTAGAATAGTAGAAAGTTTTTCCGGCTTCTTCAAGGGTTTGGATGGCTATGCGTCCTTCGGTGGTTCCGCCAAATATTAATATCATGTTTGAATGTTTATGGGTGATTAATCGTTGATTTATTTCCGGTACAGATGTTTGAACTCGTGTGCATAGAGCCGTGACAGACCTTCACGGTTGCCGATGGCTTCGCCTACGACAATCATGGTTGTCAAGGTGAGGTTATTTTCCTTCACTATTCTGGCAAGGTCTTTGAGTTCCCCCCTGAATATTTGTTCGTCTTTCCATGTCAAGTGGTAGCAGACAGCTACGGGGGTAGTTTCCGGATATTCCTGCAACAGTTCTTCCTGCACCTGCTTCGCAATGCTTGCACTGAGGAAGATGCACATGGTACTTTGTGAGCGTGCCATGAGATGTAGCTTTTCGCGTTCGGGCATGGGCGTACGTCCTTCGCCGCGTGTTAGGATGATGCTTTGCACTTTTTCCGGAATGGTGAACTGCGACTTCAAGGCAGCTGCCGCCGCCTGGAAGGAGGATATGCCGGGGGTGATGTGGTAGCTCATACCGTGCTGGTCAAAGTAGTTCATTTGTTCCTGAATGGCACCATAGATACAAGGGTCACCCGTATGCAGGCGTACGATGAATTTTCCCTTGTCATAGAACTTCTTCATCACTTCAAATTGTTCTTCCAAATCCATGGAAGCGGAGCTGAGTACGGTAGCCCCGGCCTTGGCACAGAGAGTCAGCTCCCTGGGAACGAGACTGCCGGCATACAGAATGAGGTCGGCGCGTTCCAGCATTTGGCGTCCGCGTACGGAAACCAGGTCCGGGTCGCCCGGGCCGGCACCCACTATTTCGATGTGGCCCTGGCGCACAGTTCTTATGTCAAGGGCGGCGGCCACGGTATAGTTCTCTCCTTTCTTCTTGGGCACCAGCAGCCGGGAGTTGTTTGCACTCAGTAAGGCGGCGGCTTCGCTGACGCTGGGGGTACCCATGTGCTTCATGACGGTTTTGCTGGGATGGGGCACCTCTATCTCTGTCAGTTCTTCGGCTGTATAGAAGTAGACCGGGAACTTCTTTTGGAGCGCTTTCACTACCGGTTCGTCACTTTTGGCTTTAATCGTGGAGATGGAGGCGATGCTTTGGGGCATGATGCCGTATTCCTTCAGTGTGTTCATAATCTCTTTCTCCACTTTCCGCACGGGACCTGCCAGCCGGGCAAGGCCGATGCCGAGGTGTACGACACAGGGCACGTAGCATATCATAGGCATTTCCGGGAAGTTGGGGACTTGGGGAGATACGCACAGAATCAGTTTGAAGCGTGAAGGTTTAATGTCCTGCACCCGGTAGAATACTTCTACATGAGGCGGCAGGTGCGCCTCCATCCAGTCCGTGCCTTCATTGCGCACCGTGAGCAGCAGGGCGGTGGGCTTGCCGGAAACGAAGAGGCTGATATGCTCGTTCATGCATACTCTTTTTTTCTCTTCGGGCGTCTTGGCAAGTTCTGCCAACAGGAGGGTGGAGGGCTCGGCGTTGATGACCGGAAACCACCCGAAACGTTGGGGCAGGGTATCGAGTCCCCATAGACCGGTGCAGTCGCTTTGCGTGGTGACTACCGGTTCGGCCCCGAGGATATTCGCTACCTGGTGGGTCAGTTCGTTGGCTCCTCCGATGTGTCCGGAAAGTACGGAGATGGCAAATTTACCGGTACTGTCCACGCAAACCACGGCAGGGTCGGTATATTTGTTCTTCACGCAAGGAGCGATGGTGCGGACACAGATTCCCATGGCGCCAATGAAGACAAAGGCATCATAGCGGTTGAAGTTTTCCGCTGTGAATTTGCCGGCGGATTCTATATGTGTGCATCCCTCTTCGTGCCTGAGGGTGAAGATTTCGGAGTCGGGAAGTTCGTTGAGCAGTGATTGGGCTATGCTCAAACCGGCTTCGGAGATTAGAATAATAGCTGTTTTCATAATGGGTATGTTTAAGAAAGCGTGGCTTTCATAATTTCAATGGGGTTATATTCGTTCAAGGCGATATGGGTGGAAGGGTGGAGCACCATTCCGTTCCGCTCGATTCCTCGGCAGAACGCCTCCTTGCTTTCTGCCGATACGGAGTTGAAGACGATGCAGCCTTCGGGGTGCAGCACTTGTTTCACTTTCTCTATCATTTCCTCCAGATGTCCGCCGTGTCCACCGATGAAGACGGCATCGGGGCGGGCAAAGGGAGTGAGGTCGGTGTGCAGGAAATCTCCGGTTACCGCCGTAATGCCCGGTGCGCCGAAGCGGCGGGAGTTGGTGTCCATCAGCTCTTTTCCTTCGGGGCGTATCTCGAAGGAGATGACGGCGAGATGAGGAAATTGCAGGCGGGCTTCGATGGAGACGGAACCGGTACAGAAACCGATGTCCCAGAAGACGCGGCGGCGGTTCAGTTCCAATGCCTGCAGGGTGAGCAGGCGGATGGGAGCCTTGGTTATCATGCGGGCGCGTCCGTCAAGATGTGCAAACTCTTCATCGGGGATGCCGAAGGGACGGACTGGAAAGTCTGGGGCTTCGCTACCGTGCAGGGAGTTTGTGCGGCATTGTCCGAGATGGCTGTCCAGCAGCAAGCAGTTGGGATGTTCGAAGTCACCGGAAACCGCTTCCCGGGGTGTCATCCGGCGTATGCGTTCCTTTTCGGGATTGCCGAGATGCTCGCCGATGTATAGTGTGTAGTGGGAGTACCCGTATTCCAGCATGCGGGCGGCAATGGTGACCGGGGTATGTTCGCGGTCGGTGAGGATGCCTATTTTGGGTACATGCTCTATGAGGGCACGGTCGAACTCCTGCCACGGGCGTCCTGTCAGGGAGACGGTGCGCATGTCGTCATACGGCATGACGAGGCGGTGTGCCAATGTCTGCAAGGAATTGAAAGCGGGATAGAGCAGAATGTCTGCCTCGGGAAGCTTACGCTTTATGGTATTGGCAAAACCGAAGAATAACGGGTCGCCGGACGCGAATACAATGATGGAGTCGTCCGTAGCCGTCTCTTCGAAGCGGGTAAATATTTCTTCATAATGGGAAAAGACGTGGTCCAGCGGTACGGTGATGGAAATCCATTCGGCCCCGGCAGGCAGCAGAGGACCGACAATCTCCTTATGCCGTATGCCGCCGGAGAAGACCTTCCCCTTCCGTATCTGTGCCAGTGCTTCCGGTGGAAAGAAGGGGGAACGGTTGTCATCCATTCCTATGATTATAAATCTGTGTTTCATTCAATGAGTAATCTTATGAAAATATCAAGTAATGTAAGGGGGCATAACAAGTAATGTTATCGGTCGTAACAAGTAATGTTATGGAATGTCTTTTTTCACTTACACATCCCTGCCCGGGCGCAACTGCTCCGCATCGTTGTAGCACAGCACGGAGTTCACCAGCGTGGCAGCTAAGTTACTGCCTCCCTTACGTCCTTCTACGATAATCTTGGGTATTTCCGTAAAGGGTTTCACCATGTGTTTGGACTCCTGCACATGCACAAAGCCTACCGGTGCGGCAACAATGCCCGCCGGATGTGCCTTGCCCTTACGTATCAGGTCGCAGAGTTCCATAAGTGCCGTAGGTGCATTGCCGAATACAAAGAAAGCATCGGGATGCTCCTCCACAGCCAGGCGGATGCCTGCCTGGGTACGGGTGATGCCTTTCTCTGCAGCCATCGTCGCCGTGCGCGGGTCGCCGAGGTAACATTTCACCTCTATGCCCAGCCGCTGCAAAGCTCCTTTGCGGATACCGCTGGCTGCCATCGTGACGTCTGTGACAATCGTCTTGATTCCGCCTTTCTCGATGACTTGATACAAGGAAGCCACGGCACCTTCGTCCGTATGCAGCAGATGCTCCATTTCAAAATCGGCGGTGGTATGTATGGCATGGAGTAAAGCCCATTTATGGTCGAGGGGAATATGCTTGTTCTTCAGTTCCTTTTCGATGGTACGGAAACTACGAATCATGATGTCTTGCCCGATGCCCGTGGCTTCGGTATTCGTGTCCCGGTAATAGCCGCGCGGAGTGATGAAGGCTCCGTTCCATTCGTAGGACTGTGAGTTGCCTATCAATACGACTGTAAACATATCCACCTCTTCGGGATTGAAATCTCCCAGCGTGGTGATGTGTACCGCTTGTTCCGGGCGTCCTGCTTGGCGTACATATCCCACGGGTGTTTCCGGTGAGCGTCCTTCCTGCAGAAAGAGTTCTTTCAAGCGGTAAAGCTGCCAGTAGCGTCCTTCACTTTTGGGGTTGTAGACTGCCGTCACGAAGTCGGCGGCAGCGGCTGCGGTGATACGTCTTTCGATACGTTCCCAGGGAGTCATCAGGTCTGAAAGGGAGATGACACAGAAGTCATGTCCTACGGGAGCTCCCAGCAGTGAGGCTGCCTTTTGGAAAGCGCTGATGCCCGGCAGCGAGACGATTTCCACGTCGCTGTTCCTTTCCCGCTTCATCTCGTAGATAAGCGGCGTCATACCATAGATGCCCGCATCCCCGGAGCTGATGACGCAGACCGTCTTTCCCTGCTCCGCCAGCTCGAAAGCCTGCTCGGCACGGGCGCGTTCACGCTTCATGCCGGTATCTATGCATGCTGTTGAGGGGTGGAGATAAGGGATTACAAATTGGAAATAATACTTATATCCCACCACTACATCTGATTCTTGCAAAGCGGAAATTACGGCGGGAGTCATATCCGATTCATTGCCCGGTCCGATGCCGGCAACAATTATTTTGGGGTGTTTCATATCCATATGTTCTATTGGCATACAAAGATAGAACTTATATTTGATGAAACCGAAAAAACTCTGCGCTAATCGGCGTAATCTGTGGTGAAACTTTATTGTCTAAACCTGCAAGTGCCGGTATTCGCTCGGAGTATAGCCTACGTTCTTCTTGAACACGCGGTTGAAGTGCTGCGAATACTGGTATCCCAGTTCATAGGCAATCTGGCTGACTGTCTTCCCGCTTCCTATAATCATTTCTTTGGCCAGGTCGATGATTTTGTTCTGGATATATTCCTGCGCCGTCTTTCCGGTTTCCTTCTTCACCAAATCTCCGAAATAGTTGGAGGAGAGGAACACTTTGTCTGCGAAGTATTTCACGGAAGGCAGTCCTTCGGTCTGCGGTTTGTCGCTCTGGAAATAGTCGTCTATCAGTGCTTCAAATTTCATCAGGATGTCTTTGTTGGCTGCCGAGCGGGTGATGAACTGGCGTTCGTAGAAACGCATGCAATAGTCCAGCAGCAGTTCGATGTTGCGTGCAATCAGACCCTTGCTGTGCTTGTCGATGGGGCGTTGGATTTCCATTTTAATCTTCTTCAGACAGTCGAGGAAGATTTCTTTCTCGTCTTCGGACAAATGCAGTGCCTCGGTAGAGGAATAGGAAAAGAAGGAATACTGCTTTATTCCCTGTCCCAGCGAGGTGCCTTTTATCAAGTCGGGGTGGAACAGCAGGCCGGAGGCGCTGGGCTGCATACCTTCCAGCATGTTGACCTCGGTCACCTGGCCCGGGGCGAAGCTGGTTACCGTGCCTTCCTGGTAATCGTAAAACTGTTTTCCATAGCGTATATCTCCGCATTTGGTATTTTTGAGGAAAAGGGCGTATACGCCATAGTTCAACGTGAAATGTCTGGGGTATCCGGTGGCTTCGGACAAGTCGACTACGCTGACCAGCGGGTGCAGGGTTTCGAGACCGAACATCTTGTTGTATTGGTCTACTGCATTGAGCTTGATTACTTCTTCCATAAACGTTCCTGTTAGTTTTGTACAAATGTAGAGAATAATCCGGAAAGTACCATATCGCAGGAGGAGGAATCCGTAATATGGTTACAAATGTCCGTAATCTGTGTACATTGAAAAGAGCTACACCCTTTGTCCGGGATGGTGTAGCCATCCGGAGCAAAGGGTGTAGCCTTGGTATGTAAAAGGTGTAGCCCTTTTACGCTCGCTGGTTATCAATCTTTTAGCATGGCTTTGATGTGTTCCATATAGAGCTGGCGGATGGCTTTGTTTTCGCCCAGTCCCTGCATGCGTACATTCACTTGATAGCCTTGCTTTTCAAGTTCCGTCTTCCACACGCCGGCAATGTCTTCCTTGGTATGGTTGCCGCATACCAACAGCAACGGAACCAATGTCACGCTCTTGGGGCGTGTCTCTTTCAGTTGCAGCAGGGTTGCGTCCAGGGTAGGATATCCTTCAATGGTGCTGACGTGGAAGTTCTTCAGTCCATGGGCTTTCATCATGAAGTCGAGCATGGCGTAAGTAGCCGTGCTGGGTAGCTGGTTGCCGTGCCCCACATAGACAATGTCTTCTTTCTTTCGCAGCTGTTCGGCGGTCAGTATACCGATTACCTTCTCGCAGTCTTCGACGGAGTAGAGCAGGGGATTTCCCACTCTTATCTCCTTGAAGAAGGGACGGAGATTGTCTGCATCCCTGCGGACGGAGGTCATCTCACTGCCTTCTATCAAGGTGGTGCTCTGGACGTAGATGGTCCGGTAGCCTTCAGCGCGAAGTTTCAGCAGTGCATCCGTAGGGCTGTCTTTGTACACACCCTCCTTGGCAAGTCTTTTTCGTACAATCGGCGAGATGTATGCTTCGCGCACTGTAAACTGCGGAAAGGCTTCTTGTGCCTCACGGGTCACGACGTCGAGCGTCAAGGCACGTGTCTGAGGGTCCGAACTGCCATAATGGGTGATGAGCAGAGCCACCTTCTCCTCTTGTTGTGCGGAGGAGAAGAGGCTGATGCCGAGTAAATAGAGAGTGATGAAAAAATGTCTCATAATTGTTGTTGTTTCTAAATGCGTTATGGAGAGATTATTTTAGTCTGAGTGCCAGGCTGATTACTACCGAACGTCCCGGAGAATACAAGGCGAAGTTCTTGTTCAGCGGGCGGTTGTCTTTCTTGTTGAAGATATTGTCTATACCGATGCCCGGTTCGATGACAAAGTTGCGGAAGCCGTCGAAGGTATGGCGGGTATTGAGGTTCCAGATGCCGTAGCCCGGAGCATTGCCGTCCGCGTCGCCCGGATAGTAGACTTTGCTTTGCAGACGACCGTTCAGGTTGAGGTTCAAGGTATAGTCGCTCCAGTTGTGTGTATAGTTTCCGGTGATGGTGGCTGTATGGCGTATGCTGCGCTCGATGTTTTGCCATTCGCCTCCTTCGTTCAGACCGCGTCCATAGGCGTAGGTATAGTTTCCGGTCAGGGTGAAGCCCGGGAACAGATTGCCGTTCAAGTTCACTTCAAAGCCTTTGACGGTAGCTTTCTCGAAGTTGAAGTAGTTCTTGACACTTAGTTTTTTTGTGGATGAAAGGTCACCGATTTCGGGGAACTCTTCACGCAACTGGTTCTGCTCTGCTTCCGGTAGGTCATCGAATTTAGTGGATTTGGAAGTTACCATGTTCTTTACATAGTTCAGGTAACCGGTGACAGAAGCACTGAAACGGTTGGTACGGTATTCCATGTTGATGGAGTAATAGTTGCTGCGTTCGGGGTCGAGGTTCTCGTCACCCAATGAGATGGTGGCTCGTGTACCCATTGTTTTCTTGAACATGTGGTAGTAGAGCTCGTCAATTCCCGGAGCACGGAATCCGGCAGCATAGGTGGCACGTATATTGAAGTTGCCTATGTTGTACATGGCTGCCACTTTGGGGGTGAAGCGTCCGCCCGTCTGTTCGTGATGGTCGTAGCGTACACCCACAACACCGGTCAGATGGTTCCATAGCTTCACTTCATGCTGGCCGTAGGCTGATGTCGTATAGACACTTTTGTCCAAATCGGAGTCGGGACGGCGGAGTACTTCACGGCGATAGTCTACACCGAACACCGTAGTGCTGTTGGTTGTAAAACCGAAGATACCTTTCAACTCGGCATCATGGAATTTCTGAAGCTTGGTAAGCGCATACTGTCCGGGCAGGTATCCGCTGTTTTCTATCAGGTATTTATAGCGTGATGCGTAATTGTTTCCTGAATAGTCAAATTGGATAACGTTGCGTTTACTCAGTTTGTATTTGACGCCTGCCCCCCAGTTGTAACCTTCGTAGGCAGTGTTGTACTTGCTTCCGCCGGTGATATCCTCGCGTTCTACCGGACGTTCGAGTCCGCGGTTGTAGTATCCGCCGTTGGCATAGAAGGAAAGCTGTTCCGTAGCATCATAGGTAAACTTCTGCGAAAAGTTATTCGAGCTGTAGCCCAGGGAGAGCGGGGCAATCGTTTCGATGATGTCTTCTCCGTCTTCTGTCAGATGGCTGTTTTGCCAACCGTCGGAGTGGTCGTATTTATAGGAAGTGTAGGACCCTATTTTTCCTTGGGCGATGTCCAGATTCAAGCCTTGGGAGAATTGATTCTTTCTCGTATAGCTGCTATTGCTGCTGAAGGCTACCACATCTTTAGGCTCGTTGGTAATGATATTGATTACACCGCCGATGGCATCCGAACCATAAAGGGAAGAAGCGGCTCCGTTCAGCACCTCGATGCGCTTGACGCGGGTCATGTCTATTTGGTTGAGGTCGATGTTACCGGTAATGTCTCCCGTGACCTTGCGTCCGTTTACCAATATCAGCACGTGCTTGTTGGAGAGTCCGTTCATCATCAGATAGGACCCCATCGCGTTCGGACGGAAGGAGAGCGAGGGTACCATCATGGTCAAGGCCTGCTGGAAGTCGGTGATACCGGCACGCTTTATCTCGTTGGCAGTGATAACCGATACCGGAGACGGAGTGTTCTTCAGTCGCTGATGTGTACCCGTACCCGTTACTACAACCGGGTTCAACTCGTGAGTTTTCTTGGTCATATCGTCGCTGTCACCTTTTTCTGCTTGTGCATAGGCACCGGTGGCGATGATTCCTCCCATAAGGAGAACTGTGAGAAGTCTTTTCTTTATCATATATTGTTTTATTTTATATAACGCTGCAAAGGTACATACCATTATCGGAGGGTGAAATACTTAATAGTTGTTATACTGCGATGGCCAAATAGCTATTAATAGGTACTGTATTCCCTTATTCCGGCACATAGATAATCTCTCCATTTTCAAGCTGATAGGCAACTCCCACTTTCTTTCCTCTTTTACCGGAGGTCTTTGGGTCTTCGCTGGGAGTGTATTTCTTGATTTCCTGCCCTTCTTTGGTAATGATTTCCATATTTTCCTTTCCGGGATTCTTCACCATGGTGAAGTCTTCTTTAGAAAACATCTCCGTCATATTGAAGCGGGAGACGAGAGCCACCATCAAGGCTACGGCAAAGACCATTGCTACGTCAAAAAGATTGGCTACCGTACCCATGGGGTCGGAGTCCGAATCGCTGTGCAGTAATCTGTTTCTCTTACTCTTCATTGTTTTCGTATCGTTAGTCCGTTATTCCTTTTCGGCCGTTTGGCGGCTTATCACTTTGTACAGATATTCCAAGTCGTTCATTTCGCGGGCATACCAGCGTTGTTTCACTTGCAGGGTGATGATGCCGACAGCAGCAATGACCAGTCCTACCACTGTAGTGGCAAAAGCCACCTGCATATTGTAGGCCATGGAGGAGATGTCTCCTTGTGCCAAACCTACCAGTGCGGGACCCATCGGGATGAGGGTACCCATCAGTCCCAACATAGGACCCAGCTTGATGAAAGTACGCGAACGTCCCAACTCCTTCTCGGCTTCCACTTCATAATTGGCAAGCAGGTGTTCGCAGTAGGCGTCGTCGTCCCGGTGTGCGGACAGTTTGGACAAGCTGCGGAGGAGAGGGGAGTTACCTGCCGACGGGAGTTGCTGCACCAGTCCGTCTATATTCTCTGGGGTGATGTTCTCCAGTGTTTCAGCGAATTGCTTCTGTAATTTCATCCGTTGATAGAACTCCCCGAAGAAACCTCCCGCAAGGAGAATGGCACGTAGAAAGAATAGCAGCAGCAGGACTATGACGGGAACCAGCAGCCCGTTCGAAATCCAGAACAGTGTGTTTGAGATTGTTTCCATATATCTTTTTAGTTTTTAATTCTTTAATTCGTTTCAATAGCCCGTGGCAATGATGCTCAATATAACAATGAAAATATTGACAATGAACAATACTTCCAAGCGCAGCGGCTTGTCACCGATAGCATATCGCAGCAAACGGCTACCGGCACCGACTGCAAGGAAAGTAACACCGGCTGCTATCCATGAGAGACTGCCGAAATCAAGACCGGGAAAAGAGAAAAGCAGTAGCGCCAGGACGTAGCAGATTACTCCGCCTATCAGTATGCCGGGGTATAGCTTCAGCAAGAGGGTGACCGCTTGTTTGAAGGCCGTGTTGCGGGTACGCATTTCTGCGAAACAGTCGAAACAGAAAGCTATCATTACGGCAGCTTCCAGGGTGACACATACCGACAAGTTCAACATCTGCGGGCGGGAAGCAAAAAAAGATGCCACCACGGTCTTGGACTGTTCCGTCATCCACGGAGTCACCAGCCACGCAAAAAAGGCACAGCCTGCGGCAACCGTCCACATTCCCCAGCGGGGATAGAACCCCACCTTCAATAGAAAATTGAGGGCAATGAATAGGGCTAACAGATGAATGACATATTCCATAATACTCTGTTTCTATTTATTCTTTTTCCTTCTCTTCAACAGTACGACCAGTCCGATGAAGGTGATGACGACAAGACTGCCTGCAATCACTCCGTTCACTCTGTTCTTACGTACCGTTTGTTCGGAAGCCAGTTTGTGTTCTTTCAGTACGACATTCTTGTCATTGGTTACGGATGCTTCGTGTACCTCCTGCATGTTTCGGGTATAGGTCTGCTTCTCACTATTGTTCAACCGGTCGGCAACGAACGATTGGAGCCTGGTATTGTCACAAACGAACTCTGTGCAGGCGGCACCCTTCTCGCGTGTGATTTGTGCATGCAAGGAGGCGGTGGTTTTCAGTTGCTCATCAGATGCTTTCCAGTAACCTTTGCGGGCACTTTCCAGCATGACGGCTGTCATGGCCTGGAATGCGGCGGGATTGACACGGAGGAAGTACTCGTGAATGCCCAGCTTATTCTCATCCTTTATATATATTCTATATAAGTCATTGAACAGTTCCTTGTCTATGGCCGACGGACGCATAACGTGCCAGCCGAAGATGTTGCGGAAGATTTCGCCGAACATCTGCGCCGAACCTTCCCCGCCTTTCATCCGCTCTTGTATAAAGGTAGGGTTCAAGACGGTGGAACGTGTCTCTACGGCAATGGCCTCTTTGGCATCCTGCATGCGGCGGTTGGTCCGGTTGCGGTAGTCTGCCATATAGGCATCCGGTTCCTTGCCGGTCACGGTTTTGACGGTGAGCGAGAGTCCGCCCGTAAATTCATATACATGGTCCAGAGAGATGGGGCCCCATGTGTTACTTTGACGGGGCTGGATGACAACATCCGTTTCGGACAGTGCCGAGGCAAACAAACCTTCCTGGACGTCTCCCCAATTTTCGTCGTCCCCATAAGAGGCACCCATATTGTTGAGATATCCTTCCGCTATTTCCTTTTCGCTTTCCCACGAACCGCTGTGCTCGGTATAGGCCATCATACCGGTACTGTATCCGCTGTTGACCGGTCCGAATACACGCATCACAGACATTTCACGGGCACGTTTGGGGGAAGTTCCCTTTTCTACCAGTAATTTTTCCTGCAACAATGTACCTGATGCCACGTAGTTGGAATAGGTCTCATTCCCGGCTTCCGATGCCAGACGTATGGCATCGGTCAGTAGTTTCAGGCGGGAACCGGCGATGTCGCGCAGTTGCCCGGAGACTTGCACCAGCACATTGATGCGCGGACGTCCCAGTTCTTCGCTGGGCACCAGTTTCAAGTCGACCACTCTGCCTTGGTCATCGCGTACGGGTTCTACTCCCAACATCCAGAATACTTGAGCGAGTGTGGCTCCTTCCGTATTGATGAATTCGCCTGCCCAGAAGGTATAGCTTACTTTCCGGGGATATTTGCCGTGCTTGCCGATGTACTGTTTTAAAGTCGCTTCTGCCAATCGCTTCCCATCTTCCCAAGCCCTTGGGTTGGGAGTATTCTCGGCGTTGATGCTGTACATGTTGCGTCCGGTGGGCAGAACGTTCGGGTTCAGTACGGGGTCACCTCCTGGAGCGGGAAATACGGTCTCCCCGCTGAGTGCACGCACCATGGCATTTTGCTCGTTGGCGGTGGAGGCCAGCAACTGTTCGCGATAGAGCAGGGCGGGGCGAAGCTCCGGTGCTACAGATGCAGTATCTTTGGGTGGATTCTGGAGTAAGGCAGTCAGTCTTTTCCTGGCAGCAGGCAAGTAGTGGTGGGCTATATAGGTAAAGTCTTGCAACTGCTTTGTGGTGATTTTACCTTTATCGCGGTCCTTGCGGGCCGTTTCGTATGCCAGCGGGTCGGCAGCGACGGCGAGAGTGGTAGTCAGCAGGTCGCGGTCAGAATAAGGCTCGTTCATGGTGTAGTACGCACCCAGTATCTTTTCGTTGGCTATCTCTTCGGTGAAGGCATCCAGACGTTCCAACTCCTCGGCTGTATAGGGTTCGCCGGATATGGAATCCAGATTGAGGTCGCGGTGCAGCCCCAGGCGCATGGCCTCTTTTTTGATGTTCATTCCCAGAGCCCGGTGTTTGGCAGTCCCTTCGTCCAGCACTTTGTGAATATCTTCCAGCAAGGCCGAATAGCGTTGGCGCATACCGCTCTCCACGTAGGGCGGAGTGAGATGGGTGACCAGTACGGCATGTGTTCGGCGTTTGGCAATGATACCCTCGCCTACGTTTCCGGTGGTATAGAAGTAGAAGTGGGGGAGGTTACCAATCAGTACATCCGACCAGTCGGCCTGCGACTGTGCCACATTCTTTCCGGGAGTATATTCCAGGTTGCCGTGGGTGCCGAAGTGAATCACCGCATCTGCTTTGAAACCTTTTTGCATATACAGATAAGGAGCCAGATAACTGTGGGGCGGCGCCACCGGCATACCGTGCACCAGTTTGAACTCATCATCTCCCAATGCCGGGCGGGGCTGGGGGAAGAGCAGGATATTGCCGAATTGCAGGCAGGCAATGGCGATACTATCTTCTGTTGCCAGCAGATTGCCGGGCGCATCTCCATATCTGTCCGTCACTTCCTGATATTTCTCGGGAAGGAGTACTTCGTGTGCCCATTGTTCGTATTGCTCGGTAGACAACCATACCGGGTGTGCTGTTTTCAAAAACTGTTCTTGCGCTCCTTTGGCATACGAACCCATGACGGCACCGTCACGATGTATCCGCTTGCCGAACTCCTCTACAGTGGCAGGCAGTCCGCCGACGTCGTACCCTTCCGAGTGCAGGCGTTTCAAGAAGTTGTAGAGTGAAGGAATCACTTCCATTCCGCTTGCCAGCAGAGCGTCTTTTCCCGGAGTCTTGAAGTAGCAGATGGCAACACGTTTTTCTTTGTTGGACATGTTTCTCAGGGACATATATTTGGTAATATGGTCCACTACAGCATCTATCCGTTCATTCTCGGCGGTGTACAGATAATATCCCTGCTTGTTTTTGTTTTGGGTGGCGATGCAGAGGGGCAGCATGCCTCCGTCTATCTCCGGCACCACTATACGGGCAGTCAGCGTACCGCCGCTGACGGGGGTATTGGGGTTCAGCCATTCCTCGTGGGGCTGAATCAGCGGGAAAGGCATGAATAAAGGAATGTTTTCCTGGTGCAGCCAGTTGATGAGTGAGTCATTGCCCAGCCGTCCCATAGGTAGGTAGACTACTGCATCGGGATGGAGGGTACGTATCATATCGGCACGCGGTTGGCCTCCGGCAGTGAAAGGGTAGACATTGAAGCCTGCTTGTGTCAGGCGTGTGATGAGGGAATCTACGTGGGCACGGTTTCCTTCCATCGGAAAGTTGCGTCCGGAAATCAGGGCAAGGTTGCGTCCGTCCTCATGGTAGAGATTTTTTTCTTTCAGATAGGCAGTTACCTCTTGCGGAGTACTGAAGTAGCAGCCGTATTCGCGGTGGTAGAACATGTTCTCTAGCAATGGGATGGGAGGCTCGTAATCTTGGTGTCCCCACCGGTGGGGAGTGGCAATGTGGCGCAGGTAGAGTAAGGCATTCCGGTAGTTGTGTTTGTTGCCGTTCTTGAGGTACTCCCGCAACGTGTGCTGTTGCTCGTTGGTGATGTTATAGTTGATGGAGAAAGCGGAGTTTCGTAACGTATTGGTAAAGACCGGTACTCCGCCGGCACCCACCCGTTCCACTTCGGCAACTTGGCTGTCATCGAGATACAAGCCCCTGCTGTACATCACGATGGCGTCATAGCCGGAAAGGTCCTTCACATCTTCTTTTTTGATGCAGTTGACTTCTATCCGGGCACAGTCATTGTTCAGGGCAATGTCGGCAGCTTGTGCCAGGGTTGCGTTGATAATAAGTATACGTGTAGGAGCCAGCCAGTATTGATAGGCCGCAAAGCTGCAGACAATCAATAGGGCTATGCTGCCGAGGAATATTCCAAGTCTTTTCTTATTCATACAAGTTTATTCTCGTTAATAGAGTTTTTGTCTTTTGCAACATTTTCTTCTTATATAATTCACACTTAACGCCACACCCGTGATGCAAACGGCTGTACCTCCAAGCAGCAATACCCAAAGCACAGTCTTGCGTAGGGTGGCATTGGAGTTCAGACCGGGCAGACGCATGCGATGCAGGGCTGTATAGCTCCAGTATTTCCAGCGGGAGGAAGTGTCTGTATGGCGGATGATTCCCGTTTCCGGGTGAATGTAATAGACGCTCCGGTCCGGGTCGTCCACCGTAATCTTCCACACGGGAAGCTGGGGGCGTCCGCGATACATATTGCTCATGTCGCGATAGTAGGTCTCGAAATGTTCGAGCCGGGAGATGCGTATGCCGGGGATATGTTGTGAAGAATCACGCCGGGAGGCATAAATGCTTTCCACGCCTTTCAGAATTTCTTCTTCGGAGAGTTGCAACGGACGCGGCAGGCTGTCGGTGGCATCGATGTAATATTCGTTTTTGCTGTCTTTTACGATGTAGTAGGGATGTTCGCGGAAGTTGCGCCACTCTATCTGCAAAGCTTGGGGATAGGCGGCTATGATACGGCGGTAGTCCAGGGGGTAATCCTCCGGTTGTGGGGCACGGGCATGGAGCGTGCGTGTGGCGCTGCCTTTCTTCAGTGCCGGTTTATGAATCCATTCGGGAATGTCTGCCAAAGACATCATGCCGCTGAAGGTGAAGGTCAGTACGAAGATGCCGAAAAATATTCCGCTGACGTAGTGCCAGTGATACCACCTTTTTCGGTAGGGAGAGAATTTGGAGTGACGGTTGCGGTGTGTCTTGCGCCATACATCCACAGTTACCCAGATGCCGGCAATAACCATGAGGCAGCCCAGAGCTGTGAGCCAGATGACGGTTTTAGTCCAAAGGGCGGTGTCCTGCCGCAGCCAGGTGAAGTACACCCAGTGGGGGATGGCTCCCAGCCATGCCCAGAAGCGTTCGCTTTTGTTGGAGAACTGCAAGACTTCGCCGTTTTGCGAGCCGAGATAGAGTTGTGTCCCGGCATCGTCGGCAAAGTATATTTTATAGACGGGCATTTCCTTTTTCAGTTCAGCGAAGGGAATCCATTGGTCCAGAGAGTGGAGGGTGTCGATGCGGGTAATGGGAGAAGAACACCACAAAGCTGCTGTCCGGTGCAGGTGCTCGCTGTCCAAAGAGGGTCGTGAGATGGTGGAATCGGCAAGGAAATGAAACGTGCCTTTTGTGGTACTAAAGCTGAACTCGGGGTGTCCGGCATTGAGGTTCAGTATCGTAGACCTGACCTTTACGCCACGGGGCAGGCGGGCTGTGACGGAGGAGATGTCCGGAAGTGAGTCTCCGGCTTGGGAGAGCATTTCCAGCTTTTGCATTTTCTCCTTGGCGCTGACACGGGGAAAGCGGTGGTACATCATCACGAAGGCGGAGAGGAACCACATGAGAAATAGGATACAGAGCAAAGTGCCCAGTATCCTATGAATAGAGTACATCAGTTTGGTGATAACATTCATTGTCGTTCGCGTTTTTCCTGCAAAAGTACAAGATGATTCAAGAACACTAAATACCCACTAATGGGTATATTATTCAGTGTCTTTTCCGGCAGCATAGGCCGCCTTCTTCGTCATGATGTCCAGCATGCGGTGCTTCAGTCCGAAACGGATATGGTCAATGAATATTTCTTGAATTTCCGGAATTTGTCCCAGTCCTTCCAGTTGTGCACTGACGGTGAAGCCTTCTTTCTCGAGCATCTCCTTCCACTCTCCGGCAATGTCGTTTTTGGCATGGTCTCCGGCAACAAACATGAAGGGGATGAGGGTCACACGTTTGGCTTTCCCGGCTTTCAGTTGTGCCAGCATGGTGTCAAAGGTAGGATAACCTTCGATGGTGCCCACATGGAAATTGGCCAGTCCGCCTGCTTTCAGCATATAGTCCATCTGACTGTAGATAGCGGTACTAGGGGTATAGGTACCGTGCCCCACAAGGACGAAGTGTTCTTTGGAAACTTTCTTGCCTTGTGCCGGGGCGTTGTAGCGGTTGCCCAGAATATCTGCCACCTTCTCTGCATCTTCTATAGAGTAGAGCAGGGGAGTACCTACACGTATTTCCTTGAAGAAGGGCAGTGCACTTTCCACATCCCTGCGGAGTGATTCCATTTCTACTCCGTCAATGATGTTGGTGCTCTGCACGATGAGGTGTGTGTAACCTTCGCTGCGCAGTTTCAGCATGGCATCCAGTGGAGTCAGCTTCGTGGTGCCGCGCTCTTTCAAGCGGCGGATAATGATGCGCGACGTATAGGCTTCTTGGAACTTCAACTCCGGGAAGGCAGCTTGTGCCTTGGCGTTGATGGCATCAATGGTGAGGGCACGGGTATCGTCATGCGTAGTGCCGAAGTGCACCATGAGCAGGGCGGCCTTGTCACCGGGTTTCATACTTGCAAGCATATCGCTGTGCTCGTAATTGCCTCCCCCGTGCGCATGGCAAAGGAGGGAGGTGCTTAGTAAAAGTAATAAAGAAAGAATCTTGTTCATAGATTATTTATCGTTTTCAATCACTCTAAGCATATCGAAATAATAACCTTCGGCAATTTCTGCGCCTTTTTCTACTTTACCGGTTGCTATGTCATAGATGTAGATACAAGGATTGGCTTTTTCTGTATTTACGCCGATGTATGCCTTACCGTCTATAATAACGGAGCGTTGTGCAAATCGTCCGCCACTGTAAGGTATTTCTTGTCCGTTATAACTCAAGCGTTCTTGTGTTCCGGTATTGATGTTGATGATAGAATAATAGTGGCTGTAACTGTCGATGGCAGTACCGGCTGCATCATTACGTGCATACACGAGGGCTTTACCGTTACCCAGGTTTTGGATGGTGAGCAGTTTACCGTCGGCGTTGGGATATCCCTCATAGCTTGCATCGAAGTCTGTTTCACCTTTCTTGATGCGGAGCAGATGGCCTTGTTCTATGTCATTGGCATCAGTGAATGCAGCCAAGTAGAGGTTACCGTCTGCATCATACATCACGCAACTTTGCATCAGTTCTCCGTAAGCGCTTCCCGCCATTTCTCCGGCAAGGGTATTGACCTTGTTACTTTCCACTTTCATGTCCGAGGGATTGATAACTGCTGTCAGGAAGTTTGAGGTTGCCTTTCCACCTCTGCCTGATTTGTCTTTACCGAAGTAGAAGTAATATAATTTACCGGCCTTTTCGTTGTAGGTCAGAATGCCGGAAGCTGTGAATACTTTTGCTCCTTCTGGCAAAGGAAGGTCCAGTGTTCCTTCGGCAAGGATACGCATGTCGTCAGCATTCAGCTTGGTCCAGATAACTTTGTCCGCATTACCATTGGCTGCCATGATAATCAGGGTATGGTCATCCAGCCAGGCATGTGTGTAGCCGCGTACTTTGAAGGTATTCTGTACAAATGTTTGTTCTTGGACTATTTTGATGGAATTACCGGTTACCTGCAATTTAGTAAATCGGTCGTTTGAGTTTGGCACTTGATAATAGTATTTCCCTTTGACAATGGCTTCCATGGAATAAGTGTTGTTTTCACTTCTGAACTCAACGCCGTCATTCTTTATGTCAATGACTCCCATATCTGCCGTAAGGCTGTTTACACTTTTTACAATGGTACCGTCACCCTGGTTCATACCACCGTGTTTGCCGATAGTCATAAAAATATCAAAGTGATAATCGGAAAGTTCCGGTTGCGGGTCTGGATCCGGGGTGGGGTCTGGATCGTTGTTGTCGGAACATGCACTGAATGATAAGGTCATGGCTACGGCCATAAGGATACCGGATAAAAGATTTAGTCGTTTCATTTTAAATAAAATTAGTTAGTTGATGAATAATCTGAATTTGGCGAAGAATGCTCGTCCGGGCTTTTGCAGTTTATAGTTATCATAGGCCAATTTGTCGAGTAGGTTCGAGCATTCCAGCGAAATATTGTATCGTCCTCGTTTCCATGAATAGGTGATGTCGGCATTGCAAATGTGTTGTGCCGGGATGCGTGCCTTGCTTTCGCGAGAGCCATAGGCCTCCCATGTCAGGAAAAACCAGTGCACCCACTGATAACTGCAACTCAGCCGTAATTTGCTTTCGGGCAGAACCACATTGTGGAAAAGATAGCTTGCTTCTGCACTTCCGAAGAGCCAGGGGCGGTTGGG
>OWIQ01000362.1_pt1 | contig 26834 bp, 22 predicted proteins | sample 1732701 | NCBI WGS metagenome assembly OWIQ01 (sample SAMN05065744, study PRJEB22554) | human gut metagenome | biome: ENVO:2100002; feature: ENVO:00000062; material: ENVO:00002003 | host: Homo sapiens | place: USA
AATCCATCCGAACCCTTGGCAACCTATATCTTGACCATGAGGATGAGTTTGAAAAGCTCCGGAAACATTGCGGCAGCCGAATTGAGTATCCGGCAGCCAAAATCCTGGACATGTGCTTTTTTGAGTATGGCTTCCAGAGAGACGCGAGCAGCCAAGAAGACAGCGATTAGATTATTCTGTGAGGAGGGATCACTTTGGAATATGCTTTGACAGCGGATCATCACCGCGTTCACGCATTCGATGCGGAGAAGGGGCAAGAGTATTACTGTCCTGTGTGCGGCAACCAGGTGATTCCTCGCCAGGGCGAAGTCAATTCGTGGCACTTCGCTCATGTGACTTCGTGTGTGGATGACTGGAAATACGATATGTCCGAATGGCATCGCAACTGGCAGAATCGATTCCCCGAATCCACCAGAGAGGTGGTCATTGAGTATAAAGGAGAGTCTCATCGAGCTGATATCCTGACTGGAGGCTATGTGATTGAGTTTCAGCATAGTCCCATTACTTCAACGGAGTTTGAACGGCGCAACCTTTTTTATACTAAAGCCGGATATAAAGTTACCTACGCATAAGGACAACATTTCAAATTACCGTTCAAGTAGCATTGAAAAAGCCACTGACTCTGAATTATTCAGGGTCAGTGGCTTTTCGTTGAAAACGAGGCTGCATTCTGGTACAATCTATGTGTATAAAAGGAACTTCTCATAATTGCACCTTATCGGAAGTTGAAAGGAGGGGCACTGTGAGCGAACTTATGACGAAACACGAGATGACTGAGGAAGATATCAAGTTACAGTATATTACTCCAGCGATTGAGAGCGCAGGCTGGGATAAACTTAAGCAAATTAAAATGGAGTACAACTTCACGGACGGTCGTGTCATCGTCCGCGGAAATGTCACAGCCAGGGGAAAGAGAAAGCGCACAGACTATCTGCTTTACTACAAGCCCAATATTCCTTTGGCTATCGTCGAGGCAAAGGATAACAGACACAGTGTCGGAGCCGGAATGCAACAGGCCATCGAATATGCCGAGGTGCTGGACATCCCGTTTGTGTACAGCTCAAATGGCGACGGTTTCTTGGAACACGATATGAAATCCGGCAAAGAGCGTGAATTGATGTTGGAGCAGTTTCCCTCGCCGCATGATCTCTGGCAGCGGCACATCGGCGACGAGCATTTCACGCCGGAGCAGGAACAACTTATTACCGAGCCGTACTATTTCCAGCTGGGTGATAAGACCCCTCGCTACTATCAGCGCATCGCCATCAACCGCACCGTTGATGCGGTTGCCCGTGGGCAAGACCGCATTCTCCTCGTTATGGCGACCGGCACTGGCAAGACTTATACTGCGTTCCAGATTATTCATCGCCTTTGGAAATCCGGCCGAAAGAAAAAGATCCTGTTCCTTGCTGACCGCAACATTCTTGTCGACCAGACCATGCAACAGGACTTCAAGCCTTTTGCAAAGGTCATGACGAAAATCGAGGGCAAAAAGCTGGACAGCTCCTATGAGTTGTATCTGTCCCTTTATCAGCAGTTGGCCGGTGATGAGAATGAAGAGCCGTTCCGTGCATTCCAGCCGGATTTCTTCGACCTTATTGTCATCGATGAGTGTCACCGTGGCAGTGCCAAGGAGGATTCCCGCTGGCGCAGAATACTCGAATACTTCCACAGCGCCACCCAGATCGGCATGACGGCTACGCCGAAGGAAACGAAAGAGGTATCCAATATCTCTTACTTCGGCGAACCCATCTATACATACAGTCTGAAGCAAGGTATCGACGACGGTTTCCTTGCGCCGTACAAAGTTCTCCGTGTCGGTCTGGACAAAGATCTGGAAGGCTGGCGTCCCACAGCGGGACAGCGGGATATCTACGGCTATGAGATTGATGACCGTGAGTACAATACCAAGGACTACGACAAGAACCTCATCATTGATGAGCGTACCAATGCCGTTGCAAAACGTATTACTCGCTTTTTGAAGGAGAACGACCGCTTTGCCAAGACCATCGTATTCTGTGTGGATATAGACCATGCAGAGCGTATGCGGCAGGCGCTCGTGAATGAGAACAGCGACCTTGTGGCGGAGAACGCCAAGTATGTCATGCGCATTACCGGCGACAACGCCGAGGGCAAGGCGCAGCTCGACTACTTCATCGCAGAGGATAGCAAATATCCCGTGATCGTTACGACTTCCAAACTGATGACAACTGGCGTGGACTGCAAAACATGCCGGCTCATCGTTTTGGACAACAACATAAACTCCATGACCGAGTTCAAACAGATCATCGGTCGTGGTACACGACTCAAGCCCGATTATGGCAAAGAGTATTTCACCATTATGGATTTCCGCAACGCCTGCCGACTTTTCGCAGACCCGGAATTCGATGGAGACCCGATCTCTATCATTGATGACGACGATGATCCCGGCGAAGAGCCGACCATCGATCCGCCGAAGCCGCCCGCCCCGACTCCCGGTCCCTGCGGGGACACCGACGATCCGCCTGAAAAGAAGCATAAATACCGGGTGCGTGGTGTCGAGGTCACGATTTTGAACGAGCGAGTCCAATACTACGACAAGGACGGTAAGCTCATCACGGAAAGCGTGACGGATTACTCCAAGAAGAACATTCTCGGTGAGTATGCCACCCTGGATTCGTTCCTCCGTGCCTGGAACTCCGAGGAGAAGAAACAGGCAATTATTGATGAACTCCAGGAGCGTGGCGTTCTGCTAGAGGCGCTGCGCGAGGCATCAGGCAATAAGGACATCGACGATTTTGACCTAATCTGCCACATTGCCTACGACAAGGCACCGCTGACGAAGGCAGAGCGGGCAAACAATGTCCGCAAGCGTGGATACCTCTACAAGTATTCCGGCTTGGCACAGGAAGTTCTGAGTGCGCTGTTGGACAAATACATGAACGAGGGCATTCAGGACATCGAGAACCTCGAAATCCTGTCCAATGACCCGTTCCGCAAATTCGGCACCCCCATGAAGATTGCAAAGCTGTTCGGCGGCAAAAACGGATACATTCAAGCCATCCGTGATTTGCAGAAGGAAATCTACGCTGCGTAAGGAGATATAAGCTATGAGTTTAAATAACCTGGTAAAACGACTGCAGGACATCATGCGCAATGACGCAGGCATCAACGGCGATGCCCAGCGTATCGAGCAGATGGTTTGGATTCTCTTTCTGAAGGTGTATGACGCCAAGGAAGAGATATGGGAGTTTTACGACGAGAATTACACCTCCATCATCCCTGAGGAGCTGCGCTGGCGCAATTGGGCCGTAGACCACAAGGATGGCAAGGCTCTCACCGGCGATGCGCTTCTGGACTTCGTGAACGGAAAGCTGTTCCCGACCCTCAAGGCCATCGCAATCGATGAGAATACACCCATGAGCCAGATCATCGTCCGCACCGCCTTCGAGGACAACAATAACTACATGAAGGACGGCATCCTGCTCCGCCAGGTTATCAATGCCATTGACGAAATCGACTTTGAAGAGTACGAGGACCGTCACGCCTTCGGCGAGATCTACGAAACGATTCTCCGCAGTTTGCAGAGCGCCGGTAACTCCGGTGAATTCTATACGCCCCGTGCGGTCACGGACTTCATGGTGCAGATGATCAAGCCGAAGCTCGGTGAGTCCATTGCGGACTTCGCCTGCGGTACAGGCGGCTTCCTTACCTCTGCGCTGAAGGTGCTGGACGCCCAGGTGCAGACTGTCGAGGACAGAACGGTTTACAGCAACTCCATCTACGGTATCGAAAAGAAGGCGCTGCCATTCCTTCTGTGCGCCACAAATATGCTGCTCCACGACATCGACAATCCTCGCATCATCCACGGCAACAGTTTGGAAAAGAATGTGCGTGAGTACAAGGAGAGCGACCGCTTCGATGTCATTCTGATGAATCCTCCTTATGGCGGCAACGAAAAAGAGGGCGTGAAACAGAATTTCCCGGCTGACCTTCGTAGCAGCGAAACCGCAGACCTCTTTATGTCTGTCATCATGTATCGGCTGAAGCAGAACGGCCGGTGCGCCATTATTCTGCCGGACGGCTTCCTGTTCGGCACGGATAACGCAAAAATGGCGATCAAGGAAAAACTGCTGTCCGAGTTCAATCTCCATACGGTCATCCGTATGCCGCACAGCGTGTTTGCGCCGTACACCTCTATCACAACAAACATCCTTTTCTTCGACCGGACGCATCCCACGACGGAGACCTGGTTCTATCGTCTGGATATGCCGGAGGGATACAAGAACTTCTCCAAAACGAAGCCCATGAAGCTGGAGCACTTCGCCCCGACTGTTGAGTGGTGGGACAACCGTGAGGAAATCACTATCGACGGCTTCGACAAGGCGAAGAAGTACACCGTCGAGGAACTGAAAGCACGGAGCTATAACATTGACCTTTGCGGCTATCCTCACGAAGAGGAGGAGATCCTGCCGCCAAAAGAACTGATTCAGCAGTACCAGGAAAAGCGGGCCAGCTTGAACGCTGACATCGACCGCATCCTTGCCCAGATCACCGACATCCTTGGCATCGACATTACGGAGGAGGGCGACGAATGACTGCGCAGCAACTGAAAAACTCAATTCTCCAGATGGCTGTTCAAGGCAAGCTCGTGCCGCAGGACCCGAATGACGAGCCCGCCAGCGTTCTGCTGGAACGCATCCGTACGGAGAAGGAGCAGCTCATCAAAGAAAAGAAAATCAAGCGTGAAAAGAACCCCTCCGTCATTTTCAAAGGTGCCGATAATACTCCTTATGAGAAAATCGGCGATGAAGTGCGGTCGCTGGCGGATGAGGTACCGTTTGACATCCCCGATTCGTGGGAGTGGGTGCGTATTCGCTCCTTGGGAGAGATTGTGCGCGGTAGCGGCATAAAGCGGAACGAAACAGTTCAACAGGGTCTCCCGTGCGTCCGCTACGGTGAGCTCTATACAACCTATCAGACATCGTTCACTTCAGCTGTTTCATTTATTGCCCCTGATCTCTACGAGAAATGTAAGCATTTTTCGTATGGCGATGTGCTCATGACTCTTACCGGCGAGAATAAGCCGGATATAGCTAAAGCTGTAGCGTATTTAGGAACAGAGCCAATTGCCGCAAGCGGCGACCTTGCTTTTTGGACTCAGCATGGCATGAACCCGCTTTTTCTTTCATACATTATGGCTTCGCCGTATATAATCGCCCGCAAAGTAGCTTTAGCAACCGGCGACATAATCGCTCACATCTCAGGAGACAAGCTGGGAACGATACTGCTTCCCGTCCCGCCGCTTGCCGAGCAAGAAAGAATTGTAGCTTGTATCCAAGAAGCTGAACTGGTCATTGAGAATTACGCAATTAAGGCAACAGCTCTCCAAAAACTACAGGATTCTTTCCCAGAAGCCCTAAAAAAGTCCATCCTGCAAGAGGCAGTCCAGGGCAAGCTGGTACCGCAAGACCCATCCGACGAGCCTGCAGAGGCTCTGCTGGAGCGTATCCGGGCGGAGAAGCAGCGGCTCATCAAGGAAGGCAAAATCAAAAAGGACAAGCACGAATCTGTCATTTTCAGACGGGATAATTCTCATTATGAGAAGTTGGACGGTGTGGAGCGCCGTATCGACGATGAACTGCCGTTTGAGATACCGGAAAACTGGTGCTGGTGTCGCCTTGGAACAATCGCTGCAGTGTTGGGCGGCAAGAGAATTCCTGCAGGCAGAAAACTAACCGAATGCAACACGGGTCATGTCTATATCAGAGTGTCAGATATGACGGATGGCGGTGTGTCAACCGACCGGCTATTGTATGTCCCAGAAGATATTTACCCCTCGATTTCAAAGTATATAATCAATAAGGCTGATGTTTTTATCACTGTTGCAGGAACGATTGGACGAGTCGGAAAAATCCCAGACGAACTCGACGGTGCAAATCTGACCGAAAATGCAGATAGGCTTGTTCTCGCTGTCGTGAATCAGGATTGGCTCATTAAAGTGCTTCAGTCCGGGATGATTCAAGAGCAAATTGCAGAGGCAACAACGCAGGTCGGGCAACCCAAGCTGGCAATAGTCAGAATTGAACGCTTTCTTATTCCGTTACCGCCACTCCACGAACAGGAACGCATTGTCAGCGCCATCAATACGACGCTAAGCATAGTGCAGAAATTGTAAAACAACCAGGCATACGCCACCAAAGCTGTGCGTATGCCTGGTTTCCATTTACCAGTCTATGACCTCATCAACGATGGCTCGTTGTTCGGTCGAAGTTTTGCGGAGATAAATGCGGGTGGTTTCGATACTTTCGTGTCCCATAAGATCGGCGAGGAAAGCAATGTCGTTGCAGCGTTCCAAGAAGCTCTTTGCAAAGCGGTGACGGAAGGAGTGTGGGTATACAACCACCGGGTCAATGCCATACCGGACAGCCAGCTTTTTTAACTGCCCGGAGATGCCTCTGGTGGTGATTCTGTCCCCGTATTTATTCAAAAAAATGAAGCCGCTTTCTTGGTGCTTATCGTTCAGCCAAGAAAGGGCTTCATTTTGCAGAGCCTTGGGTATGTATATTCGTCGGAGTTTACCGCCCTTCGAATATAAGTCCAAATGCCCCAGTTTGATGTGTTCCACCTTGATCTGTATGAGCTCGCTTACTCGTGCGCCGGTAGCGGCCAGAAAGCGTATTACAAAGTACCAGAATAGCTCGTCATCCCGCTTGAGGCGGTTTTTGAAATACTCATAATCTGCTTCGCTGATGACATTTTCCAGAAAGGCTTTCTGTTGCACTCGTACAAACGGCATTTTCCAGCTCTCTTTGCCGATACTCTCTAAGTAGCAGTTGATTGCCCTCAGACGTAAATTAACGGTCTTGGGCTTGTAGTTCTCAATCAACCACACCTTATACGCCCGCAGGTTCTTTTTGGTGATACCATCGTACTGCGAGCTGTATTGCCGAAGGGCAAAAAGGTACGAGGATATCGTGTTTTCCGAGAGGTTTGTGCCTCTCAAGTGTCTTTCGAATTCTTCTATCATAGTGAAAGACCTCCTTTCACTATGATATTATACCGTGTTCCTTTTACAGCCCTTTGACCAGCGGGAGTAATTCCTCGATCCGTTGAACGATGCGGTGCTGTTCGGCAAGCGGAGGTAGCGGCATTAAAGTCGTCACAATTTTCTCTTTCGAGATATTCGGTTGTGCTCCTCCTTCGCCACGCTTGATAAACGCTGTCCGCTGTGACATCAAAAAGTAAAACAGGAATAGCGTTTCAACCCCATACACAGGCTTGCACGCACAACACGCCTGATTTGTGGTTGCTGAGTAAGTTAAAATTCCAAGTTTGCCTATAGTAGCACCGTACATTGCCATAAGCACTGATCCCGATTCATTTAACCGTACTGAGGTTTTTTCAAGAGCCAATTGGCTGATTCCCTCTGGAATGTCAGTTATATAGGAGTCTGTTAAATCACCGGTTTTTAACCACGGAATACTACCATCGTAATACTCCGGGTGTGTTCGGCTGGGAGTTGCACCAGACCCCCAATCGCCAATATTACCAAGCCGCGCCCACGCCCAAGATTCCGGGATCTCAAAGGGCAGTTCATCGTCGATACAGCGCTCCACACCGTCCAACTTCTCATAATGAGAATAACGGGTTGCTGGACAAGGGTGTCAGTAGGTTCATCGCCGTTTTAATTGCATCTATAATTCGTCTCTGTTCGGACAGTGGCGGTACAGGAATGAGCATAGCCGCAAACTCATCAAATTTGAGGCTCTCTACCGTTGTGACTGATTTCACCAGCTCTTTGAGGATGAACGGCTCAAAGGCTTTAATCCCATAGAACAACCATTCTGATAGCTCAATATCATATAGCGAGAAGGCTTTTATATCCTGGTTTATAGTGCTGTCGATACCCAGCTTGCAGAGAGGTAGTAATCTTTTCAGAATGCCGCTTCGGGCAACCAGAAGGAGCGTACCGGCTGGATACAATTGCATAGTAGCTGCTGCCAACTCGGAAATATGCATCTCAGAGTCTGTAATCACTGGACGCTTCATGTCCTTTGAAGTTACCCACGGCACATTACCATTCCAGAACTGCGGGTTTGACATCGAGGGCGTTTTACCACTACTGAAAACGCCAAACGACGAAAGGCGTGCCCATGCCCAGCTCTCTGGTATCTCAAAAGGGATCTCATCATCAATGCAGACCTCTTCGGAACTACGCTTTTCATAATGAGAATTATCCCGTCTGAAAATGACTGATTCATGCTTGTCCTTCTTGATTTTGCCTTCCTTGATGAGCCGCTGCTTCTCCGCCCGGATACGCTCCAGCAGAGCCTCTGCAGGCTCGTCAGACGAGTCTTGGGGTACCAGCTTCCCCTGGACCGCCTCTTGCAGGATGGACTTCTTGAGCCGCTCTGGAAAGGTGGTGTTTAGGGTGTCCAGAGTTGATTCAACATCGGCGTAAGCGTCGGTATACGGCTGTAGTTTATCGATGGTTTCTACAATTCTATGTTGCTCTGCCAGAGGAGGAAGTGGAAACAAAAGTGAGTGAATGGCATTTGAGGACAAGCCTTGAATTCCTATTCCTTTTCCGCCTATCCAGCCAATGTGTTTGTATAGGTCAAACAGATAATAAAAGAAACGAGTACAAAGCGGCACATACGCTCTAAGTCTGTGAATGTGGTTCTGGATGCACATCGGATAATCATAAGACCAGATTGAAGCTCGACCTATGTCGCCCCCCTCACATACTAAGAGGTCCCCCTTGATAACAGTACACTTTTCGATCTCGCTCTCAGAAAAATACATTTCCTTCAAATTATCGAGTTCAAAGCGATCCCAGTACAGATTGGATGTTGTGATGTATTGTTTCAGCTGACCTGTACAATTTGCGGCATTTAGGGCTTTACCGGTGTTGTGCTGAAACAGTTCTCCCAATCGCACCCATTCCCATGAATCGGGGATGTCGAACGGCACCTCATCCGCCAGCGACCGCACTTCATCGCCGATTTTCTCATAAGGAGTATTATAAGAAACTGGGCATAGCTTGAAGAAAAGCACATTATTTGATATTATAAAGAAAATAGGGGTCTTGTAATAGAAAGGAGCACAGCATGGCAAAGCAGGAACTCTCTCTGAAACAACAATACCAGCGGCTCACGCAGGCCAAGGCGCAGGCAACCCGGAATGGACAACCTACCCCTAAACTCGATAAGAAGATTGAAAAGATGAAGGCAATGATGGGCAGCACCGTACAGAAAGTGCCGGCTGCAAAACCATCTGCCAGCAAGTTCGTGGACTACAAGGGTGTCAACAAGCTGCCCATGCAGGGTGGTGCCTGCACTCCGAAATAAGATTTGCCCTAAATTGTTCATCGCACGGGAAGAACAGGATTATAGAATCAACTATGTTTAGTGATGGGCAGATCCATATTGCAAAATGGGTGCGGAATGCATTGGATCTTAACGACGGAGATGAGCTGCTTTTCGAAGTCGTTGATAACAAAATAATCTTTACAAAAGCCGGGGCTAGTGGGAAGCTCCTCGTTGCCCCGCTGACCCAAAATGTATGAAGCGAAAATGACACGCCCCAAAAGTGAACGCCGATGTTTTGGTGCACTCTTGGGGCGTGTTTTTCATGTTCAGTTCACTCTGTCAAAAGGTATGCCTTTTGACATTACTTTTTCTGGCGTTTAAGCTGCTCTTTGAAAAGATTCTTCATCACTTCTTTGCCTTTATCCGTACCGATTAGAGGAATAAAACATATTTCATTCAAGGAAACGAGGATTGTCTAGTTGATCGGACGGTCTTGCTGGATACATGCCTTCTTCGTTAGATAATCTCTGAATAGGAAATGGAGTACTCAAATAGCCGCATCTGATCGTCAGCCTTGACTTTTTCAATGAGATCTTTTGTCGGATCATTCAAACATATTATGCCAAATACACGCTGTCCTTTGACTGCAACATCTTCCTCAATCCAATCGATATACTCTCGCGTTTGTGCATAAGCGTCATCATAGCCAGAGTCCTTTTTCAACTCGATAACATACAGGTCTCCAGCGGTATCAATCCCAAGGATATCAAGCCTGCCATTCCTCAAAACAAATTGCCTGCCATAGACACCTCGCTTCTGATATATACGGAGCGGCATCCCAAATACAGGAATGCCAATTTCCATCCGCTGCACCAGTTCATCTTCGAGAAGCTTTTCGCTGGAGAATTGCTGTTTTTTTACGCCGATGTCTACGATCGTTTCCGCCTCAACATCAGTAACGGCAGGCTCTGGGACAGCGATTTTTACTTTGCCAACTGGCTTTTCAGCCCTCTTCTTCAAATCCTTTGAGACAAAACGCTCATGCTCTTGGATGACTCTCTGAGCCTCTCCATTCTTGCCTTGGGCGAGAAGGGTTCGCACGAGATTATTTGCGGCATAGCGCACATCTCGATTCTGCCGCAGGCAGTCTTCAAATACGCTTTGGGCTTCTTTGAATTTCCTCTGTTTATACAGCGAGTACCCTAGATTATTTAGGGTATTTTCGCCGACAGGAAGAGCCTCAAGTGACTTCCGATAGTATTCTTCTTCCTTGAGACAGTCCTTTTTCTTTCCGTAGCACCATGCCATCCAGAAGTAGACGGTGCCCTCAAGGAAAATGCGAGATGTGGGTTTTCCATCTTCAAATTGCTCAAAATATGAGAGTGCATTTCCCAACATCTGCATATTGTAGTAGGTATATCCGAGGAGTTCTTTTGCTAACAGGATCTTCGGATTACACTGTAAGACCTGGGTAAGTGACTCGATGATGCTCTCATTCTTAGAGTCATAATACAGGTGATCCAGAGCAGCACACATTTCAGGGATTCCTGCTTCAACATCGTCTCTATCCAGCATTCTTCCTATGGCGCTCCACATACCGGGAAAGCCCTCTTTCAGTGGAACCACCAGAATGTATGTGAAATCCTCAGCTGTGAATATCCCAGACTCTGTTTTGAGGCTTTTGATTTTTTCATCTAGGTAAGCCGACAAGTACTGAAGAACATTCTCTTTCTTTCCGGATACCAAATCAATAATGGCGTAGTACAGCAAATTGTATGGATCCGATCTATCGAGTCCATATACCATTTTCTTGAATTTTGTATATAGTGGGTCATCGACCAACTGCTTGGTGTCCATCTCGGAATACCTGTAGTAACCCGAAATAAGTGCGTCCAAAAGTAGATCACAGTAAAGGGACTCCAACCCACCTTTGTGTTCAGAGGGAGCTGCGTTCAATATTTGGTCGCAAGAAGAAAAATCTGTTGAATTATCAAGTAGAGTCTTGTCGAATTGCGCGAGAAGATTATCGGCTATTTTTTGAAGGGTGCTATCCGTTGCCATTGCAATACCTCCATGGTGATGATTCTGTGCTCATATTGTACCGTTAATGGCCGGAATTGGCAAGTCAATGCATTTTGACTAATACGTTGTTCCTGTGTATGCACAAATACCTCCTATTTTCGGAAGTACGCCGCCTGCCCCCAGGGGATCCTAACACGGTTATTGGTGAGCAGCCAGAGCACAGGTATGCCGGATGAGGCCTCATATTCCGGGAAATCGCTTTTCCCATCTGTCATGATGACGATTTCTGCAGGAACATTGTCAGACATATGTTCCCGAACATAATCAAAAATGCACTGGAAACTTGTCCCGCCTCCGCTATATGGCTTCAGTTGCAGCAGGTTTTCCGCACTGGTAATGGGAACTACCCGTCGGACTTCCGAATCAAAGAAACCGATGGAGCCGCTAAGCATCCCTCCGAATTGCTCAATAGCTGCGCAGATCTCGGCGGCGGCCATGGCCACTTCCTGATCTTTCAAAGAGGCAGAGATATCAACCATGAACAAAACATTGAGCCTGGGCGTTTCAGACTCGTTGTAATCCGGCAGAAAGAAGTCCAGGTCCTGCAGCCTGCGATCGGGAGGGGTAAAGCTGTAGTCCCTTGTTTCGTCCATGATAAAGTGGTTCAAGAGAGATTGCCAATCGTGAGTCGTGATTTTCGATCGGTGAAGGACGCGCTCACAAAGGGTGCTGCTGTCATAGTTTTCTGCATCGCGGTCCTTTGAACCCCGGATTTCCCGAATTGCCTCTTTGAGATTCGCACTCGGGCGTGTTGTATACTCGAAGATGAGATCGTCCAGTTCATCATCATCTGCTTCCGGGCGATATACTTCAGGCATCTCCTGCTTGCGGAACCCTTTGCACACTCGCTCGATGATTCCTCGAATGCGCTCAGATGGAATTAGGTCATCGGGATCAGGGTCATCCGGGCTGAGAATCAGGACCCCATCCTCGGTGCGGGCGTTTGGCCTATCCCACCACTCATCTGAATCCAGCAGGAGATTGCGGCGCTGCGCATCACTCAACGTGGAAGGATCCAAAGGTGTCATCTGAAATGCCTCGTAAGGCGTCAACTCGCAGCCTTCAACTTTGGGATAAAAAGTCTCATGGTGGATCTCGCCGATTCCAGGGAGCTTGTCATCCGTGAAGTCATACCGGATAAGCGAGGAGTTGACAACGATATTGCAGGCAAAGTGAAAACGGTCACCTTTATAAAACTGCGGGCGTGAGAGATGCCCTAACCGGATATGCATGAGCTGGTGGCAGAGCGCAAAATCCAAGCTGTTGTCGTCGAGCTTTTCCAACCAGCTCGCGTCAAAGTAGATGCAACTCCCGTTTGTTGACATCCGGCGCACATCCACATTGGTGACAAACAACATCTCTACCAGCGGCGCCGCCAACTCCGGCTCCCGTGTCAGAAGCCGATACCGGGCCTCCTGGAGTTTTCTTTTGAGCTTATTGATTCGCTTATCAGTCATTTCATGCCTGCCTTAACCGCATCCAGGTATATTGCGTTTTCTGCAAGAATGGGGCGGAGCTTAGGGATGAGCTGATAATCATGGAGGAGGTTGGTGCGGAAAGTCCAAGGAAGATCACAAGCGAATACTATAGAGTTGTTGATGAGCTCCTTTTCCGGATGCTGACGCGCATAGGCGACCATCTCAGCCCTAAGGGCCTCCTGCATTTCCGGAGACTTCTCAACAGCAGTCTTTTTTCCGGCGAAGATGTCTTCGATTGAAGGCAGGTTTGAAAACAGAGTGCACCATTTCGCAAAATTGTAAGTTACGCTTGCCCCGATACAGCCGGATATCAAAGGCTGAATTGCGTCCATGTTTTCTGAGATATTGGTAAGGATGTTGCTGACCATCTCCCAGGAACGAGGTGTTGGAAAAGCCAAGGTGGATTCAGGGCTATCGGAGCGCATGAGAGCGGTTGGGTTATACTCCAGAAAACTGGTGACAAAGCGGTGAATGCCTGATTTGACAGCCCAGTCGTGCCAGGAGTCAGGATCGCCCTTCACAGTAATGTGCAAGAGACGGTTGGCTAATGCGCGTGGCATATTATAGGCAACGGATTTATCGGTAACGCGGTTGCCAGCGGCAATGACGATACAGTTCTCCGGCAGCTTATGCTCACCAATAACGCGATCCAGCGTGATCTGATAGGCAGCGGCCTGCACCGACTGCGGTGCGGCGGTAATCTCGTCTAGGAAGAGGATGTTAATCACATCTTCACTTTCATCCATCTGGAAAATCTGAGGCTTCAGCCACACCGATAGGGTTTTATCCGCGTTGGTCGTCGGGATGCCTCTGAGATCTACCGGGTTGAATAGCAACAGGCGTACATCTGTGATGGAAACCTTTTTTCCGGTCTTAGCCTGGATGTTGCCCGCTATCTCACGAACACCCTGGGATTTGCCGATACCCGGAGGCCCCCACAGCATCACGGAGGGAAAAGATTTTAGTGGGGTACCGTTTTTGATGAGCTTGATATAGGCCCTGGACAATAGGCTCACAATCTGATTCACATTCAGTAAGGTCAAATTGGTTTCGTTATCAATCATTTCTCGTGCAGCCTTTCTGACGAATGATGGTTTTTTCTGTGCTTAGGAGAATTATTGGCAGAAGCGCTGTTTCTGAACGGCAATCCGCTTTCTCATCAGCGTGACAAAAGCGCTTGGTTCAATGACTTCCAGCACCGGGCCGAAGGACAGCACCCTAATAAGCAGCTCGGTCTCATCGTCCTTGTCGTAACGGAGCCTGATCTGATAGAGCCGATCGGCCAACTTCTGAGTCTCTTTTTCAAAATGGGAGAAGTGTAGCAGCACACGTTCCAGCCCGTTGCGCTCGTCATGAAGCAGCATTACAAGCTCTTCGGAATTTTCCTGAGGCAGCGTGATGGATTTGGGATCATAGGCATCCAGCAACTCGCATGAACGCACACGAGCCATATTGATCGTGTTGAGCCGTCGCTTGCCGGTTGCCAGTAACCTGAACTTATCGTCCTTGGCGGAATATTCCAGGCGGTAAGGTATACACTCGATCGAATGGCGGGCGCCGGTATGGCCACGGAACCGGATACGCAGTTTTCTCTTCTTTCGAATTGCCTTCAGTGCTGTTTGGAAGCAAGCTATGTAGGCGGGATCCCCATACGGATCTCCGTCCGCGTACTGGTCAAAGAGAATGAAGGTGTCCTGAGCATACAGCGGATCAACATCTTCCAGCCCGGTCGTGTCCGGATCAAACAGAGCGATTCTGGGATCAGACAGCAGCGCTTTGAGCCATCTCTTTTGGAGCATTGTCAAAGGCATGGTTGGCTTGTGGTGAAGTATGGAATGATACTCCTGATCGAGTAAAGGCCAGGTTCCGGATTTCAGCGCTGCCGGAATTGCAAGCGCGCTTTCCGCAAAAGCCTTTTCCCGGACAAGCTCGGTCATTCTTCGATCTGTCAACTTCCCATCGGATGCTTCGGAAAGGACAGCTGCGACGACATTGAAATAGCTTCCGTAGATCTCACTGAATAACATCGTTGCCACCTCCGTACAGAGCGTCCATCCGAGCCAAATCTTCTTGGAACATATCCAAAACATACTGGCTGGAGCATTTGAGATCTACAATGCGGCCGATGAAGGTGCGCAGCCAGGGCAGTATCTCTGAGGCATCATAGACATCGGCTGAAAACCTGCAAGTCTGTGAGTCCAATAGTTCGACTGTACCATGGCGCTTCTCGCGCTCCAGGCGGTGCAGCACGAATTCCTCGCCCGGGTCAAAATGGACCGTCATTTCAATATGATCCAAATTATGGTCGGGACCCGTTGAGACACCCCAAAGGTGCTGGTCAAACTTCTCCTGGTACCCTAAGTACTTGCTGTAGTGTTTCTCGACATTCCCAATCGTGACCTTTTTGATGGCATCCAACCGGAAGAAAGATAAGTGCCGCCCCCGGTAATGGTAGCCGAGCAGATACTGGCGCCCGGACTGGGTGCTGACATAGATCTTCAGAGGACAAACCGTCCTTTGATAGTCGCGGCCACTCCGCAGGCTCCTGACGGTCAGTTCCGCAGCTCTTTTTTCATCGATTGCCGCCAACAGATCACAGAGGACATCACTGTCCAGGGCGTGGAGCATGTAGTGATGTTTGAATCGGAAGCTATCAGAAGGTTTTTCCAATTTATCGATCAAGAAGGAGCCAATCACCCCGAGTGGATCCTCCTCGGAGAAAAAGGATAGGGCGTCTGCCCAGGTATTCAAATCAACGGTGTTATCATCCGTTCTCCGGTAGAGTACCTCACGACCGCATTTCTCGGAGCTTAGCAGACCAAGCGCCTCATATTCCTTGAGCTTTTTCCGCACGGTGGATTCGTCTGGAGAGAAGGCGCCGCTGAAATGAGAGAGATAGTCATCATTGATGCAATCGACAATCTCTCTGGAAGAAAGCGCGCTGCCATCGGCCAGCAGGTCCATCACATAGAAGTGGAGGGTGATGTCCTTATCGGTAAAGCTTTTGGCTTTAAAAGCCTTGTGGAGCGGGTTGTGTGGGATCCGCCTGCTGTCAACCGAGAGGAATACATTCTTGCCGGATGTGTCCTGATGGAAGGACATAAAGTCGCCAATCCAACTCTCAATTCTTCGCCGCTCATTATCGTAGCTGCGGGCACTCTTGATGCTGTACTCTTCCCGACTCTTAAACCCATAGACATAGAATTCGCGCATGTAGCTCCGGATACGCTCAAAACTCTTGACCAACTCACTATATGCCACGAAATCCACCTCCTGCAGTTTATGGCCTCATTTTACCACAGGAGGTGTCCAAATGAAAGAACAGCTCCTTGCCAACTGCGGTCTGGAATGGGTTTGAACCAATTTTTCGCAGACTTTTAGGTAGTTGCTCTTGAGTTCGCAACTTTTTTTCCGTGTTTTTCCTCTGAACAGGCAGTATTCTTAAATCACGAAAAGCGCATACAGCAAACCCATGCATATGACTTTTAATCATAGACGCTGTTCTGGTCTGGCGTAGTAACCTCTCCGGAATAAAGAATGCGCTTTGTAAAAGACGCTAACAGCATTATCTATTAACATTAGCTCAACGAAGGAGCACCTGCTTTCGGGGCAGGCCGACAAAGGGTGAGACCCCCTTTATGATGATAAAGGACAGCGTCTTGTCGAATACATCTCCGGTAGTTCAGATGGTAGAACGGGAGACCCCAATCTCTGTGTCGTGGGTTCGAGCCCCACCCGGATGATGTATTCACTCCTTAGACAAAAAGGCACCAACAGCAAAGATTGAATAGCTAAGATGGTTATAGCAGGCGGTTCATACCCGTCGTTCGTGGGTTCGATTCCCACTTCACATGGTGCCTTGTTTTATCAATAAAGATGCCCACAGCAACACCCAACGGTCTTGAATCCGATCCGATGCAGAGGTCAGGGCGCCGGTCAACTGGCGGCTTAGGACTTGCGATATGTCAGGCATCTTGTGAAAGGCACCAACAGCAATTCTTGGTAACAACTACGACTAGAAATCGTACTTTCGGGTTCAAATCCCTGATGGTGCCTTGTATAACCAATTCATCACGGAGGAGTGATTTCCATGCTGAAGTTTCTAAAGAAAGAAGCAAATATGACCCATACGGAAAATGGCGCAGTTACATATCGTTCCACCCAGTCTGAATGTCTGGATCTGTTCGCTACGATCGGCGCCCTGCGCAGAGAGCGTGACGAGGAGATCACGAATCGCTTCCTCCGCGCCTATGCCGAAGACGCTGATCTGGCCATGAAGACCCTGTTCTTTGCGAGAGATATTCGTGGCGGTATCGGCGAGCGCCGTGTCTTCCGTACCATTCTGAAGTGGCTGGCCGACAACGAGCCGCAATCCCTGGAGAAGAACATCCAGTACATTGCAGAGTATGGACGCTACGATGACCTGCTGGTCCTGATGGGCACCACATGCGAAGGCAAGGTGCTGCATCTGATCAAAAAACAGCTGGCAGCTGACTTTGCCGCTCTGGAGGCCGGCGAGTCCGTGTCCCTGCTGGCCAAGTGGCTCCCCTCCGTCAATGCCTCCAACGAAGATGTGATCCGGCAGGCGAAGCGAATTGCCCGTGCGATGGGTATGAACGACGCCCAGTACCGCAAAACGCTGAGCGCCCTGCGCACCAAGATCAGCATCATCGAGAACAACCTGCGCGAAAAAGACTACACCTTCGATTACTCCAAGCAGCCCTCCAAGGCCATGTTCAAGTATCGTAAGGCCTTCATGCGAAATGATGGAGACCGCTATGATGAATTCATGAGCCGTGTCGCCGAGGGTACGGAGCAGCTCCACACTGGCACCCTGACGCCCTATGAGATGATCAAGCCCTTCTTCGGTCGCGGCGATATCTCCGATCAGGAGCGCAAGGCCATTGACGCAACATGGAAGACACAGGAGGATTTCACTGGCGGTGAGAACGCTCTGGTCGTCATTGATGGCTCCGGCTCCATGTACGGTGGTGCTGATCCCATCCCCGCTACTGTGGCGCTGTCTCTTGGTATCTACTATGCCGAGCTCAACACCGGCGCATTCCAAAACCACTTCATCACATTCTCTGAGAATCCCAAGCTGGTGGAGATTAAGGGCAAGGATATCTACGAAAAGGTGCGGTACTGTCACCAGTTCAACGAGGTCGCCAACACCAATATCCAGCGTGTGTTTGAGTTGATCCTCAAGACTGCCGTGAAGAACCGTGTGCCCCAGAAGGATATGCCTGCCAAGATCTTCATTATCTCCGATATGGAGTTCGACTACTGTACTGAAGATTGCTCCTTGACCAACTTCGAGTATGCGCAGCGGCTCTTCGAGGAACATGGCTACCAGCTGCCCGAGGTGATGTTCTGGAATGTGGCAAGCCGTAATCAGCAGCAGCCCGTCAAGATCAACGACCAGGGCGTTGCGCTGGTATCCGGCTGTAATCCCCGAATCTTCTCCATGCTGAAAGCCGGCATTCTTTCCCCCTATGCCTTCATGATGGATGTTCTGGGTTCCGAGCGTTACGCGGCGATCGTGGCATAATAGAGCTGACGCAGGAGGTGATAGCAGGTATGTTATCGCCTCCTGCTTTTTCTTTCCCAACAAAAGTGTTGCTGTTGGCAGAGATGAACCGTAAAATAAAGAGTATGAAGGAAAGGGAGATCGTTATGATTACGATTCAAGGTTTATATAATACTGCGGTCTGTTACACCCCCGAGTTGGAGGAGGCAGCCCGCAAGCAGATCCAGACCGTTTGCGATCAGGCCGAGTTTGCCGGCTGCAAGATCCGGATCATGCCCGATGTCCACGCTGGCAAGGGCTGTACCATCGGTACCACCATGACCATCCAGGACAAGATCGTGCCCGGTATGGTTGGCGTCGATATCGGCTGCGGTATGGAGACTGTTGAGCTTCGTGAGCGGGAGGTCGACTTTGAGAAGCTGGACGCCCTAATCCGCAGGGAGATCCCCTATGGCCGTGAGGTTCGAGACATTCCTCATGCACTGAACGCTGAGATCGATCTGACTCACCTCCGCTGCACAGATCAAGTCAATCTCAACCGGGCCATGCGCAGCATCGGCTCTTTGGGTGGCGGCAACCACTTCATTGAGGTGGATCGCGCGGAGGATGGCCGGTTGTTCCTGGTGGTCCACTCTGGCAGCCGTCATCTGGGCACCGAGGTGGCTGAGCACTACCAGAATGAGGGTCGGCGTGCCCTTTGGGGCGGCGCCCAGTATCAAGTTCAAGCCGCCATTGACCAGCTGAAGGCCGAGGGCCGGTTCCAGGAGATCCAGAAGACCATCAAGGCGCTCAAGAAGGAGCACGAGCTGAATATCCCCAAAGATCTGGCCTATGTGGAGGGTAAGCTGTTCGAGGACTATATCCACGATATGAAGCTGACACAGCAGTTCGCCATGCTCAACCGCAAGGCCATGGTGGATGTTATCATGACTGGCATGGGCTTCACGGCGGTGGAGACCTTCACCACCATCCACAACTATATTGATACGGACGCCATGATCCTGCGTAAGGGCTCTGTCTCCGCCAAGGCCGGCGAGAAGCTGCTGATCCCCATCAACATGCGTGACGGTAGCCTGATCTGCAGCGGCAAGGGCAACGAGGATTGGAATTGCTCCGCACCTCATGGCGCCGGCCGGCTGATGAGCCGCAAGGCGGCCTTCAATGCTCTGTCCATGGAGGAGTTCCAGAAGGAAATGGAGGGTATCTACACCACCTGTGTTGTGCCCGACACGCTGGACGAGTCTCCCATGGCCTATAAGAGCATGGAGGAGATCGTCGCTCAAATCGGCCCTACTGCGGAGATTATTGAGCGGATCCGTCCTGTCTATAACTTTAAGGCAGCAGACTGAAATACAATGATGAAAGGCGGTGTTGACCGTGGAAGCATTGATCAAAGAAAAGCTTCATGAAATCGAGCAGCGGGAGAACTGCCGCATCCTTTTGGCCGTGGAGTCCGGTAGCCGTGCTTGGGGCTTTGCTTCTCCGGACAGCGACTATGATGTGCGCTTCATTTATGTGCGCCCCAGAGAGAGCTATCTCAGGCTCAACCGGGTCCGTGATGTGATCGAGCTGCCCATCAATGGTGTTCTGGACATCAACGGTTGGGATGTGGACAAGACACTGAAGTTGCTCCATAAATCCAACCCCACCGTATTTGAGTGGTTTTCCTCTCCCATCGTGTATCAGACCACTGACTTCACTGAGGCGTTTAAGCCCGTCATGCGGCGCTACTTCTCGTCCAAGAATGGCCTTTGGCACTATCTGCAGATGGCGGAAGGAAACTATCGAGAATACCTGCGCGGCGACATGGTGAAGGCCAAGAAGTACTTCTATGTACTGCGGCCAATCCTCGCTTGCCGGTGGATCCTTGAAAAAGGTACTCCGCCCCCAATGCTCTTTTCTGAACTGGCGGCGAGCCAGCTTCCGGACTACCTGGAGAAAACCGTTGCGAAGCTGCTTGATCTGAAGATGAACTCCCCTGAGGTGAAGATGATCCCGAGAATCGATATCCTCAACGCTTACATGGATCGGAGCATTGCAGAGGTGCGTGCTCTGGTGGAGCAGTATCCGAGAGAAATCACGAAGGACTGGGAGGAACTCAATGCGCTGTTCCTCGCCGCACTGGAGATGTGATCTTATGATGAAATTGCCACCACAAGTGAATACAGCATTTGAGATGCTTGAAGCGGCCGGCTATGAGGCGTACCTTGTTGGTGGCGCAGTGCGTGATTATGTGCGTGACAACAGTCCTGCGAAGGATTGGGACATCACCACCAACGCGCTCCCAGAGCAGGTGGAGGAGATCTTTACAGGCTACCACCTGATTGAGACTGGCTTGAAGCATGGGACTGTAACTGTTGTGATCGACCAAGAGCCTCTAGAAATCACGACCTATCGCGTTGACGGGGACTACTCCGACCATCGGCATCCGGACTCAGTCAGCTTTACCCGCAGCCTGAAGGACGATCTTGAGCGCCGGGACTTCACCATGAACGCTCTGGCCTACAACCCCAGGACAGGTGTTGTTGACTTCGTAGGAGGCAAGGCGGACATTGCCGGCGACCTTGTCCGCTGCGTGGGAGATCCAGATCGGAGATTCCAGGAAGATGGCCTGAGAATGCTCAGAGCCCTTCGCTTCGCCTCCGTGTATGGCATGACGATCGAAGCTGCCACGGCAGCGGCCATCCACAGGAACAAGCACTTGCTCAAAGGTATCGCTGCGGAGCGCATTCTGGTTGAGCTTACCAAAATGCTCTGCGCTCAGGGCGCGGCAGGTGTTCTGCGGGACTTCGCCGATGTGCTGGCCGTCCCGATCCCGGAGCTCACACCCATGTTTGGCTTTCCGCAGCATAATCCACATCATGACAAGGATGTCTGGGACCATACCATCGCGGTCATTGAAAGTATCACCCCTGAACCGGTGCTTCGTTGGGCAGCCCTGCTACATGACATTGGGAAGCCTTCCTGTTTCTCGCTCGCCGAGGATGGCATTGGCCACTTCTTCGGGCACTCGGATCAGAGTACTTCAATGGCGGAGAGTATCCTCAGTAGACTTCGCTTCGATAACGCCAGCAAAGAACAAATTGTAAGACTCGTTCGCTATCATGACATGCCCATCACGGCCGACAGGAAGCCAATCAAACGGCTTTTGAGCAAGCACGGTGAGGATGCTACCCGGCAACTGATCGAGCTGCACAAGGCAGATACGCTTGGTCAATCGGCCATCTGCAGACACCGGATCGCAATCTTTGAGGAAGTATCGCAAATGATCAATGAGATCCTGCAGGAAGAGAGCTGCTTCACACTCAAGGACTTGGCAGTTAATGGACATGATATGATGACATTGGGCTTTCAGGGACCGACCATTGGCCGTGTGCTGCAGGAATGCCTGGATGCAGTCTTGGATGAGCAGATCCCCAACGAGCATGAGGCGCTGATGGCCTTTGCAAAGGATAGACAGCTGAAGAGTTAATACCAAAACGGCAATACCAAGCAGGTATTGCCGTTTTGGTATGCACAGGAACTTAGGTGGGTTGTAGGGTTTTGTCGATGGTCGTATAATGAGTGATGAAGCAAAGTGACGATCGTGAGGTTGCCTTTGACTTCGATTATGCTACTCACTTGTTCCGGCAACTCTCTAAATCGCATCACAAGGGAACATTTTCCCTATTTTTGCGTCTATATCAATAAGGGATTCATGGCTGATATGAAAAGGAGGCTGCTGATATGAAACAGAAAAAGAAATGGGTTATTCCCCTCTGTGTGATAGGAGTCATACTGCTACTTTGTGCGGGTGGCCTTTGGTATATGATAAATCACTCCATGAGTTTCTCTGTCGGACGCTGCTTAGTAGCGGACAACGGATCGTATATGTTCATCGACGGAAACTCACCCATTATCATGAGCAACCGAAAGGATAAGGAAGGTCTGTTCTCTGGCTTGGGGACCGGCGATAAGATTTTGATCTTCCACGATGGGATTGCGGAAACCTATCCAGGCAGGGCCGGTGCGTATTGGTGTGTGAAATTGGAAGACGGTACGCAGGCCGATATTCCGGAACAGGTCATAGAAGAGCTTACGGAACTCGGATGGACCATTGTAGGAAATGAAGCTGATCCAGATTCCGTGACGCCTGAACCGGGAGCATACGCTTTTGAGGCGCAGTACATCCGGACCAATGGCGGACCTGAAGATGGCTATCCTTACCACACCGTGATCAGTTCCAGAGCGGAATTGGAAGCCTATTACGAGGCATACAAGGACATTTATAGTCTGGAACGAAGAGAGACAGTCTACTCCGACAGCACAATCGGCTTTTTGGATGCCTGCGACAAATACGATAACGCCTATTTTGAACGGCAGAATCTTGTTCTGATCGTACTGCAGGAAGGCAGCGGATCAATTCGGCATGAGATTACAGATGTGCGTCGTCACCGTATTGAGAACGGTGCATTGGATGGGTGGGACATTACGATTGACCGTAAGGTCCCTGAGGCAGGAACAGAGGATATGGCTCAGTGGCATCTATTCCTTGAAGTGCAGATGGGCGATGTGATCAAGGCCACCGACAAGGTTTGGATCAATGGAAAACAGAGCGAACGCACTCCGGCAATATCCGGTCTTGTTGGTATCAGTCGTACTCCGTCGATAAGCGCCTATCAGGATCCCTGGGGAGTGAAGCTTACTGCAAAGAATATTACCCCGTCTGGATTGACCATTGTTTGTACGCAGCAAGATGGAGAACCAACCGGTGAGCTGCAGACCGGCAGTTACTACGGACTCGAAATGCTGCAGGATGGCGAGTGGGTTGCGGTCGAGCTGCTTCCTATGGAGTATGAGCTTGCCTGGACGTCAGAAGCATGGATGATCCCTAACAATGCGGAAACAGAATGGGAAGTGAATTGGAGCCGCCTGTACGGAGAGCTTCCCGCAGGTTCCTACCGGATCAGCAAATCGGTTATGGATTTCCGGGGTACCGGTGATTATGACACCAAAACCTATTATGCAGGCTTTGATCTCGTGGACGCCGCTGACACAAGTAATGTTTCCTACGAACACGGCGGATTTGGCGTCAGTGTGCCGCTTCTTTCTGGTTGGGAATACAAGGTTGAGGAATACAGTGCCGATGGCATGAGCTATGGCGTCAGTTTCCGACCCGCTGGTGAAGATGGATGGATCGATTTCCAATATTGGCCTACATTCGGCGTCTGTGGCACCGGATTGTCAATGAAGGAATTTGGAAATGGTTCCATGGGCACCTACGATGGCGGTGCTATCTGGAACTTTATCAGTTACCCTGCCAGCAAAGGCAACTTTGTGGCAACGACCCAGGGTGTAAATAGCTGGTGGTCACGTTACGGCGAGACTGCTATGGAAATCATAACGCAGGTAATCTGCACAGACACCATCGTAGACTAAGGAGGGTACGCAGTATGAAACGAATTGTAGCGCTATGCCTCGCAGCGGCTTGCCTGATTTCTATGGTAGGCTGCGCAGGAGATACCAATATGGACGAAAAGAAACCAAACAACTCCGCATCGGCCTATGCTCTGGCACTGGCTAGCTATCCGGAGATGGCTCCCTACCCAAACGAGATGGAGTATTTTGATGAAAAGACCGGTGAGTTTGACAGCGATGGCTTTGATGTGGTCTATGACGCCTGGCAGTCGGACAGAAAGGCCCAACGCAGTCAGCCGGAAGGCTATGCAGACGGTCTGGAACCGTTCTTCGCCAGTTCAATCCGAGAGTTTCTCAGCAATTCCAACGGGGAGAACAAGGTATACTCTCCTCTGAGTGTTTACATGGCCCTCGCCATGCTGGCAGAGGTGACGGACAGTGAAAGCCGCCAGCAGATCCTTGACCTTCTAGGAAGTGAAAGCATTGAGGCTCTGCGCTCCCAGGCAGCCAGTGTTTGGAACGCCAATTACAGCAATGACGGCGCCGTGACAAGCATTCTGGCAAACTCCCTGTGGCTGAATGAGTCCGTAAATTTCAACCAGTCCACAATGGACAGTCTGGCAAAGAATTACTATGCGTCCTCCTTCCGTGGTGAGATGGGCAGCGAGGAATTTAATCAGGCCTTGCGGGACTGGATCAATGAGCAGACCGGAGGACTGCTGGAAGCGCAGGCCGATGGTCTGTCGATGGACCCCGAGACCGTTATGGCTTTGGCCTCTACCATCTACTACCGAGCCAAGTGGCACAGTGAGTTCAATGAGGCCGGAACGGAAAAGGGCCTGTTCCATCTGTTCAGTGCTGATGGAGAGACCGTGGAGTGCGACTTCATGCACAAGGGCGGCAGCAACACCTATTACTGGGCAGATCAGTTCGGCGCTGTTGCTCTGAGCCTGGAGGGCAGCGGCAAAATGTGGTTCCTCCTGCCTGATGATGGCGTGGCTATGGATGATCTGCTTGCCGATGAGCAAACGATGGAGTTCCTAAACAGCAATGGAAACTGGGAGAACAGCAAGCACCTGATCGTGAATATGTCCGTTCCCAAATTTGATGTTGTCTCTGATCTTGACCTGCGTGATGGCCTGAATGCGCTGGGTATTACCGGTGTATTCGATGCCACGGTGGCCGATTTCAGTCCCATGACTTCGAAAGTTGCAGAGATATTCCTTTCCAAAGCCGACCATGCAGCCCGCGTTGCCATCGATGAAGAGGGGGTTACCGCAGCGGCATATACCGTCATGATGATGGCTGGTGCTGCGGCGCCACCTGAAGAGGAAATGGACTTCGTATTGGATCGACCGTTCTTATTCGCCATTACTGGTGCAGATGGACTTCCACTCTTTGTTGGCGTAGTCAATAGACCGTGAACTGAAAAAAGGCAATAAGAAAACGGCAGTGCCACAATGTGGCATTGCCGTTTTCATGTATATCCGATGCATTGAGTTGTTTACCCCTCATAGGACTGCGGCTGGTAGCCATAGTGCTTGGCAAAAGCTTCATAGTCAACCCATTTCGGGTTGTCAAAGATCCTTGCAGCGTAGAGCTCAAGCGTGTAATGCTCCAGTTCTGCTTTCGTCTTTAACCAATAGGTGTGCTCCTTCTCCCACTCCAGGAGTTTATCGAACAAGTCTTCTTCGTGGCTCCGGACAATGAGCTCACGCACCAAATCGCGCCAGACATCGTTCCTGATGTCTCCAAGATCCGTCTGGATACCATTGCGGTACCCGTACTTCTTATCTCTCCCAGAACCAGAAAGAAGAATCGATTGACCAGTGCTGAAATGTGCGTGTAGATCTTTATGCGTGAGTTGATCTCTGTTAGGAACTGCCGGTAGTGAGTCAATAATCGTGCGCGGATACATAGACATACCTCCATTCTGGTAAGTCTTACGGATTATCGGTCGAAAATGCAACAAATCGATCATAATGAGCAAAAAAGGAAAACCGCGCCACACTGTTGTCGCCGTTCTGTGATATAATCGAACTATGTCGAATAATCAATTCCCTTTGGATCAGCCGCATCCGACCATCATCAAGAAACGACCGGATTGACAATGCACATATTATGTAGTATTATTGTAGTGCAAAGGAGGCTTGAACATGGATTCCAACATGACTTTTCGCATTGATTCTGAAGTGAAAGCGCAAATGGCAGCCATCTGTGATGCACTGGGCATGTCAACTTCTACTGCCTTTAATATTTTTGCCAATGCCTTTGTTCGAGCAAAAGGCATGCCTTTTGCTGTCACGATTCAGGAGCCTGTAACAGCTGTGAGCCGCGAAAAAATGCTGGCGGACACCGATCAACTATTGAGCGAGTTCGCTTCTGACTATAAGAGGATGGCAGAATGATTTGGGTTACAGCAGAAGATGTCGTAGCGATTCATAGCCGTATCATTCAAGTTTCTGGTGGCATTGATGGTCTGCGTGATCGTGCTGGATTAGAAGCGGCTATTGCCGCACCCCTTCAATCATTTGGAGGAGAAGATCTTTTTCCAACTGACATAGAGAAAATCGCTCGTATTGGGTTTGGGTTAGCGTCCAATCACGCATTTATCGATGGCAATAAGCGAATTGGCGCCATGGTCACGCAACTGCTACTCAAATGGAATGGATATCAGTTCCAATTGGAGCAGAATGAGCTGGCCGATATGTTCATTGGTATCGCGGATGGCACAAAGGACGAAACGGAGCTTCGGTATTGGATCAACGACCATATTGAATAACGAAAAGGTTGCCTCACGCAATAATGTGAGGCAACCTTTTTGTTAAAGCCGACCTGATTTGACGAAAAAAAGCCGGGCTGTTTTGTCGGATAGCCGGAGTGTTTTGGCTGCATGGCCGAGTTGTTTTGTCATTTTATCGGCTGTTTGATGTGGCGAGCCACATTTCGTCATTTCATAGGCTCACTAAAGAAGAGAAACCATTATCTCAGCTTATCGTTTCGATTTCTCCAAGCAAATCATTTTTTCCTGAGTTGCTAATTTTATCTGCAAAA
>OWIQ01000367.1_pt1 | contig 26537 bp, 22 predicted proteins | sample 1732701 | NCBI WGS metagenome assembly OWIQ01 (sample SAMN05065744, study PRJEB22554) | human gut metagenome | biome: ENVO:2100002; feature: ENVO:00000062; material: ENVO:00002003 | host: Homo sapiens | place: USA
CGAGATGTAGCTCCGTCTCGTGGGCTCGGAGATGTGTATAAGAGACAGGCCGCGCCCACGGTGGTCAGGGTGTTGGTGCCCAGCAGGATATACAGCTTCTTGGGCTGGGCGGCGGCCAGCACATCCAGCGCCACCTCCGGCCCACGCACGCTGCTCTTGACCGCGCTGCGGTTGACGATGGCGTCCGGGCCGACGCCGGTGTAGCCGCAGATGAGCGCACCGCCGAGGTTGATGCTGTAATCCGAGAAGCCCACGGTCAGGCTGTCGCCAAGGAAAGCCGCGTCGGAGAAGTAGCTCAGATCGACCTGCCCACAGGCAGGCTGGCGGATGACGCTGCTGTCGTAGGCCCTGACGCTGTAGGCCCCCGCCGTCTGGCGGGCCGGGCCGAACTGCTCCAAGGTCACGGCGGCGGTGCCGTCTGCTGCCGGGGCGGTGCTGTCGGCGCTGCTGTCCGCCCCGCCCTGCATCGGCAGGGGGGCGAGGATATTCTGCGCCGTGCCGTTGGCCGTCACCGTTGGCAGCTCTTCGGTCTGCTTCTGCCCGTGCTCGAGGATGACCGTGATGGCGAAGCTCACCAGCAGGATGCCCGCTGCGGCCCCTGCGAGCCGTGCGAGGCCTCCCGCGCCGCCCCGCCGTCTCCGGCTGGTGCTGTGATACTCATGTGAAATGCCCATAAAGGTGTTCCCGCTTTCGTTTGGTTCTGATGATAGTCTGCCCGGGATGGGGCGGGTTATCCCCCCGCTGCGGCCCGTCAGCGCTGTGTGAACCCTATTTTATCATAATTTTTTTGCCTCTGCAACCAATTAGGACTTGCATACAACAGGCAAAACGGTTACAATAGAAGAAGAGCAGGTTTTTGCACACATTTCTCGAAGTGCTTGCACGACCTGCTAGAATTTTTGTGCGAGTTGCGGCTGCCGGTTGTTGGCTCTGCCCCCGCCTGTACACTGTGCAGGGTGTGCGGGCCTCGGAAGGGACAGGGCGCGGAGCGGCGCTGCGGCGCACAGGAAGTCCAATTTATCGGTAAATGATACAAGGAGGTTCTCATGGCCAAGAATGTGATCATCGGCCAGAGCGGCGGCCCCACCGCCGTCATCAATTCCAGCCTCGCGGGCGTCTACAAGGCTGCCTGCAGTCTGGGCGCAGACAAAGTCTACGGCATGAAGCACGGCATCGAGGGGCTGCTGAAGGAGGAGCTTGTGGAGCTGAACGTCCTGCTGGACGACCGGCTCAGCATCGAGCTGCTCAAGCGCACGCCGTCCAGCTATCTGGGCAGCTGCCGCTACAAGCTGCCCGAGCCGGAGGCAGACTCCACGCCCTACGTCAAGTTGTTCACCCTGTTTGACAAGTACGACATCTGCGCAGTGTTCTACATCGGCGGCAACGACTCGATGGACACCATCGCCAAGCTCAGCCGCTACGGCGCACAGGTGGGCAGCGCGGTGCGGTTCATCGGCGTGCCCAAGACCATCGACAACGACCTCTGCCTCACCGACCACACCCCCGGCTACGGCTCTGCGGCCAAGTACATCGCCACCATCCTCAAGGAGGTCATCCGCGACTCTTCCGTCTACGACATCCGGAGCGTGACCGTGGCCGAGATCATGGGCCGTCACGCCGGCTGGCTGGCCGGTGCGGCCTGTCTGGCAGGCGGCGACGACTGCGACGGCCCCGACCTCATCCTTCTGCCGGAAGTCCCCTTCGAGCCGGACAAGTTCCTCGCCAAGGTGGACGAGCTGCAGCGGGTGAAGTCCAATGTCATCATCGCGGCCAGCGAGGGCGTCAAGACCGCCGACGGCACCTACCTGTGCGACCTCGTCTCCACGGCAGGCCAGCTGGACGCCTTCGGCCACAAGGCCATCCTCAGCGGCACCAGCCGCTATCTGTCCGACCTCATCCACGACAAACTGAACTGCAAGAGCCGCGCCATCGAGTTCTCGACGCTGCAGCGCTGCGCCAGCCATCTGGCCAGCCGCACCGACGTGAACGAGGCTTACGCCGTGGGCGGCGCTGCGGCGGCAGCAGCCTTTGCCGGTGAGACGGGCAAAATGATCGCGCTCAAGCGCGTATCCGAATATCCCTACCAGTGCATCACCGAGGCGGTGGACGTCCAGAAGGTGGCAAACCTTGAGAAGAAGGTGCCGCTGGACTGGATCGCCCCCGACGGGATGCAGGTGACGGCAGCGTTCGAGGAGTACGCCCGCCCGCTGATCCTCGACGAGGTCACTCCCGTCTACGTCAACGGCACGCCCCGCCACATCCATCTGTAAGGGATCGCCTTTTCCTTTTCCCCGCATCTGTTTTCGTGCACCTGCACGTTTAAAATAATGCCGAAACAGAAAAACAAAAAAGGAGAAATCATCATGGGTAAAAATGCAATCGTTGGTCAGTCTGGCGGTCCTACTTCCGTCATCAATGCAAGCCTTGCAGGCGTCTTTGAGAGCTGCAAGAACCGCGGCGCAGAGATCGTTTACGGTATGTGCAATGGCGTTGCCGGTTTGCTGGAGGAGCGGGTGGTGGATCTTTCCACCGTGCTGACGGACGATCTGGACATCGAGCTGCTCAAGCGCACCCCGTCCAGCTTCCTCGGCAGCTGCCGCTACAAGCTGCCGGACTGGCATGAGGACGAGACCGTCTACAAAAAGCTGTTCGCCATTCTGGAAAAGCTGAACATCGGCTACTTCTTCTACATCGGCGGCAACGACTCCATGGACACCATCGGCAAGCTGGCCGAGTACGGCGAGCGCATCCAGAGCGACATCCGCTTTATGGGTGTGCCCAAGACCATCGACAACGACCTGATGGTCACCGACCACACCCCCGGCTACGGCTCTGCTGCCAAGTACATCGGCGTGGTGATGAAGGAGATTATCCGCGATGCCACCGTGTACGGCACCAAGTACGTTACCGTGGTGGAGATCATGGGCCGCAACGCCGGCTGGCTGACCGCTGCCGCCGCTCTGGCAAAGAGTGACGACTGCGAGGGTGTGGACATGATCTGCCTGCCCGAAGTGCCCTTCAATGTGGAACACTTCATTGAGAAGGTGCGCGTGATGCAGGAGAAGAAGCCCAGCATCGTGATCGCCGTTTCCGAAGGCGTGAAGCTGGAAGATGGCCGCTACGTCTGTGAGCTGGCCGACGATGTGCACGCAGTGGACGCTTTCGGCCATAAGGCCCTGACCGGCACCGCACGGTATCTGGCAAATGTGGTGGCCCGCAATCTGGACACAAAGACCCGCTGCATCGAGCTTTCCACCCTGCAGCGCTGCGCAGGCCATCTGACCAGCCGCACCGACATCACCGAAGCCTATCAGGTGGGCGGTGCTGCCGCCAAGGCGGCCTTTGAGGGCGTTACCGGCCAGATGGTGGCCCTGAAGCGCATCTCCAACAGCCCGTACCAGTGCACCACCGAGCTGCACCCCATCAGCGAGGTTGCAAATCTCGAAAAGAAGGTGCCGCTGAGCTGGATGAACGCCAACCACACCCAGATGACCGATGAGTTTCTGGCTTATGCCCGCCCGCTGATCCAGGCCGAGCTGACCCCGCTGTACATTGCCGGTCTGCCCCACCACATCTACATGAAGAATCAGAAGTGATCTCTCCTGCATTGATTTTTCTCAAGGCATGATAAAAGCCCGTCCGAGTTTTACGCCCGGACGGGCTTTTTGCATTTCGGTATTTTTCGCTTTAGAACATCAGACCGCTGCGCCGACTTTGGGTGCGCCGCCTGCGATTTCCTCTGCCGTCAGAGGCTTTGCCTCCACCGGGGCATTCAGGCGCTCTTTGGCCACTGCCAGCATCAGCTTGATGCGGTTTTCCTGATTGACCTTGGTGGCGCTGGGGTCGTAATCGATGGGGGTGATGTTGGCACTGGGGTACAGGGCGCGGATCTTGTTCACCATGCCCTTGCCCACGATGTGGTTGGGCAGGCAGCCGAAGGGCTGGGCACACACGATGTTGCCGTAGCCGCCCTGCACCAGCTCGATCATCTCGGCAGTCAGCAGCCAGCCCTCGCCCATCTTGGCACCCAGCGAAATGATGCCCTTGGGCTTTTCCACCAGCTCCTTGAAGGGGCCGGGGGCGTAGAAGCCTGCGTCGGCCTCAGCCTTGAGCATGGCGCGCTCGATGCCGTCCAGCCAGTTCAGGAACTGGTCAATGCCGATCTTCACCGCCAGCTTGCCGCCGTATAGGACGTGGTCCTCGCCCATGTTGAAGGCGCAGTACTGCACAAAGCCCATCAGGCCCGGGAAGTTCACCTCGCAGTCCTGACTTTCAAGGAACTTCTGCAGGTCGTTGTTGCCCAGCGGGCTGTACTTGACGTAAATTTCGCCAACCACGCCCACCTTGACCTTGGGCACCCGGGTAACGGGGATGGCAGCAAAGTCCTTTGCGATGAGGGGGAAGGTGTGCTTCATCTCCTTGGAGGTGTAGCCCTTGCCCGCCAGCAGCACGCGGCCCAAGCGTTCCACCCACAGGTCTACCATCTTATCGGCAGCCCCCTTCTCGTTCTCGTAAGGTGCCACCTGATTGCGCAAAGCGCACAGCATATCGCCGTAGAAGATGCAGGCCAGCGCACGGCGGGCCAGCGGCAGGGTCATCTGGAAGCCGCTGTCCTTTTCCAGACCCGAGAAGTTCAGGCTGGCCACCGGAATCTGCGGATAGCCCGCCTTGACCAGTGCCTTGCGCAGCAGATGAATGTAGTTGGAAGCACGGCAGCCACCGCCGGTCTGGGTGATGAGCAGCGCGGTGTGATCCAGATCGTACTTGCCGCTGTTCAACGCGTCCAGAAACTGACCGATGACCAGCAGAGCCGGGTAGCAGGTGTCGTTGTGGACGTATTTCAGGCCCAGCTGTGCCACGGCACTGCCGCAGTTGCCCAGAATTTCGCACTTGTAGCCGTCGTAACGCAGGGCGTACTCCAGCAGGCGGAACTGGGTAATGGCCATGTTGGGGATGAGGATGGTGTGGGTCTTCTTCATTTCCGGAGTAAATTTGGGATAATTGTATTCCATAGGTTCCTCCTATGTTGCTTTTTTAAAAAGCCTTTTGCGCTCTCTCTATTTTATTCTGCCTTTTCTGCGGCTACCTCGTCGCGCTCGTCCAGAGCAGCAAACAGACTGCGCAGGCGGATATTCACGGCACCCAGATTGGTGATCTCGTCGATCTTGAGCTGGGTGTAGAGCTTGCCGCCCTCCTGCAGAATTTCGCGGGTCTCGTCGGTGGTGATGGCATCCACGCCGCAGCCGAAGGACACCAGCTGCACCAGATCCATATCCTTCTGGGTGGTGCAGTACTTGGCGGCGGCATACAGGCGGCTGTGGTAGGTCCACTGGTTCAGTACACTGGTGGGGAACTTCTGCACCCGGTTGGAGATGCTGTCCTCGGTAACAACGGCAGCACCGTGGCGGGTGATGAGGCGGTCGATGCCGTGGTTCACCTCGGGGTCCACATGGTAGGGGCGGCCTGCCAGCACGATGATGCGCTTGCCCTGACGGCGTGCTTCGTCGATGATCTCGCTGCCCTTCACGCGGATCTTTGCCATGTGGGACTCGTATTCCGCATAGGCGGCATCCGCTGCGGCCTGCACCTCTTTTTCAGAGATGCCGCCGAAGTACTTGGGCAGGATGTTCTTTGCCATCTTGTGCACAAAGTCCTTAGGGCGGTGGATGCCCACATAGTCATAGATGAACTTGGTGCCCTCCAGCTCCGGGCAGTTGCCTGCCAGAACCTCGGGGTAGTAGGCCACCACCGGGCAGTTATAGTGGTTGTCGCCCAAGCCTTCGTCCACATTGTAGGTCAGGCAGGGATAGAAAATGGCGTCCAGCTGCATCTGGCTCAGGGCCTTGATGTGGCCGTGGCTCAGCTTTGCCGGGAAGCAGGCGGTATCGCTGGGGATAGTAGCCTGACCGGCGAGGTACAGGCCGCGGCTGGACACCGGGCTGGTGTGCACCGCAAAGCCAAGCTTTGTCCAGAAGGCCCACCAGAAGGGCAGCAGCTCGTAGAAGCCCAGACACAGCGGGATGCCGATGGAGCCGCGCTTGCCGGCCACCGGCTTATACTCGGCCAGAAGCTGCTGCTTGTAGGCGTAGAGGTTCAGGCTGTCGTCGGCGCTCTTGCCGGTCACGGGCTTGTCGCAGCGATTGCCGGAGATGTACTTGCGGCCATCCGCAAAGGTGTTGACGGTAAGCTGGCAGTGGTTGCCGCAGCCGCCGCACTTGACGCTGACCACCTTCTGTGCAAAGGCTTCCAGCTCCTGCTCGTTCATCATTGCAGAAGCAGTCTTGTGGGCCTTCTGGCTCTGGCGCAGGCCGAACAGAGCCGCACCGTAAGCGCCCATCAAGCCGGCAATGTCCGGGCGGATGACCTCCACGCCCATCTCCTTTTCAAAGGCGCGCAGCACGGCTTCATTATAAAAGGTACCGCCCTGCACCACGATCTTGCGGCCCAGCTCTTCCGGGCTGGATGCGCGGATGACCTTGTACAGTGCATTCTTGACCACGCTGATGGACAGACCAGCCGAGATGTTCTCGATGCTTGCGCCGTCCTTCTGGGCCTGCTTGACCGAGCTGTTCATGAACACGGTGCAGCGGCTGCCCAGATCCACCGGGCGGTCTGCAAACAGGCCAAGGCTTGCAAATTTCTTCACGTCATAGCCCAGTGCCTGTGCAAAGGTCTGCAGAAAGCTGCCGCAGCCGGAGGAACATGCTTCGTTCAGGAAGATGTTGCTGATGGCACCATCTTCGATCTTGAAGCACTTCATATCCTGACCGCCGATGTCGATGATGAAATCCACATCCGGCATAAAGTATTTTGCAGCGGTAAAGTGCGCCACCGTTTCCACCAGACCGTAATCGCAGCGGAATGCGTTCTTCACCAGCTCTTCGCCGTAGCCGGTGGTGGTCACGCTGGCCACCTGCAGGCCCGGGTGCTCCTTGTAAATTTTGAGCAGCTGCTCCCGGATGAGGGGCAGCGGGTTGCCCAAGTTGGGCTGATAGTTGGTGTAGAGGATCTGGCTCTTCTCGTCCACCACCACCAGCTTGACGGTGGTGGATCCGGAGTCGATGCCGATATGCACCGGGCCGCACTGGGCACTGAAGGGCACGCGGGGCACGCTGTGGGACATGTGGCGGGCGTGGAACGCCTCATACTCCTCCTTGCTGGCGAACAGCGGCGGCTCGCTGGCGTAGGTGGCAGTGGCAGCATACTGATCCAGCGCATCGGCCACCTCGGACAGAACAAAAGCCTTGTCGGCATAGAGGGCAGCGCCCAGTGCCACATACAGCAGGCTGTTCTCCGGGCAGATGCCGGTCACGTTCAGCGCTTCGTCAAAGCTCTTGCGCAGCACGCTGCTGAAGGTGAGCGGGCCGCCCAGATACAGGATATTGCCCTTGATGGGACGGCCCTGTGCAAGGCCTGCAATGGTCTGGTTGACCACGGCCTTATAAATGCTGGCAGCAATGTCCTCGGTGCGGGCACCCTGATTGATCAGGGGCTGCACGTCGCTCTTGGCAAACACGCCGCAGCGGGACGCAATGGTGTAGGTGCGCTGTGCGTTCTCTGCTGCCTTGTTCATCTCGTCGGCACCCATTTTCAGCAGGGTGGCCATCTGGTCGATAAAGGCACCGGTGCCGCCGGCACAGCTGCCGTTCATGCGCACCTCGGTACCGTTGGTCAGAAACAGGATCTTGGCATCCTCACCGCCCAGCTCGATCACGCAGTCGGTGGCAGGCACAAAGCGCTTGACCGCCACGCGGGTGGAGAACACCTCCTGCACAAAGGGCACGCCGCAGCTGTCGGCCAGACCCATGCCCGCCGAACCGGAAATGCTCAGCAACGCCTTCTGACCGTGCAACTGCTCGGCATCGATGCGGCGCAGCAGCTCCTGCGCCTTTTCCAGAATATGGCTGTAATGCCGTTCGTATGTAGAATACAGCAGCGCATCATGTTCATCCAGCACCACACACTTGATGGTGGTACTGCCGATGTCAAGACCTACTCTCACGTTGTTTTTCCTCCTAAGGACAAATGCCGGAGGCAAAGCCCCCGGTGGACGGCAAAATCAATTTCTTTGCCAAAAATTAGTTTGTTAACGAATCATTTTGTCAATTCGCATACAAATGTATTATAATCCAATTTTGCGGCACAATCAATCAGCGTCCCTTATTTTACACAGAAAAAATAGTATTTTCCGCTCAAAAAGTTAAACATTTTGTGAACTTGTCGCTTTTTATGCGGCTGCGCCGGTGTCTTGGCAAAGGTTCTTAACCTTTGCCAACAAAAAAGGACTGCCGCACAGGAGCATCTCCCCCCGCAGCAGTCCTTATTCATTATTATAAAGCAATCATGCAGCATGCATCACAGCTCGTCCGGGTCGCCGCGCTCCGGCATGGTACGCAGCTCCCGCACCAGCATATTGCGCAGCTGGTACTGATGCTGCTGTGCCTGTGCCGTATCGCCGCCCGTATGCAGCTCTACCGTCGGCTCCATTATGCGGTCGGTGCACAGCGGAATGGTCACCACTGCCTGTGTGCCCTTTTCCGGTGCGCGCTCCACCCGCAGGCCCCAGCCCATACGGCGGCAGCACTCGCGGCAGAGCAGCAGGCCCAGCTTTGCGCCGCCCAGAAAGCAGCGCCGGTTCTCCAGCCATGTATCCTCGCCTGCTTCCGGCAGGCCGCAGCCATTATCCATCACCGTCAGCTGCCAGAAGCTTTCGCTGCGGCGCAGCATCAGCCGCACTTTGCCGCCCGCACTGCAGGCCCGCAAGGCATTCGAGAGCAGATGCAGGCACAGCAGTTCTGCATCATTGCGGTCCGCCATGACCCGGCAGGCTGTCCAGCCGCCATAGTCCAGCGTCAGTTCCACCCCAAGCTGTGCCTGCACCATATCGGCCTGTGCGGCGACCTGCTGCAGTAGCTGGCACAGGTCCAGCGGATAGAGCCGCGGGTCTTCCTCGGTGCGCAGAAAATCCAGCAGCGACATTACTTCGTTCACAGTGCGGTCCAGCCTTGCCGACGCAGCGCTGATATCGTTCACCGCCTGCCGGGTCTGCTGGTCGGCACCCACATGCGCAAGGTGCTGGTCCAGATATTCGCAATTGCGTCCGATCAGGCCCAGTGCATGGAAGCATGCCTGTTCCACATCCTTCTGCGGGATCGCCTGCGCGGTCAGTGCACCCGCCTCGTTCTGCCGCATCTGCTCCATACCCTTGCGCCTCCTGTGTTTTATGCTCAGTCGTCCTTCTGACGCTGAAGATAATTCTTGACAGTGTAGATCAGTTTACCAGTGGTAGGTTTCTCGTCCGCAAATCCGCTTTCGTCCTTGAAGCGCAGCCACTTGGCCGAGGGCTTTGCTTCCAGCTGGTCGATCATACGCCGGATGCCGCTGTCCACAGCAGAGACCGACACATCGTACTGCTCGCTCACCGCCTGCAGGATCTCCTTGCGGATGGCCAGCTTCTGGCTGGTGCCGTACACCACGCCCACCGCACAGGAAAGATAGTTGCAGTTCACGTCCGGCAGCTGGATGCCCCAGCCCTCGTACAGTTCCTGACACTTGCGTTCCATGCGCTGGCTCTGCCGTCCCGGCAGGCGGTACAGCTCCCACAGCAGGTTCTTCAGTTCGGCATGGCCCACATAGCAGAATCCATCGCCCGATTCCAGACAAATGGCACTCGTATTCTGCCGCCTGCCCTCATCAAACAGAACAACATTCGGTTTGGGATCCATGCTGCGGATATTCATTAAAAACTCCAGCCCGCTCATATCTTCCAGCTGGCTGCAGAGGATCACAACATCAAACTGACGGCCCTGACGCAGCTGTTCCAGCAGACGGCCGCCGTTCTGGAAGCAGGTGCACTCCAACGCAGGGCTTTGCTCCTGCAGGTAGTTCTTTTCTACCCGCAGCTCCTTGCGGTCGTAGCTTCCAAGGGCGATCTGCAGCGTTTTTGCTGTGTGCTCACTCTCCACGCAACGCGCCGCCTTTCTGCCTGAGCTGTTCTGTATCGGTCAGTTCTTCTACCACATCCTGCCAGATCTCCGGCTGGACGCCATTCTCACACAGATAGCGCAGGATCCGGTAGCAGAACTCTGGCGCAGCTGCAATGTAGCAGCTTTGCATGTACTGCCGGTTCCCGGTACGGCAAAGCGTCAGGCAGCAGCCGTTTTCGTTGCCTGTATCCATTGAGTATACCAGCGTATATGCTTTCTGCAACCCGTCGATTGCCGAAAACTGACGGATCATAGGTGAAAATGTACGTTCCATAATTTTTCCTCCCTTGCTACAAGGTCCTGCGACGTTTTCAAGGCATTCCTTGTTTTTCTTATCTTATTTTAAAGAGCAGAGAGGGCTGGTTCAATCCTGAAAAAGCGTCTAAAAACATCAAAATCACATTCGTTGCATTTTTTTGTCGTGTTTTTCTGCGCCGCGACACATTTTATTTTGTGCTTGCGGTTCATCGCAGATTTTTTGCGTCGTATTGGCAGTGTAATTCTGCTTTCGCGATGCTTTTCTGTTTTATCAGGATCTTCCGCTATTAAAATAGCACGACGGCGACGCAAATTCAACCTCCACGTCAATTTTTCCTTTATTTTCCTGTTTTTCTGCCTCAAAAGCCAAAAATACCGGTCCGGTCAAAATTTACGTTGAAATATACACAGTTTTTTCATATTATTTCGGTAAAATAGAAGTGTATAACGCCTTGCTGCGGGTCCTGTATCCGGGCAGTTTATTATAATGTACAGCGGCAGCGTTCCTGCGAGGATGCGCCGGAAAGGCTCACACATGCTCCAACTCAACCACATCAAGAAAGAATACAAAACCGGCGATCTGGTGCAGAAAGCACTGGATGATGTCAGCCTGAACCTGCGGGACAACGAATTCGTCGCCATTCTCGGCCCCAGCGGTTCCGGTAAGACCACCCTGCTGAACGTCATTGGCGGTCTGGACCGCTACGACAGCGGTGATCTGATCATCAACGGCATCTCCACCAAAAAATATACCGACCGCGACTGGGACTCTTACCGCAACCACACCATTGGCTTTGTGTTCCAGAGCTATAACCTCATCCCGCACCAGACAGTGCTTTCCAATGTGGAGCTGGCGCTGACCATCTCCGGCATTTCCGGTGCCGAGCGCCGCAGCCGGGCCACCAAGGCGCTGGAGCAGGTAGGTCTGGGCGACCAGCTGCACAAGCACCCCAGCGAAATGTCCGGCGGCCAGATGCAGCGTGTGGCCATTGCCCGCGCACTGGTCAACAACCCCGACATCCTGCTGGCCGACGAGCCGACCGGCGCACTGGACAGCGACACCAGCATTCAGGTGATGGAGTTGCTGAAGGAGGTGGCCAAAGACCGCCTTGTGGTCATGGTCACCCATAACCCGGAGCTTGCAGAGCAGTATGCTACCCGCATCGTCCGCCTGCGGGACGGCGTGATCCAATCGGACACCGCACCGTTTGCGCCGGATGATTCCGCTCAGGTGCCGCCGGTGCACAAAAATCTGGGCCATTCTTCCATGTCGCCGCTCACCGCTCTCGCGCTGAGCTTCAACAATCTGCTCACCAAAAAGACCCGCACCCTGCTCACCGCATTTGCGGGTTCCATCGGCATCATCGGCATTGCGCTCATCCTTTCGCTCTCGGCCGGTGTGAGCAATTATATCCAGGAGATGGAACGCTCCACCCTTTCGGAATATCCGCTGCAGATCTCGACCACCGGCGTAGACCTTGCCGCCCTGCTGGACCCGGGAAGCTACACCAGCGCCGTTGCCAACAACACCAATGTGGGCGCCACCAGCGCTTCTTCCACCCCGGAGGGCATGGTCACAGTGCGCGAACTGCTGAGCCAGCTGACCGAGGATAATTCCTCCGTCAATGACCTTGCCTCCCTGAAAAAATATCTGGACAGCGACGAGTGCACCATCTCGGAGGATGCTGCTTCCATCGAGTATTCCTACGGCATCGCACCGCTGATCTACCGCCAGAACAAGGACGGCACCGTGCGCCAGATCTTCCCGGACAGCAGCCTTTCTGCGCTGAACAACACCACCTCTGCCGCCGGCATCGTCTCTTCCATGACCAACCAGAGCGTGTTTACCGAGATGGCCGAAGAGCCTTCGCTGTACGAAGATCAGTACGATGTCAAGGCAGGCCGCTGGCCGGAAAGCTACAACGAGGCCGTTCTTGTGCTGAATTCGGATGGCAGCATCAGCGATTACGCTCTTTATATTCTGGGCATTGAGGACGACAGCGTGATGATGCGTTTTCTGCAGGAGTACGCAAAAAACAAGAACACACAGGCTCCCACCGGCTACGGCACCTACCCCTACGATACCTTTGTGGGCCTGAAATATAAGATCGTTACCAGCTCGGACTATTACGTTTATGACGAAGAACGCCAGATCTGGCGCAACCGCTCCGACGATGAAGCGTATGTGGAGCAGCTTGTGGAAAACAGTCCGGATCTGACCATCGTGGGCGTGGTGCAGCCCCGCGCAGATGCCAGCTCCACCATTCTGCCCATAGGCGTTGCCTATACCCATGCACTCACCTACTACGCCATCGACCATGCAGCCGAAAGTGAAGTGGTAAAGCAGCAGCTTGCCGACCCGGAAGTGAACGTGCTGACCGGCGAGCGCTTTGATGCCGACCAGCGCGAACCCGATCTTGACATTTCTTCCCTGTTCTCGGTGGATACCGATATGCTGAAGGATGCCTTCCAGTTCGATGCAAGCAAGCTGCAGTTCGACCTGAGCGGTGCATTTGATCTGCAGGATGGCAGCTTTGACTTTTCCTCCATCCTTGATCCGTCCGCATTCCAGCTGGATCTGAGCGATCTGGACCTGAGCGACATCGACATGAGCGATGTGGAGCTGCCGGACATGGACGCGCTGGATCTGAGCCAGTTGTTTGCCGATATGGACCTGTCCGTCTCGGAGGATGCGCTGCAGAGCCTGATGAAGAAGATCATGAATGGCTATAAGCGCTATATCATCGACAACGGCATCTTGAATCTGGATAAGATTGGTTTCTCTTCCTATATGGAGAGCGACCAGTTCAAACAGCTTCTGTCCGAATCCATGGGCGACCTGCTGGACACCACCGGCCTGCAGGAGCAGTTCACCGCTTCGCTGCAGCAGAACCTGCAGGGCATTATGACGAGCTATCTGCAAAGCTACTCGGAACAGCTGAGCCAGAAGCTGGGCGAAGCTCTGCAGACCAAACTCACCGCTGCCATTCAGACCCAGATGAGCACCGTGATGCAGCAGCTGATGACCCAGCTGACCACTCAGTTCAGCCAGCAGATCCAGTCCGCCATCCAGAACAACATCGCTCAGCTCAGCAGTCAGGTGGAAGATGCCCTGAAGATCGACCCCACCGTGTTCCAGAGTGCCGTGCAGGTGAACATGAGCACCGACGACCTTGTGGATCTAGTCAAGATGAACCTGCAGTCCAGCACCACCTCCTACAGCAGTGTTCTTGGTGCACTGGGCTATTCGGATTATGCCAAGCCCGGCAGCATCTGGATCTACCCCAAGAGCTTTGAGGCCAAGAACCGCATCGTGGACAGCCTGAACGCCTACAACGCCGCCATGCGTGCGCAGGGCGAAGAGGACAAGGTGATCGTATTCTCGGATACGGTCGGCACCCTGATGAGCGCCGTGACCAAGATCGTGGATATGGTCAGCAATGTGCTGGTGGCCTTTGTTGCCATCTCGCTGGCGGTTTCTTCCATCATGATCGGTGTCATCACCTATATCAGCGTGCTGGAACGCCGCAAGGAAATCGGTATTCTGCGTGCCATCGGTGCATCCAAGCACAATGTCTCCGAGGTGTTCAATGCCGAAACCTTCATTATCGGAATGTGCTCCGGCGTGATCGGCGTGGGCCTGTGCCTGCTGCTGCTGATCCCCGGCAACATGCTCATCCACTCCATTGCAGGAACCACCAGCGTCACCGCTGTGCTGCCGCCCAAGGCTGCACTGGTCCTGATCGTTCTGGCTACCCTGCTCACGATCCTTGGCGGTCTGATTCCCGCCCGCAGCGCAGCCAAGTGCAACCCCGTCACCGCCCTGCGTTCTGAGTAATTTCCTTTCTCGACAAGCAAAAGGAGTCGCTGCATCACGCAGCGGCTCCTTTTTTGATGTCCGGTGCTTTATCTCAATTTCTCGTGTAATTCCTCATGCAGTTCCTCGCGCTCTTCCTTCAGTTCCTGCTTGAGAGTCCGGTCGATCTCCCGTGTCTCCTGCCGGATCTCAGCCAGATTCTTTTCGATCACAGGGTTTTCTTCGATTTCTTCCCGGATGAACATGAGCGCAAAGCTTACCAGCAGCAGCCCGCAGGAGATCCAGATGGTCTTTCCTGCCAGCCGCGCTGCGCCCATGCTTCCAATACCGGCACCCACCGCGAACAACAGAATGATGCCAAAATAACGCATCATCCGATCCTTAACTTTCGGTTCATGGGTCTTGCACCAGATGCAGAATGCTTCCACACCGCTGCGCAGGTCACCAATGCACATGGTGCTGGCAAATGCATAGCCGTTCACCTTGCGGAACGCCTGCACCTGCATTGCGCAGGAGAAGGAAACGATGGCGTTTGCCAGCAGATTCTGCTCCTGCGGTAAAAGACCTACAATGAACAGCAGAAGCACTTCGCCCAGCACCACCAGCTGCCGCCAGTGAAGCCGCTGCATGTCGCAGAAGCGCTCCCGCATCTTTTCTGCCACCAGTACGCCCAGCGCAAAAGCACACAGAGGAACCAGATAGTGCAGCACCCGATCCCACTGACCATCCATGATGTTGGAACTCAGCAGCACGATGTTGCCGGTCTGTGCATTTGCAAACACCTTACCGCGGAACAGATACGTATAGGCATCCTGCAGCCCGCCCGAAAGCGAAAGGAACACCGCCGTCAGGAAGGACTCTGACATCTGCCCATGATGTTTTGTTTTCATATTACCTTTTCCCCTCTTTTCGTACCCTATTATTATAATATATTTTTACAGCTTGGTCCATATCAGTTTTACATATCCGGCATGTGTATCCCGGCGCTCTGCCAGCGCCGAAAATACGGCCCGTGCCCGGCCCGCACTTTGCATTCCCTCACAGGTTGTGTTAGAATAAGAAAAAAGCTTTTCCAAAGGAGAACTTCCTTATGCCGAATATTGTCGAGATCACAGACCTTTCCGCACCGGAGCTGGATGTCTATGCCCGCCTGACGCAGGCGCAGCTGCGCAATCGTCTGGAACCGGAAAAAGGCATCTTTATTGCCGAAAGCCCCAAGGTGATCGCCCGCGCGCTGGATGCCGGATACACACCGCTCTCCCTGCTCATGGAGCGTAAACAGATCACCGGCCCGGCTGCCGATATCCTGACCCGTTGCGGGGATGCCCCGGTGTACACAGCCGACCGCGAGACCCTTGCCAGCCTGACCGGCTTCGAGCTGACCCGCGGCGTGCTGTGCGCCTTCCGCCGCCCGCTGCCGCGCAGCGTGGAAGAGGTCTGCCGCAATGCCCGCCGGGTGGCCGTTCTGGAGGGCATTGTGGACTCCACCAATGTGGGAGCGATCTTCCGCAGCGCCGCTGCACTGAACATGGATGCCGTGCTCGTTACTCCTTCCTGCTGCGACCCGCTGTGCCGCCGTGCCGTGCGTGTGAGCATGGGCACCGTGTTTCAGGTGCCCTGGGCGCAGATCGGCACCTGCCCTGCCGACTGGCCGGAAAACGGCATTGCTCAGCTGCACAGTCTTGGCTTCAAGACTGCTGCCATGGCTCTGAGCGACCGCTCCGTAAGCATTGACGACAGCGCTCTTTCCGCCGAGCCGAAGCTCGCCATCGTGCTGGGCACAGAGGGTGACGGCCTTGCCCACAGCACCATTGCCGCCTGTGACTACACCGTAAAAATCCCTATGTCCCACGGCGTGGATTCCCTGAACGTTGCCGCTGCCAGCGCTGTTGCTTTCTGGCAGCTAGGCAACCGCTGAGCGATGCTTTTTGGCCCTGCCCAAAATACTTGACAAATTTCCCGAACAGAGTTACACTTACAGGGTCATCACATGGGCCTATAGCTCAGTTGGGAGTGCAAGCGTATCGCTTTTGTGCCCCACGGAGTTGTGGGCATTCAAATGGGGAGTATGTCGGTTGGTCGCCCAACCGAGTCACGCCCCTAAATATGGGCCTATAGCTCAGCTGGGAGTGCAAGCGTATCGCTTTTGTGCCCCACAGAGTTGTGGGCTTTAGAATGGGGAGTATAACGGTTGGTCGCCCAACCGCGTCACGCCCCTAAATATGGGCCTATAGCTCAGCTGGGAGAGCGTTCGGTTCGCATCCGAGAGGTCAAGGGTTCGAATCCCTCTAGGTCCACCAATTTGCCGCATCGTTTTGTACGATGCGGCGTTTTTTATGCCTAAAAAACTTTGGCAGACCGTGCCGGGCTCCGAACCCTGAAGTCGGATGCGAACCGGGCGGGGTCATCCATGTACTTTTTGAAAATCCATCGGTTTCACGCTTCTTTCTTTGCATTTTGCAGAGTGCTGCGGGCAAGCGCATCGCTTTTATGCCCCCTTCTCGGAAATTTCTTCAAAAATTTCCGCACCATCGTAGATTGATACAGACTTGAGCTGCTCCACTTGGTTGAAGCTGGCATTCAGGGTGATCGAGATTTCATAGTCTTTTCGGACGCGAATCTCCTTAATGAACTGCTGCAAGATGGCGCGCCGTTCATCGTGGTTGGCTGTATCGTACACATCCGCCCATGTAAACAGCTCGTTGCAGATGTAGTTGCTGCGCTTTGCTGTTTTGGTGGCTTCTTCGTATTCTTCCTGTGCCTGCACGAGCTGCTTTTCCAGAGTTTCCAAAGCCTCTCTTGCCTCGGCCACCAGTGTGCCCAGCAGTTCTTTGTCCAAGGCACTCACGCCCCGGATGACGAGGATGGTTTCGGCTTTCAGGTCGTCCAGTTCTTTCTGCTTGCTTTCCAAGTCTTTCTGGATTTTCTTGACCTTCTTCTGGATGCGGGCGGCATCGTTAGTCTTGACCGATTCCAGCAGCTTCTTCCGGGAAACCTCCCGGAACTGTGCGAAGATCTGCCGGACAACTTCTTCCACAATGGAATCCAGCTTGGAAACACCATAGCCGGACTGCCCATCGCAGTCACCCGGATGCCGGATCTTATAAAAGCAGCTATACCGGGGCCGGACTTCTTTCACCGTATGCCCATCTGCGTAGGTGTGTGTCCGTCCGCTGCTGGTCAGGCTCAAGCGGTTGCCGCAGTGACCGCAGTAAACCAGCCCGGTCAACAGGGCTTTGGAACTGGTGCCCAGTGAAGTGCCGCCACGCTCACAAGTACGTGCCTGCCGCAATTCCTGTGCCTGCTCGAACAGCTCTGGTTCGATGATGCGGAGCTGTGGGCACTCGGTTTCCACTGCACCGTTGATGAGGTATCCCGTGTATCCTTTGTTCTTGATCATCCGAACGATGCTGGTGTTGGGGATGTTCTTGCTGTTCCGGCCTACAACGCCCTGTTCATAAAGATAGTGGCTCAACTTCTGTGCGCCGTAGCCCTCATAAACATATTTGTGGAAAATCAGCCGGACGATTTCAGCTTCCGCTTCATCAATCACAAGGTCGCAGACCTCTTGGTTTTTCTTGTTTACCCGGCCAAGGCGGACACGCTTGTAGCCAAAAGCCACGGTGCCGCCCGTGTAGTGACCTTCCCCGGTGAGCTGTTCCAGCCTTGTCCGGGTACGGACGGAGGTTTTCAGGCTCTCACCGGATGCCTGCCAGTAGCGGATGTAGTTCATCAGCTTGTCCACATGGGTGTCGAACCGCTGCTGTCCCTCGTTCACGCTCCAGACCTCAATGCCCTGCTTCGTGAACCACTCCACGATAAAGGGCGTTTCATCGTCACGGCGACCAAGACGGTCAAACATGAACACCAGCAGAATGTCAAACTTGCCTTCCATTGCGGCCTGCTGTATCTTCTGGAGTTCATCACGGTCTTTGGCAGACTTCTTAAAGCCGGAAACTCCTTTCTCGGAAAATTCCTTGACGATCTCCCAGCCCTGACTTTCTGCAAAGTTGCGGCAGGCTTCTTTCTGCATGGGGATGTCGTCTTTCTCGACCTGTCCTTTGGTCGAAACACGGTATAATGTATAAACACGTTTTTTCATTGCATTCTCACTTTCTTTTGGCGAGAAAAGCAAAATCAAACGTGTTTCGTCCATATTTTGTTTTCAAGGTTCAGTTCGATTTTATCTTATCTCACGCAGTTAAGGAATACAAGGATGTCAGGCGGCGGTGTGCCCTGCCGTGCGCAGGATGGTGGTTTGCAGCAGCTTCTGGATGGCATCCAGACAGTCCGTATCCGCAGACGCATAGGTGATCTTGACCTTGCAGCCATTAACGATATACGAATCCTGCGACACAGGAATCACATTCATATTGGTCATATCTAGCCCTTCTTTCAAAAGTAGCGATAGCGCGATATAATTATGTAATAAGAGGCACCCGCAGCTTGCAGGTGCCTCTTGGCAGAGAAAATATGTTTTAGAACTTCATCGGCAGAGCGTCCTTGCGGCCTTTGCCGTTGTAAGCCATGTAGATGGGAAAAACGTATTTCTTCCATCCGGGCAGCTTTGCAGGGTTATCCCTGCCAACACGGTAAATCTCCATAGGATGGACGCTGCCAAGCGCACGAACCAGCCGTTCCTCGCTGAACTCGCCGTGATACAGTTCCACAAAGTGCATCATACCTCGCAGGACAGCTGCACGGAACGAATCAGGCTTCTGCTTTGCCCTTGCAATGTCGCGTTCGAACATCTGAATGGTGTCCCGCACCAATGCCGTTTCCGGACAAATTCGTTGGAAGCAGATTTGTTCGGAACGGACTCTTGCAGCCGATGTGCAAAGTCATGAAACATATAAAATAGGAAAAGCGTCAAACATCATCTTGGCCAGCGCTCTTTTCTGGACATGAGTGGCGCGAATGGTACATGAGGATGCGTCTGGTACCAGTAAGCTGTGGTAGCGACATCATCCTGACGTTCAAAAAGACCTCCGTGACTGGCACCAATCTGCTGCAGAGTTACCTTAAGGTCCTTCTCAAAAAGGATAGGATCAAGAAGGTGCCAGCGGTAGAAGCTGCGTTGTGGCATCTGATCATCATTGTGGTAATCATTATGAAGGAAGGTATCGTGGCTAGAGTAGTAAGGATAGCCAAGATACGGAGTACAGTACTGATTTTCAACGGTTTGGCCATTTTGCTGTGTTGCAAAGCTCCAGGCACCGCCGAAGTAATCTTCTGTTCCGGTTCCGCAAATGGTTGGATAATCCTTGTCTCCATCGATGTAGAATTTCATCTCACCTTCTCCGTACCAGTAGCGTTCGAGGCTGGTAAGCGCAAGATAAGTTCCAACGTACTGGCCTTTCCCTTTGATGTTGTCGAGGACAACGTAGTCTTTTGCCTTTTCCGTTATGCGCTGACGACGCCACTGGGCATGGAAATAGGCAGCATCCTCCGGAACCGTTGTCAGGCAATAGTCGATCTGATAAAAGAAGGCCGGAATCGGCTCATCACACTGATTTTCAATGGTAATACGGGCGTTTTTACGGAACGGCATCGGGAAATAGCTGTTGAAACCACGGGTCGGATTGACAGCAATCGGGACTGAGTTTACCTGGTAGGAAACACCGAAGCCGCAGCAGAAGAAATCGCCAAGCGGGCATTCAACGGATGGGAATTTTTCATCGTCCCAGTACATGCGCAGAACAAGATCCCGCAGAACATAACGGTTACGTTCACTGGTACGGTCTGTAACGGTGATCCAGATGTGCTGAATCATGCCTTCTCCCTGGATCTCACCAAGTGTTACGGTCTCTCCTGCTTCTATTTTCGGGATACACGGGGAACCTTTTCTGGACGGACCAAGATCGCTGGATGCCATGCCGCCTTTTCCTTTTTCTCCGTTCCGGTTTTCCCAGTTGATGGAACGGGACTGTCCGTTTTTCAGCCGGAAAATATTCTGTAAACCACAATCAAACATCATATATTCCTCCTACTCACAAATGAGCAACTGTCTTTTATGTTGAATTGAATTCATTCAAACAATTTCGCTTAACAGGTACAGTCTCCACCCATGTTCCAGTTGATTCCTTGAAGGGAATTGCTTGCAAAGTTGTTATTATTGTACACTTTTATTTGTATAAAAGCAATGTGCTACTGCCATAAATCTTTAGCACCACACTCATGAATGCATAGCAGTACATGGACTGTGGTGTAGACATCATACTTTGAGAACATAATCAGCCCTTCTTCGCGTACTTTGCGCGCAGTTCATTCACGACCTGCTGATAGCTGGCCTGACCGCTGCCAATGCGATCAAGGTTGCTGCGTGTATCTTTGCTGATGGTCATGCCCTCAATGGCAAAGGTTCCATACACATTGCGGAGGTTGCTCTTGTGCTGGGCAGGGGTAGTGTACTTGACACTCATGGTCGGGCCTCCTTTTAATCCACATGATACTATATAAAGTTTATCGTGTATGTGTACGCTTGTCAATCTATAACTTGTTGTCAAATGTAAAAAGCGCATCTTCCATTCATCAAGAGTAGAAGTTGCGCTTTTACGTTATATCGTATTTTATTTTGAATCGGGATGCGATACATCTGAACCCCATGTGAATTACATCTCAGGGGCCTGTAGCTCACTTGTCCGCCAACCATATTACGCCCCAAACTGCATCATCTTGAAAATCCGCGGCTTGGAGACCATACTTGCGAGCGAGAAAGGTCGTTTGGATGGCAGGGCATTTTATATGGACGAATATACGTTGATTTTTCTTTTCTCGCAGTGCATAAGGTGCGCACAAAAGCGATATTGCTGGGAGAGCGTTCGGTTCGCATCCGAAAGGTCGAGGGTTCGACTCCCTTCGAGTCCATAAAACGCCGTATCGTGTTAAACGATACGGCGTTTCTTTTTGTCTTTCTTTGCAAAATCGTGCATCATTCGTCTTAACAGCGCAAAATCGCGTGTGCAGCATTTTTAGGCACAATGCTTATGGTTTCACCTGCTGTTTTGTCTAAAACGACGATTCCGGCATTTATGGTGCTATAACCACCCGTCACCCCCCTGCCGCAAAGGCGCTGAAGGGCAAAAAGGTGAATACCATAGCCAGCGTCAAAAGGGCACTGACAGGGCGTGTTCGTTTTGAGAATCGTTGTTTCATGGGGTGCTCCTTTTGTTTGCAAAGTGTTCCCCGCAGATTTTGCGGGGCGAAACCATGTTTTTGACCCTGCGGGGGTCAGCCGGTCTGCGCGGTAGAGGGCAGAATGGTCATTCTGCCGTCCACCGCCGCATCCAGCATCTCGTGCTCCCGGAAATATTCCATCAGGATATCCTGACAGGAGGTAGCCACGCTGCGGGGCTTCTGAAGTTTGCAGATGGTGTCGTAGGGGATGTTGAAAAAACTCTCGATGTTTTTGAAGTGGTAGTTCTGCAAGCCCACGGTGAACAGGGCATCGTCGCCGATCTCCTTGCCCACCTCCTTGCCGCAGTAGGTAAAGTAATCAAAGTCGCCCTTGGCGCGGTCGTAGCGCAGCCGCAGGGTGGAGGGCAGCTGGTAGAACTCGGTGTGGCCGGAGTAGGCCTCCTCCCGCAGCATATAGTGGAGCATCTGGCGCAGCTGCTGGCCTGTCACCTTGAACATGAACACGCCGTCATCATAGGGGAAGCCCTCGATGAGGTCGCCGTAGGTGACAATGGGACCCAGCTTTTCGGCCCGGATGCTGCCGGAGCCGATGAGCATAATATCGATGCCAAGGCTGCGGGTGAAGATGTCCGCAAACAGGTTGCCCAGCTCGGTCTCCCGGGTGCGCTGGGGGTGGGTCAGCTCCCGGCGGAAGCGCGCCACGATGTGGCTGTACTTTTCGTCCACCTGACTGGTGAAGCGGTGCAGCACCTGCTCCATGGCGGGGTTGCGGGGGCAGGTCTCGGCGGTGATGGGCACCGTGTGCCATGTGTAGGAGTCGATGCAGTTGTTGTCCGTGTCCACAATGATGTCAAAGCGTCCGATCTGGTCGGTGCCGGTGCCCGCCTGCGCAATGACCACGCCGTTTTCCTCCACCGCGTGCTCTGGCAGGGTGTGGCTGTGCCCGCCGATGATCAGGTCCACTCCCCACGCCGGGTCCAGCTGGCGCGCCAGATGTTTGTCCTCCTCAAAGCCGATGTGGGTCAGCAGCACGGTAAAATCGATGTCGATGCTGTTGTGGGCGTTGCAGATCTTGCCCACCTCGGCGGCAGCTGCGGCGGTGTCCACAAATGACCCCACCAGAGATTCGGACTTGGTCTGGTTGATGACGTCCTGGGTGATGATGCCGATGAACAGGATGTTCATGCCGTCCATCCGCAGGATCTTGTAGGGGGTGAACAGCCGTGTGGGGGTGTTTTTGATGTAGAGGTTGGCGTTGATGATGGGGAACCGGGCACATTTTTCGATGAACAGCAGGTGTGCGATGCCGTAATCCACCTCGTGGTTGCCGATGGTGACGATGTCCGGGGCAAGGGCGTTCATGATCTCGATGGTGGAAAGCCCCTTGTATTCGGAATCAATGACCGAGCCCCGGAACATATCACCTGCAATGGCGTAGATGGTGTTGGGCTCCTCTGCCCTCACCTTTTCGATGTAGCCGGACAGCATGGAAACGCCGCCCACCAGTTTTTCGTCCACCTGCTCTGCCAGAAAGTCTCCGTGCAGATCATTGGAGTGGAGGATGGTGATCTTTTTGGTGTGTTTCATGGTGCATTCCTCCCGGTGTGGGTCGGCGGCGGTCAGCTCATGGCCTCCTGCCGTGCAAAGTAGACAGTATTGACAAGGCTCATGTAGCTCTCTTCGCCGTCCAGATAGAACTTCAGGGCAAGGGTGTTCTCGTCCTCCAGCGTGACAGCGTAGCGGGAGCCGTCCTCCCCGGTAAAGGTAGCGTACCACTCCTGATTGGAACGGAAGGGCACCTCCGGGGTGCCCTCCTGATAGAACAGGTCGGCTTCCTCCACGTTCAGCTCCGGGTAGGGGGTGATGTAGCTGGCGGTGAAGGGCAGCTGGCTGCCCTCGGTGTCGGCGTCTGTGGGCAAAAAGCACATCTGGTCGGCATCCTCCGGGGCGGTGTCAAAAACGCCCTCGTCGGTGTCGCGGTAGATCTCCAGCCAGTTGCCCTCCAACGACCAGGGGCTGGTGTCGGTCTCCCAGTCGTCCCCTTCCGGGTAGATGGTAAAGTCGCACACGCCGTCTGCCCGCACCACATGGCCGTTCTCGCCGGAAAGGAAGGGGCTGAACACCAGCTCTTCGCCGGTGCTGGGGTACAGTTCCACCTCGGTGTTGGGGACGATATCGCTGATGTTGCACAGCAGCAGGATGGGCTGACCGTCCTCACTGTAATAGAGCTGTTTACCGCGCTGGAGCGGTTTTTCGGCATCGTCTGTCAGGCTCGTCTCGTAGACGAACAGGGTGGCCTGCGCCTCCTGCGGGAAGATGCAGTACAGGTCGCACCCGCCATCCGGTGCCACGACCCAGTGATCCTTCGGGATGTCGTAGACGAAGCCCCACAGCTCCCGCAGGCCCTGCTGGCTGTCCAGCACCTGCTGCACGTCGGTGGTCATCTCATAGGAGCCGCCCAGATACAGCACACAGGCGCGGTATTCGTCCTCCCCTGCCAGAAGGCGCATGTAGGTCACGTCCTCCGGCTCGGTGTACTCCTGTTTGGCGGAAGGCGATGCGATCATGTTGTCTCCGTCCAGCATTTTTTCGGGCTTGGAGCTGGACGCGCTGCTGCCTTTGCCGCAGCCCGCCAGACCGATGGTCAGCGCCAGCAGGGCTGCCAGAAGTTTCAGTCGTTTCATAAGTTCTCCTTTCTCATGCCCTGCCTGGGCGCACCTCAGAGGGCAGCGCCGGACGCCGGGTGGTCGGAAAAAACGTCCACGCCCTCCACCGGCTCCGGGCTGCCGGTCCCGGCAGAAAGCCGGGGCGACCAGTCCAGCGCGCGGCCGGTGGTGCAGTAGACCACCGCCGTGATGTCGGGGGTGTCCGGGCTACCGTTGCACAGCAGCAGCACGGGTTGACCATCCCGCCCGCAATACAGCTCCCGGCCCGTCTGGTGCGGGTACTGGGGGTCCTGCTTTTCGTAGACAAAAAGCGTATCCTCCCTGCGCACGGCAAAGATGCAGTACAGCTCCCGCCCGCCGCCCGGCGCAGTGACCCGGTGATCTGCCGGGATGTCCGTAACAAACTGCCACGGCTGTTCCTGCAGGCTGTCCAGCACAGCGTCCACATCGGCGGTGCGCTCCGGGACACTGCCCAGATAGAGCACCACGGCAAGGCTGCCGTTCTGCTCTGCCTGCTGCCGCAGCTGCGCCACGGTCACAGCGTCCTGCCGGGGGACGCTGTCCGGGGCGGACGCGCCGGAGCGGATGGGGTCGCCGTCCACCGGTCCGCAGCCCGCAAGACCCAGTGTCAACGCCAGCGCGGCGGCAAACAGCTTCATGGTCACGCCCTTCATCTTACGCCCACGGGTCGGCAGACGTGGGGACGCGGATGCCGGTCATCAGGTACTGCTCCCACAGAAACCACTGTCCGTTGCCCTTGCGCCGCAGCTTGATGGGGCGGGGGCTATCGGCACCGCCGCAGGGGATGAACAGCTTGCAGTAGCCCTCCTCCACATAGGAGGTGTGGTTGCTGCCCACCAGCAGGGTGAAGGGCTGGCGGGGGGTGTAGCCGTTTTCCGGCGAGGCCCCCACAAAGTAGGAGAAGGGGATGTAGCTTTTGCCGTCCCGGAAGCGGTCGTTCAGGAAGGAGATGTCCTGCCCGTTCAGCGGCCGGGGGCCCCGCAGCCAGTTGAGCATCTCCTGCCCAATGGTCTTGTCGGCACCGTAGGCGCACAGAGCGCAGACGGTGAGGGCTGCGGCTTTGAAGGGGGTGTCCAGACTGGCCTCCGGCAGAGCCTGCATCTGGGCGAGGCTTTCCGGCAGAGCCTGAAAGGTAAAGGTGACGGTCTGGTTTCCACCGGCGGCGGAAGCGGCCTGCTTCATCTTATCAAAAAGTCCCATGAAAATACTCCTTTCTGTTTCCTCAGCCCCGTTTCAGATCGCTGCGGGGCATCATCCGCTTGCGGATCATCTTTTTGTCCAGATCCAGCGTGAGGTTTGCAAAATATCCTTTTTCAAAATACCATGCAATGTCCTTTGCGTCCATCGTAATCTTTGTCATCCGGGCAAACAGCATAGCTTTCATTGCGACCGTTTACATAATAATCCATAAAGTAGCCCGCAACCACATACTGCGCATCGTGTTCTTTTGCTCTGCTGTACATGGTCTCCAGCATATCTGGTAGAACCCAATCATCCGAATCAATGAGGTTGAGATATTCGCCCTGAACCAGTTCCAATGCACGGTTTCTTGCCTCTGCAATGAACACATTTTTCTCGTTGTGAATAACACGAATTCGAGAATCTGCCTGAGCATAGCGGGCAATTACATCCCCGGAACCGTCAGTAGAACCGTTGTCAATAATCAGAAATTCAAAATCACTAAAAGTCTGATCCAAAATGCTCTGAATAGCTTTTCCCACATACTCTTTGGTGTTATAAACGGGCATTACAACCGAAATTGCGGGCATATTTTTTTCCTTTCTCATCGCATTTTCTCACAGTAGTCCATAAAACTCATCAAGTTCAAATCCTTCTCGCTGATGATCAGATTTTCTTTTCCCCCAATCAGCTCAAAAGGCCACTCGATGCCAATATCCGGATCATTATACATAATACCAGAGTCGCCTTCGCCGTAGAAAACTTCGGCGCACTTATAGCTGACCACAGAATCCTCTATGACCAGATATCCATGGCCAAAGAACTGCGGCACCAGCAGCATATTGGTGTTTTCGCCTGTCAGGTGGAAACCACGCCACTGGCCAAAAGTAGGAGAATCCGGGCGCAAATCAACGATAACATCATAGACATGGCCCGAAATGCAGCGCACCAGCTTAGCCTGCTGCTTTACCAGTTGAAAGTGGGTTGCCCGGATAACACCGCTCTTAGAAATTGTATAGAACACTTCCTTCAGATCATGGTCAATCCCATTTGCCTTGAACGTATCCACATTGTAGTCCTTGATCAGGCCGCCACGATTATCCGTTGCATAGAAATACAGCGATAATTCGTGCTTGACGAAAATCCAGTCATAGATTTTCGCTATACACACAAAAAAACACCGAGGACATCTCCCCAAAACGGGAAGAGTCCTCGGCGGTATTCGCTTATCAGGTCTGAGTTTTTTCGGTGGTGTCCTTTTCCTCTGCGAACTCCGCATCCAACACCTTGACCTTCGGCAGCTTTTGCAGTCCGGCTTCGTCAAAGGCAGCTTTTGCCGCCTTGTGCAGAGTGTTCTCCTCCCGGTGAGCCTCCAGAAAGGCTTTGCTGTACCCAGTTTTCCGATAAGCAGTGTACACCTCACGGGTCTTGGCATAGTTGATGCTGTCTCTTATACACATCTCCGAGCCCACG
>OWIQ01000368.1_pt1 | contig 26500 bp, 22 predicted proteins | sample 1732701 | NCBI WGS metagenome assembly OWIQ01 (sample SAMN05065744, study PRJEB22554) | human gut metagenome | biome: ENVO:2100002; feature: ENVO:00000062; material: ENVO:00002003 | host: Homo sapiens | place: USA
CGCGAGCTGGGTTCAGAACGTCGTGAGACAGTTCGGTCTCTATCTATCGTGGGCGTATGAAATTTGCGTGGCTCTGACACTAGTACGAGAGGACCGTGTTGGACTGACCTCTGGTTTACCAGTTGTGCCGCCAGGTGCATTGCTGGGTATCTAAGTCGGGATTGGATAAGTGCTGAAAGCATCTAAGTACGAAGCCAGCCACAAGATTAGATTTCTCAGGGTCGTTGTAGACTACAACGTTGATAGGACGCAGGTGTACAGGCAGCGATGTCATAGCCGAGCGTTACTAATTGCCCGTTCACTTTTTGCCTTGCCTTGTATGGAGGTATATACGTTCAGCCATAAATGAATGCTTTGCTTTTTTCGCATCATGTCTACCTTATTCAGGTGACTACAGCACCGGGGTTCCACCTCTTCCCATTCCGAACAGAGAAGTTAAGCCCGGTCACGCCGATGGTACTGCGTAACAGTGGGAGAGTAGGTAGTCGCCGTTTTTCAGAAGAAGCCTCCGTGTCTGATAAGGATACGGAGGCTTCGTTCGTTTTAGATACCTCCGGAACTGCTCCCCTTAATCCTTGCCATGCGTTGTTGTAGACGTATTTTCTGCTTCTTTTGTCATTCTTTTGTTATCATTACAGAACAAAGTTGGTGTAAAACGAGTTTTTTTTGGAAGAGCAAGAACTTTTCTTCCTTTCTTTCTATTCAATATCAAATGGATTTTTGTAAATTTGGCGTGAATCTAATAGGAAGGGAAAAAATCACGCAATTAATATTGTAATATAAATCATATAATAACTCCTGCAAATATGGAAAACAAGATTCAAGAGCTGACCGATAAGATCTACCGCGAAGGCGTAGAGAAAGGAAATGAAGAGGCACAGAAACTTATCGCAAAAGCTCAGGAAGAAGCCAAGAGAATTATAGAGGATGCACGTAAGGAAGCGGATTCTATCGTGGCTACCGCCCATAAGTCTGCCGATGAACTGGCAGAGAATACAAAATCTGAATTAAAGTTGTTTGCCGGTCAGGCTGTGAATGCTCTGAAGTCCGAAATCGCTACGTTGGTGACGGACAACATTGTGAATGCCGATGTAAAGGCATTTGCTGCAAACAAGAATTATCTTAATGCCTTCATCGTTGCATTGGCGTCCAAATGGAGTGTGAACGAACCAATCGTTATCTCTACTGCGGATGCGGAAGGCTTGACGAAATATTTCGCAGCGAAGGCGAAAGACCTGCTGGACAAGGGTGTGAAGATTGAGCAAGTGAATGGCATCAAAACCTTGTTCTCCGTATCGCCTGCCGATGGTTCGTACAAGGTGAACTTCGGCGAAGAAGAATTTATGAATTACTTCAAGGAATTCCTGCGTCCGCAATTAGTGGAAATGCTGTTCTAAAAACTCCCACAGGATTATGAGTAAATACTATTACTTGGTAGCCGGTTTGCCTGAACTTACTCTGGAAGACAGTAAACTGAGCTATACAGTAGCCGATTTCAGGACGGAACTATATCCTGCCTTGTCGGAAGATGATAAAAAGTTGATAGATTTGTTTTATCTGAAATTCGACAATGCGAATGTCTTGAAACTATTGAAGGATAAGGATGCTGCCATCGACCCGCGCGGAAACTATTCGTCGGAGGAACTGGCGGAATATATCTCACGACTGAAGGATGGCGACGAAGTCTCTGACAGTGTATTCCCATCTTATCTCTCCACGTTCATTTCCGAATACTTCAGCCTGCCTGCCGAGGACGGTTTCTTGTATGAAGACCGCCTGGCAGCGCTCTATTACGCCTATGCCATGGAATGTAAGAATCAGTTTGTGTCTTCCTGGTTTGGTTTCAACCTCACTCTCAATAATATATTGGTGGCGCTCACAGCACGTAAGTTCAAGCTGGACATTGCTCCGCTGATTGTGGGTGATACGGAAGTGTGCGAGGCTCTGCGTACTTCCAATGCTCGTGACTTCGGTCTGGGTACTGAGGTGGATTATCTGGAGCAGCTGGTGAAAATCAGCGAGACGGAGGAACTGGTGGACCGGGAAAAGAAGCTGGACCAGCTTCGCTGGGACTGGATGGAGGAGGCCACATTCTTCGATTACTTTACCGTGGAACGTCTGTTTGTCTTCCTGCTACAGCTGGAGATGATAGAACGGTGGATTTCGTTGGATAAAGAGAAGGGTAACCAACTGTTCCGCAGCATTATCGCTGCCTTGAAAGACGATGTGCAGATACCCGCAGAATTCAGATAAAATAAACAACTAAAAATATATGGCAACAAAAGGAACTGTTAGTGGCGTAATAGCCAACATGGTGACCCTCGTCGTCGACGGACCGGTAGCGCAGAATGAGATTTGTTATATCTCGACCGGAGGAGACAAGTTGATGGCGGAGGTGATTAAGGTAGTAGGTACCCAGGTCTACGTGCAGGTATTTGAGAGTACCCGCGGACTGAAAGTGGGGGCCGAAGCCGAGTTTACCGGACATATGCTCGAAGTGACACTGGGGCCCGGTATGCTTTCGAAGAACTACGACGGTCTGCAAAACGACCTCGACAAGATGGATGGCGTTTTCCTGAAACGCGGGCAATATACCTATCCGCTGGATAAAGGAAGCAAATGGCATTTTGTGCCTTTGGCAAAGGTGGGCGACCAAGTGGAAGCCGCTGCCTGGCTGGGACAAGTGGACGAGAACTTCCAGCCTCTGAAAATCATGGTGCCTTTTGAACAGAAAGGTGTGTGCACCGTGAAATCCATCGCAAAGGAAGGTGATTACAGCATTGAGGATACCATTGCAGTGCTGACGGATGGCGAAGGCAATGACATCCGGGTGAATATGATACAGAAATGGCCCGTGAAGCGTGCCATGACCAACTATAAGGAAAAACCGCGTCCTTTCAAACTGCTGGAAACCGGTGTGCGCGTAATCGATACCGTGAACCCGATTGTGGAAGGTGGTACGGGCTTTATCCCCGGTCCGTTCGGTACAGGAAAGACGGTACTACAGCATGCCATTTCAAAACAGGCGGAAGCGGACATCGTAATCATCGCTGCCTGCGGTGAGCGTGCCAACGAGGTTGTGGAAATCTTTACAGAATTCCCCGAATTGGTTGACCCGCATACGGGACGGAAGCTGATGGAACGTACGATTATCATCGCCAATACTTCGAACATGCCGGTGGCTGCCCGTGAGGCATCTGTCTACACGGCAATGACGATTGCGGAATACTACCGGAGCATGGGATTGAAGGTGCTGCTGATGGCGGACTCCACCTCACGTTGGGCGCAGGCATTGCGCGAGATGTCCAACCGTATGGAGGAGTTGCCCGGTCCCGATGCCTTCCCGATGGACTTGTCCTCCATCATCTCCAACTTCTACGGCCGTGCGGGTTATGTGAAGCTGAACAACGGCGAGTCCGGTTCCATTACTTTTATCGGTACGGTATCGCCTGCGGGCGGTAACCTGAAGGAGCCGGTAACCGAGAATACGAAGAAGGTGGCTCGCTGCTTCTATGCCCTTGAGCAGGACCGTGCCGACAAGAAGCGTTATCCTGCCGTAAATCCGATTGACTCGTATTCCAAATACATTGAATACCCTGAATTCGAGGAGTATATCACCAAGCACATCAACGGTGATTGGATTGGCAAGGTGAATGAAATCAAGACCCGTTTGCAGCGTGGTAAGGAGATTGCCGAGCAAATCAACATCCTGGGTGACGACGGCGTGCCCGTAGAATATCACGTGACTTTCTGGAAATCGGAACTGATTGACTTCGTTATCCTGCAGCAGGATGCCTTTGACGAAGTTGATGCCGTGACTCCGATGGAGCGTCAGGAGGAGATTCTGAATATGGTAATAGAAATCTGTCATACCGAATTTGAGTTCGACAACTTCAACGAAGTAATGGATTACTTCAAGAAGATGATTAACATCTGTAAGCAGATGAACTACTCGAAGTTTAAGTCGGAAGAATACGAGAAGTTCCATAAGCAGTTGCAGGAACTGGTTGAGGAACGTAAAGCCTAAGGATGTACTATGTGACTGTTTACAATTTACTATTTGCCTTGCGGATGCAGGTGTACGGAGGTTGTAGATAGGAAAATAGTAGAATAGGATGGCAGAGATTTAAATAGTAAATAGTAAATTGCTAAATTGTAAATAAATAGATGGCAACAAAAGCATTTCAAAAGATATATACCAAGATTACTCAGATTACGAAAGCTACGTGTTCGCTGAAGGCAACCGGAGTGGGGTATGACGAGTTGGCGACCGTAAACGGCAAACTTGCCCAGGTGGTGAAGATTGCCGGCGACGAAGTGACTTTGCAGGTGTTCGAGGGTACGGAAGGTATTCCCACCAATGCAGAGGTAGTATTCTTGGGCAAGGCTCCTACAATCAAAGTGAGCGAGCAGCTTGCCGGACGGTTCTTCAACGCCTTTGGCGACCCCATCGACGGTGGTCCGGCCATTGAAGGCGAGGAGGTGGAAATTGGCGGTCCGTCCGTGAATCCGGTGCGCCGTAAGCAGCCTTCGGAACTGATTGCAACCGGTATTGCAGGCATCGACCTGAACAATACGCTGGTGTCCGGACAGAAGATTCCGTTCTTTGCCGACCCCGACCAGCCCTTCAACCAGGTGATGGCGAATGTGGCTCTGCGTGCGGAGACTGACAAGATTATCCTTGGTGGTATGGGTATGACGAACGATGACTACCTCTACTTCAAGAACGTATTCTCCAATGCCGGTGCGCTCGACCGTATCGTCAGCTTTATGAATACCACCGAGAATCCTCCGGTAGAGCGTCTGCTGATTCCGGATATGGCACTGACGGCAGCCGAGTATTTCGCTGTGAACAATAATGAAAAGGTGCTGGTGCTGCTTACGGATATGACTTCCTACGCCGATGCGCTCGCCATCGTGTCCAACCGTATGGACCAGATTCCTTCGAAGGACTCCATGCCGGGTTCCCTTTATTCGGACTTGGCGAAAATATACGAAAAGGCGGTGCAATTCCCAAGCGGCGGTTCCATCACGATTATTGCGGTGACGACTCTGTCCGGTGGCGACATTACGCATGCCGTGCCCGACAATACGGGTTATATCACGGAAGGCCAGTTGTTCCTCCGTCGTGACAGCGACATCGGTAAGGTTATCGTTGACCCGTTCCGTTCCTTGTCCCGTCTGAAGCAGCTTGTTACGGGCAAAAAGACACGTAAGGACCATCCGCAGGTGATGAATGCCGCCGTACGTCTGTACGCCGATGCCGCCAACGCCAAAACCAAGCTTGAAAACGGTTTCGACCTGACGAACTACGACGAACGTACCCTTGCCTTTGCCAAGGACTACTCCAACCAGCTGCTGGCCATCGATGTCAACCTCGATACCACAGAGATGCTCGATGTGGCATGGAGTCTGTTCGGCAAGTATTTCCGTCCGGAAGAGGTGAATATCAAGAAAGAGCTTGTGGACCAGTTCTGGCCGAAAGCAAACTAAATAAATGTACGATTAGACGATTTACGGTTTACGATTGATATTACTGAAATTGTAAATCTGTAAATTGAGAAATTGAGTAGCTTCAGTCGTCTAATCGTAAATCGTTAAATCGTAAATAAAATGGCTATTAAGTTTCAATATAACAAAACCTCCCTCCAGCAGTTGGAAAAGCAACTGAAGGTGCGCGTGCGTACACTCCCCATCATCAAGAACAAGGAGAGTGCCCTGCGTATGGAAGTGAAGCGTTGCAAGGGCGATGCTGCCGCGCTGGATGCGAGGTTGGAAAAGGAAATCCAAGCTTACGAAGCCATGTTCGCCCTTTGGAATGAGTTCGACGCTTCATTGATAAAGGTCAGCGATGTTCATCTCGGTGTGAAGAAGATTGCCGGTGTACGGGTGCCATTGCTCGAGAATGTAGATTTCGAGATACGTCCCTACAGCTTGTTCAATGCGCCCAAATGGTATGCGGACGGGTTGCATCTGCTCAAGTCGCTGGCACATACTGCCATCGAGCGTGAATTTATCGTTGCCAAGTTGAATTTGTTGGAACATGCGCGTAAAAAGACCACCCAGAAGGTGAATCTTTTTGAGAAAGTACAGATTCCGGGCTATCAGGATGCTCTGCGCAAAATCAAGCGGTTTATGGAAGACGAGGAGAACCTCTCCAAGTCATCGCAGAAAATCATGAAGTCCCATCAGGAGAAAAGGAAGGAGGCAGAGGCATGATTACGAAAATGAAGAAGCTCACGTTCCTTGTGTATCATAAGGAGTACGAAGCGTTTCTGGCACAGATCCGGGAACTGGGCGTGGTGCACGTTGTGGAAAGGCAGTGCGGCGAGATGGACGACACCTTGCAGCGATTCATGCAGAAGCGTACGCTCTACAAGAATATGCTTCAGAGCATGTACACCCTGGCGGACAAACAGCCGGAAGAAAAGGTGCATAAAGAGTTGTCTGCCGATGCTTTGGTGAAATCCTATGAGGATTTGCAGGCACGTATACAAGACTTGAACCAGCAGATTCCCGCCATTGACAAGGACGTGGCACAGATGGAGGCTTGGGGTGATTTCGATTGGGAATCCATCCGCCGGCTGGAAGATGCCGGCTGGTTCGTGCAGTTCTACACCTGCCCGGAGAAAGACTATAACGAAGCGTGGGCAGAGGACTACAATGCCATCGTGGTGAAAGAGAACGGCGGACATCTTTATTTTGTGACCGTCACTCCCCAGCCGGTAGAGCTGGATGTGGAACCGCTCCGTCTGCCTTCACTCAGCCTCTCCGAGCTGAGCCGGAAGAAAGCCGGTACGGAAGAAGCCCTTGTGCAGGCACATGCCGGGCTGAAAGACTTCTGCAAGGCGAATTACTGTACGTTGGAGAAATACAACCTCCAGCTTCAAGGAGAAATAGACCTGCTGAAAGTCAAGCTGAACAGCGAGCAGATGGCGGAAGGAGCCGTAGTGCTGATGGAAGGCTGGATTCCCGAAGACTGCGAGGCGGATGTGAGGAAACTTCTCGATGAAAACGGCACTTATTATGAGATAAGGGCGGCCAGACGCGAGGACAACGCTCCCATCAAGTTGAAAAACAACGCCTATACACGCATGTACGAAGTGCTTACAAAAATGTACGGCATGCCCGACTATGCAGAGTTCGACCCGACGCCAATACTTGCGCCGTTCTTCTCGCTCTTCTTTGCCTTCTGTATGGGAGACGCGGGCTACGGCTTGGTGCTGATAGCACTCGGGTTCATCCTGAAAAAGAAGATGTCCGAGTCCATGAAAGGCATGATGAATCTGGTGATTACGCTGGGTATATTCACGGCCGTCATCGGTGCCATACTGGGAACATTCTTCGGTGTAAGCCTCTTCGACCTGGAGATACCCGCCAAACTGAAGGAATTCATGATTGTGGGCAAGATAGGCGAGACCACCTATGACAAACAAATGCTGCTGGCGCTGATTATCGGTGCGGTACATATCTGTATTGCCATGACGGTGAAGGCAGTGGGGCAGACCGTGCGCTTCGGCTTCAAGGAGTCGCTCAGTGCCTGGGGATGGCTGTTGCTGGTAGTGGGATTTATCTGTACCGGCGGACTTTCCTTCTTCAAGATAATTTCGGAAGATGTGTCTACATGGGCATTCATCGTGATTGGCGGTGTTTCCGCCATTGGCATCTACCTGCTGAACAACATCCACCGGAATGTATTTGTCAACATCGGTGCCGGGGTATGGGACACCTATAATATGGCAACCGGACTGATGGGCGATATACTTTCCTACATCCGTCTCTATGCCCTCGGTCTGGCAGGCGGTATGCTTGGCGGCGTGTTCAATCAGCTTGCCTTCATGGTGAACGATGCGGCAGGACCTGCCCTGGGCTGGCTGTTCTGCGGACTGATACTGATATTCGGGCATACGCTGAATATCGCCATGTCTTGCCTGAGCGCTTTCGTCCATCCTCTCCGTCTGACATTCGTGGAATACTTCAAGAATTCCGGTTACGAAGGCAAGGGCGAAGCCTACAAACCTTTTACAGTAGTAAAGAAATAAACAAATTAAAAAACAAATAAAAATAGAAACATTATGAATGAAATTTTAGGTTATCTCGGTCTGGGCCTGATGTTGGCCCTTGCAGGAATTGGCAGTTGCTTCGGTACAACAATCGCCGGTAGTGCGGCAGAAGGAGCTTTGAAGAAAGACCCTTCCAAGTCAGCAAGTTATATGATTTTGTCGGCTCTTCCGGCTACGCAGGGACTTTACGGCTTCGTGGCTTTCCTGATGTCTATGGGCAGGGATTTTGCTACGGACGGCCCTTTGATGCTGGGTATCGGACTGGGTGTCGGGCTGGTATGTCTGTTCTCCGCTATCCGTCAGGGACAGATTTGTGCCAGCGGTATCGTGGGTATCTCACAAGGACACGACGTACAGACCAATACAATGATTTACGCCGCACTTCCTGAATTCTACGCTATTTTGGCGCTGGTAGCTGCATTGATGGTATAATCCGGATTATAAGAAAATAAGCTCCAGGGATTTACAACTGAAATCTCTGGAGCTTTTTGTTTAAATCCTTGGGGATTCAACTGAAAACTCCAGGGATTCTCCGTCTAAACTTCGGGAAGTTTAGACGAAAAATGCAGGGATGGGCGAACCCATGAGGCTTTTGTGGTTAAACTATGATATTCCGTAAACGATTGTTTATGCATATTTAATCAGTTTTTTCGATTAAAAGGCTATTTTTCAAAGAATAATACGTACTTTTGCAGCCGTAATTAAGATAAAGAGATTATAACATAATATGACTAAAGAACTACTTACCCCCGATTACATCTTCGAAGCGAGCTGGGAAGTGTGTAATAAAGTAGGCGGTATCTATACGGTTTTGTCTACAAGGGCAAATACTTTACAGACTAAATTTCGCGATAGATTATTCTTTATAGGGCCGGATTTCTGGCAGGGAAAAGAGAACCCTTTGTTCATTGAGTCTGATAACCTTTGCGCAGCGTGGAAAAAATATGCTGCGTTGAAAGACAATCTCTCTGTTCGTGTAGGACGCTGGAACATTCCGGGGGAACCTATTGTTATATTGGTTGATTTCCAACCGTTCTTTGCAGAAAAAAATGAGATTTATACAGAGATGTGGAACCGCTATCAAGTGGATTCGCTGCATGGATATGGCGATTATGACGAAGCATCCATGTTTGCTTTCGCTACCGGAAAGGTGATAGAGAGTTTCTACCGCTATAATCTGACGGAAACAGACAAAGTGGTGTTCCAGGCACACGAGTGGATGACCGGTATGGCCGCCCTCTATCTTCAGTCTGCCGTTCCCGAGATAGGGACTATCTTCACCACACATGCCACGTCCATCGGCCGTTCCATAGCAGGCAACAATAAGCCGCTCTACGATTATCTCTTCGCTTACAACGGCGACCAGATGGCGGAGGAGTTGAATATGCAGTCTAAGCATTCCATAGAAAAGCAGACGGCTCATTATGTGGACTGCTTCACTACCGTGAGCGAAATCACAAACAACGAATGCAAGGAGTTGCTTGACAAGCCTGCGGACGTTGTGCTGATGAACGGTTTTGAAGATGATTTTGTACCGAAAGGCGCCACTTTCACGGGCAAGCGCAAACGTGCCCGTTCCACCATGTTGCGTGTGGCAAACTGCCTGCTGGGTGAGGACTTGGGTGATGATACGCTGATTATCGGTACCAGCGGACGCTATGAGTTCAAGAATAAGGGCATTGATGTGTTCCTGGAATCATTGAATAGGCTGAACCGGGATAAGGATTTGAAAAAGAAAGTATTGGCGTTTGTCAACGTGCCTAGTTGGGTGGGAGACCCCCGCGAGGATTTGCAGAAACGCCTTAAGAGCAAGGATAAGTTTACCGAGCCGTTACAGTGCCCTTTCATCACTCACTGGCTGCACAATATGACGCACGACCAGGTGCTGGATATGCTGAAATACCTCGGTATGGGCAATCGTCCCGAAGATAAGGTGAAAGTGATTTTTGTACCCTGCTATCAGGATGGCCACGACGGTATTCTCAACAAGCATTATTATGACTTGATTTTAGGCGAAGATCTTAGTGTTTATCCGTCTTATTACGAACCATGGGGATATACCCCGCTGGAAAGCGTGGCTTTCCGCGTGCCCACTATCACCACCGACCTTGCCGGTTTTGGACTTTGGGTGAACAGTCTGAAGAATCAGCATGGCATTGACGACGGAGTGGAGGTGCTGCACCGTTCGGATTACAATTATTCCGAAGTGGCAGACGGCATAAAGGATACCGTAGCCTTGTTCTCGACCAAGACAGAAGCCGAAATCAAGGAAATCCGTAAACGTGCAGGTCAGGTGGCAGAGCAGGCCTTATGGAAGCATTTTATAAAGTATTACTATGAGGCTTATGATATTGCGCTGTGCAACGCCATGAAGCGTCAATTAAGATAAAAGAATTATTAATCAATTAGTTATCATACAATGAAGATTAAAGTTAGTAATGTAAACACTCCTAACTGGAAAGACGTGAATGTGAAATCGCACATTCCTGCCGAACTGGAGAAACTGTCTGAACTGGCACGTAACATTTGGTGGTCATGGAATTATGAAGCCACCGAACTCTTCAGAGATCTTGAACCTGCCCTTTGGAAAGAAGTGGGACAGAACCCCGTACTTCTGCTGGAGCGTATGAGTTATGCCAAACTTGAAGCGCTTGCCAACGATAAGGTTATTCTGCGCAGAATGGAAGATGTATATTCAAAATTCCGTACATACATGGATGTGACGCCTGACAGTAAGCGCCCGTCTGTTGCCTATTTCAGCATGGAGTATGGTTTGAACCACGTACTTAAGATATATTCCGGTGGTCTGGGCGTACTTGCCGGTGACTATTTGAAAGAGGCTTCCGACAGTAACGTTGACTTGTGTGCAGTCGGTTTCTTGTATCGCTATGGTTACTTTACCCAAACCTTGTCTATGGACGGTCAGCAGATCGCCAACTACGAGGCGCAAAACTTCGGACAGTTACCCATCGATCGTGTATTGGACGAGAATGGACAACAAGTGGTGGTGGATGTTCCTTATCTGGATTACTACGTGCATGCTTATGTGTGGAGAGTAAATGTAGGACGCATCTCCCTCTATCTGCTTGATACAGACAATGAAATGAACAGTGAGTTCGACCGTTCCATCACTCACCAACTGTATGGCGGTGACTGGGAAAACCGTCTGAAGCAGGAGATTTTGTTGGGTATCGGCGGTATTCTGACGCTGAAGAAGCTGGGCATCAAGAAAGATATTTATCACTGCAACGAAGGACATGCTGCTTTGATCAACGTACAGCGCATCTGTGACTACGTGGCCGAAGGTCTGACTTACGACCAGGCTATCGAGTTGGTACGTGCTTCCTCTCTCTATACTGTACATACTCCGGTTCCTGCCGGTCACGACTACTTCGACGAAGGTCTTTTCGGCAAGTACATGGGCGGCTATCCTTCAAGAATGGGTATCAGCTGGGATGACCTGATGGACCTCGGACGTAACAATCCGGGCGACAAGGGCGAGCGTTTCTGTATGTCTGTATTCGCTTGCAACACTTCTCAAGAGGTGAACGGTGTGAGCTGGTTGCACGGGAAGGTTTCCCAGGAGATGTTCGCTTCCATCTGGAAGGGCTACTTCCCCGAAGAAAGTCATGTGGGCTACGTTACCAACGGTGTACACTTCCCCACTTGGAGCGCTACGGAGTGGAAACATCTCTATGCTGCGCATTTTGATGAAAACTTCCTCTACGACCAGTCCAACCCCAAGATTTGGGAGGCTATCTATAACGTGTCCGACGAAGAAATCTGGAAGACGCGCATGGTGATGAAGAACAAACTGATTGACTATGTCCGCAAGCAATACCGTGAAACTTGGTTGAAGAATCAAGGTGATCCCTCACGCATCGTTTCCCTGCTGGACAAAATCAATCCGAATGCCCTGCTGATAGGTTTCGGACGCCGTTTCGCCACCTACAAGCGTGCACACTTACTGTTCACCGACCTCGATCGTCTGTCCAAGATCGTGAATAACCCTGACTATCCGGTACAGTTCCTTTTCACTGGCAAGGCTCACCCGCACGATGGTGCAGGTCAGGGCTTGATTAAGAGAATCATCGAGATTTCCCGCCGTCCGGAGTTCCTGGGTAAGATTATCTTCCTGGAAAATTATGATATGCAGTTGGCACGTCGCCTCGTTTCAGGTGTGGATATCTGGCTGAACACTCCGACACGTCCGCTCGAAGCATCCGGTACTTCCGGCGAGAAGGCGTTGATGAACGGTGTTGTAAACTTCTCCGTACTCGACGGCTGGTGGCTGGAGGGCTATCGCGAAGGTGCCGGTTGGGCATTGACCGAAAAGCGTACTTACCAGAATCAGGAACATCAGGACCAACTCGATGCCGCTACTATCTACAGCATTCTTGAGCAGGAAATTCTGCCGTTGTTCTATGCACGTAACAAGAAGGGATATTCGGAAGGTTGGGTGAAGACTATCAAGAACTCCATCGCACAGATTGCTCCCCACTATACAATGAAGCGCCAGTTGGATGACTATTACGATAAGTTCTACATCAAGGAAGCCAAACGTTTCAAGATGCTGGCTGCCGACGGTTATGCCAAGGCTAAGGAAATAGCTGCCTGGAAGGAAGAAGTTGCCGAAAAATGGGACAGCATTGAAGTGGTGTCTTGCGAAAAGACTGAAGACCTGGTGAAAGGCTCCATCGAGAGCGGTAAGGAATACACCATTACTTACGTTATCGACGAGAAGGGCTTGAACGATGCTATCGGTCTGGAACTGGTGACTACTTATACGGCTCAGGATGGCAAACAGCACGTTTACTCCGTAGAACCGTTCAATGTAGTGAAGAAAGAAGGTAACCTTTATACTTTCCAAGCTAAGCACAAGATGGAAAATGCGGGTAGCTTCAAGGTTTCTTACCGTATGTTCCCGAAGAATGCAGACCTGCCTCACCGTCAAGACTTCTGCTACGTTCGCTGGTTCGTATAAGAGCATAAAAAACAGATAATGTGTTTGCGATATGGCAGAACACATTGTCTGTTCAGATGAAAGATATCATCTGCATGATGCAGGCAGACCATCCGTTTACTTTAAACGGATGGTCTGTTTCTTTTCTAGAGCTTGCTTTTTATTTCGGCTGTCCAGGCGTCAATGCGTTCGGCGGTTTTGTCACTCTCGTTCACTTCGTCGAGGGGAAGTCCTACGAATGCATCGTCTACCACGGCGATGGAAGAGGAGAAGGAATACCCGTCCGTGCTGACTTTGTTGCCCAAGAAGGTACACCCGCTATCCTTCAAGTCCTCGTAGAGTACTCCGATGCCGTCGCAGAATGTGTCGCAGTAGGATTCGGAGTCGCCGCAACCGAATAGGGCTACGAGCTTCATGGAAAGGTCGGTGCTCTTCAGTACCTTTACGCCGTCATACCAGTCGTCCTGCAGTTCGCCGTCTCCCCAAGTGGAGGTACCTAGAACCAGCACTTCATACTCCTTGATTTTATCGGCGGTCATCTTGTCAACACTATGTACGTCGGTGGAGGAAACTCCCAACTTTTCGGCTATCTGGTTAGCCAACTCTTCGCAGGTTCCGGTACTGGAACCATAAAAAACACCAGTCTTTTTCATTGTAAATAAAGTGATTAAATTGTTTGCTGCAAAGTAAAGGCTTTGCCGGAGAACGTGAAATACCTACATGTAGGGCTTTGGGTGTTGTGCCACTCCCCATTTCGTGTTAGCTTGTTGCGTGGTCTATAGAGGTTGCGGTTACCTACTAATTGGGATGGTAGACTCTCTTTTTGATGAAAAGTAAGTATTGCCGGATTGTTAAAAATGAAGGACATTTGTACCGGTAATAATAGACAAGCGCTTATGGTTAGATTCGTACATTCCACTCATTCGCAATTCCATCCTTCCGTGGCTGGTAAGTGGCTGGTGTGGGGGACTTTGATGATGCTTCTTGCGGGGGTGGCTATCATTGTTTTTTCGGTATTCTCGCATGATGCACTCGATGCGTGCTGTAATTGCATAATCTGTACTTTCAACCGTGTCCCGAAGGAAGGGGAATATTTGTATAACCGCTACCTGCCGGTCATCAGCATGGTGTGGGTGGCGTTTCTGATACTTTTGGTATATGTGGTCCGCTATTGCATGAACAAGAGGAGGTAGCCGGGTGTTCTATAGGTAAAACTGAAAGGAGACTATATGAAAAAGATTGTTTTGCTTCGCCACGGCGAGAGTGCATGGAATAAGGAAAACCGCTTCACGGGGTGGACGGATGTTGATTTGACAGAGAAAGGCGTTGCTGAAGCTGTAAGGGCGGGTGAGCTGCTGGCAGAAAAGGGATTTCGCTTCAAGAAGGCGTATACTTCCTATCTGAAGCGTGCCGTGAAGACACTGGATTGTGTGCTGGACCGCCTCGACCAGGACTGGATTCCGGTGGAGAAATCGTGGAGGTTGAATGAGAAACACTACGGCCAGTTGCAAGGGCTGAACAAGGCAGAGACGGCTGCCAAGTACGGTGACGAGCTGGTGCTGGTATGGCGCCGTAGCTTTGATGTGGCTCCGCATGCATTGGCCGAGGATGACCCACGTAATCCGCGTTTTGAGGACCGTTATCAAGAAGTGCCCGATGCCGAACTGCCCCGTACGGAGTCGTTGAAAGATACGATTGAGCGTATCATGCCTTACTGGAAGTGTATCATCTTCCCGAATCTGAAGACGGCCGACGAATTGCTGGTAGTGGCTCATGGCAATAGCCTGCGGGGTATTATCAAACATCTGAAGCATATTTCGGACGATGAAATCGTGCATCTGAACCTGCCTACGGCGGTGCCCTATGTTTTTGAGTTTGATGATGAGCTGAACTTGACGGAAGACTATTTCTTGGGTAACCCTGAGGAGATAAAGAAATTAATGGAGGCTGTGGCCAATCAAGGAAAGAAGAAATGATTTTGGTGCGCGGAAGCGCTCTATTTCTTTATCCTTTCATTCCATGAAGCAGCGTCATGCTGAGCAGTACCCCGACCACTATGCAGATGAGGATAAGGAAACAGTTCATGAGCCGTGCGCCCAGCTTGGTTTCCTTGTGTAAGTTCTGTTCAAAGTAGTTCTTGAAGAACAGATAGATGGCAGGTACGGTGGCGCTTGCCAGCAGGAGGTCTTCGGGAATCTTGTAGATGTAGACTTTGGAAAAGGCGATGAGCGCCCAGTGGCAAAGGAACAGAATGACGAGCAGGTTGACCCTGCGCGAGAAAGCCAGCAGTAGCCCGATGGTGAAAACTGCTACCGAGCAGGGCATCACAGTGGTGGTCATCATGGGAAATTCCATTCCGCGTGTCCACGAAAGGAGTGGATAGAGGAAAGGCATCGCATAGAGTACCCCCACCAGCACCTTGTATTTCGGGTTGCGCTCGAACGGAGTGTAGTCGGTAAACAAATCCCATAGCCACAATAGTGCAATCACTCCCCAGAAGATGGCGAGTATATAGTGGTGTCCGCGCGCTCCGCAATACATCATGTAGTACACGACGGATATCCACCCGTTCAGAAATACCATGTAGATTTTCATGGAGCGTTTTGCCCATAAGGTCGGTTTCCGGTAGAGCTGCGTGGTGAGCAGGATACCTGCTGCGGTGATGAGGAGCTGTGTCCACCAGGTGGCCTCGTTGTATTGTGCGATAGTATTCCAGAATATTTCCATTTGTGTCCATTAAAAAAACGGCTGCAAAGGTAGAGTTTTCTGCCGAAAGAATGAAATCGTTTTCTACATTTTGCCTATCTTTGTGCCTCCAAAAAAAATAGGTAAAAAGATTCATGGATAAGACTTTGACTGAACAAGAGATTGCCCTGCTGCGCAGGAAACTCGATTTATTGCTTCGTACCGGACAGCTGCTGGTGGAGAGTGCGGCTGATACAAACCGTGTTGTTCGTAACCTGAACCGTGTTGCCGCCTATCTGGGGCTGCCGGAAGAAAAGCTCCACATCGACGTAAGTTATACCATGCTGGTGGTGAATGTGAGCGACGGCCTGCATTCGTTCTCCAAATTCCAGAAGTGCGAGAAGCATGGCATCAACATGACAGCCATTTCCGAAATCAGCAAACTGTCCTGGCGGGCTATTGAGAATGACTATTCCCTCGACCAGTATGAGGAGGAACTGGAAAGAATCAAAAACAAGAAGCGGAACTATGTGCCATACGTTGTTGCCATCGGTGCCGGCTTTGCCTGCGGAGGTTTCTGCAAGCTGTTCGGTGGTGACTGGATGGCGTTTCTGTTTACTTCCATCTGCGCTTTTGCCGGTTTTCGCGTCCGTGTCCGTTGTATGGAGTTCGGCATCAATCACTATATGAGTATTGCCATTGCCGCATTGATTTCGACCTGCCTGGCCTATGTGTCTTCTTTTGCCGGACTCTCGGAAACTCCCTATCATCCGTTGTTGGCGTGTGCACTGTTCATTGTTCCGGGTGTGCCGTTGATAAACTTTGTGGATGATATGATTGATAATTATATCCAGGTGGGCATTGTGCGGGCTGTGAATACGGTGCTGATGGTCTGTGCAATGGCCTTCGGCATTGTGATAGCCATGCGTCTGCTGACGGTGGAGGATGTTGTGATTGACAAGAAGTTTAGCGAATTGAGTATGGTGCCTCATGATAGTTATCTGGTGTATGCCATTGCGGCGGCGATAGCTGCCATGGGATTTTCCATGATATTCAATATACAGCGGCGCTTGTTGTGGGTTGTTGCGGTGGGCGGTATCATCGCCGTTTGTACGCGTAACTTTGTCAATTTCGAGCTGGGTTACGGACCGGTGATAGGTTCGTTCATGGGCAGCATGGTTGTCAGCCTGATAGCCGTGAAGGCAGTGCATTGGTTCCATGTTCCCAATCACGTCTTGACGATTCCTTCCGTCATCCCGATGATTCCGGGAGTGTTGATGTATCGTTCGCTTTTCGGGCTTATCAATATGCACGGTGTGGTAGGCGAGGTGACGGCGGTTGTTTCCAACGGCATCACGGCTTCACTGATTATTCTCTGCATAGCGCTGGGGGTAGCGGTGCCCAATATTTTTGCCCGCCGGTATATCGCCAAGGATAGGCAGCGCTTTCTTCAGGAGGAGCTGCAGAAGCGCAGGGAAAGAGGGAAATTTATAGAATGGTGATGTAGGTATCCCGTCATTCGGAGCGAAGCGAAGAATGACGGGATACTTTTTTAAATGCCCTTTTGGGGATTATAGTGGTAAATTACGGTTTCCCCCTTTTGCAGGGATGTCTGTACGTCAATCAGACGCTGGTTGCGGCTTCCCCGGAAATAGAGTTCCTCATCCCTCAGTTCTTTCTTGAATTTGCCGTCCACCAGTACGTCGATGTACTTCAGCAGTTGGGCTTGGCGCGGGTTGCGCAGTAGCTTTTCGAAAGTATAGCCCGTATAGCACCAGATGTTTTTCCGGCTCCGCTCCTTGATGGCATGCGCCAGTTGGGTGAATCCTTCCGGCTGGAACATCGGGTCTCCACCACTGAAGGTGACGTCTGCAAAGTTGTCGGCAAGGACTTTTTCCAGAATCTCTTCCGTACTCATCCAGTGCCCGTGGTTGATGTCCCACGACTCCGGATTGTGGCAACCGGGACAACCGTTGGGGCATCCGGCAGCATAAATGGCGGTCCGGAAGCCCGGACCGTCTACTGTGGTATCTTCTAAAATGTCGAGAATAGAAAGCATGAGTAGGGAATTAATAATTAAACATCGCAGGTAGGAAGCTGAACATTAATCATTAAAAATTAAACGTCAACCATTAAAAATGAAGCTCCGCTTTGCACTGCGCAGCCCTTTAATTTTTAATTATGAACGACCCTGTCGTTCAACTCTGCCAACTTGGCATTGTTCCAGCGGTCGGTTGTTCCCACCAGGTAGCCGGTGATGCGTTGCAGCTTGTCGATATGCTTGCTGCCGCACTTCGGGCATTCTTCCAGATTTGGGGTGGAGCTTTCGTGGCCGCATTCCAGACATCGGTTACGGTTATGGTTTACCGAACCGTAGCCGATGTTGTATTGGTCCATCATGTCCACTACACGCATAATGACTTCAGGATTGTGGGTGGCGTCACCGTCTATCTCCACATAGAAGATATGGCCACCGCGGGTCAGCTCATGATAAGGAGCCTCCACTTCCGCTTTGTGGCGGGCACTGCATTTGTAGTACACGGGCACGTGGTTGGAGTTGGTGTAGTAGTCACGGTCCGTAATGCCCGGCAGCGTGCCGAACTTCTTGCGGTCTATGCGGGTGAACTTACCCGACAGCCCTTCGGCAGGAGTGGCAAGCACGCTGTAATTATGCTGGTATTGGTCGGAGAACTGGTTGGCACGGTCGCGCATATAGGTCACGATTTTCAGTCCCAACTCCTGGGCTTCTTCGGACTCTCCGTGATGTTTTCCGAGTAATGCTACGAGGCATTCTGCCAATCCGATGAAGCCGATTCCCAGTGTTCCCTGGTTGATGACGGAAGCAATCGTGTCGTTCGGTTTCAGTTTTTCGCTGCCTATCCACAAGGCGGACATCAGTAACGGGAACTGTTTGGCGAAGGCGGTCTTTTGGAATTCCATACGTTCGTGCAATTGGCGTGCGGTCACCTCAAGCATGGCATCCAACTTGGCAAAGAACCGGGCGATACGCTGTTCCTTGTCTTCTATGTTCATACACTCGATTCCTATGCGGACAATATTGATGGTAGAGAAAGAGATGTTGCCGCGTCCGATGGAGGTCTTCGGTCCGAAACGGTTTTCGAATACACGGGTACGGCATCCCATGGTAGCAACTTCATGCTGGTAGCGTTTCGGGTCATCGGCTTTCCAGTCCTCGCTTTGGTTGAAGGTGGCGTCCAGGTTCAGGAAGTTCGGGAAGAAACGCCGTGCCGTCACCTTGCAGGCCAGTTGGTAGAGGTCGTAGTTGCGGTCTTCAGGCAGGTAGCTCACACCCCGTTTCTTTTTCCATATCTGGATGGGGAAGATGGCGGTTTCTCCGTTTCCTACCCCCTGATAGGTGCTTTTCAGCAGCTCGCGGATGATGCAGCGCCCCTCGGCAGAGGTGTCTGTGCCGTAGTTGATGGAGCTGAACACCACTTGGTTGCCGCCGCGTGAGTGGATGGTGTTCATGTTATGGATAAACGCCTCCATGGACTGGTGCACGCGCGATACGGTCTTGTTGACAGCATGCTGCACGATGCGGTCCTCGTCCGTCAGTCCGTCCAACGGCTGTAGCAGATAGTCGGCCAGTTCCTTCTGATAGAGATGGGAATAGTCTTTTCCATTCAGTTCTTCCAGGTTCTTGACTTCCTCGATGAAGCTGTTGCGCACGTAGGGGGCAAGGTAGAAATCGAATGCAGGGATGGCTTGTCCGCCGTGCATCTCGTTCTGGGCTGTTTCCAGCGAGATGCATCCCAGGATACTGGCAGTCTCGATGCGTTTGGCCGGGCGCGATTCGCCGTGTCCGGCAGAGAAGCCGTATTTCAGAATATGGTCCAGCGGATGTTGCACGCATGTCAGGCTCTTGGTGGGATAATAATCCTTGTCATGGATGTGCAGATAGTTCTGGGTGACGGCATCCAGAACTTCTTCACTCAGCAGATAGTCGTCCACAAAAGGCTTGGTGGTTTCGCTGGCAAATTTCATCATCATGCCTGCCGGGGTATCAGCATTCATATTGGCATTTTCGCGTGTGATGTCGTTGGACTTGATGTTGATAATCTCCAGGAACATGTCGCGCGTCTTTGCCTTGCGGGCAATGCTTCGCTGGTTGCGGTAGGCGATGTATTTTTGGGCAACGTCCTTGCGGCTGCTCTTCATCAGCTCCACTTCCACCAAATCCTGGATGGCTTCCACCGTCATCTGCGAATCCCCCTTGAAAGAGATGCGGTCCGTAATCTGGTGTATCAGTTGCAGGTCTTCACCTTTATCTGTATGCAACATGGCTTTCCGGATGGCGGTGGCTATTTTTTCTTCGTTGAATCCGACGACGCGCCCGTCGCGCTTGAGTACTGTCTGTATCATAACCTTTTATACTTAAATGTGACTATCTATTTAGTTTAAATGCGGAAACAAAGGTATTATAGTTATTGATAGGTTTTACTTTTTGGGAAACTTTTTGTGATTTAAAAAGTGTTAATCGTTTGATAATTAGTGGTGTTTTATTTGTAAATGGAAAACTTTGAATAAAAATTACTTTTTAAAGTTGTTCGTTACAGGCTGTTGTTGTATACTTGAGCATTCTCTGAATTTTCAAGTGTCAAATGAAGATAAATCTTTGGAGCGGATTGTGGATTTTCGGATTCTTTAGTTATATTTGTAACGAATTGGTTTATTTAAGGTTCTCAATCCTTGATAATGTCTCTTGTTACCGTTCAATTGTATTGCTTTATTGCCCGTGGCATAGGGGCTGAAGTATCATTATTTTAATAATCAAAGAAAGGATGAATATGGCAAATGTATTTCCTCCGTTTAAAATAGACATCGCTGGAGCTTTTTGCGTACCTCGTGCATTGAAGGATGCCCGCGAGCAATATCAGAACGGACAAGTGAGCCGGCAGGCTTTGCAGGCGGTTGAAGATGCGTCAGTGCGCAATCTTGTGGAACGGCTGGAACAGGGAGGCATGAAGGTGGTTTCCGACGGTGGTTTCCGAAGTCGTGATTTTTTGGAAAGCTGGGAGGGTATCCGTTCCAAAGACGGCCAGTTTTTCTCCGAAGGTTCTCCTTTGGAGGTTACGGAACGGCTCGGCTTGCTCCGGCATCCGGTTCTGGAAGAATTTGCATTTCTTGATTCCATTGCGGGTGGGGAGGTGATGAAGAAACAGCATATCCCCTCGCCGGCAGAACTCTTGACCCAGATTATTCAACGCGTGGAGCGGACTCAGATAGAAACCGTTTATTCCGACATTCGGCTTTTGACGGATGATATTGCTTCCTGCTACAAACTTTTGCTTACCCAACTCTATGATGCCGGTTGTCGCTACGTCCAGTTCGACGGGGTGCATTCGGTGATAATGGAAGATACCGTTCGGCTGAATAACCGTGTTTTGCGCGAGCGTCCTGCAGGGATGTATGTTGCATTCCATGCACCTACGGATATGTTGGTGCAGCTGCATGGGGCCGATGCCTATTTCTTGAATTACGACTGTGGCGCGTGCGACCGCAACCGTCTGCTCTGGTTTATACACGAGAAAGAGGCGGTATTCGGTTTCGTGCTGTCCCATTATCCCCAGGAAGACGAACTGGATGAATTGCAGGCGAAGACCGAGAGCGTGTTGAACTATATCCCCTTGAAACGTTTCACTTTGTGCCTGCCGGATGCGAATGCGCTTCTTTCCCCTTCGGAGGCCGATGAGGAAAAGCAGTGGGAAACCGTACGGTTGGGTATGGAAATGGCGGCACGCATCTTCTCTTGAAAATGCCGCACTTCATCATCCCGAATGCCGCACTTCATTGACCGAAATGCCACATTTTATCAATTGAAATGCCACACTTCGCAAGGCGCAATCAATAGCATTTGCCTTTGCGAAGTGTGGCATTCTTCTTTAGCTTCCGGTGTGTCCGGCTTTATTATTTAACAGCTTCAGCTATCTTTTCCTGAAGTTCGTCACCGTGCAATCCGCGTGCAAGGATAGTTCCTTCACCGTCAATCAACACAGTGTGGGGGATGCTGCTTACGGCATAAAGCTGTGCGCCTTCGCAGTTCCAGTATTTCAGGTCGGACATTTGCGGCCAAGTGATGTTCAGCTTCTTGATGGCTTCTTTCCATGCGTCAGCACTCTGGTCCAGGGATACGCCTACAATCTCGAAGTTCTTGTTCTTGTATTTGGCGTAAGCTTCCACCAGGTTGGGCATCTCGCGACGGCAGGGGCCGCACCAGCTTGCCCAGAAGTCAACAAGGACAACTTTGCCCTTGCCTACGTAGTCGGATAGTTTTACCGTTTTTCCTTCCGGCGTCTGCATCTCGAAGTCTGTGAACTTCTGGCCTACGGCAGTGGCTTTCATTTTCTCAACGTTGTTCTTTATCTTGACGATGGCTTCGTCGTTGTCGTAAGCTGCGGGGATTTGGGGCATCAGCGGGTTGAGGTCTGCCACATCCATGTAGTAATAGTTCTGCTTCAGCAGGAGTACACCCACCGGGTTGGTGATGTTCTTTTTGATGCCGGCTTTGATGGCAGATATCATGCTGTTTTCCAGATTTTCCATCTCTTTGCCTTTGGTTTCACGCTGTTCGTCGGTCAGTGTGGTGTCCGACATGGATTCGTAGATGCTCATCATCTGTTTGTTCAGACCGTTGATTTGGGCTCTGATTTCCTGGTAGGCATCATTGTTGGCAGTACCGGTGGCAGAGTTGTTTTCCTGCGACAAGTTGATTATAATCTTGCCGTTTTCCAGGAAGAAGTCGATGGCTGCGCCGTCTTTTCCTTCGGCTTTGTAAGAGATGTAGCGGTTGACAGCAGTATCTTGTGTGCCCTTGAAGGTAAATGTTCCACCTTTGATGACAGCAGAATCCAATTTGACGAATTGGCGTCCTTCCACGGTTTCCAGATATACGGTGTCGCCGTCGGCTGCACCCTCTACAGTTCCGGTTACGGTGTAACCGTTGTTTCCACTGTTACAAGCCGTAAACACAGCGGCTACAGCGAGCAGATAAGTAAACTTTTTCATTGCTTGTTTTTTTAATGAATGATTATAGCTGCAAATATAGTAATAAAAAATCCCCTCCGATATGAACCGGAGAGGATTTTTATAGTTTTAATCCCATTTTTAGCGATAATGCTGTGCTTACTATTATTCGGCAGCAGTTTCTTCAGCAGCAGGGGTTTCTTCTGCAGGAGCCTCTTCAGCCGATGCTTCAGCAGCAGCTTTTGCGGCAGCTTCAGCAGCTTTCTTTTCTGCCAATGCTTTTGCTTTTTCTTCGTTTACTTTCTTTTCTGCTTCCAGACGTGCTTTTGCTTCAGCTTTCTTAGCTTCGTCTTGTTTAGCCTTCAAAGTAGCCAAACCTGACTGTTTGTTGTTTTTCCAAGCTTCGAATTTAGCTTCTGCTTCTGCTTCTCCGAATGCGCCTTTTGCTACACCGCCCAGAAGATGTTTCTTCATGTAAACTCCTTCACGAGAAAGGATGTTACGTACAGTGTCACTTGGTTGTGCACCTTTCAGTACCCATGCCAATGCAGCGTCGAAATTCAAATCTACTGTAGCAGGATTGGTGTTAGGGTTGTAAGTACCAATCTTCTCAATAAATTTACCATCACGTGGTGCTCTGCTGTCTGCAATTACAATTGAATAGAACGCGTAACTTTTACGTCCGTGTCTCTGCAATCTGATTCTAGTTGCCATTTTTAATAATTGTTTTTAATTAATGATTTGAATTATGCTACTAACTCGTAATAGCGGGCGCAAAGATACGGCTTTTCTTTTGATTGACAAATATTTCTGTTCTTTTTCTTTATGAATACCGTTTCGGATAACGGAATAAGATAGCGAGCAGGGCGCAAGCTCCCATTGTAAACGGATAATAAAGATTGCCGATGATACTGATAGGAGAGATATTGGCTAATCCGGCAGCAATCAGCATTTGTGCTCCGTATGGGATAATTCCCTGTATCAGACAGGAGAAAGTGTCGAGGATACTTGCAGTCTTTCGCCGGTCAAGGTGGAATTTCTGCGCAATGTCTTTGGCTATCGGTCCTGTTGTAATGATGGCTATTGTGTTGTTGGCGGTACATAAGTTGGCGATACTTACTAAAGCGGCAATACTTAGTTCCGCTCCCCGCTTTCCGTTGACGTGGAGGGTTAGTTTCCGGATAATAAAGTTAATACCACCATTGTAGCGGATTGTTTCAAGCATTCCTCCGGCCAGTAAAGTAATGATTATCAGTTCGCCCATGCCCGTAATGCCTGTTCCCATAGCTCCGAACCAGTCGAACACATCAAAACTTCCGGTAGTAATACCGATAATACCACTTGTCAGGATACCTATGATTAATACGAGCATAACGTTCATTCCGGCAACGGCTGTTCCCAATACTATTATATAAGGTATAACTTTTATCCATTCGATAGTCTGTACTTGGGTGGGAGCAGTGATGGACAATCCCTGGAAAATATAAATACCCAGCACGATAATAGCTGCCGGGACGACAATCAGGGAATTTACCCTGAACTTATCACGCATCACACATTCCTGAGTTTTTGTTGAGGCGATTGTAGTGTCGGAGATAAACGATAAATTATCTCCGAAAAAGGACCCTCCGACAACAACTGCCACCATGAATGGGAGAGCAATCTCTGTCTTTTCGGCTAGTCCTACGGCAACAGGAGTGAGGGCAACGATTGTTCCTACACTGGTTCCTATGGATAGGGAGATGAAGCAGGCGGCTATAAATATTCCTGCTAGCAGCAGATTGTCGGGAAGAATATGCAGAGTCAGGTTGACGGTGGCATCAATAGCACCCATTTGTTTGGCACTTTGCGCAAAGGCACCGGCGAGAATGAATATCCATATCATCAGGAGGATATTCTTATTGGCAGCTCCTACGGAGAATTGGTAAATCCGCTGGTCCAGTTTCAAGCCGCGCGTGATAGCAATCGCGTAGCAGGAAGAAACAAGAAAAGCGACAGTGATAGGTACCTTGTAGAAGTCGTTGACGAGAATGGAAGTTACCAGATAGAGGCAGAGGAACACGAACAATGGACTTAATGCCCACCAGCTACCGGAACGGTCGTTATGTATTTTTTCTTCGGTCATAAATGAGATTAGTAATATTTGTTTGAGCTGCAAAGATAGTAAGGAAACACATAAGTAGTATAAAAGGCTCAGATTTTCATCTTTTCTTTTTCCGTTTGAGCCTTTCCTTTTTCGGTTTCGGAAATTTAAAGTTGGGCGCTTTTCTTTGTTTCCTCTATTTTCGTACCGTTGATAATATAACTAATGTAGAATAGAATGACAACGACTAATTATTCAATGTGTATGCTTTTTATCTGCCTGTTTGCATCGTGCGGAACAGGAGAAAAGAGGACTGATGAATCAATACGGATAAAAGTGGCAGAAGTAGAAATGTCGGTTCCTTCCTCGGAACGTGAGTTTTCGTTTATTTCGAAACCATTCAAGGAGACGGAACTATCTTTTCGGGTAGGCGGTCCTATTGACCGTTTTGAGGTATATGCCGGTAACTATTATCAGCGTGGGGATATCATTGCCGAAATAGACTCTCGTGATTTCCGTATCCGTAAAGAACGTGCAGAGGCTATCTATAATCAGGCAAAAGCGGAATTTGAACGGATAAGAGTGTTGTATGAGAAAAATAATTTATCTGCCAGCGCTTATGAAAAAGCACGTGCGGATTATACTTCTGCTAAGACTGCTTTTGAGACAGCGACAAATGAGTTACATGATACGCAGTTGATTGCACCTTTTGACGGATATGTCGGGGAAGTGTATATCGAGAAATATCAGGATGTGAAAGCGACTCAACCTGTCATCTCCTTTATTGATATTACTCAATTAAAGATAGAAGCTTATGTCACACAGGATATTGCACTTCAGGCCGGAGAAATCAAAGAAGTAAGTGTGCGCTTTGATATAGGTTCTGATGTTGTATATCCGGCGAAAGTGGTAGAAATTTCCAAAAGTACTACCCGGAATAACCTGTCTTTCCTGATGACGGCATTATTACCCAATAAACAGGGTGAATGGCCGGCGGGCGTTTCCGGAAAGGTTTTGCTTGATCTTCCTTCTTCTTCAACGACATCCATGATAACCATACCGCAAACTGCTCTCAATCATCGTCCTACTGAAGGAGATTATGTCTGGACGGTAGATAATGCTGCCGGAAAAGTCTCGAAAAGAAAGATTGTTTTAGGTGAATTACTTCCGAATGGGAAAGTGGAAGTGAAAGGTGGATTACAGGCTGGAGAAACGGTAGCTGTCAGTAAATTGCGTTTCCTTTCAGAAGGAACATCTGTAGAAATCATGGCTCAGAAACAAGGAATGCCGGTCACTGCTCAAAAGTAAATTTGGAAGTATGAAGTTTGTGAAATATTTCTTGCAGAAAAGGTCGGTGACTATTCTGCTCTTACTATTAGTCTTAGGAGGAGGACTACTTTCCTATGTCAAAATGGGAAAGCTGGAAGATGCTCCGTTCACTATAAAACAGGCATTGGTATTAACTCCATATCCGGGTGCTTCTCCTTCCGAGGTACAATCACAAGTGACTGATGTGCTGGAAGAATCCATACAGTCTTTAGGTGAATTGTATTATCTTAAAACAGAAAACCGGGCAGGACTTTCCAAGATAACGGTTTATGTGAAGAAGGAAATTCGTGCGGATGAAATGCAGCAACTGTGGGATAAACTCCGTCGGAAGGTTAATGATGTACCTGTCTCTTATACACATCTGACGCTGCCGACGAATAGCCTTGTGTAGAT